>OLOS01000066.1_pt1 | contig 117726 bp, 107 predicted proteins | sample 1672631 | NCBI WGS metagenome assembly OLOS01 (sample SAMEA3136707, study PRJEB25190) | human gut metagenome | biome: human gut; feature: human-associated habitat; material: faeces | place: Austria | collected 2013
GGAATCTCCCTTGATACACATGCAAAGTCCGGCAGAAATGGATGCAACACGGATCTCAAAATCTTTTTTATCCTCATCAGACATAGCCCTGTCTCCTATTTTCCCAATGGAACTTCCATCACAAAGGGCTGTTTCCAGTAAAATGCCGCCCCATTGAATTTGAGTGTTACCGAACTGTCCCCTTCATCATAAAAGACCCGGAAACCGCTCAGGTTGCCATTCTTATCGAAGTCATATCGTTCGTGTTCCCACCCAGTCCACCTTAACTTCCTCTGGCAGATCAGCCCCTTTAATGCAAGATTCTTATCTGCATGCGCTGCCTGCACGTCGATATATACAGCCGGCCGCTCACTTACTTTTTCTTTCCCTTTCCCATCTGTTACCGCTACAGACTGCGGCTCCATCCTGGTAATTCCTAAAATACGTACGGAACCTTCCTTCCACGGGATTTCCTCGTTTAATGCTTCATAATCATCCGGGATATCCAGCGTAATGTGAGGGGATTCTTCATGATTCAGGAACGTAATCCCAGGAATATCCATACGGTAAGACCCGCTCTGTTCATCCTGGGGGACATCAAACAGGCAGGAGTAACGCCTCCCATATCCTTCCACATCTGACAGCCTGTAATGTCCTATATTATTCCAATATGGATTGGCAGGTAATTCCTTCATTGGATATTGTTCCTCTTTGCCGGATAGGATTGGTAAATCTATTTCCTGATATGGCGGTTTGTAAATAATACTTATCTGCCTGCCTTCTCTTTCACTGTACACATACCAGGATATTAAAATCCCCTCTTTTACCTTTTCCCCCATACTTATAATAGAGATGCCATCATGGGTATCCATACCTCCATGCTCCCCTGCCACTAATTCTTCCAGCGTCCCATACTCAGACGCGCGCTTCATGACAAATTCCAGCGGTTCTTCAAAATCGAGAACCCGGAGCGCATATCCGGTCAAAGCATTTTCATGTTCAGATATGGATGGGATTTCAAACCTTGCTTCAATGAAATAACGCATATGTCCATATGCCTCTAAATAATCGGGATAAGAAGCATATACTGACTCCTGAGGTTTAATTCCGGCTTCCTGAATACCAGGTCCTGTTAAAAACAAGCCTTCCCCAGACACCCAAAGCTGATTCTGATACCGTCCTGAAGCAGCCATTCCTTCATCTCCCGGCGGTTCATATCCGCTGTCCTCCAATGAATCCCCGCCAGCCGCGTTTTCCCGGACTTCCGAATAATCATCCATGACAATACTTACTATCAATTCCTCATTTTGACAGATAGCTGATGTCAAAACCAGTGATTTTTCTTTCTGGGGTATCTTAGTTTCAATAACCGATTCCAGTTCATAAACCGGATATTCTGATTGGAAGATTCCATACGTCCTGACAAATTGATATGGAAGAGCGGAAATCCGCTTGTCTGTCTCTGTTTCCACCTTCTGCCCTGCTTTTGGGTTCTCCCTTCCAGTTTGCTCCGTTCCGGTGTTTTCTCCTCCCTTGTCATCATTTCCCTCTTCGGTATGTCCCTCTTCCATGCTGATAACCGGCTCCGATGCAACCTCTGAAGTTCCTCCTCCAGATTCTCCCTTTGCCTGGCAGCCGGACAGCAGGACAGACAGCAGACCTGCTATCATAAAAACAGATACTGAATTTCTTTTCATGGCGAGCCCTCCTCTTTCCAACAGAATTCATATACACTTACCTACATTTATCATAACAGGGCTGTTTCTTTTGTTCTTTTCTTATTCCTTAAATCTTCCAGACGTAAACATTAATTCCTTTCCGGTCACACAGTTGAATATATATATACTGTTTCCCTAGCCGTTACAGACCTGAAGACATATTATGAGCTGTTAGGTCTCCTAGGCATACGCCTGCATTATGGCACTTACTGCACTCATGACACTTCGATACAGCGGCCGGATTACTGATATTTATTTTAATGGTACACCTTCATTCCCTATCTCTCTTAAACAAACATACACATCCTCCTGCCATATGGATACCTATTACAAGAATAGCGATACATCCTCCCGATGTCCATTTTCAGGCTCTGCCACAAATGTTAAACTATTGAAATAAAAAAGAGCTACTAATCCCATATTTGACAGTTAGTAGTTCTTTTTATTCACATTGAAATGGAATTTATTCCGATACCCGCTTATAACAGATTGGCTCATCATAGCCAAACGTCCTCTTTCCATTTACTTCCATTGTCTCGGATACTTCCAGACACTCCTTTGAAAAACGTTCAAGTAACTGAAATTTCATCACAGGCGTAAACATACTGGTACTGCCCCCTTCCCAGACACCATCCTTCTCCTGAAACAGCGCTGGCGTAAACTTCTCCGAAGTCTTTAAGCATTGGAAATCCACCATGTTCATATTGTTATAGGAAAACACCGTTTTGTCATTCCCCTCCGGGATTTCATAAGAAGTCAGCAAAATTCCTTCCGGTTGCTCAGTAAACAGGAACAGATGGGAAGACGAATGCCGTTTTCCGTTTACCTCGTAAATGCTCTCCTCCACCATGAATTTCCCCTGAAATTCTGGCGGTATATTGCTGATTTTATCATTGCAGACCGTATTAATGTGCTCCGCATAGGGAAAACCTTTTTCCTCTTTCCGCAATGTATCATACTGTTCCCTATTATTGAAACTCCCAGTCAGTAGTGCCATGAATCCGTCCAGTTTTACCATATAAGCTCCTTTCTACTACAATACATTGTTTCAATTTCCTGCATTCCTGTATATCAGAATACCTCAAAATCGATTGACTATCAATATGTAATTGTCAATGTATATCCATTGCTTGAATAACCAGTGAGTGTTTCAATGCGTATGGCCTTTGTGGAATGTGAGTTTTTGTACTAAGAATTGTTATGGAGACTTTGTAATTTAAGTCCACACAGTCTTCGCAGACCATGACGTCACTACATTTAAACCCTGTATTTTAGTGTATATATTTCAATCCACACAGCCTTCGCAGACCATGACCGCCGGCAACGGTCCCCTTGCCATCCTCCTGGCTATTTCAATCCACACAGCCCTCGCAGACCATGACAGCAATCATAATCATATCCAATACCAGCGACATATCAGCAAATACCTTTATACAAAATACATACTTATTATCATCAAATCCATTCCCAAATCAATATTTCCGGATTCCCCAGTATCTTTTTCAGTGCGGATTCCCCAGCATTTCCATGTGTACTTATGGTTCGCACCAAAACTTTACCTTTTACACCAATATGTACCCTTTATAACTACCCTCATCCCACATTAATATTTTTCCATTACGATAATACTGTTTTTATATTTCATCACACTGAAATATTCCATATGGACATGATCCCTTTCTTTTATTATACAAGAAAACCCATTAAAAGAAAAGGCATGGCCAACTGCACGCCACACCTTTCCTTTTCTAAAAACTCCAAATTAAAAATTTCGCAATAATAAAAGGCAGAGAATCCTCAGGCCTATAATAACCGGAGTGTAAAACTCTTATTGTTATTTAATAAATTCCACATCATCCAATGATCCGAAAGTACCAAAATGTTTCTCTACACCTTTCCATATTTAATAAAGATTAACATAATCCACTCCGCACAGACTTGTTTTTTGATGGTACAAGCGCAGCAATTGAATAAAGCATAAAACTACTATGGTTAGATTGTACCAGATATAAACAGTATATTCTTAAAAGGACATACGGTCTTATTCTGGTACAATCAACCGCTGACAACCGCTAACCCATAAACGCCCCACCGTTTATGTCTAATGTTGCCCCGGTAGTAAATGCAGCTTCATCAGAAGCCAGGTAACACACCGCGGCCGCTATTTCCTTTTGAGTCCCAAAACGGTTCAACGGTACATTGGACAATTGTAAATCTCTTTTATCCTGCGTATAGTTTTCCTGTATTGATGTCCATATGGGTCCTGGGCAAATGACATTAACTGTTATTTTATGTCCTTGTGCAGCAAGATTCCTGGCCAGGTTCCTGGTTACGGCAATGACCCCGCCTTTTGCCGCCGCATAGGAGCATGAACCTGCAAATCCACCATTCCTTCCGGTCAATGATGAGATATTAATGATTCTCCCTGCAGCGCTTTTTTTTAAATATGGCAAAGCAGTCTGACAGCAAAAGAATGTGCCACTTAAATCCACATCCAATACCTTATTCCATTCCTTATCCTTGTCCATATCCTCTATGCTTGATGTTCCAAGTATTCCGGCGCTATTTACCAGGATATCGATTCCCTTAAAACGCCCTGCCGTCTTTGCCATAGCCTTTTTAATACTGGCGGTATCCGTAATATCGGTCACGGCAAAATCCGCTTTTACGTTATATTTTTTCAGTTCCTGCATGGATTCTTTTAATTGGGTTCCGTTGATATCACTAAGCATCACAGCCGCGCCGCATTTGCCTAACTCAATTGCCGCCTGTCTCCCTATACCGCTGGCCGCACCTGTGATGAACGCAACCCTTCCAGTCAAATCAAACATAACCCCGCCCCGCAATTCACTTTAACATATCCTGGATTTGTGCGAGCTGCCCGCCTCCATGGACCTTGCTGAACTCATCATAAACAGGCTGTATTGTTTCCCGCCATTCTCCAAGTTCAATATCCTCTGCAACAGATATCTCTTTTCGGAGGAGATTCAGGGCTTCTCCATCTTTCTCTCCGCATAGCTCCCTTTGGTAATCCCTGGCGTTTACGATTGCTTCCTGAATGATTGCCTGGTCTTCCTGCGGTATTGTATCCCATATGCTTTGGCTCATAATGGCGACATAGGGACAATAAAAATGTCCTGTCATCGTGATATAATCGCAAATCTCATATATTTTGTAGTCAGTTATGGACGTCAATGGAATCTCACATCCATCAATCACTCCCTGCTGAAGCGATGTATACACATCCCCCCATGCCATGGGCGTCGGATTCGCCCCCATGGCTTCAAATGCCTTTAAATGCCATTCGCTTTCCATGGTGCGGATTTTTAAACCTTTTAAGTCTGCCGGATGGACTACCTCTTTTTTATTGTTAATGATGTAGCGCATACCATTTTCCATATGGGTCAGACCCTTAAGCCCAATATCACTTAAAGCTGCCAGCATACCGTCCCCTATTTCGCTGTCATATACTTTGTACGCCTCATTCCGGTCAGCAAATAAAAACGGAAGCAGGCCCACATCATATGCATCGGTAAAATTGGTCAGGGTAGCGGAATTAATCAAGGCCATTTCCAGCGTGCCGTTTTGCATTGACTCAATCATCTCTAACTCACTTCCGATTGTGGCCGATGGAAATACATTCACAACAATCCTTCCATTCGTTTTTTCCTTTACCTCATCCGCAAAAGAATTAGCAGCAACAAGAGCCGGTTCTGTGGCCGCGCCAAGGCATCCCAGTTTTATTGTCATATTAAATCCACCGGAATCCTCCTGTTTAGCCGGACTCCCCGCTCCGGCCGGCTGGCCGGTTGACGCCGACGGACTGCTTGTCTGGTTTCCTCCGCATGCGGTTATATTCCCTAAAAGCGCCAGACACATGATAGCTGCCAATAACTGATTTTTCTTTGTCATAGTTTGTACCCCCTGTATTTATATGGTTTCGTGAACCGGAACTTTTCTTGTATCTTTTACAATTTGTCCACCCTTGATGACCATCCTCACATCTTTTACTGCTTTCAGATTCTTCAGCGGATTATCTGCTAATACTACCATATCCGCCGTCATCCCGACTTTGATTGTTCCGACCTTATCATCAAGCCTCATCGCCTTAGCCGCCTCGGAAGTACCTGCCCGCAGGCTTTCTACGTTACTCATTCCCAATTCAGCCATCCGCAGGAATTCTTCCGCATTATCTCCATGGTCCAGTCCCACGCACCCGGTATCCGTGGAAAGCACCATTTTCACTCCGGCCTTATATGCTTTTTTCAGGCACTCCCACTGCTCCCTTCCTGTATTTTCATACATGTCAACCACTGCCTGGGTTTTTGCATAGAGCAGATTATCATTGGCTTTATAACTGGCTGATGCAAGTGTCGGATATAGATATTTATTGGATTTAAGCAACAGCTCAATCCCTTCCTCATCCAGCCCTGTGCCATGTATGATTGCGTCAACACCTCCCTTTAAGCTGTCGTTGGCCGCCTTGGCACTTCTGGTATGGGCGCTGACAACCAGGTCCGCGCTGTGGGCTTCATCGGTGAGGGCTTTTATTTCCTCCATCGTAAATATCGGTTTTGAGAGGGAACGCCCTACCGAACGGATAGGTGCGCTCATCATAAGCTTAATATGATCCACTCCATGATACAGGCGGGTACGCACAGCCCTGCGCATCTCCCATGGACCGCTGTTAGGTTCCTCAACCCCTCTGAAAAGCTGGGAGTTCCATGCGCTTACCACCTTACCGCAAATGTAATAATTCGGCCCCATGACGCGGTTATGTGTGATGGCATCCTTAAGGGCAACGTCCACCCAGTTGGCCCCGCCTCCATCAAATACAGTCGTAAATCCGGCCATTAATGTTTTATATGCCGCGTCAACAGAACGCAAAGCAACATATGCATTATAATTTTCCAGGAACATGCCGCTTGCAGCATTGGTCTGGTCCATCATCATATTCTCTTTCCTGGTAACTTCTTCCAGGTTCAGATGAAGATGGCAGTCAAAAAAACCGGGACACAGCGTAAATCCTGTCAGGTCGATTACTTCTACATTTTCAACCTTTTTTGAACCTGATGGGAATATATCCGTAATCATTTTCCCATCTGTAATTACCGTCATATTTTCCTGTAGCTTATCATTCAAACCATCAAATATATTACAATTCTTATATGCAATCATCATCGTTCCTCCCAATTAAGATTTAATCAACGCAGGTAAATATGTACTGATGCCAGGTATACATATAATCAGGACAAGGCTTATGAGACATGCCGCAAAAAATCCAGCCAGATGTCGGTTCAGGACACTTTTGGTCGTATCTCCGGTCAGTCCGCAGGCAACAAACAAATTTAACCCCAGCGGCGGGGTGATGCATCCCACCAATATATTCGCGCACATGATAATACCAAAATGTACAAGGTCAATCCCCATCTGCTGGGCAACCGGAGCAAGGATTGGCGTCAGTATGGCAATCGAGGAATTTCCTTCCATAAACATTCCTACAATTAAAAACATGATATTTACAAGGAACAGGAATACAAACCGGTTATCTGTAAATGCCAGCATTGCTGCCGCTATCTTCTGCGGGACAAGATCCATGGTTAAGGTGAGACAGAATGGTGTCGAGCATCCCATTATCAGAAGCACCATGGCGGTTCCCCTTGCCGCATCACATAAAACCTTAGGGACATCCCTGATTTTCAATTCTTTGTAGACAAAGAATCCCACAAAAAAACCATAGATGACAGCCAGGCATCCTGCTTCCGTAGGCGTACAAAATCCGCTGTATATCCCTCCCAATATGATAATCGGCATAAACAGGGCCGGTAATGCTTTACAGAAATAGGATAGAACCTCCCTGGGTGTGACCGAAGTCTGGTTTTTTACTGTATAGTTATTTCTTTTTCCTACAATGTAACCATACACACATCAGGAAACACATCAGACAGCCGGGAACCAGGCCAGCTATGAACATATCGCTGACTGATACATTTGCTGCAACACTATAGGTAACCATAACAATACTTGGTGGAATCAATGCCCCCAGAAAACCGCTGCATGCCACGCAATTAAGTGCAAATCCCTTATCATAACCAGCTTCCTTCATTGCCGGAAGCATGATGCTTCCTATGGCCGTGGTAGTGGCCGGCGCTGAGCCTGTTAATGCGCCGAAACAGGCACATGCCACGCTGGTAACAATCGCCAATCCCCCATAAACCTTCCGCAAAAAGATACTGATTAGATTAATCAGACGTTCCGTAACCCCTCCCCCGCTCATAAGGGAACCGGAAAGCATGAAAAATGGGACCGCCATCAAGGTAAAGGAATTCATTCCGGTAAATATGCGCTGTATTACAAAGGTCGGATTACCGCCTGTCAGCAGTAAGGCAATGAGCACGGAACCCGCTAACGCGATGGATAACGGTACTCCCAATATGATTAAAATAACCAAAACCACAATCATCAGCTGTGACATATGTTACACCCCCTTTGGCTTTTGCAGGATTTCTGTCTGCCAGAAATCAATCACGGTCATTAAGACACGGATTGCAGACAGGCCAAACCCAATACAGACCGTATAATAAATGTAGTACATGGGAAGTTTCAGCGTTGGAGACAGGGACACACTGGCCCGCGAGACAGCAACATAATCCACCGCGGCCTTCGTGAGCAGTATACATAAAGCCAGCACAATCACTTTGGACAACAATGTAACCCACTTTGATATGCGCTGTGGAAGCGCCAGCAGCAATGCGTCCACTCCTATATGGGCCCCCGTCTTAAACCCTGAACTGACCCCAAAGAACACACAGTATATCATGCAGTACCTGGCCAGCTCTTCTGTCCAGTATAGGGAATCCAATTGCAGATAGCGGACCATTATCTGCAGGGTAATACAAACAATCATCCCAATGGAAGTTATTACAATCACACTTGTTTCAATTAGTCCTAGAATATGGTCAACTATTTTCATGACATGAACCTTCTCCTTCGGTTTATTGTATTGGCAGCTAAGACCTATTTCCCGGCAGTCAACTCCATATTTCCGATTTTTTCATAGTATTTCAATATACTGCTGTGGTCCTCCCCCTCAAGACCATCCGCTTTTAATGCCTGCATCATCTCCATTAACTGCCCTGTAAGCGGAACCGGAGCGCTATAGACGTGAGCCGCATTCAATGTGTTTTTTAAATCTTTAATATGCAGTCCAATACGGAATCCCGGCTTGAAATCCCGATTCAGCATCATGGGCGCCTTAGCGTCCAGGACAGTGGAACCAGCCAATCCGCCACGTATTGCCTGAAATACTAATAACGGATCAGCACCGGCTTTCCCTGCAAAGGTCAGCGCCTCTGAAACAGCCGCAATATTGACCGCTACAATAATCTGGTTGGCCAGCTTGGCTATATTTCCGGCTCCCAGTTCCCCTACATATACCACGGATGACGCCATTGCAGCCAGCACCTTATGGCAGCGTTCAAATACGTCCTTCTTTCCTCCCGCCATGACAGACAGGGTTCCATCAACCGCCTTCGGTTCCCCGCCGGACACAGGCGCATCCAACATTTCTATGCCCCTCTTCTCCAGTTCCAGCCCGATGCTTTTGCTTTCAGTGGGGTCTATGGAGCTCATATCAACCACAACCGCGCCTGCTTTTGCACCATCCGCCACCCCGTTTACACCTAAAACCACATTCCGTACCTGGGGTGAATCGGGGAGCATCGTGATAATCATTTCTGTCTGTCCCGCCACTTCTTTGCTGCTGGCGGCCTGTTTGGCCCCGCAGGAGACAACCTCCTTGACCGCTTCACTGCATACATCAAATACAACCAGGTCATATCCTGCCTTCAAAAGATTCTTTGCCATGGGTTTTCCCATGATACCCAGTCCGATAAAGCCTATTTTCATCTTAATCCGTTCCTCCAGCTTTCCTACTTTGTATGAATGACCAGATTTTTATAATTCTTTTCTATTTCCTCAATAATCTCATGGGCGTATCCGGTCCCAAACAGCTCCGCTCCGGTTACCAGCCCCATGATTGTCAGCTGTGTCAGTCCGTATGTACCGTAACCTGCAAATTTAATCCTGACATGATCCGGGATATTGGCGCGCATAATCTTTATGGTATCCATGCGCGGGGATGCCGCGCGTCCAGTTGCCGCCTTTACCCAGTCAACTCCGGCCTTCGAAACATACTGGCATCCCATGGCAATTTCCTGATCGGACAAGGATGCATTTTCCATGATTGCCTTGACCTGATAACCATAGGAATGCCCCATATCCACTATTTCCTTGGCTTCATTAAAGAATAAATCATACTTTCCATCCTTTAGGGCGGCAATATTAATGACAAAATCAATTGCAGCCGGACGGCCTTTCATGATTTCACACATTTCCTTCAGTTCATGTAACTTCATCTTTGTTGTTGCCGCACCAAAAGGAAAATCCGGCACCAGTCCTGTTTCAATTCCGGTTCCATCCAGCATATCCGCTATAAGCGGCACCCAGTGCGGATTGCAGTATACCCCGTTTACATTATAACAGATTGCTCTTTTTACATGCTCCTCGACCATACTTTGTGTCACATCCGATGAGAGCAGTGCATAATCAAAAATTTTACCGATATTCTCTCTTGTATATTCCTTACCATTGATAATCATAATCAAATCCTCCAAAATTTTAAGTATGGAATGATTTTGCTTTGCATCCGGCCGGATTTTAAACACACAGGCGATTTCCCGAATCATCCTTACTTTTAACCATATTGTATCATTTTTTATTTCCTGCCGTTATTACTTAGCCGCCCCGAACTATAACAATACCGCCAGGTTTTCCCGTACGGCCTGCTTCAGATATTTTCCGGTACATCCGGCCCATAATCTGATTCCATTGGTGTTCCGGAACAGATGATGTTTTTCCGGTATTCATTGGGAGTGCAATGCATGATTTCACGAAACGTCTTGCTGAAATAGCTTGGGGAATTAAACCCGCAGGAAAAACATGCGTCTAATATTGTTATCTGGGGATCCTCCAGCATCTGTGATGCCGCTATGATACGGTGCCTTTTTAAGAAAAGTCCTGGCGTGGACGATGTAATCCGTTTAAAACACCGGAAACTTTCCCTCTCACTGATATTGGCTGAAGCGGCAATATCGGACAGTGAAATCTGCTGGGAGTAATTCTGATAGATAAAATCCAGCATTTTCCTTACGCGCTTTTCATCTTCGCTTTTCCTGTCCGGCATTGAGTTGATAATGGAGCTGTTCTGTTCTATCACCATCAATAAAATCTTTGATAACTTTTCACGGACAGTAAACTCAAAACCAAAAGGCTGTCCGGCACATGCCCAAAATGCATCGTTAATATATTGCAGGGCATCTTTGCACACCCCGTCGGAACGCAAAAACCGTGTATACGGCAAATTGCGGCAATTCAGCAGTTTTGAAAAATAGTTTTGATAAAATGCATCCCAATGGTTCCCATATAACAGACGCGCATTAAATATCAAGTCGAGGCGCTCACACTTTTCGGAAGATATTGCCCGGAGGGCGTGGAGAACCCTGGCATTAATAAGAATCCCATCCCCCTCATTTAATATAACCCGTCTGCCGTCAATCAAAAATTCCAGACTTCCGCAATATGCCACTGTCAGTTGAAGTTCATTATGCCAGTGTAACGGATAACTCTGGGCCGGAAATTTATTCAAATCACAAATATAGGCACAGCATTGGAATGCAGCTGTTCCACGCATTTGTTTTTCTTCCGAATCCTGGAGAAGGTTTAATTGCTGAAGCTGTGTTTCAACGTTTGAAAAGAAAGCTGGATTTATCTGTTTCCTGTTCATGATTCCTCCTTTAAACTTATAGTAAGCACACATTTCCTCTGCTACATCCCATCAAGACCAAAAAAAATTCTCCTTACATGTTTTGCAAGGAGAATCCCGACTGTTTTATTTCAATCATTATACTATCATGTCACTTTCTTCCGGCAGTCCGCATTTACTCCATCCTCCATCTACAAAAAGGGTCTGTCCGGTAATTCCGCTGGCATTGTCTGAAGCTAAAAAGCAGACGGCATTACCAATCTCTTCGACTGTAAGGAACCGTTTTATTGGAATGACAGACATGATATTTTCCACATCTATGATTCCTTCCTGTATCCCACCCTGTATCAGATCCGTCATAACATAACCTGGTGCAACTGCGTTAACGCGGATTCCCAGTCTTCCCCATTCAACTGCAAGGGTAGCTGCCAGACCGTTAACCGCTGCTTTTGATATGTTATAAGGAGACCGTTTTGAGGTATAGTGCTGGCTGTTACATGAAGAGATGCAAACAATACATCCTTTCTCTTCCTGATTCCTCATAAGCCTGGCAGCCGCCCTCGATGCCAGGAAATATGCCCTAAGATTAATGTTGATGACCCGGTCGAATTCTTCCGTTTCGATTGACATGGCAGGTTTTCTGACTGTAATCCCCGCATTGTTCACTAAAATATCTATTTTCCCATATGTTTCGTACACCTTTGCCACCATATGTTCGATTTGTGATTCTTCCATCAGATTTACCTGCAGTGCCTCCGCCGCCATGCCTTTGGCACGCAGCTCCTCTGCTGTTTTCTCCGCCTCCTCACCCAGCACATCGGCAATTATCACCTGGCAGCCGTCTTTTGCCAGACATCCTGCGATTCCCTTGCCGATTCCCCTTGCCGCTCCGGTTACGATAGCTACCTTATTATGTAATCCGTCCATACCCCAACCTCCATTTCAACTTTCCTTTACCTAAAATATAGCATCCGTATTTTTTAATTACAATTATATTAACGCCAAAAAATATAACGATACCGCCATATTCCCAATAACAGAAAGACTGCGTCCAAAAATGTAAAAAGGACTGAAACTAACAATTATATCCTGCTAGATTTAGTCCTTTTCTGTTAAGCCATCCTCCGGCAAAACCCGGTATGGATTGCATTATTCACTTGATATCATCCTAACTCACCGCCAGGCCCCGCTCTCATCCACCCTGAACCCATCCGGCGTAGTAGTATTTGTGAGCATGGCTCCATCTGCCCCCAGGTAGAACCACAGGCCATTCTCCTCAACCTTTTCCCACTGGTTCCTGGCCATAGCGCCGTTGGAACGCAGGAAATACCATTTCCCGTCTATCTGGCGCCATCCCTTTGCCATATATGTATTGGAATCAATCCAGTAGGCTGCCCCATCCACGGTAATCCATTCATTGGATGCTTTGGCGCCGTTATCTTTTACATAATACCAGCCGTTGCTGTCCTGAATCCATCCCTTCCCGGCTGTGGTCCCAGGACCCGCATTACCCGAACCGGAAGGAGCCGCATTGCTGCCGGTCCCATTGCCTCCCAATGCGCCGGCCTTAGCAAGCTCAAACCCATAATCAAACATTGCCTTTGTATCTGTATAATGGGTGGATTTGCTCTTCATCACCACTGCGATGAGCCTTACGCCATCCTTCTCCACAGCGGTCACCAGCGTATTTCCAGCTTTGGAGGTATAGCCTGTCTTGCCGCCTATGACGCCCGGATAATATCTCGAATCACTGGGATTGAGCATCTTATGTCCCATGGTCACTGTGAGACCTGAAGGGTTCTTGATTGTCGGGGGCAATGTATACGTCCTTGTGGAAGCCACGGTCTTAACAGTATCATTCTGGAATGCCGCCCTGGCAATCAGCGCCATATCACGGGGTGTTGTGTAATGATTGGTGTCATTCAGCCCATGGGGGTTGGTAAAATGGGTATTGGTGCATCCAAGGGCCGCTGCCTTGGCATTCATCATCTCCGCAAACTTGGCATTGCTGCCGGCCACATGCTCCGCCAGGGCGTTGCCTACCTCATTGGCGGACTTTAAAAGCAGGGCATACAGACACTGCCGAACGGTCATCACATCCCCCGCAGTCATGTTGATGGAGACAGCGCCGGATTCCAGATTGGTGGTGGCTGTGGATGAAAATGTAACCTTATCATCCAGATTACAGTTTTCCGCCACCAGCAGGGCTGTCATCAGCTTGGTGATGCTGGCCGGATAAAACTTTGTATCCCCATTCTTGGAAAACAGCACATTACCTGTGGCCGCATCCAAGAGGGCCGCGCCCTCCGCCTCAATGGCCGGCTGCTGAATGGAAGATGTATCCACAGTACCCTGATTGGTTCCTGTATTAGTTCCTGTATTGCTTCCCGCATTAGCTCCCGCACTGACGCCCGTATCAGTACCCGGGCTGATACCAGTATTGCTTCCCGTCCCTTCCGGTCCGGTAACCGCTCCATTCACTGTCTGGGATGGCCCTGATGGGTTGTCAGTATTGTCAGCGGAAGGCCCGCTGGAGGATACCACTCCGGCGCCGCTGCTGTCCACGCTTCCATTGACACTGCCTGTCCCGCTGCTGCCGTCCGGCCCCTGTCCCTGTGCAGGACTGTCGGACTGGAAGGACGCTACCTGGCTCTCTTCCAACGGTGTAATAACAACCGGGTTACCGTATACGGCCGTGCTCATCATAAGGGCACTGGCCATGAATATGCTTAAAAATGATTTCCATTTTTTTAATCTCATCCTGATACCTCTCCTGCATGTCTTATAAAAACAGTCCAGCATCAGTATACCATATTTCACGGTTACAAAAAACATCTATTTCTGACGATAAACTTACAATTTTTATAAGTTAGTCCCCCTGCCCGGCGCTCAGATACTGCTTTAAAAGTTCCAGTTCATCCATGTACAGACAGTTAGGAAGGGTCCCCTGCCCCACTGCTTCCATACATGCGTCAAGTTCCATCCACATCACGCTTTCCACTTCCTCTTTTTGAAGCTTCAGCCCCTGTATGTCAACTGGTTCCCGGTACACATAAACATGGCTGTACTCACTGTCCCTGAACATTTTCCCATAAAATTCTTCTTCCATGTAACCTTTGTGGACTCCTGCGAATTCCAGCTGCCCCGCATCTGCCTGAATCCCCAGCTCTTCCTCCAGTTCCCGCAGCGCCGTGGGCAGGAAGTCGTCCCCGGCCTGCACATGCCCTGCCGAAGAGATATCGAAACACCCGGGATAGGAATCCTTTCCCTGGCTTCTCTTCTGAAGAAGGATGTCAAATCCCCCATCCCGGCGCCCCCTGACAATCCAGGTATGGGCCGTACCATGGAGGTCCCCGTCCATGTGGACCATGGTGCGCTCCCGCACCATCCCGGTCCTTTGCCCTTCCCCGTCCCTTATATCAAAAAGTTCCAGCGGCTTCCCTTCCAGCGCCGCCCCCACCAGCCGGTCCCCTTGGTAGGACAGCTTCAGGGAGAAGAAGGGCGCATCCTCATGAATCAGGCGGTGGAATATCTTATCCCCTTCCCAGATATTTAATTTCAGCACATCCTCCTTCTTCACCCATTCCAGCACGCCTTCATTGCAGGGAAGGAGCTCTCCTTCATAACTGTCCGCGGTATACAGACACATGTACTCCGTATCCCAGCCCTCCGCCACAAAGGTTACAAGCCCTCTGAACCGCCAGGAAGTAAGGGTCAGGCCTGTTTCCTCCTTCACCTCACGCAAAAGGCATTCCTCCGGGCTTTCACTTAACTCAAAATGCCCGCCAACCCCAATCCACTTATCCTTGCATACATCATGTTTCTTGCTGATCCGGTGGAGCATCAGATATGCCCCGTCCTTTTCTATATAACACAGCGTTGTCATTTTTGCTTCTATACCCATCCTGCGCCTCCATTTTCCAAAACAAAAGGGTACCCGCCGGATAATCCTGACGGGTACCATTATTAACCATACTTAATACCGTCCTGCGCAAATACCACCGAAGACAGTACGAATGCCGTCCGGCACCCGTTATTCCTCAATCGAATAGTTGGGAGCCTCTTTTGTGATATGGATATCATGGGGATGGCTCTCTTTTAAGGATGCAGCGGAAATCTTGATGAACCTTGCTGTCTCCTGAAGGGTCGGTATATCCTTTGCACCGCAATATCCCATGCCGGAACGCAGCCCGCCCAGCAGCTGGAATACGGTGTCCTCCACCATGCCCTTGTATGCCACACGGCCTTCCACACCTTCCGGCACCAGCTTCTTGGCGTCGGTCTGGAAGTAACGGTCCTTACTGCCGTTCTCCATGGCTGATATGGAGCCCATGCCGCGGTATACCTTATACTTACGTCCCTGATACAGTTCAAATGTTCCCGGGCTTTCATCACACCCAGCGAAGATGCTTCCCATCATACAAACGCTTCCGCCTGCCGCGATGGCCTTGGTCACATCGCCTGAGTACTTGATTCCGCCGTCGGCAATAATCGGCACGCCGTACTCCTTGGCAACGCGGTAGCAGTCCATGACAGCGGTAACCTGAGGCACACCGATACCTGCGACCACACGGGTGGTGCAGATGGATCCGGGTCCGATACCGACCTTGACACAGTCAGCGCCTGCTTCAATCAAATCCCTGGTTGCCTCTGCCGTGGCCACATTGCCAGCCACGATCTGAAGCTCAGGAAATGCTTCCTTAATCATCTTGACGCAGCGTACCACATTGGCGGAATGGCCATGGGCGGAATCCAGTACAACCACATCCACCTTTGACTTAACCAGTGCTTCCACACGCTCCAGCACATTGGCCGTAATGCCTACGGCAGCGCCGCACAGAAGACGTCCCTGTTCGTCCTTTGCGGACAGCGGGTACTTAATCTGCTTCTCAATATCCTTGATGGTGATAAGTCCTTTCAGGTTAAAATCGCCATCCACGATTGGCAGCTTCTCCACCTTTGCCTTGGCCAGGATGGCCTTGGCTTCCTTCATGGTAACGCCCTCCCTGGCCGTAACCAGGTTCCTGGATGTCATGCACTCCCTGATTGGGCGGTCAAAATCCTCTTCGAACTTCAGGTCGCGGTTGGTGATGATGCCGACCAGTTTCCTGCCTTCGGTAATGGGCACTCCGGAAATGCGGAACTTGGCCATCAGATCATTGGCATCCCTCAGTGTATGGTCTGCTGAAAGGAAAAATGGGTCTGTGATGACTCCGTTCTCAGAACGCTTTACCCGGTCCACTTCCTCTGCCTGCTCTGCGATTGACATGTTCTTGTGTATCACGCCGATACCGCCCTGTCTGGCCATGGCAATTGCCATACGGTGCTCTGTGACCGTATCCATGCCGGCGCTCATCATTGGGATGTTCAGTTTGATCTTCTTGGTCAGATTGGTAGTCAGGTCCACCTGGTTGGGAATCACTTCTGAATAGGATGGTACCAGAAGTACATCATCAAAGGTTATGCCTTCGCCGATAATTGTACCCATTTTGAATTTCCTCTCTTTCTGCGTGTTTGCTTTGACATTTGTTTTGCAAGGACGCGGGGCCTGTCTGGAACAGGACTCCTGCCCTGGAACGTATCCAATAGATATTGTTTGAACTGCCTGTCTGCTTCTTATTAGTATCTAATACTAGCAAATTTTATGTGGCTTGTCAAATCAAATTGAAAGGAAAAATTCATTCATTTTACTTATAGGTATCAATCAGCCCATCTAATAGATTTCAGCAATAATTTTCCAGTTTATGGATGGCACTGCACATCATTTCTTCTGAAATGACATCAAATGGTTTGGCGCGCATCAGCACGTCATTCACTGCTTTGTGGGCCACCTTTTTTATATTGTCATCGGTAAATTCCAGGTTCAGTCCCTTAAAGGTAGGCGTAAGCTCCAGACTGCGGTAAAATCCGAATAACTCCTCCAGTTCTTCCCTTGGACTCTCAAGCACCATCAGCTGTACCCCGATTCCATAGGCCACCTTTTCCCCGTGTGTAACGTCATGGCTCCCCTCCAAAAGGGTGAGGCCGTTCTGTACCGAATGGGCAATGCCGTTCCTTACCGCCTTGATTCCCAGGGCCTGCACCGTGGATGCTGTATAAATATTCAGATTCACAACATCAATAAAATCCTGCGTCACTGTCTTTTCCTTCATGGACCTGACGGCGGACACAGCCTTTTCATACATCTGTGCCTTTAACATCCCTGCCACGGCCAGCGCCATATGGTCAAATATATCGCTGTTGTCCGAGCCGGGCAGGGAAGCGCTCCCCTCATACCACTTTGCCAGCGAATCATAGATGCCTGAAATAAAATACCCCTGCGGGGAATCCACAATCACTTCCGGGTCCACCAGGACAAGCGGGGGGTTTGTTTTAGGATAGATATTCTCCAGATATTCCCCTTCATCGGAATACACGATTATCTGGTTGCTGGACGCCGCACAGGTGGCTGCTATGGTGGGCACGGTGACAATGGGGATATTATACAGTTCAGCTGCATATTTAGCCGTATCAATGGATTTTCCCCCGCCTGTGCCAATGATGAACTCCGGTTTAAATTCCTCACACAGGTCTAATATCTTCTTTACGTTATTCATGCTGCTTTCGCCGGAGAATCCATTCACCACATACTGGATTCCCGCTGTATCCAGGGCCGGAAACAGCTTTTCCCTGATGGAAGCCCTGGACCTGGTCCCGCCGCTGACCACTGCCCGTTTTCCAAAGGAAGGCAGGATCAAGGCCGCTTCCTTCCACACATCCGTCCTGCAGCAGTATCTTGCCGGACCTGATTTATTATATTTAACTGTCTCCTCAAGACTGAATTTTCCCATAGAAACCTCCTTTTACCCGCCCAGGTATGATTTGTTCACCTCTTCATTGCCCATAAGCTCCGTGCTGTCCCCGCTGAGCTTGATGGTACCGTTCTGCATGATATAACACCGGTCAGAAATACTCAGCGCCATATATGCGTTCTGCTCTACCAGAAGCACCGGTATCTTTTTTTCCTTATTGATTCTTGTGATGACCCGGAACATATCCTCCACAATCACCGGGGCCAGGCCCAGGGATGGCTCATCAAACATAATAAGCCTGGGGTCGCTCATAAGTCCCCTGGAGATGGCTAACATCTGCTGCTCCCCCCCGCTCAGGGAGCCTGCTAACTGTTTCTGCCGCTCCTTCAGACGCGGAAAAATATCATACATCTCCTCTATCTTCCCGTTCATCTCCTTTTGGGAATATTTCCTGCAGTAAGCCCCCATCTCCAGATTATCCCGCACCGTCATTTCCGGAAATACCTCCCGGCCTTCAGGCACATAGACAATCCCCCTGGACACAATCCTGGTATTCCTGATTTTAGTCAAATCCTCCCCCTCAAACAGGACTTCTCCCCTGGCCGGTTTCAACAGTCCCATGACGGTCTTCATCAGGGTGCTTTTACCCGCCCCGTTGGCTCCTATCAGGGAAATGATTTCGTTATCCCCCACCTCCAGGCTGACGTCATACAGCGCCTGGACTTTCCCATAAAATGCGTCAATATGTTTAATCTCCAGCATCGGATCGTCCCCTTTCTGCCTGCGCCATTTTTTTCCTGTACCCTTCGCCCAGATAAGCCCGGATAACCTCCTCGTTGTTCTGTATTTCCTTTGGGCCGCCCTCCGCAATCTTGCACCCGAAGTTCAGCACCGTGATGTCGTGGCTCAGGTTCATGACAACATCCATGTTGTGCTCAATCATGAAAATGTCCACGCCGCTTTCATAAACCTTTCTTATGATATCGATGAATTCCCTGCGCTCCGATGGGTTCAGCCCGGCCGCCGGTTCATCCAACAGGATCAGCCTGGGGTCCATCATCAGGGTCCGCCCCAGCTCCGTCATCTTCTGCCGTCCATACGCCAGATTGCTTACCACCTCATCCCGGTAATGTCCCATACCGATAAACGCAAGTATGGACTCCGCCTTTTCCCTGAGTTCCCGCTCCTCCCGTCTGGACCTTACCACATTTACCAGGTAGCTTAACAGGTTCTGGTTGGTGTTGTACTGTTGGCCTATCATCAGGTTCTCCAGGACCGTCATGGTGGAGAACAGCTTGATGTTCTGGAAGGTGCGTCCAATCCCCCTCTGCGCCCGCATATAAACAGGCAGCCTGGATATGGATTCCCCAAACAGCAGCACGTCCCCTTCTGTCTGCGGACCGTCACCTGTAATCATATTGACCGTAGTGGTCTTGCCGGCCCCGTTGGGTCCAATCAGGGCGTGGATCCTGCGCTTCTTTACCTGAAAGCTTAAATCGCTAACAGCCACCAGTCCTGAAAACCGTTTCACCAGATTCCTTACCTCCAGAACAGTCTCTGCCTCACTGCCCAAACCGCTCACCGCCCTTTCCTGTTTTTTTCACCAGGTGCCTGAATCTCCCTGGCAGTGAGACCAGCCCGTTGGGCAGGAACACCGCACAGAGCAGTACCATGGTGCAAAAAGTAATCTGATAGTAGTCCCCCAGGAAGCGGAGCATTTCCGGAAGGATCGTGATGACAATGGCGCCGATTATATTGCCCAGGATATTACCGATTCCCCCTATCATCAGCATGATGACATAGGAGATGGACAGGTCGGTCGTAAATGAAAGGGATGTGACAAACTGGTTAAAATGGGCGTACAGCGCCCCGCCCAGCGCGCCATATACCGCGGCCAGGGTAAATGCACGGATTTTAATCTTTTTAATATCCAGTCCAAGGGATTCGATTGCCTCCACATTATCCTTTACCGCCTTGAATTCCCTGCCCCATTTGGAATGGGCAATCCGCATGGACAGAAGGCACAGCAGCACGGCCACGGTCCATACAAAGTAAAAGTATTTCACATTGGTATCCAGGTTCCAGAACAGGACGCGGAACCGGGGTATATTCTTGATTCCCTGGGTTCCTCCTGTAATATCCATCAGGTTGGTTGCCAGGATCCTGATAATCTCAGAAAATGCAAGGGTCGTCAGGGAGAGATAAACCCCTTTCATCTTGAGGCTGGGATATCCCAGTCCCCTGCCAATCAGGAACCCCACAACCAGGGCGGCTACCATGGTGAGCCAGGGTGACAGCCCGAAGTTCCTGGAAAGCAGGGCCGACGTATAGGCGCCCAGGGCATAGATTCCCGCTGTCCCAAGGTTCATCTGTCCGGCAAGACCCGTGATGAAATTAAGCCCGAATACAACAATCATGTTGATAACCATCTGGTTCAGGATCGTTATGTAGTAATTATTGGACATAAATAACGGAACCAGTGCTAATATGAGAAAGGCTGATGCCATCATTGCATACTGCCAGTTTATTTTCTTATTCACGTTTTCCACCTCTGTTCCTTCCATCCGTTTTCCACTGGGCTGGCATATTTGACAATTCATTCCTGCCGCCTGTGCGTCTTAGCGTGTCTTTCCGGTAATTCCTGCGGGCCTGATTAACAGAAAGCCCACAAGCAGGACAAAGGCTACTATATCCTTATAAACGGATGGCAGTACCATGGAAGCAATATTCTCCACAATCCCAATACACAGTCCTCCAAGAATGGCCCCGGGCAGGTACCCGAACCCTCCGATGACTCCGGCTGCAAACCCTTTAAGCCCGATCATGTTGGACATGGTGGTGGTGATATTAAGCAGCGGGGATACTAAAAGCCCAATCAGGCAGCATATCATCATACTGATCATAACCGTCACGGTCATGACCGTCCTCACATCAATCCCCATGAGCTGGGCCGCTTTCCGGTTCTGCGCCACACACCGCATGGCCTTTCCCGGTTTTGTCTTATACAGGAAAAGCTGCAGCGCCAGCACACAGAAGGCTGCTGCTGCGATAATTGCAATGTTGGCAATGGAAATGACCACATTCCCCACCTTCACGGTGCCAATCAGGAAACCAGGCACGGAAAACGGCACCGGTCCCCAAAGCAGGCGGATGGCCTCCACGATAATCTTCCCCAGCATGACAGTGGCCATAATCGTATATATCATGGTCATGTTCCTCAGCGGAATGAAGATGACCCTTGCCACCACAATACCGAGAAGGGCCACTGTTATAAGGCTGAGCAGGATGCCTGGTATGAAATCCATCCCCAGGCCCAGAATATAGGTTCCGCCGAAAATATAAGCGCCTGTTGTAATCATCTTATCATGGCTGAAATTAAGGACGCCGGACGCATTCCATATCAACGTGTACTCAATCCCCACCAGCGCATAGATAAACCCCATAGCAATCCCGCTTACAATCAGCTGTATCAAAATCCCAAACATAGGCATACCTCCGCATTTTTCTACAGGGATGCAAGAACCTGCTTTTGCATCCCTGAACCGTACAACTGATTAATCCTCTACTGTAATGGAATCCAGGTAAACCGCGGTGCCGTCCTCCAGCTTGCAGATGATTCCTTCATGGACCATTTCCCGCATGGTGTTAGGTTTGTATTTTCCTACCACGCCCTGAAGGTTATCTGTCTCATTCAGTGCTTTTAACAGCGCATCGCTTTCCGTGGTCCCGGCACGCTCAATGGCATCCTTGAGAATATAGATGGAGCCATAGTAGGTGGCCGCATAAAGCTCCGGCGTTTCATTATATTTTGCCTCAAAATCTTTGACAAACTTCGTCACATGGTCACTGGTATTGGAAGCGGTAAAGTCCGTCACGCAGTACCAGTTATCCAGCCACTGGGGCTGGCAGAGTCCGGATACCTGCGGAGTGGAGATGGATGGTGAACCGATAATCGGCACATCTAATCCCAGGTCATGGAACTGTCTTGCAGCCAGGGCTGTCTCAGCATCATCCGTCCATATGATGACTCCGTCCACGCCGGCGTCCTTTAACTTCAGGATCTGGCTGGTCATATCCGTGTCGCCGGTATTATGGGCTTCAGCCACATATGCGGTTCCGATGCCATCCAGGTATTCCTGTATGACATTCAGGGCGCCGGAGCCATAATCGTTGCTGTTGGTAAACAGGCCCAGTTTCCTGCAGCCAAGGTTCTGGGTGGCATAGGTTGCCGCCAGCTTTGCCTGTACCGTATCTGCTGCACGGATCCGGAACAGATATGGATTATCAATGGTGGTAACCAGCTTGGGACTGGTAGCGCCTGTGAGCATGGGAACCTTGGCCTGTGACAACAGGCCTTCCACTGCGAGGGCCATGCCGGACAGGTTTGGCCCCACCTGCGCCACCACATCCTGGCTGATGATAAGATTGGCCGCATTGATGGCCGTATCCTGGGCGCCGCCGTCATCTGCGACAAATAGTTCAATCTGCCGGCCCAGCACACCGCCGGCCTCATTGATTTCATCCGCCGCCATCTGTGCCCCCTGTTTTGTCCTCAGGCCATTGATGGGAGCTGCTCCGGTGATGGATCCCGATACCCCAATCAGGATTGTCTCCCCGGAAGCGCCTTCTGCCGTATCATTTGAGGATTCCCCCGCGGTCCCTGCCTGCTGGCTTTCCTCCTTTGTATTACCGGCAGTCTGTGTCTGTGATGGCTGTGGTGTCTGACCGCCGCCGCATCCTGCCAGGGCGGAGAGTGCCAGACACATTGCCAGGGTTATACTCAGATACCGTTTCTTCTCCATTATGTAACCTCCCTTTATCCAATTTAATCAATACAATGCCTCACACCCTACAGGATATCCCCCATATCTGCCAGCAGCGCATCCACTTTCTTCTTCTCCTCAGGAAGCAGGTCGCCTAAAGGCATCCTTGGAAGGCCTGCATCAAATCCCTGGCACTTGAGCACATATTTAAACACCTCATGCCAGTGCGGGTCATTGGTATTATATGTAATGAAGTAATCCACGAACGGCTGGATCCTGGTCCAGTATGCATTGGCCTTGTCAATATCCTTCTCAATGGTACAGATATCAAACAGGGTGCGTGCAAATTTGGGGAAAATGGCCGGCATTCCGCTGAGCCATCCGTCTGCCTTTGCAAAGAAACCTTCCATGGGGGCGTAATCATGGCCGTACATCACGGTCAGCTTATCGCCGCAGTGGTATTTTAACTCATGGATCCTGTTTGCATCCCCATGTGCCGCCTTGATGCCATTGATTAAGCCTTCATCCACCATGGCCTTAATCTCAACCGGGGTCATCTCATATCCGCAGAACCTGGGATTGTTATAGAGGATGATATCAATGTCAATGGCCTCCCTCAGTTTCCTGAAGTGGTTCACCACCGCCCTCTTATGCGGCTGCAGGTAATAAGGCATGATGACCAGCACCCCTTCTGCCCCGCACTTCTGTGCATACTGGCTCAGTTCTATGGTCTGTGCCGTGGAGTATCTGCCCGTGCCTGGGTATACCGGTACCTTGTGGTCCACGGATTTGATGATGCTTTCCATGATATACTTCTGCTCCTTAGTGGACATGGAAATATTGTCGCCGGTGCTTCCCACGCAGGATATACTGTGTGCACCCTTATCCAGCACCCACTGGACATACCTTAATGTCTCCTTCTCATTGTAAGATTCATCTGCATTCCACATTGTCATTACTGCCGGCATAACGCCCTTTCCCACTGTTCCCATAAGTTTCTTCCTCCTTAATTGATAAAATAAAAGTTTCTTATAATAAACACCTGTGTGCTATTATCTGAGTTGAAATACAAAATTAAAAATTAAAAATTTTTTAAAGAAGGGCATAAGAACCCCTATATGATGTTAAATAAAGATTCCTTATGCATCCCTCCTTCCCGTCCCCCAGAACATGTCTGGCACTGCCGTACTATTCAACCTTACTTTTAATCCGCTCCTCCATATTCATGATGTGGGTCTGGATCAGGCCGCGTACTTCCTGGACATCCTTTTTCTTAAGCGCCTCCACCATCTGCAGATGTTCATTGCACGCCACCCTCTCATGGAACAGGGATGTGCCCGTAGTGGTCCGGATGACCATATACCGGTTGCTGAGCACCATATACAGATCCATCAGGCATTGGTTTCCCGCCATCTCCACCAGCTTTTTATGGAACGCCATATCCGCCAGAAAATAATCATCAAATTTTCCCTCTTCAAAGTACCCCCGGCTCTTCTCCACCATGAATTCCAATTCCTTAAGCTGCATGGTTGTTATATCACTGCCAAGCTTCACAAGGGCCTGCTCCTCAAACAGCAGCCTGGCCTCACAGACATCCGCAATGTCCTCCCTGGTAGCAACCGGTATCTCATATTTTCCACCCGGCATCAATTCTACAATATGCTCATGGGCCATCCGCTTCAGCGCCTGGATAATCGGTGTCTTGCTAATCTGGTAACGCTCTGCCAGCTCGGTCGGGTCCAGCCTTGTCCCGGCTACGTAATCCCCGCTGACAAATCCCATACAGATTGTTTCATATACAATATCATCTAAGTTCTTTTTAAGTGACATATGCTACTGGTACATCCCCTCTGTTTTTTTTAATGGTATCATTTTAAACTGGCATATGCAATCGGTAAAGTATATAATTTCCCCTATCTACCGTACAGCGCCACAACTTTACCCGGATTTAAAATACAATGAGGGTCGAATGCTTTCTTGATTCCTTCCATCAGCCTCATCTGGCATGGACCGCACTGTTCATCCAGATACATGCGCTTAGCATACCCAATCCCATGCTCGCCGGACACAAGACCGCCGAAATCCCTGGCCTTTTCGTACATTTTTTCAAATACATCCTGCTTTTTATATTCCCAGGTCCCTTGATCCATATCATCCCTGCACAGATAAATGTGGAGGTTTCCGTCACCTGCATGACCAAAGCTGGGGATACGCATCCCGGATGCCCCTGCCAGCTCATGGGTATATTTGATGAATTCCGCCACGTGGCTTCTGGGAACCACCACGTCGCACTCATCCATCTCCGTGGTGGATGCCTTGATTGCCTCTAAAAAAGCGCCCCTGGCGTTCCACACGCTCTGTCTGCGCTCCTCGGTATCCACCAGGAACACATCCTTTGCTCCCAGTTCCAGGCATAAATCCGCTGCCCGCCCATAATTCCGGTCCACCTCTTCCCTGCTGTTCCCGTCAAATGTCATCAGTATATATGCATTACTTCCCGTATCCGGGAACCGTTTCCCAAGATAGTCCTCTGCAAACATGATTGTATTCCGCTCCATGAATTCAATGGCCGTGGCCTGGACCTGGGCTTCTATGATCCGCGGAACGGATTCAATGGCGGCTTCCATGGTTTCAAATGGCACCAGAAGGCTCAGTGTCCTGGAAGGAAGTGGCAGGAGTTTCAGGACCGCCTCCGTGATAATTCCCAGCGTGCCCTCAGAACCGATCATAAGGTTCAAAAGGCTGTAGCCTGAACTGTTTTTTACCACCTTCCCCCCCAGCTTCACCACATCGCCGGAGGGAACCACCACCGTAAGCCCCCTGACATAATCCCTGGTGACCCCATACTTGACCGCCCGCATCCCTCCGGCATTGGTACTGATATTCCCGCCAATGGTGGCCGACTTTTCCCCTGGGTCCGGTGGATAGAACAGATTATTTTCCTCCACATAGGCCGCCAGGTCCATAAGAAGCACCCCCGGCTCCACGGTCACGGTCAGGTTCTCCCTGTCCAGCTCCAGAATGCGGTTCATGGCCGTTGTATCCAGCATGATTCCCCCGTGTACGGCCACAGCGCCTCCCACCAGACCGGTGCCGGCTCCACGCACAACCACCGGTATCTTTTTTTCCGATGCATAGGACATGATTCCCGCCGCTTCTTCTGTGTTCATGATCTTTACAAGGACTTCCGGCATGGAGAAAACTCCCCCCAGTTCATCGTGTCCGTAATCCTCGATGATTCCTTCCCCTGTAAGCACACGTTCCGGGGAAACAACTGATTTTATATAAGAAATATCCTGTGAATCCATCTTTTTATAATTCATTCCAGTCCCCCCTTCAATTGCCTAATCAATTCCGGAATGATTTCGTATAAGTCCCCCACAATCCCATAGTGGGCAACATCAAAAATAGACGCCTTCTTATCCCTGTTGACCGCTATGATACAGTCCGCTCCCTTCATACCCGCAGCAAACTGGACAGAACCTGATATTCCGGCTGCTATGATCAACTTTGGTTTTACCGTCCTTCCGCTTAAACCGATCTGCTGCCTGGGGTCAAACCATCCATTTTCAACCAATGGCCTGGTACAGGCCATCTGTGCTCCCAATTGATCTGCCAATTGCTGCAGAAGTTCCAGGTCTGCCTGTGATTTAACCCCTCTGCCCACCGCGACAATCATATCCGCCTCAGATATGTCCACCTGCTTTTCCTTTGGCGTACATCCCAGAACCTGTATCCTGTCATCCAGGAACCCTTCCTCCACCTCCATATGTACCAGGGTTCCTTTGGGGTGTTCCCTGCGTCCTGCCATGGAACATATCTTATACCTGACCGTACAGAACTGGGGCCTGTGCCTGGGTGTCACAATCTGCGCCATGATGTTGCCTCCAAATGCCGGGCGGATCTGAACCAGGTCCGTGTCCTCCTTCATCTGCAGAACGGTACAGTCAGCCGTAAGACCGGTCCTGAACCTGGCCGCTGTCCGAGGTGCCAGGGAACGCCCGGTATTGGTAGCCCCTACCAGGACCGAGGACGGTTTTATCTTCCGTATAAAATCCTCAAACACATTGGTATAAGAGAGGACATTAAATTCAGCCAGTCCCGGATGGTCATAAAGAAATACCTTGTCAGCCCCGTATTCCAGAAGCGCTTCAGCCTGCTTTTCCATCCCGCTTCCCATTACAAGGACATAAACCGGATGGCCAATCCCTTCCGCCAGCTCCCCTGCCTTTCCCAGAAGCTCCAATGTGACAGGATGGATGGACTCCCCGTCATGCTCCGCATAAACAGCAATCCCCCTCCATTCCTTTTTATCCACGGATGCAGGCGCCTCTTCCTCCACCCATCGTACAACGCCTTCCGGCCCTTTCTTTACACACAGCCGGCACATCCTGCATGCCGCCGTAACGGACAGGCATCCCCCCTCCTGTGTAATTGCCCCAAAGGGACACAGCGACTGGAGCTGCTTTGCGGATTCCTCCGTCACCCTATCCTGGTTTATCTCTAAATATGCCATGGTATACCTCACTTCAAACAGCTTATATGAACTTATGTTTTCTAAGGATTGCAGCCATCGCCGTGGCCAGTTCCCGGCTGGTTCCTTCAATCATTTCCTTATCCGTTTTCTTGTCAGGCGGGAAAATGCGTTCCACCTGGGTAGGTGACCCCTTAAGTCCATAGTGGCTGGGATTCCTGTCATCCAAATCATCCAGGCTCATGACCTTGATACAGTTCGGATCCATCCCAATCCTTCTTTTATAAGAAGGAAGCCTGGGCGTGTTCACATCCTTATCCACGGTCAACAGACATGGCAGTTCCATCTTCTGTGTCTGTATCTTATTCTCCAGGTTCATCCTCACCGTGATGAAGGTATCCCCTGTTTCCAGGACCTCCAGTATATTGGTGCCATGGGCAATTCCCAGGAACTCCGCTGTTTCCGCCCCTACCTGCGCCGTGTCCCCGTCCGTGGTCTGCTTCCCGCACAGGATCAGGTCATAGGTTCCTGATTGCCGGATGCCCTGGGATAAGGTATGGCTTGTAGCGCACACGTCCGCGCCTGCAAAACGGCGGTCCGAGATAAGATATCCCCTCTCCGCCCCCATACATACAGCTTCCAAAAGCACTTCCCCGGCCTGGTCCGGCCCCATGGTAATAACAAAAACATGTCCCTCTGTCCTTGCCGCAAGCTCCAGCCCGAATTCCAGCGCATATAGATCATATGGATTCATCTTAGCTTCAATACCATCCCGCTTCAGTACGCCTGTAATCGGATCCACCTCCACACTGGTGGTTCCCGGCACCTGCTTTATGCATACCAGAATCTCCATTCCTTCCTCCTGTTACATTGTCCTTCTTTCCAGAATTAAAAATTAAAAATTTTGTATACAGTGTTTATGGTTAAATAATAGCATATGGAAACAGCCAACACAATGCCTATAATATCCAAATTGAAAAAATTTTTTTGTGCATTTTATACATTAATTTAAATTTATCTTTCCCCAGCCCCCACACAATTAGTAATCCATCCTAAATCCCACCCTTGACATCCCCCACATCCCATGTTATATTGTATATATACGATATACACATTATAACCACCCAGGCAATCATCACCGCCACAATCCCAACCACTACCCATACCACGGAGGCAGCGCAGTGAATATCATTATCAGCAATTCCAGCGGCAAACCAATCTACGAACAGATAACATCCCAGATAAAGAACATGATCATGACCGGGCAGCTGGATTCCGGCGATGCCCTGCCAAGCATGAGGACACTTGCAAAGGAACTGAGGATCAGCGTCATCACCACCAAGCGCGCCTACCATGACCTGGAACAGGAAGGCTTCATTGAAACCATAACAGGAAAGGGAAGTTTTGTGGCTGCAAAGGATACCGAGGTCATCCGCGAGGGAAACCTGAGGATTGCGGAGGAATACCTGGCAAAAGCAGCTGACCTGGCTAAAAAAAGCGGCATTCCCCTGAAGGAACTGGTGGAGGTGCTGGAACTTATATATAACGGAGAGTGAGGAGATGTCCATGGAGTACGCAGTGAACATAAGAGGGCTTTCAAAGGCCTACAAGGATTTTTCCCTGAAGGATGTTGACCTTTTACTTCCAAAGGGAGCCATCATGGGACTGATAGGCGAAAATGGGGCCGGCAAGTCCACCACCCTCAAGGCCATGCTGGATGTTGTCCGTCGGGACAGCGGCACCGTCGAGATCCTGGGCCTTAACCTGGACACTGACCAGCCACGTATCAAGGAACAGATTGGGGTTGTGTGGGGCGAAAGCCATTTTCATGAATTCCTGAACGGGATACAGGTATCCCATATGCTGGGCAGGATTTACAGGAACTGGGACCAGGAACTGTTCCTGGATTACCTGCACCGTTTTGCCCTGCCTGGGAAGAAGAAAATAAAGGAATATTCCAAAGGAATGCAGATGAAGCTGTCCATTGCAGCTGCTTTGAGCCACCATCCCAGACTGCTGGTCCTGGATGAGGCAACCAGCGGCCTGGACCCGGTTGTCCGGGATGAGATCCTGGATATATTGTTTGGGTTCATTGAGGACGGCGGGAATTCCGTCCTGATTTCCTCCCACATTACCAGTGACCTGGATAAGGTGGCTGACTATATTACCATGATCCACAACGGCTCAATCCTGTTTTCAGAAGAAAAGGATTCCCTTATCGAGGACATGGGAATCATTAAGTGCAGCCAGGAGGAACTGGAACACCTTAAGGACATGGCAGGCCGCGGTGGGATTACCATGGTGGGAATCCGCCAAAGCGCATACCAGTCAGAGTGCCTGGTGCGCAACCGCCGGGAAGTGATGGAGCGTTATCCCAACCTGGTCATGGACCGCACCAACATTGAGGAAATCATGCTGTTTCATGTAAGGGGGCAGATGCGATGAAAGGATTACTGTTAAAAGATTTTTATTGTTTAGGACAGAACATTAAGAGCCTGCTGTTCATCGTTGTCGTATGGGGCCTTGTATTCCTTCCCCAGAAGGACGGCGGGCTGCTGTTCATATCCCTGTGCATGATGGTAAGCGCCATGTTTACCTTCACCCTTTCCTCCTATGACAGGCAGGTGAAGTGGGATACCTATGCGCTGAGCATGCCCCTTTCCAGGACCGTCATGGTTCAGGAAAAATACATCATTTCCATACTGATGCTTATGGCCGCGGCCGCCGTATCCTTTCCCATGACAGGGATTGCCTGGGTCATCCGCACAGGAGGGATTGATACTGAGTTTCTGTATGCAATGTGCACTACCCTTTTGACAGGGACTGCCATATCGCTCATTTACACGGCCCTGGCCCTTCCCTGCTCCCTGTGGCTTGGCGCTGAAAAGGGCCGCTACATCCCCAGTGTGCTGTTTGCAGCCATCTTCTTTACAGGTGTCATCATAGCGCGGGGCGGCAGGCTTAAGAATATAAGTCCGGCCATCCTGTCCAATTTCTGTATCCTGCTGCTGGTTCTGTCACTGCTGATGTTTGCAGCATCCTATTTTATCAGCATTTCCATCTATAAGAAGAAGGAATTTTAATCCTTCCAGGCAGGAGGACGCGATAAACAGGTGCCTGGTACCGGACCAAAAGGGACAGCTGCTCCTGACGGGAATCCCCATATCCCCTCAGGCCAGCTGTCCCTTTCTCCTTATCCACATGCTGCCATTCCCTATTCACGGAATGCCACCGTTCCCTATACACAGAATGCCATCCGTCCTTATCTACCAAGCGCCGTCCGTCCCCATCCACCAAGCGCCGTCCGCTCCCTGTCCGGCTACATCACAAGCTTTCTTGGGAATGTCCTTCTCATGGCGCCAATCATCTTCTCATTCGGTTCAATCAGGACCTTGAAGTTATCTGCCCCCTTCTGGTACATAAGTGCATATACCTTGGCTTCCTTCCTGCCGGACGAAAAATCCTTTACCTTGGCGCCCTGGCGCTCATAATCCTTTAACACAAAGGAATCAGCCGGAGCCACCACCTGCACATCCTCTTTATCACAGTCAAATACCCTCTTCCTTCTGGCCTTGCCCAGGATACGGTCCACGGTGAGTCCGCCTTCCGCAAACAGGTATTCATATTCCACGCTCATATTCAGGAAAACAAAATAAGTCCCTGCCGCCGCTGCCAGGAGAAAGACAATCCCAAATATGGTCTGCATGGCCAGGAAGGCAGAAATAACACACAGGACAATCATCAATATCTTAAGGGGAATGGCATAGGCCGGGTCTTTCCTCTTCACAAGCCACTCTACGTAATTATCATCGTTCATTCTGTTCTCTCCTTTTATCATGTTGTAAATGTTTCATGCACTTATCAGGTCCTGTTTCGCATATTTCCCATTATACAATAGTTTGCCCCATATTTCCAGTGATACCTTACAGGCTTTTAAGGAAAGGCAGCATCCGCTCCATATTCCCCACGGTCCTCCGGTTGATATAGTGCTCAATCTTCTCCACCTGCTCCAGCTCACTGTCCGTATGGTTCAGGGCGCAGAAAAATTCATGCAGCACCTGGTGCCGGTGCAGCAGATACCGTCCCTCCATATGCCCCTTATCCGTGACCATGATGGTGCCGTATTTCCTGAAGTCAATATATCCGGCTGCCTTCAGGTTATCCAGCATCTTGGATGCGGAGGAAGGACGCACATGCAGGTTGGCGGCCAGAAGGCTTACCCGCACCGGATATCCTTCCGCTTCCATGCGGCAGACCATTTCCAGGTAATCTTCCATGGAAGACGTAAGCTCCTCACCGTTTACCCGTTCATATCCTTTCATGGTATAGAAACCTTCCTTATCCATGCCCGGTCCGTTTTTTTCATGTTTTCCATCCATACCAGTAACCAAAGTGTCCCTCCTGCAATATTATAAGAGTAAGAAAATGTTTCCCTATCCTAAATCTATTGCGAGGTATTGTAAATATGAAAGAAATTCATTGTCTGAGTGATATAAAGCCCGGCCAGCGGGCACACATTAAAGAACTGACTGCCTGCGGCAGCATCCGCAGACGCCTTCTGGATATCGGCCTGGTAGAGGACACGGAAGTGGAATGTCTGGGCCAAAGCCCCCTTGGGGACCCATGCGCCTACCTGATACGCGGCGCTGTCATCGCCATACGTTCCGAGGACTGCCGGGGCATCCTGATTCATGAATGATGATTAAAATATATAAATCTAAAAATATATAAAAGGAGTATTAAAATGGGGCTGACAAAACAATCAGTAGGAATGGGCGCTGTCGATTCCGGATTGGAGATAAAAAAACAGACACCCGAAGATAAGGTCATTGCCATAGCAGGTAATCCCAATGTAGGTAAGAGCACCCTCTTTAATAACCTGACCGGCATGAACCAGCACACCGGCAACTGGCCCGGCAAAACCGTGACCAATGCCCAGGGATTTTGTAAAACCAGGAATCATGGATACGTGCTGGTGGATATACCTGGCACTTATTCCCTCATGGCCCACTCTGCCGAGGAGGAGGTTGCCCGCAACTTCATCTGTTTCGGGGGCAGTGACAGCGTGGTGGTGGTCTGCGACGCCACCTGCCTGGAACGCAATATGAACCTGGTGCTGCAGACCATGGAGATATCAGACCATGTGCTGGTATGCGTCAACCTTCTGGATGAAGCCGCGCGCAAGAACATTTCCATTGACTTGGAAATGCTCTCTGAAAAGCTGGGGGTACCGGTTGTGGGCACCATTGCCAGGAAAAAGAAAAGCCTGGAGCATTTCCTTGAACAGCTGGACGCACTGGTGGACGGAAAGAAGGACCTCCATCCCTACCAGGTCCAGTATTCCCCCATCATTGAGCAGGCCATTGCCATGGCAGAACCGTTGGTAAAAGCCAGGGTGGACGGAAAAATCAATTCCAGGTGGCTCACACTGAAGCTTCTTGACTGTGACCCTTCCCTTATGAAGGAACTGAAGGAATATCTGGGCGAAGACATACTTGACATACCGGAACTGGCGGAGGCCCTGGACGAAGCCAGGGAACACCTGTCCAAATACGGTGTCACCAGGGAAATCATGGGTGACCGGGTGGTGGCTGCCCTGGTAGCCTCCGCGGAAAAGATATGCCGGGATACCGTGCATTTTAATCAGGTTGAATACAATGAAGGGGACCGCCGCCTGGATAAGGTGCTGACCAGCCGTTTCACAGGTTATCCGGTCATGGTTGGAATGCTGGCCGTGGTGTTCTGGCTGACCATCACCGGGGCCAACTATCCTTCCCAGATGCTGGCTGACGCCTTCTTTAAGCTCCAGGACCAGCTGACCCGGGCATTCATGGCCATGGGCGCGCCGGAATGGCTCCATGGCATCCTTGTCCTGGGCGTCTACCGCGTGCTGGCCTGGGTTGTATCCGTCATGCTGCCGCCCATGGCCATCTTCTTCCCCCTGTTTACCTTGTTGGAGGATTCCGGATACCTTCCCAGGATTGCCTACAACCTGGATAAACCATTTAAGAGCTGCCATGCCTGCGGCAAACAGGCCCTTACCATGTGCATGGGCTTTGGGTGCAATGCGGCCGGTATCGTGGGCTGCCGCATCATCGACAGCCCCCGCGAGCGCCTCGTGGCCATCCTGACCAACAACTTCGTGCCCTGCAACGGAAGGTTCCCCACCCTGATTGCCATCATCACCATGTTTTTCGTGGGTGTATCCGGGGGAGCTTTTGATTCCCTGTTATCCGCGCTGCTTTTAACGGCATTCATTGTGCTGGGCGTGTTCATGACCTTCGCGGCGTCCAAGTTCCTGTCCATGACCGTATTAAAGGGAATCCCCTCTTCCTTTACCCTGGAACTGCCGCCCTACCGCCGCCCCCAGATTGGGAAGGTCATTGTCCGCTCCATCTTTGACCGGACCCTGTTCGTGCTGGGAAGGGCCATTGTGGTGGCTGCCCCGGCCGGACTTCTTATCTGGATCATGGCAAATGTACAGGTGGGCGGCCTTACCCTGCTGGCCCACTGTTCCGGCTTCCTGGACCCCTTTGCCAGGCTGCTGGGCATGGACGGGGTGATCCTCATGGCCTTCATACTGGGGCTTCCTGCCAATGAGATCGTCATTCCCATCATCATCATGGCTTACATGGCCCAGGGCAGTATCCTGGAGTTTGACAGCCTGGCACAGTTAAAGGAACTTCTTGTGAATAATGGGTGGACCTGGATTACCGCTGTCAGCACCATGCTGTTTTCCCTTATGCACTGGCCCTGCACCACCACCCTTCTCACCATCAGGAAGGAATCCGGCAGTTTCAAGTGGACCCTTGTGTCCTTCCTGGTGCCTACCGTGTGCGGCATCGTCATCTGTTTTGCATTCACCTGCGCCGCAAGGATGTTTGTGTAGCAGTCTCCCATCCATCACGGGACTCCGGACGATTCAAGCCGCCGGACATGAAAACAGCCTGGAACAGTTGGGTTCATCCCAACCGTCCAGGCTGTGCATGGTCATATCATGTCATGGATTAGTACATTCCGCCCATATCAGGTGCTGGAGGCATTGCCGGAGCCGGTTCCTTGATATTGGCAACAACGGATTCGGTTGTCAGCAGGGTGGAAGCAACGCTGGTTGCATTCTGCAGTGCGCTTCTTGTAACCTTAACAGGATCCAGGATACCTGCTTCAATCATGTCGACAAACTCTTCCTTGTATGCGTCAAATCCGCATCCAACCTTGGATTCCTTAACCTTGTTCACGATTACGGAACCTTCCAGGCCTGCATTTGCAACGATGTGGAACAGCGGGGACTCCAGGGCCTTTAAGATAATCTTGGCACCGGTCTTCTCATCACCTTCCAGGCTGTCAACAATCTTCTGCACATCAGCTGCAGCGTGTACATATGCGGAACCGCCGCCTGCGATGATACCTTCCTCAACAGCTGCCCTTGTAGCGTTCAGGGCATCTTCCATACGAAGCTTGGCTTCCTTCATCTCTGTCTCGGTAGCAGCGCCTACACGGATGACAGCTACGCCGCCAGCCAGCTTAGCCAGACGCTCCTGTAATTTCTCCCTGTCAAAATCAGAGGTGGTTTCCTCAATCTGCTTGCGGATCTGGGCAACCCTTGCAGCGATGGTGTCCTTATCGCCCATACCGTCAACGATGATTGTATTCTCCTTCTGTACCTTAACGGATTTTGCACGGCCTAACTGATCCATGGTTGCATCCTTTAAGTCCAGACCAACTTCCTCAGAGATAACGGTGCCGCCTGTAAGGATAGCGATATCCTGCAGCATCTCCTTCCTTCTGTCGCCATAGCCGGGAGCCTTGACAGCAACTACGTTGAAGGTACCTCTTAACTTGTTGACAATCAGGGTGGTCAGTGCTTCGCCTTCCACATCCTCGGCGATGATCAGCAGTCTTGCGCCCATCTTGACAACCTGCTCTAACAGAGGCAGTAACTCCTGGATATTGGAAATCTTCTTGTCGGTAATCAGCACATATGGATCATCCAGATTCGCTTCCATCTTATCCATATCAGTGCACATATATGCGGACAGGTAACCTCTGTCGAACTGCATGCCTTCAACCAGGTCAAGCTCTGTCATCATTGTCTTGGATTCCTCAATGGTGATGACGCCGTCCTTGGAAACCTTCTCCATAGCGTCTGCTACCATTGTGCCAACCTCATCGTCAGATGCGGAGATAGCTGCAACCCTTGCAATCTGAGCCTTACCGTTGATTGGTTTGCTCATAGCCTTGATGGCGTCAACAGCTGCGTCTGTTGCCTTCTTCATACCCTTTCTTAAAACGATTGGGTTAGCGCCTGCTGCCAGGTTCTTCATACCTTCATTCACCATTGCCTGCGCCAGGACGGTTGCGGTCGTGGTACCGTCACCAGCCACATCGTTGGTCTTGGAAGCAACTTCCTTGATTAACTGTGCGCCCATATTCTCGTATGGATCCTGCAGTTCAATCTCTTTTGCAATGGTAACGCCGTCGTTGGTGATTAACGGAGCGCCGAAGGACTTATCCAGGACAACGTTGCGTCCCTTGGGTCCTAATGTCACACGTACTGTATCTGCTAACTGATTCACGCCTGCTTCCAGAGCCTTGCGGGCTTCTACGCCATACTTAATCTGCTTTGCCATGATGATCAACCTCCAAATTATGTTCTATTCATTATTTTGTAAAATGGTTTCAATTATTCAACTACTGCCAGGATATCGCTCTGCTTAACAATTACATACTTCTCATCCTCTACTTCCACCTCAGTGCCTGAGTACTTGGAGTAGATGACCTTGTCGCCGGCCTTAACCTGCATGGTAATCTCCTTGCCGTCCACAACGCCGCCAGGACCAACTGCAATAACCTCTGCCTGCTGTGGCTTTTCCTTTGCCGCACCCGGAAGGACAATACCGGACTTTGTGGTCTCTTCTGCTACTAACTGCTTTAATACTACCTTGTCAAACAATGGTACCAACTTCATAATTGAATTCCTCCTTACAAACTGTTCTGCTTTTTCTTTCTTGTGTTATCTTTCTAAGCATCTTTATTTTGCTCACATGATAAGTTATATCACCAGTTGTTAGCACTGTCAAGACTTGAGTGCTAATTTCTTTTAATTTTATTATTTTTTTACAAATTGCTGTTTCTTTTTTTTTCCATTCGTATTACAATAGTAGCAATAAGGAATACTATGAATTGTATCGTACTTTTATGCGTTTTATGCGTAATCACTATTAAAAGGTAAGAAGGGGGTTTTTGCATGGCTAAGAAAGGTTGGGGTAAGTTCGTAGCATTTGCGGCTGTCACAGGCGCTGTGGCTGCCGGCGTTTCTTATGTACTCCAGTATAAGACATACCACAAGGAACTGGAAAAGGATTTCCGCGAATTTGAGGACAGCGGTGACGAGGACAGACCGGAGGGAGCGGAAGACCGCACCATTGATTCCCGCAAGCTGGACCGCAATTATATTTCCCTTACGTCCAGTAAGGATGAGCTGAAGGTGGCTGCCAAGGATATGGCCCATGCCACTAAGAATGTGCTGAAGGATGCAGGAAGCCTGCTTTCAGACACGGCCCATGAGGTTGCCTCCGCTGCCGTGGATACCGCCCACATCGCCCTCAACACCATGAAGACCAAGAAGGATGATTTCATGGATGAGCGCGCCCAGAAAAAGGAAGATGATTCCGACCTGTTTGAGGACGAGGGATTCCTGGATGATGATTATGTGGATGAGGATGACCTGTATGACTATGGCCGCATGGACGGGGACCTCGGTACCTCCTATGTCTCCCACGATTATCAGGCAGATTACAGTGATGACCTGATGGATGAGGAGGAGGTTTCCGGACAGGAAGACAGTACCGTGCGTAAACCGCAGGAACCTACTGCCACCATCGAGGAAGATACCCTGGATTAGGAAGATGATTTGGTTTTAGGAAAATACTCAGGATTCAATTGATAACCATACTTTTAGGATAAATAAACCTCCGGGGATGCATAAGCATCTGCCCGGAGGTTCTTTTCTGCCGTTCCCTATTCATCCCATACCAGCAGGTTCACCCACATGGGCATGGCGGCCTGGTCTTCTTCCAGCACATATGCGTGGTTGTCATTGTCCTCAGACAGCAGCTGGTATTCCCCTGTGGATTCCACATGATTCCATCTGTCGTCCAGGATTGCGATTCCGTGTCCCACCTTCAGTTTCCAGGTTGAAACCTGGTCCTCCTCATTCATGCTGGTATAGACCACGTCGCCCTCCATAAGGTCCTGGGAAAAGGTTCCTGTCTTGCAGATATCCCTTGCCTCCCCTTCCGGGCTTCCTTCAAAATAGCAGTATCCTGTATGGCCTTTGCCCTCCATCCTGCCGTCTTTCCAGATTCCCTGGGAATAATCATATCTGGGCGCGTCCAGATCCACCACCTGCAGGGCCGTGCACTGTCCTTCCGGCTTCCCGGCTTTAAACGTACCGTAATACACGGTACCCGCCTTGGTAAATACCATTCCCCGGCCATCTATGTCAGACCGGAAGGAACTGCCGTCATAAAGATATCGTCCACCGTCCATGACAGTGTAGAACATATCTGCCAGCATATCCTCCTCACGTACCATCACGGCAGCCGCCTCCTTAAGGTTTCCCTTTTCAAGCGCTTTCATGATGTCTGACACGGTTATCAGCTGCCTTTCATCCAGGACCACGGGGGCGGCCTCTCCCGCTGCCTCTCCCGCTGCCCCGCCATCTGCGCCTGCTGTCATCCCCGCCATGCCGTTTCCATCCGCGCCTGCTGCCTTTCCCGCTGCTCCGCTTCCATCCCCGCCTGCACCGTTGCCGTCCACGCCAGATCCGCTCCTTCCGGCCATACGGCCTGCACCGGCATTTCCTCCATCCATGCCTCCAGAGGCCCCATCTGCACTGTCCGTGCCCATGTCCGCTGAATCTGCTGCCTCCCGGAGTACGGCAGCACCGTTTCTCCCTGGGACATTTCCCTGTTCCTTAAGCCCCCATATGCTGCTGATTCCCAGCACCATGGCAAAGGCCGCTGCCGCCGTTATATCTATGACACTGTACTTTCTGTCCTTCACTCTATATCCATTCCTTTCATCACGGGTTCAGGACCAGGCCTTCTTTAACAGCCCGGTACCCTTTTCAATCTCAGCTTCGCTCAGTTTCGCATATCCCAGCATGACCGTGGACGGATAAATGTTCTGCTCGGAATGGATGAAGCAGTCCGACATGCCATAGACCTTTACGCCGGCTGCCGCGGCCTGTTCTGTCAGCTGCTTCTCACTGCCGCCCCAGCGATAGGTCAAAAGCACATGAAGCCCCGCGTATTCCCCGCGTATGACAAACCGGTCCTCCAATTCCCTTAGCCCGTTTAGCAGCACATCATGCTTTGCCTTGTACACGGCCCTCATACGGTTTAAATGGCGCTCATAATGGCCCTGGGTGATAAACTGATAGAGGATATTCTGGTCAATCCTGGACACCGTGGACGCATAAAAGCCAGCCTTTTCCCTGTACACCTTCATGAGATGTTCCGGCAGCACCATGAATCCCACACGGATGGCAGGCGCGATGGACTTTGAAAATGTCCCCATATAAATCACCCGCCCGCCCCTGTCCATGCCCTGCAGGGCCGGGATGGGCTTACCCTTGTAGCGGAACTCACTGTCATAATCGTCCTCAATCAGGTACCTGTCCTGGCCGCTGTAGGCCCAGGCCAGCAGCTCCTGGCGCCGTTTCACCGGCATGACGATTCCTGTTGGATATTGGTGGGACGGCATCACATAGGCAATCTTTGCCCCGCTGGCCTGGAGGCGCTCCACGTTCATCCCATACCGGTCCATGCCCACCGGAACCACATGATACCCCTCTCCCTTCAGCACACGGTAAGCCTGTTTGTAGGTAGGGTTCTCCATGGCAATCCCCATATCGGTTCCCAGTATCTGGGCCAGCAGCATCAGAAGATATTCGCTTCCAGCGCCAATCAGGATCTGGTCCGGGCTGCAGTCCACGCCTCTGGCTGAATGGAGATATTCCCCCACCGCAATCCTCAGGGACAGCTCTCCCTGTGGATTTCCGGCTGAGAACATTTCCTTATTGTCATCCACCAGGGTGTTACGGCTCAGCTTCCGCCAGGTATTGAAGGGGAAGCTGTCCAAATCAATGCCCCTTGGTGAGAAATCCACCTCAAACCTATGTTCTTCCCAATCCTTTTCCAGCACAAAAGAACCGGCGGACTTCTGCCGGACCTCCACCAGCTCCTCTATCTTTGAGACATAGTATCCCCTGTAGGGCTGGGCCTCTATATAGCCTTCCGATACCAGCTGGTCATAGGCCATCTGTGTGGTGCTCCGGCTCACCTTCAGATTCTGCGCCAGGATCCTGGTGGATGGCAGCCTGCTTCCCGCCCCCAGCCTTTTGCCCCGTATCTCGTCCTTGATATACTGATAAATCTGCTCGTAAAGCGGGCTGTCAGACTGGCTGTCAAATGGTACGATCAGCTCCATGATACCGCCTTTCTGCCGCAAACTGGCATTGTTATATTGCAATAATTCAATCCGGTCCATCATACCAGAATCAGACCATGCTGTCAATGTGGGAGGCATGCCCTGTGCCGCAGGATGCTTGCCCCATACCACATATCACCTGCCCTCCCTGAGCCTCCCAAGACCGGACCCCGGATTCCCAATGCAAAATGGCTGCCATACCCAATATTAGGCACAGCAGCCACGATATCCCTGTCACGGTCCAGCCAACAGCCACCCCAGGCATATATGGATTGGCATGTCCTGACCTTACTTTGGCAGCTTAAAGGAACTTTTAAGGGACACAATCCGGTTGAACACAGGGTGCTCCGGCGTGCTGTCCTTACAGTCCACACAGAAGAAACCGTTGCGCACGAACTGGTAGCTGTCATAGGCCTTGCCCTCTGCCAGGGCCGGTTCCACATAGCATTCACTTAAGACAGTCAGGGAATTGGGATTCAGGTTCAGGCTTCCGTCCTCATTCAGCTTACCCTTTTCCTCATCCACGATATTCTCATAAAGGCGGCATTCCACCTGCCTTGCCGTTGGTATGCTGACCCAGTGGATGGTTCCCTTTACCTTACGGCCTTCAAAACCGGAACCGCTCTTTGTCTCCGGGTCATAGGTCCCGTGGACAACGGTTACATTGCCGTCTGCATCCTTCTCACATCCGGTACACTTAACAAAGTAAGCGCCCATGAGACGCACTTCATTGCCGGGGAACATGCGGAAATACTTCTTAGGAGGCTCCTCCATGAAGTCATCCCTCTCAATATAGAGTTCACGGCTAAAGGGCACCTTCCTGTCGCCCAGTTCCGGGTTCTCCAGATTGTTGGGCACGTCAAGCATCTCTGTCTGCCCCTCCGGATAATTGTCAATCACCAGCTTGACCGGGTTTAGCACAGCCATCATACGCGGCTTCTTAAGCTTTAAATCCTCACGGATGCAGTACTCTAACATGGCGTAATCCACAGAACTGTTGGCCTTGGAAACACCCACCAGCTCCACGAACATCTTGATGGCCTCGGGCGTATATCCCCTTCTGCGCAGGGCAGCGATGGACACAAGGCGCGGATCCTCCCAGCCATCCACAATCTTGTCCTCAACCAGTTTCTTGATGTAGCGCTTGCCCGTAACCACATTGGTCAGGTAAAGCTTGGCAAACTCAATCTGACGGGGCGGATTCTCAAATTCACACTCCCTGACCACCCAGTCATAAAGGGGCCTGTGGTCCTCAAACTCCAGGGTGCAGATGGAATGGGTGATATGCTCAATGGCATCCTCAATCGGATGGGCGAAATCATACATGGGATAGATGCACCACTTGTCCCCGGTGTTGTGATGGGACATATGGGCCACACGGTAGATGACCGGATCCCTCATGTTGATGTTGGGGGAAGCCATGTCAATCTTGGCACGCAGGACCTTTTCCCCATCCTGGTACCTGCCCTCCTTCATCTCTTCAAACAGCTTCAGGTTCTCTTCAATGCTCCTGTCCCTGTACGGGCTTTCCTTGCCGGGGGTGGTAAAGTCGCCTCTGTATTCCCGGATCTGTTCCGCGGTCAGGTCACAGACAAATGCCTTCCCCTTCTTAATCAGGAATACCGCGCACTCATACATCTGTTCGAAATAATTGGACGCAAAAAACAGCCTGTCCTCAAAATCAGCGCCCAGCCACTTCACATCCGCCATGATGGATTCCACGAATTCCGTCTTCTCTTTTGTGGGGTTTGTATCGTCAAAACGCAGGTTGAACTTGCCACCGTACTTCTGTGCCAGACCGTAATTGAGTAATATGGACTTGGCGTGTCCGATGTGTAAATAACCGTTGGGTTCCGGCGGGAAACGGGTCTGGACATGGCTGTACACGCCCTCTGCCAGGTCCTTGTCAATCTCCTGCTCAATGAAATTCTTGGAGATTACCTCCTTTTCCTCTGTTTCCATTACGGTGTCTTTCTCTGCCATGATTGTTCCTCCGTTATTGTTACTTTTATAATCAAGTATAATAAATAATAACATATTTATCTGGTCTATGAAAGGGGAAAATACATTTTATAGTGGAAATCTTCCCTTGTGTCTGCTATACTATATTAATGTGCTAAAATGTGTACATTTATAAGGAGATTTTACATATCATGAAAAAAACAGCAAAGTTTGCCTTAATCAAGACTATCCCTATCTTCCTGGGATATATTTTTTTGGGGATTGCATTCGGGCTCCTGCTTCAGAAATCCGGCCTTGGCGTCCTGTGGGCCTTCCTCATCAGTGCCCTTGTCTACGCAGGCTCCATGCAGTTTGCCCTGGTAGGCATCCTCACCGGGGGCCTGAGCTTCATCACCACGGCCGTCATGACCCTGTTCATCAACAGCCGCCATGCATTTTACGGCCTGACCTTCATTGAACGTTTTAAGGAAATGAAAAAGGCTTATCCGTACATGGTCTTCTCCCTGACGGACGAGACATACTCCCTGCTCTGCTCCATGGCCCGCCCGGCGGATTTTACGGACAGGGAATGGAAGCAGGCCACCTTCTTTGTCTCCCTGTTTGACCAGTGCTACTGGGTCCTTGGCTCGGTGCTTGGCGCGCTCATGGGGGAACTGATTAAGTTTGACACCACTGGCATTGATTTTGCCATGACCGCCCTGTTCGTGGTCATCTGCGTGGACCAGTGGAAGGCGGCAAGGACCCACATCCCGGCCGTGGCCGGATTCATCTGCGGCGCCCTGTTCCTGATACTTATCCGCACATCCAATTTCATCCTGCCTGCCCTGGCAGCCACCGTGGCCATCCTGCTGTTCCTTCGCAGGACCGTGGAACAGAAGATGGAGGAACATAACCCATGATCAATACACTGACCCATACATTGACAGATCCAGCCTATGTGCTGATTACCATCCTGGTCTGCGCCCTGTGCACCCAGGTCACCCGCTGGCTCCCCTTCCTTTTGTTCGGAGGGAAAAAAGAAGTCCCCCGCCTGGTCCGCTATCTGGGCACCATACTTCCGGCTGCCATCATGGCCGTGCTGGTCGTTTACTGCCTGAAGGGAATCACTCCCCTGGCATATCCATACGGCCTGCCCGAACTTATCTCCGTGGCAGCAGTGGTAGCACTCCACCTCTGGAAGGGGAATACGCTGGCAAGCATTGCCCTTGGCACGGTGTGCTATATGATACTGGTGCAGATGGTATTCTAAGGGCGGATTTCATGTCACTTCCTGCACGCCGGCTCAAACCCGGGCTTGTCCGTTGGCCGTGCGGACAACATGGAACATGCATCAAACAAGGACTTTAGCAAAGAACCTTCCTGAAACCTTTATAAAGGTCTCGCAGGAATCATACCTCATGGAGCAGAAATGCCGCCCAATCATCACAAAGCAGGTGATTGGGCGGCACTTTCTTGCATATGCATTCCATTCCAAGGTCACTCCGTGTCCGGCCTCGATGGCATTATGATTTTCCCCTCTGTCATGACCCGGCATTCCTGCCGTCTTCCACCACATCCCCTTCACTCAGCACCGGCTTTACGGTCCCGGATGCAATCAGTTCCACAAACAGGGGTACAAGCTCCGGGTCAAACTGGGTTCCGGCGCCTTTTTCCAGTTCATTGATGGCAAACTCCACCGACATGCTGGATTTATAGCTGCGCTTTGAAACCATGGCGTCAAAGGAATCAGCAATGCAGAGTATCCTGGCTGCCAGGGGAATGTCCTTTCCCGCAATCCGGCGGGGATAGCCTTTGCCGTCGTAACGCTCATGATGGCCGATGACAGCCGGGATGACATAATCCATGGACGGAAGGTGGCGGATGATTTCCACGGACGCCTCCACATGCCGCTTCATGATTTCGTATTCCTCGGCCGTAAGCTTTCCTGTCTTGTTCAGTATGTTCTCGGGAATACCGATTTTACCGATGTCATGGAGAAGCGCCGACTCCTTGAGTATTTCCCTGTATTCCCCGCTGGTGTGCAGGGCCATCCCGATAGCCTCCGCATAATATGACACGTTCTTGGAATGCTGGAATGTATAATGGTCCTTGGCGTCAATGGCAGCTGTCAGGGCATAGATGGTCGGCGCATATTCCGAATACATACTCTTATGCTTTTTGGCCAATCCCTCATTTGTCTCCCGTATTCCTATGATGCCGTCTGAATATACCCGGATACCGTTCTTGCCGGAACGTTTTACATGGTACACGGCACAGTCCGCATTGGATACCAGTTCCTGTATGGACGCTGCCGCATAAGGAATGGCACAGATGCCGCAGCTGACGGTCAGGGGCTTCAGATAGGTCTCAGAACTGTCACGGTTCATGTTCTGTATCTGCCGTGAGATATTCTCTGCCAGGTTCTGGGCTGAGTAGATATCGTACTCGGGCAGGATGACGGCAAACTCCTTGCCGCTGTACCGTGCGCAGTATCCGTTGTCCCCCACCGTCCCCTGTATGATACGCGCAATATGTATCAGGGCCTGGTCCCCTTCCTGGTTGCCGTAAAGCTGGTTATACAGCTTAAAATCATCCACATTGAAAATGGCCAGGGCAAGGGAGGTGCGGCTGCATTTTTCATATGCATCCTCCAGCATTCCGTAGAAATACTTCCGGTTCAGCAGTCCGGTCAGTTCATCTGTCCTTGCCTCCTCATAGGCCTTTTCATAAAGCCTGGAATTCTTCACAGCAATGGAGCTTACCGACTCTATGGAATTGAGGAAAATGATATCTTCCTCCGAATATCCCGAACGCAGCTTTCCTTTGTGTTCCTTGCCGCCCAGCATCACAAGCCCGGCCAGGTCATCCCCGTCCTTTAATGGAAGGAGGCACTCTATTTTGAGTATTTCCAGCTGCCTTTTCTCCTCTTCCCACATGGATTTGTAATCCACGGTCCGCCTGAAGTCACGGAGGAGCAGGCAGGAATCATGGTTCTTAAGCCAGTGAATCAGGGGCGCATCCCCATCCATCATGAAATTCTTGTCATCCAGGGGGCTGCTGCTGAAAACAGCCGGATAATTACCCTGGTCGTCCTTGATGCAGATATAGATCTTTTTGGTATGCACCGTATCGGTAATGACGCTTACCAGGCCCTGAAGTATCTCATTCAGACGCAGGGACTGGGACACCAGCAGCGTATATTCGCTCAGCCGCTCGGTCTGGCTGACTTCCTCCCGTATGAACAGCTTGTCAAAAAAGCATTTCGCCAGCTGATAGATGATCAGGGTCACGATCATGGTCAGGGTGGCCACGATCATCACGCTGAAGGATGACAGCATGGGAACGCCGGTCCGTATCAGGTACTCCAGTGTCTGGGCTATATTATAAAATGCCAGCGCGCTGATGCCCATGGCAATGATGTAGCAGTTTCCCCGTGAAACCAGAAGGGTCATCTTAAACACATGTTTGGAATACAGCGTATAGAACATGACCCCTGCATTGACCGCGCCTGCCAGGATATCGATGGGGAACCCGTTAAAGACCGGCACCGCCATGTTGCCTGCAAACAGAAGCAGGATTCCTGACAGAAGGGGAACCACTTTGGAACAGACTGCCCGGTTCTTCCTGGAGCCAAAGATGATTACCGCGGAATGGATGATCACAAGAAAACACAGTCCATACATGGCAGTGACCCGCCAGGTCATATGGTAGACGAAGAAAGCCTTGTCGCCGATTCCCGTAATGGCCGGGGCTTCCAGCAGGTTGCCGGTGGTCATGTTATATAAGTTGACCAGCACGATCAGTATCAGCCATATCCGGTGGGAGGGTTTGGCCGAATGCCCGCAGAAATCCCTGATAAAGCAGAAAAACGCATACGGTACCAGGCAGATTCCTGCCAGTGAAACATGGAACCACATGTGATAGGAAGGCCACGCCATAAGCCTCATGAGAAGCGAGCCGCCCGTCCATAAAATCATAGCACCCAATACAGCAATAAAATCCCTGACCAGCCTCGATTTCTTAGCCGACATGAAGGCCAGCATGAGGAACATGTAGAAATATAATGCTGTAATGGAAATAAAAACATAGCTTCTCATACAATCAGTATCTCCTCTGCCTGTCAAACAGCTCCTGCATCTTCACCAGATCCTGCACATCGTGTATGGATGGGTTAATATGCCGCAGCTTTTTTCCTGTCTTGTTCTTATATTCCTTAAACGTACCGCACCTTAATATGGTAACCTCCAGGGGATCCATGCCCAGGATACGTTTTAAATCATGGTAATCCTGGTCCACATACTTAAAGTAGATGGTAAGGTGCTCCTTTAGAAGTTCCCTGCTGACTGCCCGGTTCACCACGGAGCCAGGGGACATTTCCACGTAGAGATGCAGGTAGGGACGTCCCTTATCAACAGTGAACTCCTTAAGCGCCACCCAGTCCTCCACCTCCAGTCCTGAAAGGCCGATGACATTCTGGATGGAATTTTCTGATATCCTGGTAAATCCGGCAATATCAATGATATCCGGTACCCGGTCTATGTATTCAAACCGTGGGATCCTTGTCTCATCGTCCTTGCTGGTAAGCCCCAGGCACCGATACATGTCCCCCACCCGGTACCGGGCAAAGGCGCCGCCCCTCAGCACGGTGGGCACAAGTTCATAGACTTCTCCCGGAACCACCTCGTCCATGCAGACGGTCTTTGGCACATAGGACGGGTCATCCATATTGCGGTACATCTCCTCCTCCGGAATGAATTCATAAAAACATGCGTCCGGGAAAAAGTACAGACCATTGCGGTTCCATGTCTCCGTGCCCACAAAGCTTGGCTCCGTGCCTGCAAACACCTCCACCGGCCTTACGCCCCACAGTTCCTCCAGATCATCCTTGTAGCACCGGTTATCCGTGCCCGCGCACAAAAAGCCCTTGAGTTTAAAAAGGTCCTTTGGCATCAGCGGCCGTTCCTCTTTCCTGCACTGTTTTTTAGCCCTGAGATACTTAAGGGTCATGGACGGAGGCATGGTGAACAGCTTCTTAAGGCTGGATCCGCCCTTCCTGCCGCTCTCGGAAAGACTTGCGACACTCATGCTCACATAGTAGGCAACGCTTCCCATCCCGAAGAAGAAATCAATGCCTTTACTTAACCCCATCTTAAAGCCCCGTTTGTTGCGCTCGGAAAAGGTCATATCCACAGCCTCTTTTACAGGCGGAAGGAATTCCATATGGAACTGGTCGGACAGCCCCAGCGGGATCAGGCCCGTGATATAAGGCAATGGCGCCAGGCCATAGAGGAACGTATCCCCGATATCAATATCAAAGCTTCCCCTTCCCTTGCTTGTGGCCATCATAAGACAGGTTATGATATTATTCTTAAAGGTCTCAAGCATACCGCTGGTATAGGGTGCCACTTTAATAGGATGTTTCCCGCCTTCCCATGTAGTCTGGATCCATATGATGGGCTTGTCCGGCAGCATATCCTCCTTTTTCAGGAGAAGCACATCCGCATAATCGTCATAGGTGGTAAGGGGCACCATGGACCGGAACTCCTCAACCGTTGCCGGATTCCTGCCCTTCAGTATCTTTTTTCCGATGGGGCTGCTGCACCAGAGCCGCATCTGCTCCGCCAGCAGCCTTTTCTGTATCTTCATATAGGAATCCATATCCAGGTCCAGGAACCCGCAGTATTCCTGCCATATCCTGTCATACTCCTGGTTCACAAGCTTTTCCTCAAATGTCATAAACTCACCGCCCCTTTTTCATTTTCGGTAACAAAAATGGCACAGACCTCCGGTAATCCTCATAATCAGAAAACTCCCTTACAAAAATATACCGGTCCTGATACCAGGCATACAACAGATTAAGAAGTGACAAAACAAGGCAGAACACAACACGCTCCCCTGTTCCTGTAGACATCCCAAGACAGGAAAAGCAGCCGAAAAACCACCAGATACCCGGATGGCGGCACCAGCCGTATATACCCGACCTGCACGCCTTATGCTGGTCAGCCTCCCTGCAATAGGTACTGTCAAAGGGAAGGGCAAAATACAGGGTGTAGATAAGGCCTGCCAGGCATACGGCGGACAGGCACAGCCAGAATGCCAGGGACAGGCCTGCCCCCGGTTTCCCTAAGCTGAGTGAAAATGCCTCAAGGACCAACCGGACCGCCACCACGGCCAGGCACATATTCCCGGCTGCAAATAATGGATTCATCCAGCTTTTTTTTACAAACACACGGTTCCAGTCATATATAAAAAACATTGCAAAGGCTCCCAGGCCAAGCATCCAGTCCAGCATCATTGCTCCCCCTGCCCAAACAAAAAACGGAAGCCAGTATTATCTAAAATATCTGACTTCCCAACGTTATCTTCCACCTGTTTTCCCATAATCCCCTCCATATATGATGCAGCCCGTGTAACCGGCATTGTCTCCTGTGAAACGCCCCACAAAAAGATTGTATTTTACGGACAATATCCATCTTATCACAAATAGGCCAAAAACGGAAGGGATTACCCCGGATATTATTTTTCTATTTCCAATTATTTTTGACTTATTTTGTAATTATGGGGAATATTCTAGTAATTACGGACAATTTAAATGCCCCTCCCTGGTATTTCTGCCTGGATAGATACAGGCATGATATCCATTGGACAGATTCCGGCAAAAACGGTGAGGAATCAAAACAAGTTCATTTTTATTTTTGCAAACATATTGCAGCTTTTTGTCAAGCTTCCACGCAAAAGCAGATGCATCTGCACAAGTGCACAAAAAAACCCTTGAAAATTCAAGGGTTTCACCGAGCTGCTGACGGGAATCGGACCCGTGACCTCCGCACTACCAATGCGACGCTCTACCGACTGAGCCACAGCAGCTTTTATTTTGTTCCGCTCACGCGAACCTTGTATATATTATCATGAGGGGAGAAATTTGTCAACAATAAATTTGAAAAAGTTTTCATTTGACTCAAAATCCCAGGAAGGATCATATCAGCGGCCGATGGATCTGTATTGTCCCTTCAGCTTTCAGGGCTTCCACAATGGAGGAAACCTTATCCTGGGGCATATATAATTCATTTGATACCTGATAGGCCGTGGGTGTGTACCCATGCCTCTTTGTAAATTCTTTTATATAAAAAAGTACCCTATCCCTGTTGTCATTCATAGTATGCTACCTCTTATCTGCGTAATATATGGGATAGTATGCCCCAGACCCGGGAATATCATACACAACATCTCCGGCCATCCTTAAAATTCCTGTTCATTTCCCCTCTGTCGCTTTTTCTTTATACTTATCCACAATCATGGAGCTACCAGATATAGATAATCACAATACCTACACCAAATATCTTGTACTTCCGGTGGATAATGTGGATAAATATGTGGATATCCTGTTAATTGGGTGTGGACAGATTTTAAGCGCATAAAAACAATAAAATCGTAAAGTTTTTCACATTTAATTTATAGACTGCTCAAACTTTGGTCACAAAAGTCCTGTATACTGTAGTCATAAACAAGGAACCAATCCTTTTGATATAGATTTTCCATACAAAGCCGGTACGTTGTCCCCCATCGTACCGGCTCCTCTCATTCTTAGTGCCAGGCTCCTCTTATCCTCAGTGCCGGCTCCTCTTATCTTAAAAAATCCCGTCGAAACTCTCCCGCAGCGTATCGCATGATCTGCCCAGCTTATCCAGTTCATCCTCTGTCAGCGACAGAGGAAGCACGCGCTGGATCCCATTCTGGTTGATAATACAGGGCACGCCCACATATACATCCCGCTGTCCATATTCCCCCCTGAGCATGGCTGACACGGTAAGCACACTGTGTTCATCCCCAAGGATGGCTTTGGTAATCCTGGTCAGGGCCATTCCGATTCCGTAGTAGGTGGCGTTCTTGGCTTCAATTATCTTATAGGCAGCAGTGCGCACCTCTTCTTCTATCTCGTCAAACCTTCCCCTGCATCCCTCATCCCCGGATTCATTGCAGAGTTCCAGGATGGGCTTGGTGGCCAGAAGGGCCTGGCTCCACGGCACAAACTCACTGTCCCCGTGCTCGCCCATGACATAGGCGTGGACATTCCTTGGATCCGCTTTCAGATAATCCCCCAGAAGGTAACGCAGCCTGGCCGTGTCCAGGGCGGTTCCGCTGCCCAGCACACGTCTTGGATTAAAGCCGGAAAGGGTGCATGTTATCCTTGTCATGATATCCACCGGATTGGTCGCAACCAGGAAAATACCATTAAAACCAGATGATGTCACAGGGTCTATGATGGAGCGGAACACCTCCGCATTGCGTTTGAGCAGATCCAGCCTGCTCTCCCCTGGCTTCTGGGCAACCCCTGCACAGATCACCACGATATCCGCATCCGAACAGTCCCCGTACCCGCCTGCATATATGGTCATGCTGGAATTGGCGAATGCAAGGCCATGGTTCAGATCCATCGCCTCCCCCTCCGCCCGTTTCTTATTCACATCTATTAACACCAGTTCATCACACACTGACTGGTTGAGCAGGCTGTATGCATAGCTCATGCCTACCATTCCTGTACCCACAATTACTACTTTCCGTTTATCAACTTTCATAAAAGACTCCTTTCCCCGGATATCTGCTTCCCCTGCCATAAACATGACAGGATGTATTTCCAGACACGCTCTGGATATAGTATATCTGGAAAGGCTTATCCTTATTCCACGGATCAGCAGCCCGGTATGTAACTTCGATATATAGCCGGACGCCTGCTCCTGAATCACTCCTGTTACCTGGACAGCTTCTTTTCCATCAGCTCACTGTTACTGCTGTAAGCCACTGCATTTTCACGTGATATGGCGCCGTCCCGGTAAAGCTTGATCAGGCTGTTGTCCATGGATATCATGCCCTCCTCCTGGGATGTGGCAATGACTCCGTCAATCTGATGGATTTTAGATTCCCGTATCATATTGCGGATTGCGTTATTCAGGAACATGATTTCAAATGCAGGCTGTACGCCACCGTCCAATGTCGGTATCAGCTGCTGCGATATGACTGCGTCCAGCACCATGGCCAGCTGGGTCCGAATCTGCTGCTGCTGGTTTGGAGGGAATGCGTCAATGACACGGTCAATGGTATTGGCCGCGCCAACCGTGTGCAGGGTGGACAGGATCAGATGACCTGTCTCAGCCGCTGTCATGGCAATGCTGATGGTCTCATAATCCCTCATCTCGCCTAAAAGGATGACATCCGGCGCCTGCCTTAAGGACGCCCTGAGACCGCTTACATAGCTGTCCGTATCCGTCACGATCTCCCTCTGGGTCACAACGCTCATCTTATGCCTGTGGAGATACTCAATGGGGTCCTCCAAGGTAATGACATGGGCATTCCTGGTGCGGTTGATTTCATCTATGATACATGCCAGGGTGGTGCTTTTCCCGCTGCCGGCCGGGCCTGTCACAAGCACCATTCCCTTGGTCAGCCTGGACACATCGATAATGCTCTTTGGCAGATGCAGCTGCCCCGCATCCGGCAGTTCAAACCGGACCACCCGGATGATGCCTGCCAGGGAACCCCTCTGCCGGAATACACTGGCACGGAACCTGGACACACCTGGAATGGCAAAGGAGAAGTCATCATCCCCATGGCTCTGTACCTTTTCCATACTCCGGTTCTTGGCCAGTTCATAAATCTGTTTAATCATACCATTCATCTCGTCAGGCATGATCCTGTCATCTCCCTGATAGATGATCCGGCCCCCTATCTTATAGGAAAAGGGCATGCCGGGAATCAGGAAAATGTCCGCCGCATCCTTTTCCACTGCCGATGTAAGTAATTCCATAACATTCATATATCTATGCTCCTTTATACCATTCTGTATACGCGTTCTCCGAAAAACCAGATACCCTCATGGAGTCCCGGCCGTCCCTTAAGGCCATCGGCTTACCCTTCTGTGGGAGCCTCCCCGCCCCAGACCGGCATCGATGTATCAATCTCATACTCCTCACTGTTATACACATACCAGGATTTTACCTCGTACCTCTTTTCCCCGCACATCAGCACCAGTTCGATGCGAAGGGACCGGCCCCTGTCCATTGGTATGTCCGTGGATATAAGCCCGTTTTCCCTGTCATAGAGGTCTCCCAGCCTGTCTTTTATCTCCAGGCTGCACTGGGCGGAATCCTGGCCTTTCCCCATTTCTTCCATAAGGACCCCATCCACATCCTTCAGCCACTGCTGTCCTTCATTGTCAGCCTCATAATACCCCTTTACCGCATCCGCATTGCGCCTTGCAAGCTTTAAATCCCCCTGGGCGCTGCTTAAGGAAAGCAGGCCAAAGGTGGCCATGCACAACACAATGAATATCAGTATCAGTGACGAGGCTCCTATACTCACTTTATTCCTGGAACTTTTTTCTGCCATCTGCCATCTCTCTCCTGTACATGATGAATCATACCTTACTGCGCCTCATAGCTTTCTGTCTGCAGGCGGTAGAGAAGTTCCCCCCTGTCATCCCCTTTGCCGTAACGCAGGACCAGTACATCGGTCCTTCTCATGCCGTCCACCGTGCCCTGGTATATAATCCCCAGGTACGGCGTGTTGAAGTCCGGTTCCGTTACCCTCCAGCTGCTGTCCCAGTAAATGGCATGCATTCCCTCATAGCCGTCACTTTCCACCAGTTCCCTGTTCCATTCAGCATAATCTTCATTTTCATCATCTGCTTCCGCCAGATGCTGCCAGATATTCCGGTCCGGCAGCTGCTGGCTCCAGCGCGGTTCTGCGCCGGCCTTCAGCTCCTCGGTCAGGCTCTCTGCCATAAGCACTGCCTGGTTGATGTCCCTGGCTTCCCGGCTGATATTGTCCGACTTTGCAAAAACCATGACGCAGATGCTGGCACAGATAATGAAAAAACCTACCACTACCAGCATTTCCATTAAAAATGGCCCTGAACCGGACCCGCTTTTCCTATTCATCCGCCTCAAGTCCTCCGCTTCTTAAGGATAGGCTCACAGCGCCTCCGCCTTCCCCAAGTGTCTCAATGCGAAGCAGCTTCCCATCCTTTGACAGGTCAAGCCCTCCGCACTCCAGTATGGTCAGGCCGTCCTCCAGTCCCAGTCCGCTGGATGTATCTGTAAATAACTCCCGGATGGTCCCATCCTTCCAGTAAATCCAAGTAACATATTCAGAATCCCCGATTTCCTGCTTCATCTCAAGGACAGGAATCCCGTCCACGTCCACCACATCCACAAGGCCTGCCCGGTCTCCCTGGCGCACCTTGTTGGCAATATAGCTGAGGGCCGTATTGCCCGTGTAGCTTGCATCGCTGCGCACCGTAATGTTCTCATATACCCGGCTTCCGATCAGCACGGTAAAGAGGGCACTCAGAACAAATACCAGAAACAGCAGCATGGTAAAAAGCACACTCATCATATGGCCTTTTTTCTCTGTCTTCTGAATCATTCTGATGCCCCCTGCTCTTCTATGGGTATGATGTTGATCTCCGGCATTACATTGGATGCAAAGCCGTCATAGAACACATTATATTTTTTGCGGTTAATCTGTACACCGTAATTTTCTTCCAGATACTCCACGCTGGGCGGATAGCGCCCTTCAATGGCGTAGCACTGGACCGAAGCCCGGGTAACCGCTTTCTTCAGGGTTTCCTCTTCCCTGCTTCCGGTCCTGCCTGCAAAGCTTATCACGGCTCCCGCAAATATTGCAACAGCAGCAGCCATGGCCGCCGCTGACAGCAGGTAGCCATAGATGCTGCTCTTTTCCTTTTTCCTGTTTTGAACCTTCATAATCCGTCCTCCTTATCCGATTGCGGATAATACTCCCACCAGAGGAAGCATGACAGACAGAAGCACCAGGCCCACGGATACTGCCAGCACCGCCACAATGGTGGGTTCGAACCTGGCTATCATATTATCAATGGAGGCATCGGCGGCTTCCTCGTAGTCCCCCGATATCTCCTCCATGACACTGTCCAGATGGCCGCTTCTGCTTCCCACCTTAATCATCTGTATGTAAAAACCGGAGAACAGCCCGGTATCCTTCATGGACTGGTAATAACTTTCCCCCACCTGCAGCTGCTCCGAGCATCTGCTGATACGCTCAGCCACCTTTTCATTGTCCACAAGTTCCTTTGCCAGCTCCATGCCCTTTTCCAGTTCCATCCCGCATTTAAGGGTCAGGGAAAGGACTGCAGTAAAGCGGCGGTTGGCCACTGCCAGGGCAATCTTGCTGCGGCATTTGACATAATTGATGAACCGCTCCACCAAACCGAACTTCCTGCCAAACCTGGACGCCACCCAGATACCGCCTGCCAGCAATCCCAGGAGGGCAGCCACAACCAGGGCCGCGCCGCTGAACAGGCCGCCCAGACGGATGGCGGACAGCGCCACCGGCGACATCTGCGCCCCCAGCTGTTCATATACCTTGTTGAACACAGGCATGACCCGTGTAAACAGGACAAACAGCACCACCAGAAGCATGATTACCATCATGACAGGGTAGGTCACTGCATTCTTAATGGCCTGTATCAGCCGGTATTCCTTTTCATAATATACGGACAGGGATTTCATCATCTGGTCCATGGTTCCCGTGCTCTGGCCCAGCTTTGCCATCTTAACCACATAGTCCGGGAATACCTTGGTATCTTCCAGGACCTTAAAAAACGGGTCCCCCAGTTCCACGCCCTCCGCCATGTAGAGCAGCATGTCCTTCTCCTTTTTGTCAGCCGCATCCTCTGCCATGATGGCAAGCCCCTCATCCAGGGGTACCGCTGACTCCAGAAGCAGGGATACCTGCAGGCAGAAAGCTGCCAGTTCCCGGTAGGAATAGCGGTAATATGCCTCACCTTGCTTTTCCATGTCATTGCCTCCCAATTAATAGCTGTATTTGGCCTTATAGTTGGCGCCGTTGCCGATATACTGCATGATTTCCTGGCTCTGGCCGCTGGAGGACGCAAATGTGGGATCCATCAGTTTCCAGCTGTTGCCGTCAAAATAAATCACATTGTCCACCCAGCCCTGGCCTTCCAGATAAACATTGATCCAGGCATGATACAGGTTGCCTGTATAACCAACCACCAGCTTGGTGGGTATGTCCTGGGAGCGCAGCATGGCTGTCATCAGGGCCGCATAGTCAAAACAGATACCCTTTTTCTGCGCCAGCACCACGTCCACATTGGGAAGGTAGCCTGACTGCACGGATGTGGCCTTGGCCGTATCATAGGTAACATTGCTGATGACATAATTGTAAATATCAGTCACCACGCCAATCTGGTCCGCTGCGCCTGCTGCCACGGCAGCGCCCGTCTGCACGGCAGCGCTGGCAGAGTTAAAATTCACATACTGGTTCGGATATAAAAATGGCCCGAACTGGTTGGTGATACCGGCGTCAATGGACTGGCTGAAAGCCTGGGAATACTGGTTGCCCTGGATATTCTCAAATACCTTCACCTGATAGGAGCCGCTGCCCTCTGACAGCGGGAATACTTCGTACACCCCGCTGTTATTCAGATCATATGTATAGGTCTCAGAGCCGCTTTTTGTAATCTGTATCTTAATCTTTCCCACGCTTCCTGTGTACTTGACCATGATATAGCCCTCTGATACATTGGAAGCATCCAGGGTAGCCTTCTCATTCTTATAGGTGGTCACGCCGGAAGCAATGGGGGTCCGCACATAACTGCCGGCAGGCTTATTATATAAAGGCACCTGGGTATCTTCTATCTCCACCGCATCCCGGCCGGACCCGGCCCATGCCGCAGCAGCCGGGAGACTTCCCGATACAATGGCCGCGGCCGCGACGGCAGCTGTTAACTTTATAACTGGTTTACGTATTATTCTCATCATAACTTCACCTCCTGCCTGCCTATGGGGAATATTATGGCATCATGCGCTGTCTCACGATTTCATATGCCAGGACCCCGGCTGCCACGGATGCATTCAGGGAATCAATATCGCCCTTCATGGGAATGGAGGCCGTCATATCACAGTGTTCCCTGACCAGCTTGCCAACGCCTTCCCCTTCATTACCAACCACAAGCCCAATGGGGCCTTTCAGGTTCACCTTATACATGATGTCGCCGCCCATGTCCGCGCAGACGAACCACATCCCCTTTTTCTTCAGGTCTTCCATGGCAGCCGTCAGGTTGGTGACCTTTGCAACCGGGGTATAGTTAAGGGCGCCTGCGGATGTCTTGGCAACCGTGGCTGTAAGCCCTGCCGCCCTCCGCTTGGGGATGATGACCCCGTGTGCGCCTGCCAGGTTGGCTGTCCTTATGATGGCCCCCAGGTTATGGGGATCCTCTATGCCGTCTAACAGGATGAGGAACGGCGGTTCCCCTTTCTCCTCTGCAGCCTTCAGCATGTCCTCCACCTCTGCGTACTCATAGGCCGCCGCATAGGCAATCACGCCCTGATGCTTCCCTGTCTCCGATATCTGGTCCAGACGTTCCCTGGCAACGTAATTCACAATGGTATCATGTTTCTTGGCTTCCCTCACAATGGTGCGCACGGGTCCGTCCTGACAGCCGTCCAGCACGAACAGCTTATCAATGGTCTTGCCGGAACGGAATGCCTCCAGCACCGCATTACGCCCCTCTATGGTCAGTTCTTCATATCTCATGTCATGTCTCCTGTCTCTTGCCCAGCCCCGGTGTCTGCGGCTGTCCTGTCCTGCGCTGCCTGCCCATCCATGGCAGCCGTTTCATCTTCCCTGCCCGGCAGTTCCCCAAGCCTTATGAGGCCCTGGCTTACCAGATATACCAGCCTGTCATACCGTTCCTTAAGGAACAGCCAGCCCGCCAGGGCTTCCAGCCCCGTGGCCGTCCGGTAATCAATCACCGATGCGTTCTTGGCCGTTGTCACGGATTTGGCATTGCGCCCCCGTTTGTACACGGCGTGTTCTTCCTCTGTCAGCAGGTCTTCAATGGCCCTTATAAGGGCTGCCTGGGTTCCTGCCTTAACCAGTCCGGCGCTGCGCTTGTGCATCTTATTCACCTGCATGCTGCCATGGTTGACGACCCTGGAACGGATCATAAGTTCATACACCGCATCCCCAATATAGGCCAGAACCAGTGGCGAGTACATATTCGCGTCCACTGGTTCAAGATTCATACACTGTTTATAATATGTCAGAAAATCAACTGAAGTTACACTCTCTTCCACTTTACGCCCTCTCTGGTATCTTCCAGTACAATGCCCATATCAAGAAGCTTTCCGCGGATTTCATCTGCCAGTGCAAAATCCTTATCTTTTCTGGCCTGCTGTCTGGCCGCAATCATTTCCTCAATGTCGCTGTCCAGCACTTCTTCCTTCTTCTCAGTTATGATGCCCAATACATCGCACAGCTGCTCAATGTTCTTCTTAAGGAAGGACACATACGCCTTGGTGCTGCCGGAATCAGCCGTTGTATTGGCCAGCTTCACCAGCTCGAAGACAACCGAGATGGCATCCGCTGTATTGAAATCATCGTCCATGGCTTCCTCGAACCTGCCCAGCAGCTTCCCTGCCTCTTCCATGCTGCCCTGCTCCGCACAGGTTTGTGCCGCGCCCTCTGCCTTTGCCTCCAGGTCCCGTAACTTATCCACACAGGTCAGGATACGCTCCAGGCCGTTCTTAGATGCCTCCATCAGGTCGGCGCTGAAGTTAAGGGGACTGCGGTAATGGGCGCTGAGCATGAAGAAACGCAGCACCTGTAAATCGTACTTTTCGCTGATTTCACGGACCGTAAAGAAGTTGCCCAGGGATTTGGACATTTTCTTATTATCAATGTTAAGGAATGCGTTGTGCATCCAGTAGGTTGCAAACGGTTTGTCATTGGCGCACTCGCTCTGTGCGATTTCATTTTCATGGTGTGGGAAGATTAAGTCCTCGCCGCCCGCATGGATGTCAATCTGCTCACCCAGATAGCGTTTGGACATGACGGAACACTCAATGTGCCAGCCCGGACGTCCGTTGCACCAGGGTGACTCCCAGAAAGGCTCCCCTTCCTTTTTCGGCTTCCACAGCACGAAATCACTTGGGTCTTCCTTCCCCTCCTCGCCGGTCACCTTAATCTCGCGGAAACCGGACTGCAGCTCATCCAGATTCTTATGGGACAGCTTGCCGTACTCCTTGAAGGAACCAGTCCTGAAATAAACCGTGCCGTCCTTTGCCACATACGCATGGCCCTTGTCAATCAGGGTCTGGATCATCTCCAGCATGCCGCAGATTTCCTGGGTTGCCTGGGGATGTACCGTGGCTGGCTTGACATTCATGGCCGCCATATCCTTTTTGCACTCCTCAATATAGCGCTGTGAGACAGTGTCCGCGTCCACGCCCTCTTCAATGGCTTTCTTTATGATTTTGTCATCCACATCCGTAAAATTGGATACATACTTCACATCATAGCCCTTATACTCAAAATACCTGCGTACTGTATCAAATACAATCATGGGCCTTGCGTTGCCGATGTGGATCAGGTTATACACCGTGGGGCCGCATACATACATCTTGACCTCGCCCGGTGTCAATGGCACAAATTCCTCTTTTCTTCTGCTCAGTGTGTTAAATATCTTCATACTCTTATTCTCCTCGTGGATAAATTCTCTCTTATCTACCTGATTTTCCTTAACCTTTATATGTCTTTTATCTCATCCCCGGCCACAGCCAGGACAGCTTTTACAGCCCTCAGACATCATTTTATTATCATAGCAGTAGTCTGCCGGTTCCGTCAATAAGGTAATTGCCTGAGAAGAAATCCCTTCCCCTGTTCCTGTAAAGCCAAGCCCCTCCTCTGTAGTGGCCTTGACACTGACCCTTCCTGCATCCAGGTGGAGGGCCTCCGCTATATTGGCCGCCATCTGCGGCCTGTACGGTGCAAGCTTGGGTTTCTGGGCAATGATGGTTGCATCGATATTCTCAATCACATACCCCTTCTCATCCAGAAGTTCCCCTACCCTTCTTAACAGTTCTATGCTGGAAATCCCTTTATATGCAGGGTCCGTATCCGGGAAATGCTGTCCGATGTCCCCCAGCGCGGCTGCCCCTAAAAGGGCATCCATCACTGCGTGGACCAGCACATCTGCATCCGAATGACCAAGAAGCCCCTTTTCATAGGGAATGGCCACTCCTCCCAGAATCAGGCTGCGGTCCTCTGCCAGCTTATGAACATCGTATCCTTGTCCGATTCTCATAGATTCTCCTTACTATATGCTTTACCATATACTTTCTTATCTTCTTAAATCATATGCTTCCATATGCTTCTTACCTTGGTTTTCTTTCCATGGGTTTCTTTACCATGGACATCTTTCCATGACGTACTATACCATCATCCTTACCTTCCTGGCAATACATCCCGCCTGGATATCCGTCTGGAGGCCGCAGTTCTCACCATCCGCATGGACCGGAAGGGCCGCCTCCGTATGGATGGCAATCTCCCTGCACTCAAAGCTGCGCACTCCCTTCTGCTTTCCCTTACGCCTTGTGAGGGCTGAAAGCAGGACCGGAATCAGCCTTGCCTTGGCAGCATGGCTGACCACGCATATATTCATCTTCCCATCACTTCCATCCGCTCCCGGTGCAAACAGGAAGCCGCCGCCTTCTGAAGGCTGTATGTGGCATGAGATGAAAAGGATGTTGTTGAACTCCACCTTCTTCACCCCGTCTAATACGATATAGCCCTTGGAGGACTTACATCGGAAAAACTGGCGTATTCCAAAGATGATATAGGAAAGTCTTCCCAATCCCATACGGCTTAAACGCCTGCCGCACCCGCATGACAGTACATCCTGGCACACGGATGCATCATAGCCGATTCCCGCGCTTACAAGGAAACGCCGGTGTGACAATTCATGCTCCCCGTAAGAAAGCACGCCGTAATCTATCATGGTAAAATGCCTGGGCGTCAGCTGCTTTTTCAGGCACTTAAGCACACTTCTCGGCATGCGGAGACTCCGGGCCAAATCATTACCCGTGCCGGCGGGTATATATCCAAGGCTTAAAGGCGCATGGAAAGAAACGCCGTCCAGGACCTCATTCATGGTCCCATCGCCGCCGACCGTGATGATGTAGCGCGGCTCGCGGACACCATCGGTCAGCTTCCTGGCAATGAGCCTGGCATCGCCAATCCCCTCTGTCAGGAAAGCTTCATATTCTATATTATGATTGTCCATATAGCGGGCCATGGCCTTCCAAAGCTTCATGCCTCTGCCGCTTCCCGCGTTGGGGTTTACGATAAAGTTATACATGAGGGGTATGCAAAGTCCTTTCCAGTGCATTGATTAATTTCTAATATCTGTCGATTATTATACCATAATCCCATATAAAACACTAAGAAAATTTCTATAAAAAAAATAGTTAAAAAAGTCTTGACAATTACCACAATTTATCATATACTGTACAGGCAGTCGCGATTGAGCTGCTGCGAAGCCTGGAATGTGGGGTCTTAGCTCAGCTGGGAGAGCATCTGCCTTACAAGCAGAGGGTCACAGGTTCGAGCCCTGTAGGCCCCACTACCTACCAAAATTTAATATGGCGGAATAGCTCAGTTGGCTAGAGCACACGGTTCATACCCGTGGTGTCGAGAGTTCGAATCTCCCTTCCGCTACTTCTTAACAGCCCTGAAAGCTTGAGGAATCAAGTGTTTCAGGGTTTTTGCTTTGGAAAATCTTTGATAACACTTTTATATTGCCATTCTTTTGTTTGCAGCTTTTTCTAATTCCCGTTCCCTCTCAGATACGTCTTTTGGTCAAAACAATAATTATTCAAGAATCTTCTATTGAATAGTATCAAAAAATGAGCTTACTCTGTCTTATGGTAAACTTAGGAATGTTATGCCAATGGCCTACGCTTTATCCGCCAAAGGCGAAGCAAGAATAATTCGTACACAGTTCGCAATGGCTCTCATTATAGAACAAACTGTTCATTCGCTTGTGTTATTGCATCTTTTTTTCAAGAATAAGACTTCCTTCTTCAATGTCTTTGGGGTTTTCAATTCTTACAACATAGAATCCGCATTTATTGATGTAAAAATTATGATTTCTACGAGAAAAAATAGGGGTTTCTGTTTTCCATACCTCCGTATCCGAAAACTCATGTTCAACAAAATCCCATACTAATTTTCCAATACCTTTGTTCTCTGCTACCGGGTCAATAAACACATTGCCAAGAAAGTTTTGCTTGGTGTCTGCATTAATCCAAAGTATTATTGCACCAATAACCTTTCTATATCCTCATCCTCTTCCCCCTTCACGCCCAATCTTTGGCATAGGCGTTGATAGGCATTCATTATCTCTGCATATGCCTGTTCACATACCTTACCTTCCTCGAATTCATCTTCCACACGGAACCATTGTGGCCTTTCACAGCGTGATTTAGCTGATAAACTCCAATTAGCCGACTTAAACTTTGATAAGAACATAATTACACGGATTGAAACCAGCAGCCGTTTTGTGAATGACTTTGTATTAAAAACATTGTCTAACTTTTTTGGTGTATCCTATTCTTATTTGCTTGATGGGATTCCGACATCTGAAGACTTGGAAAAATATCCTGATTTACTTCCATGATAATAATAGAGGGGATACCTCCATTAATGTTTATTTTAAGGGGACACCTGCAACAGGATGTCCCCTTTTTGTCGTAATGCCATTATAGCTGTAACGCCATTATATAAGTTTCCTGCATGGCACATAAAAACCAGAAAAAATAAAATCGTGATGGATTATCCCCCATAAATGGTGCTATTATTAAAGTAAACCAACAAACCACCTTTACACCACCCACGGAGGAATCAAACATGTGGCTTCTTTTCGCATTAGCTTCATCCCTGTTCGCAGCATTGACTTCGATTCTGGCAAAGATAGGAATCGAGGGAGTGAATTCCAATCTTGCAACCGCCCTGAGGACCATGGTCGTGGTAATCATGGCCTGGGGAATGGTATTCCTTACAAACTCCCAGGGCGGGATTGTCAGCATAACGAAAAAAAGCTGGCTTTTCCTTATCCTGTCAGGGATGGCCACCGGCATATCCTGGCTCTGTTATTACAGGGCATTACAGATTGGGGAGGCATCAAAAGTAGTCCCGGTTGACAAATTAAGCGTTGTCGTGACAATCATATTGGCTTTTGTTTTCTTACACGAAAGCATCACCGTCAAATCGGTCATCGGCATGATATTGATTACGGCAGGTACCCTGTTCATGGTTTTATGAATCAGCCGGACATACAGCAATCGCAATCAGCCCCATCCATACCGGCCACTGGATTCCAGCCCCCGTATCTTCCTTTTAAAAGCGGGGACCGTTCATATAGCTCTCCTGCCTGCTGAAAGCCTTCATGATCCCCTATGGCAAAAGAAAAAAGGCCGCCTCCCACTTCCATTTATCCACAATCATGATACCACTAGATATAGATAAACACAATTTCCAGCCAAAATATCTTGTATTCCCGGTGGATATTGTGGATAAGTCTGTGGATGATTTGTGAATTATATGTGGATAGGTGCGCCTGTAGCAATCCTTGAAACCCTTCCTTAAACTGTTGGGGAATGCAGTTTCATAGTCACATTCATTTACAGCTTTTATTGAATACTTATGGGCAGGCAGGAAAATGTCACCAATGATAGTACGGACCGTCCAAAGCGTCCCTTCATGGCCATTCCTTTACTGATACGGCCCCTTTTCTATTGCCATCATGATCAAGGCCACATCCAGGTTAACCTTTGCCTTCTCATTACTAATAAATTTCTCCCAATTTTCATCAGCGCTGTCCGGAAACAGCTTCATGGCTGCAAACATATCCTCAGCTGCCTTTATTGACTGATATATGACATATGATTCCCACATCTTACTATCCCCATATAAATTATTTATACACTTGCCGTGCATTGCTATACCATTCTAAATTCCTAATCATTGGAAATCAACCGGATATTTGTGCACATAGGCACATAGTATGGATTTTCAGGGTATAAAAACAGCAGCCCCTGCGGGAAATGTTCCCGAAAGGCTGCTTAAGACAGATGGCTGGAATGAATGTTCAACCCCCCTAATACTACCTAATCTTCCCTGTCCGTCCTGTCCAGATAATCCAGTATCTCCTGGGCATTGGTATCTGGCTTTGCCTTTTCAAACACTTTTTCAATCACGCCGTCTTCATCAATCACATATGTGCTTCTTACCACACCCATGGATACCTTTCCATAAAGTTTCTTTTCCTTCCACACATCATATGCCTGGATGGCTGTCAGTTCCGGATCCGACAGGAGGATGAAGGGCAGGTCATGCTTGGCTGCAAAGCCTGCATGTGATTTCTCACTGTCCTTGCTCACCCCGATAACCTCCACATTCCTCTCCTTAAAACCACTATAAGCCCCCGCAAACGCACAGGCCTGCCTGGTGCACCCCGGCGTATTATCCTTCGGATAAAAATACAGCACCACCTTCTTACCATTAAAAGAAGACAGGGTAACTTCCTTCCCCTCCTTATCCCTAAGTGTAAAATCCGGCGCCTTTACTCCAACTTCCAGCATGTTCTTTCCTCCTACTGCACTTTGTGTTTCTTATATGTTTCATACGTGTATCCCATGTGATACACATCTGAATCCATATTATTCCCTCATCTGCAAGTTGTCAAGGCAGAATATGTTCCTGGATACTGCTCCCGTCTGCCGTCCCAGGCCGCTGTTCCTATCTGCTGCTCCCGGCCGCCTCTTCCGCCTTCTGTCCCAGTCCAATGTTCCTATCTGCTGCTCCCGGCTGCCTCTCCCGCCTTCTGTCCCAGTCCAATGTTCCTATCTGCTGTTCCCGGCCGCAAAGCAGGCAGCCCCGCCTGAAACGCCGGAACTGCCTGCCAATACAAATACTCCCTTTATTCATTTACATTCTTTTTAAGGAACCCAAGGATGATGCAGCCCACTGCCGCTCCTGCCACAACCGCAGCCAGATACATGAACGGATTGCCGATGGTAGGCAGTACAAAGATGCCTCCATGGGGTGCGCGCAATGTACAGCCAAATGCCATGGAAAGCCCGCCTGCCAGCGCGGAACCGATGATACAGGATGGAATGACGCGCAGCGGATCCTGTGCGGCAAAGGGAATGGCTCCCTCCGTGATGAAGGACAGTCCCATGACATAGTTTACAATGCCGGACTGGCGTTCCTTTGCCGTGAATTTCTTTTTAAAGAAGGTGGTGCACAGCGCAATGGCAATGGGCGGGACCATTCCTCCTGCCATCACAGCCGCCATGACTTCGAAGTTGCCCTCGGCCAGCTGGGCTGTTCCGAACACATAGGCTGCCTTATTGAATGGTCCGCCCATGTCGATGGACATCATGCCGCCCAGCACCATGCCCAGCACAATCCTGCTGGCGCCGCCCATACCGTTCAGGAAATGGGTCAGTCCGTCATTAATCATTCCCATGTAAGGATTGATGAAGGTGGTGACAACGGCTGCCAGGAAAATCCCGATAACCGGATACAGAAGCACTGGTTTGATTCCTTCCAGGGACTTGGGAAGCTTTGAGAACAGCTTTCTCAGGCCAACCACGATATATCCGCCTACAAAGCCTGCAAACAATGCTCCCAGAAATCCAGCATTCACGTCCCCGCCCGCCGGATTTGCAAAAGTGGCGCCCATCTTTGCAATCATACCAGCCACAAGGCCGACTGCCAGTCCCGGACGGTCGGCAATACTCATGGCGATAAATCCTGCCAGGATGGGAAGCATCATACCGAATGCCTGCTCCCCGATGGTCTTAAGATATGCTGCCAAAGGAGTGTTCTTACCAAAATTGGACGGGTCAATGGAGTAGTCATCAAAGAGGAATGCCAGTGCGATAAGGATGCCGCCTCCGATTACAAATGGAAGCATATGGGAAACACCGTTCATCAGGTGCTTGTAAATGGTCCGTCCCACACTGTCATTGCCGCTGTCTGATGATACACCTTCTGAACCGGTATGGTGATAAACCGGAACCGTTCCGCTCACAGCCCTGTTAACCAGTTCCTCCGCCTTGTGGATACCGTCAGCAACCGGAACCATGATAACCGGCTTCCCGTCAAACCGGGCCATCTCCACGTTCTTGTCAGCCGCAATGATAATGGCGTCAGCCGCAGCTATCTCCTCCCTTGTGAGTACATTCTGGGCGCCGCCGGATCCATCGGTTTCAGCTTTTAATGGAATTCCCAGCTTCTTACCCGTGTTCTCCAGGTTCTCGGCAGCCATGTAGGTGTGGGCGATTCCGGTGGGGCAGGCAGTGACCGCAAGCACGCGATAGCCGCCGGATGCATTGGCATTTCCACCTAAACCGCCGGACGCCTTGGCATTTCCACCCAGACCGCCTGACGCCTTGGCATTTCCACCCAGACCGCCTGACGCCTTGCCTTTTCCAGCTGATTCCCCATCCGTCTGGCCATTCCCATCCAATTCATCCGAAGCCTGCCCATCCTTCCCGGCCTCCGCTCCCTCCGGAGCGCCAAAGCGGGCAACCTCTGCCTCATCAATGATCTTCAGGAATTCGTCCTTATCCTTTGCAGCAATCAGGTTCTCCTTAAACCCCGGATTCATTAAAAGGGTGGACAGACGAGACAATGCCTCCAGGTGTACGTCCGCTCCGCCTGCCGGGGCAGCAATCATGAACAGCAGATGGGCCAGGGAACCGTCAAATGCCTCATAGTCCACTCCGTCCCTCACCACCATGGCCGCCAGCCCGGGTTCCTTTACCGCTTCCACCTTCGCATGGGGGATGGCAATCCCTTCGCCGATTGCCGTACTGCCAAGGGCTTCCCTGGCAAGGATCCCTTCTTTATATCCAGCCTTGTCATTCAGGCGTCCGCCTGCATCCATGAGTGATACCAGCTTATCAATGGCTTCTTCCTTGGAATCAGCCGCAACATCCAGTTCAATACTTTCTCTTTTTAATAATTCCGTTATGCGCATACAACTCGCCCTCCTGGTTCATTAAAGTGTTTCCATAAGTTTCATGATATCCTGCCTTGTTCCGATTCCATCTGAAAATGCCGTCGCTCCGCCGCATGCAGTGCCCAGCTTCAGTGCATACCTGTAATCGCCTGTTTCCAGGTACCCGGCGATGAACCCGGCCACCATGGAATCCCCGGCCCCGACCGAATTCTTAACCGTCCCCCGTGCAACGCCCTGCCTGTAAATACTGCCGTCCTCCGCCACAAGGATTGCCCCGTCCTTTGCCATGGATACCAGCACGTTGACCGCGCCCATTTCCTGAAGCTTTCCCGCGTAGGCCGCAATGTCCTCATCCGTGGTCACCGTGACACCGAACATCTGCCCAAGTTCATGGTTGTTAGGCTTGATGAGGAAAGGATGGTACTTCAGGACATTCAGCAGCAGGTCCTTTTCCGCATCCACGACAATCCGGATTCCCCTGCCGTCAAGCATCTCCATGATACGCTCATAGATATCCGCATCAATGCAGGCCGGAATACTTCCGGAAAGCACCAGCACATCCCCCTGTTCCAGACCGGACAGCTTATCAAAAAGCACCTTCACATCTCCGGCCGTTATCTCAGGGCCCATGCCGTTGATTTCGCTTTCCTCATCTGATTTCAGTTTCAGGTTTATCCGGGACATCCCTTTCCCCACCTTAATGAAGTCTGACTGAAAGCCAAGTTCCTTAACCCCCCGCTCAATCTCATCCCCTGTGAATCCTGCCACAAACCCCAGTGCCGTGCTTTTATACCCCAGGTTTGCCAGCAGCGCCGATACGTTGATGCCCTTGCCTCCATAAAAGATGTTCTCCCTGACCGTCCGGTTGACCCTTCCCAGTGTGAAATGATTTACGGTTACCACATAGTCCAGCGCCGGGTTGAACGTTACTGTGTAAATCATATATCACTTACCTCTCTTTTCATGAAAATTTATTTCTTTATTGTCTTAATCATAATACGATATTGTTTTTTCGTCAATAGTTATTTATAAGAAAATACATTTCTTATCACATTTCATCACAATATACAAACAGGCAGCCTGTATATGTAAAAAGCCGCCTGTTTTTTGTGCATTTTTTCTATTTTCTCTTCTGTAATTTTACGATTATTTCCAAATCACTTTTTATCTGGCGATATGGCATTTTCATGACGGCGGATATGGTCCACCGCATCCTTCTTCCCCGCCATCAAAAGCAGGTAGAGTATCTCCATGACCGCCGTGGCCGTTACCCTTGAGAACCAGAATTCCTCTGTCAAAAGCTTTTCCCTGGTGGCAGTGACAATCCTGTAATCCGATATGGCTGCCAGGGGAGAATTGCTGTTATTGGTAATCAGTATGAGCGTGCACCCATTCTCCTTCGCCCCCTGTGCCAGGGTCATAAGGCGCTTGGACGAGCCGGAATTGGATATGATGAGGATTACATCCTCAGGTCCCAGATTAAAGGTATAGGCGGTCTGGCTCTCCCATATATCCCCGGCCACTGCCGCAATCCCCAGCTGGTTAAACTTAAATGCGCCGTCCAGGGCAACGGGAATGGTGTTGCCCACTGCCGCAAGCTGTACCATACGCGCGTGCTCCAGCTTGTCAAGAATCTGCTCCAGCTCCTCCGGCTTCATCATGTTCACTGTCTCGGTCAGTTCCGCCACCTTATTGGCAAGGATGTTCTGCAGGGACTGGGACAGGTCATGCCTGTCAATGTCATTGGAAATGTTCACATCCCCCCGCTCCTCCTCTAACACCTCCCTGGCCAGTGCCAGCTTCAGGCTGTGGAATCCCTTAAACCCGCATCTCCTGCAAAAACGCGATACCGTGGCGTCACTGGTGCCGCTGGCCTTGGCCAGTTCCCCTACCGTCATATCCACCACATCCGCCTTATGCTCCATCATATAATCCGCTATCTTTTTTTCTGCTTCAAAAAATCCGTCATAGGAGGAGCAGATGACTCCCAGTGCGCTTCGTGTCTCTCCCATATCACATTCCGTCCATTCTGTGTAAATTTATTTCATAGGTTAAATATAGCACATAAAAATTAAAATTAAAAGCTGTTTATGGGCATATATTATAAAGCTTTCTAAAGGTTTATTAACTTTTTTGGAAGCCCCTTGTATTTCTAATTTCAGTGTGCTATAATCTCAGAACGTTGAGATATTTTTAACACTTTCTTTACATTTTTGTGATATTTATTTTTTCAAACAGAGAAAGAGGCTGATACTATGAACAGTATAAAAGCATTTCTTTACAAGTACAGGCACGCGTGGATATTGTCCTATGCATTCATCTATATCCCCTGGTTCTGTTACCTGGAAAAGACGGTCACCCGCAACTACCATGTCATGCACGTGGCACTGGACGACTTCATTCCATTTAACGAATATTTTATTATTCCCTATATGATGTGGTTTTTATACGTGGCAGGCACCATCCTTTATTTCCTGCTGACCAGCAAGGAGGATTTTTACAGGATCTGCACCTTCCTGTTCTCAGGCATGACCATCAGCCTGATTATCTGTACCTTTTTCCGCAATGGCACGGACTTCAGACCGGCGCTGGATTCAGGGAAGAATATATTTACCAGTATGGTCGCCGCCCTTTACAGGACTGACACACCTACCAACGTGTTCCCAAGCATCCACGTGTACAACTCCATCGGCACCCACATCGCCATCATGAAGAGCGAGGCGCTGAGGAAGCACCGGCTGGTACGGGCCGGTTCCGGCATACTGATGGTCTCCATCTGTCTGTCTACCGTGTTCCTGAAGCAGCACTCCGTCATTGATATGATAGGGGCAGCTATCATGGCTTATGTGATTTACGGGATTGTATATGGATACAACTGGTCCACAGAGGAGAAGAAGGTCAGGGAGAAGGCTCTTAGCTGACAGCCTGGTTGAGGCATCTGATTGAGGCATCACACGAAAGGCATACAAAAGACATTCCATCAATACAAAGGGATGTTGGAAAACTAACCCACGTTAGTCTTCCAACATCCCCTTTTTATTCAGGCAACCGGCCCCAATTAAGGCCGGGAGCCTGTAAAACTAGGGTGTGTTTGAAAATTGCTTTCCGTCAGCTGTGCGTCCCACTTCGTGGGAGATTTGGTCCCGATGAGGGAGGCGTAGCGGGCTACGTTGACCGAATTGGGACCAAATATGCCGCGAAGTGGGGCGTGCAGATGGCGGGAATGAATTTTCAAACACACCCTAGTTAAACCCATAAAACTTCTGTGTAATCTTATACCCCAGGATCAGAAGCTCCCTCCCCCCTTTACCCGGAAGGTTGCAGCCCTGGCCCAGGAATCCAAGGCGCAGGCGCAGATACAGGGGCAGGTTCATTTTCTTCAGGTACTGCCAAAGTTCCTTTTTCTTCTCCAGGTTCTCCTCTGTCCCTGACTTGATGGCCAGCACCGAGGACACGGTCATCATGATTTCCAGATATTGGATCATATAGTGGCGCAGCTTCCTGCTGCTGATCTTCATCACATCATAGTATCCAAGCATCAGCTTGGTGACAAGAAGCTGCTGGTCAATCCGCCCAATCATCACCGACTCATTCACGGACTGGTCCTGCCTGCCGATAAAATACCGGTAGAAGTTCACATCCAGATAATAGATATGTTTCACATGAGGCAGGGGCTGGTACACGAAAATGTTGTCCACATAGAAGGTATGCTTTGGCAGTTCCAATCCGCACTGCCTTAAAAGCCCTGTCCTGTATATGACGGAGTGCATCAGTATGTACTGGCCTGTCATGAAGAATTTGACGTCATTCCACCCAAACACCTTCTCCTTCGGGAATGCGGTATGGTACTTCATGACCTTCTTGCGCTTTGCCCCCTGCTTCTCATATACAAAGTTGGTGACCAGCATGTCCAGGGTCTCTTCCCCGTACACAAAACGGCGCAGGGTTTCAAGCACGCTCTGGAATGCCTCTTCATTCACCCAGTCATCGCTATCCACCACCTTAAAGAAGATTCCGGTGGCATTTTTAAGGCCGGTATTCACAGCCTCTCCGTGTCCTCCGTTCTCCTGATGGATTGCCCGGCATATGGTCGGGTATCTCCTCGCATATTCATCCGCAATCTCTGCTGTCCTGTCCTTTACGGAGCCATCATCCACAATGATGATCTCCACTTCCTCCCCGCCCGTAAGCAGGGTACTGATACAATGTTCCATATAACTTTCCGAGTTATAGCAGGGTATTGCTACGGATAATAACTTCACTTTTTCTCCTCCTCGTCACAAGCAGTCAGCGCCTTTCCTCAAGACGCCTGCCATCACAGTCCAAATACCGCCAGGGCTGTCAGGTTGGCGGCCCAGTGCATCAGCACGGCCATGGGGTACTTCCGGTACGCGCTGGTCTCATATCCCCATGCCAGTATCATGCCTAAAATAAATGCATACGTTCCCTGTACCCAGTTTCCGTGATATAATCCAAATGCCAGGGATGACAGGGCAGCGGATAACCAGAAACCCGTGCACTGTCTGAGCCAGCCGTACAGGAACGCCCGGAACAGCAGTTCCTCTGCCAGCGGCGCGGTAAACAGCGTGACCACCATAAATGCGGCCGGCCGGGCTGTGGCCGGTTTCATGGCAGCCTCAAAGGCAGCCAGACTGCCCACGGACCATGGAACAGCCCTTATCAGCAGATTGCCGGCAAGGGCTGCCGCCGCCGACACTTCCATCCGCAGCCACCATCCGTCCGGCAGCAGCTTTCTTCCATCCTTCATATGCCTCTTATCTTCCTGTTCCCATTCTGCTGACAGTATAGCATGACTGCATTGTTTTTGCCACCATATTTTACTCTCTTTTCATTGCATTTTTTCCCAATTTCACCTATAATTAACTTAATTTATATGACAATTCAGAGACAAGCGAGGTATGGATTATGGCAAAAAAACGCATTGTATTGGCCATTGGCCACAAAGATTTGGGAACCAATCTTCCGGAGCAGAAGGCTGCTGTGGCCAGGACTGCAAAGGTCATTGCCGACTTTATCCAGGAAGGCTGGCAGGTAGCTATCGTACACAGCAACGCTCCCCAGGTAGGCATGATCCACACTGCCATGAATGAATTCGGCAAACAGCATGATGGATACAGCAAGGCCCCCATGTCCGTATGTTCAGCCATGAGCCAGGGCTATGTGGGATACGACCTTCAGAACGGCATCCGCGCCGAACTGATTAAGCGCGGCATCTATAAACCGGTCAGCACGGTCCTGACCCAGGTTACCGTGGATCCTTACGACGAGGCCTTCTATACACCCGTGAAGGTGGTGGGACGCGTCATGACAAAGGAAGAGGCGGAGGAAGAAGAAGCAAAAGGCAACCATGTAAAGGAAGTGGGGAATGGATACCGCAGGATTGTGGCTTCCCCGCACCCGGTTGCCATTGTGGAGATTGACGCCATCAAGGCGCTGATGGACGCCGACCAGATTGTCATTGCCTGCGGAGGCGGCGGAATCCCTGTCATGGAGCAGGGCTACAACTTAAGGGGCGCCAGCGCCATCATCGAGAAGGATCTGGCAACCGGGCTTCTGGCCAAGGAGATTGACGCGGATGTGATGATGATACTCACCAGCGTTGAGAATGTGACCCTTAACTACGGCACCAAGGATGAACAGCCCATCGGGCATATGAGCATTGAACAGGCAAAGGATTATATCAACCAGGGCCAGTTTGAATTTGCATCCATGCTGCCGAAGATATCCGCATCCATTGATTTCCTGGAAAGCGGCAAGGGCCGCAAGGCCATCATCACCACCCTGGACAAGGCCAAGGAAAGCCTTAAGGGGAACGGTGGGACGGTCATCGAATAGTGCATATATCCAGGCACGCAGTATCACATATATCATCAGGCAGGGCAATCAGCAGGAACCTTGTCTGTCCATAAAAATTTCAAGAGGGATTGCATTGCCTGCAATCCCTCTTTTAATCCATCTGTTCCTCATCCACCACCCGGGACTTAATATAATCCACCACTTTTTCCCTGGGCATTTCCAGGGATAATGCCAGCTCTGAATACAGGTTTTCCTCAGCCGTCTTAAAATACCGCTCGTCCAGGTCCGTCATCTTCTTGCCCTGCCTGGTCCTGTCCTGCCGCCGCAGGTACAGCGCCTTAATCATGCTGACCCACACATGGCAGTCGCAGGTTTTCAGCGCTTCCTTGTACCGCTCTTCCCTCTGCTTGTCTTCGGTCACTTCCATCTCTTTCACATCCTGGATCCTGTCAATCAGACATAGGGCCTCATCCCTGGTAAGGAGCGGCCGTATGACAGTCTTGTCCGAATCCACAGGTGTCACGATTTTACAGTCCTGATGATAATAGGGTCTCAGCTCATAATAAAGCTTGCCCTTAGGCCCGCCAGGCCTGTCTATCGTCTTAATGTCCATGATTTCACAGACCCCCCTGATTCCATAAATGATATATTGGCCTTTCTCAAACATATTTTACCGCCTGCTTCCCTAATTTTATAATACTATTCTATCATTAAAATTTTGTCGATGTCAGGCGTTTTTTGTGAAAGCCTTTATTTTCGTGGATTATGTCTTATATAGGCCACAGATGATTTGTGCATAATTACAACATCATTCTTTTCTTGACATACCTATATAATCTATGTATAATATCAAATATACCTAGATTATCTATGTGACATGAACCATTTACCATCATCAAAGGAGGTCATCCCATGGACAAACGCTACATGGCCCTTGCCACTTCCATGCTGGTCCTTAAACTGCTGGACCGCCAGAGCATGTACGGGTACCAGATCATCCGGGAACTGGAACAGCAGAGCCAGAACGTATTCAGGCTGCAGGAGGGCACCCTCTATCCTGTCCTTCATGCGCTGGAGCAGCAGGGCGCGGTATCCACATCCCAGCAGCTGGCGGACAACGGCAGGATCCGCAAATACTATGCCATCACATCCCACGGACAGAAGCTGTTGGATGAAAAAGAAAAGGAATGGCGGGTCTATGAATCCGCCGTCAACCAGGTGATGGGAGGTGTTCTTTTTGGATAAGGAACGATTCCTGGACGAGATAACCGACCAGATTTCCTACCGGCCCCTGCGCCCCTCCATCCGCCAGGAGCTTGAGTCCCATATAGAGGACAGGATTGAGGAATATGAATCCCTTGGATTTTCCACCTCCGATGCAACTGAGCAAGCGCTGGCCTGCATGGGGGATGCGGTGTCCATTGGCACCGGACTGAACGAAGTCCACAAAATCCAGAAGGCCCCGCTGCTTTCCATCATCACCGCCCTGCTCTTCCTGACAGGTTTTGCAGCTGCCTGTTTCAGGTTCCTGCGGTGGTCGCCGCAGCAGACGGTCAATGGGGCCATATGTTATATCCCGGGAGGGATCCTTCTTGTCATGACGGCATTAAAAGGATATCCCCTGCTCATCCGCTTCCGCAAGGTCCTGGCTTTTGCTATCCCCCTCCTGTATCTGGCGGTCCAGGTCCATGAAATCATTTTCACACGGATAAACGGCCGTTATTTCAATATCGCCAACATCACTTATTTTGCCGCCCTGTTGTTTGCCCCTGTGGCTGTCGCGCTGTTATATGGCTGCCGGCAGGACAGGAAATATTTCCTGGCCGCTTCATTTACGTGTACCGGCCTGTGGGCAATGCTGATGTATTTTTCCCTGTCATATGAAGGTGGGACTGCGGCGCTTATTTCCATCCTGACCATGGTCTGCACCGCCTGTTTCATGATTCACCGGGGGATCATGAAAGGCAGTAAAAGAAAACCATATACCGGAGTCCTGGCAGCGCTGGCCCTGCTCTCAGGCCCCCTTTTCCTGACCGCCCAGGGCCGCAGCAATCTGCAGGCATTCCTTTCGCCGCAGTCTGCAATCAGCAGCACCTGGGATGATACATACAACGGGATCCTCATACGCAGCCTGATTGCCAGGACCCCGCTTACCCATGGAATCAGCCTATCCCCGGAGGAGATGATGGACTATGGAACCGGCGCATGGTACTTTGCCTCCCGCAATCCGCGCCAGATTGGGATTGACGCTGCCGGACATACCTCCAACCGGCAGTTATTCGAATCCTATGGGGAGTGGGAACCGGGAAGCGCGCCCCGGTACATCCACTACAGCGCGGAAAATGTAACCCTCCGGGATATCCTCCCACAGCACTATTACAATAACTATATCATCGCCGTATGTATCCTTTTATACGGCTGGCTGCCCGGACTGGCGCTGATTGGGGCCGTGGCCCTTTTCTATCTTCTCCTTTTTACCTGCATCACCAGGATACGCGGGAAACTGGCTTCCTCCCTTGCATTCTGCTGCGGTCAGTGCCTGCTGTGGCAGGGAGTCCTGTACCTCCTTGGGAATCTTGGATACCAGTATGCCTCGTTCTCCAACCTGCCCCTGATTTCAGAGGGACGGATGAGCATCATGGCCAACATGCTGCTATTGGGAATGATTTATTCGGCCTACCGATTTGACCGGGTGGTGGATGAAGGAATACTGGAGTTAAGGGAAGCAGAAGCATAGGTGCATCCACCAAACAACGTTACATCCACCAAACAAAGACAGGGGCGGATTCCTGCATCCAAGCAGGACATCCGTCCCTGTCTTTTACTTCATCATGGCCCGCGCCTCAGAAACACGCCCCAGGCGCTCCATCCACACAGCCGGCAGGCATCCGGTCGGGCCTTAAACCCGCTTCCCGCTCCTGTCCAGCTGGTATCCGTCAATGGTACAATCCACGCGCATCACACCGTTATCCGGGTTCAGGTAATACCAGTCGTCCTTGTATTCCTGCCATCCCGTCTTCATATAGCCATCCGTGCCGAAATAGTACCAGTTGTCGTTAATCAATGCCCAGGATGTAAGATTCTCTCCCTGGTATTCGTACTTCCAGCCCTTGCTTTCTTTTATCCACTTACCCAGAAGGATATTGCGGTATTCATTCATGCTGCTCTCCGGCAATACGGAAAAATACAGGTTTGTCCTGGCATCCCTGTAACGGAACTCCACCACATAGCAGCGGTCCAGCGTATCATAGAGATTGCCTGCATTCTTCTCCCGCTCCACTGTCTCAGGACGCACAATGGGATAATGGGTCCCTTCCTTAAGGCCTGTAACCGTGCATTCCAGATACTTCTGGGTCTCACCGTCATAGGTGATTAGATAATAATTCATTGTCACGTCATCCAGATTGATGTCGTTCTTGTCTTTTGTTACCGTAAATGTATCCTCTTCCGAAGCCCTGTAGCCGAGCACATAGGACGAGTAACCATCATATATGGAAGTCTTCCTGCTGTTAAGATCCATATGCATGGTCACAGGTACATCAGGCGTTATGGCGGCGGCTTCTGATACAAACACAGAACCTATACTCAGGACAGCTGCAAATACAATGGCTCCCAGCTGCCGGACCGGTCTGATCATCCTCATCCGGTACCCTCCTCTCAATCTTCTGACTCCGCAGGGCTGTTATCTGACAACAACCTTCATGAAATTCTTCTTGCCCCGCTTAAATACCATGCCATCTCCTGCAAACCGGTCTTTTGCAAACGCTGCCTTGATATCCTTTACCTGGCTGCCATCCACGGATACGCCGCCCTGTTCCACATTCCTTCTTGCCTCGGAACGGGAAGCGCAGAGTCCGGACTTCTGAAGCACGCCCAGGATATCAATGGAACCATCCACAAAATCTTCCTCTGAAAGCTCAAATGTAGGCATATTGGCAGTACTGCCTCCAGCGGCAAACAGCGCCCTGGCGCCTTCCTGTGCCTTCGCTGCCTCTTCCTCGCCATGGACCAGCTTGGTCAGTTCAAATGCAAGGATCTCCTTGGCCTGGTTAAGCTGGCTGCCTTCCCACTGATCCATCTCGTCAATCTGTTCAATCGGAAGGAATGTCAGCATGCGCAGGCACTTAAGCACATCCGCGTCCGCCACGTTCCTCCAGTACTGGTAGAACTCAAAGGGAGTGGTCTTGTTGGGATCCAGCCACACTGCGCCGGACTGTGTCTTGCCCATCTTCTTGCCCTCGGAATTCAGTAACAGGGTAATGGTCATGGCATGGGCATCCTTGCCCAGCTTACGGCGGATTAACTCTGTGCCGCCCAGCATGTTGCTCCACTGGTCATCCCCGCCGAACTGCATGTTGCAGCCGTAGCGCAAAAACAGCTCATAGAAATCGTAGCTCTGCATGATCATATAGTTGAACTCCAAAAAGCTTAAGCCCTTCTCCATCCTCTGCTTATAGCACTCTGCCCTCAGCATGTTATTCACAGAGAAGTGAGGTCCTACTTCCCTGAGGAAATCAATATAATTTAATCCCATCAGCCACTCGGCGTTGTTGACCATCATGGCCTTGCCTTCGGAAAAATCAATGAAGCGGCTCATCTGCTTCTTGAAGCAGTCACAGTTATGCTGGATGATCTCCGGTGTCATCATGGTACGCATGTCGGAACGGCCTGAAGGGTCACCTACCATACCTGTGCCTCCGCCAATGAGGGCAATGGGCTTATTGCCTGCCATCTGAAGGCGCTTCATCAGGCACAGCGCCATGAAATGCCCTACATGAAGACTGTCAGCCGTAGGATCGAAGCCAATATAGAAAACAGCTTTTCCTTCATTGACCATCTTCTTAATCTCTTCTTCATTCGTCACCTGGGCAATTAATCCCCTGGCAACTAATTCTTCGTAAATCTGCATGGTTGTTCTCTCCTCTTCCTACTCTAAATATTTTATCATATTTCCTGTTTCATGCAAGGGCTTGATTCTTACGTTTTTCTATCAGCCGGTGTCCACGGTCCGGATAACAAAAAAAGGCCCGTCCCATTCAAAAGGACGAAGCCTGGACTCCGTGTTACCACCTGATGTTCACAGACAGCTCGCGCTGCCCGCCTCTTCGGGTACTGGAGCGCATGCCTCTCCTGAATACCCTAGCACGATAACGTGTGCAGGACCCGTCACAGCCTACTGGGCATCCGCCGTTGGGTGTGAAGCTCTAAGATGTATTCGTGACCTGCTTTCCATGCGCCTCTCATCACCCGGCTGCTTTCTGTATGCTTTTGCAGATCATTACTTGTTCCCGTCATAGCCAATTCATGAAATTATCCCCATTATAGACAGGTCCGGCTGTTTTGTCAACCCCCTGTCTGCTTTTATCCGGGGTTTATCCTTCGTTATCCTGCAAATCATCCAGCATTATCCACCGCTATCCTGCGGATCATCCGCCATTATCCACCGCTATCCTGCGTTTCATCCATCCTCACGCCGTCCGGCCCCGGTCTCTGGGCAAATGTCAGGACAAACACAGCGCCCAGGATCAGGGCAAACCCGGCAAAATCAGCCGGGGTAAAGGATGTCTTAAGCCAGAACACGGAAATAATGACTGCCGATATAGGCTCCACGCTGCCCATGACGCTTCCCTTCAAAGGCCCGATCATACTCACACCCTGAAGATACAGGCCAAAGGCCAGCGCGGTCCCCACCACGATAACCCCGCCAAGGGCGCCTGCCGTGCCCGCGTCCCAGACAGGCTGATAGGTCCACGGACGCACGGATATCCCCATCACAATGCCTCCGATAAACATCCCAAAGCCCAGCACCTGGTAGATGTCATACCTGAGGATCAGCCCGCCCGGTATCATGGTATAAATCATGGCGCTGACAGCTGCCAGAAGCCCCCAGAACAGGGCTTCCCCCGTAATGTGGAAGGAATGGATGTCCCCATGGGTGCCAATGACAAATGTCCCCAACAGGGAAAGTCCGATTGCCCCAAGCTCCAGGCCCCTGGGAAGCCTTTTTCCCCTGATGCACACCACCATCAGGATCAGCACAGGCGACAGGTACTGAAGCACGGTTGCAGTGCCTGCATTGGATGCCTGGATAGCCATGAAATATGTAAACTGGCAAAATGTGATACCGAAAACAGCAAACAGCAGCAGGTGGACTGCATCCCGTCTGCGCTTAAATATGTCCAGGTTCCGTCTTCCATTCAATCTGAACCCAATCATGATGAGGATCATTCCCGCAAAGAAGAGGCGCACCGTGACCAGCCACGGCGCCTGCACTTCCTTCTGTTCAAATAAAAACTGGCCGCAGCACCCGGAAAAGCCCCAGCAGGTGCCTCCCACCAATGCCATCATGGTACCCAATGTCTGTCTGTCCTGTGTCTTCATATTCCCCGTACTCCTATCCTGTCATGCTCTATTTATACTTATAAATGCCCGGATTGTCAACATTTTCGTGGTATTAACCCTTTACGAATCCCGGTTTCTATACTATAATGAAGCATTGAAATACATCCGTGCACCCGGAACAGGCGGACACCAAAGGCCGCCCTTTACCGGGCGCGGTATTTATACATGGGAGGACATAAGATATGGGATTCACATTTATCAACAAGCTGCCTTCACCGGCAGAGATACGGGAACAGTTTCCGCTGGCTCCTGAACTGGCAGAAATCAAACGCAGGCGGGACGAGGAAATCAGGGAAGTATTTACCGGGGAAAGCCATAAGTTTGTTGTGATCATCGGCCCCTGTTCTGCTGATAACGAAGAGGCTGTATGTGATTACACCAGCCGTCTTGTAAAGGTCCAGGAACAGACAAAGGACAAGCTTATCATCATACCCAGGGTGTACACCAACAAGCCCAGGACCACGGGCGAAGGCTATATGGGAATGGTACACCAGCCTGACCCGGAGAAAAAACCGGATATGTTCGAGGGCATACTGGCCATCCGCCACATGCACATGAGGGTCCTGCGCGAAACAGGCTTCCCCACTGCGGATGAGATGCTTTATCCTGAGAACCTGAACTATCTCTCCGACATGATGTCCTATGTTGCCGTGGGCGCACGTTCCGTGGAGAACCAGTTCCACCGCCTGGTGGCCAGCGGCTGCGATGTGCCTGTGGGCATGAAGAACCCCACCAGCGGCGATCTGACCGTCATGCTGAACTCCGTTGTGGCTGCCCAGCTCCCCCATGACTTCATCTTCCGGGCCAGCGAGGTACAGTGCCCCGGCAACCCCCTCACCCACACCATCCTCAGGGGAGCGGTGAACAAAAGGGGCCAGTGCATCCCCAACTATCACTATGAGGATTTAAAACTGCTCTTTGACCTGTACGCCAAGCGTGATTTGAAGAACCCGGCCTGCATCGTGGATACCAACCACGCCAACTCCAACAAGCAGTATAAGGAGCAGATAAGGATTGCAAAGGAAGTCCTTCACAGCCGCCGTCATTCCGGCGATATCAAACAGCTGGTAAAGGGCCTTATGATTGAGAGCTACATCGAACCCGGCAGCCAGAAGATCGGCCAGCACTGCTACGGCCAGTCCATCACGGACCCATGTCTGGGATGGGAAGATTCAGAGCGGCTGCTGTATGAGATTGCAGATAACCTGGATTAAGAAAACATATAAGGGAGCCTGGATCATGTGATGAATCATCACTTGATCCGGACTCCCTTATTCCTCTTAATCCAATGGGTCTTACATCCCCAGGAACATTTCATTCACAACAATTGCCAGAGGCCCGATGTATCCAATGCGGTCACTAAGCCCGGATTTCAGGATATAATCCCCGTCATACAGGGAATCATAATACGTACAGAAGTCCAGGAACCGTTTCTGGATATGGTCCATTTCAAACATGAACCCATAGATGATGACCTTATCCGGGGCCAGCAGGGTGATGGTGTTCACCACGGTCCTGGCCAGCCGTTCCACAATATCATCAATGATTTTCTGAAGTCCCGGGTCTTCTATCTCTATCCACTGTTCCATGTTCCTGACTTCAATCTTTTCCACATCCCCGTCCACGAATGCATAGAGTCCGGGCATGGACTCCTTTGTGCAGGCCCGCCTCACGCGCTCGGCCATGGCATGGGTGGCCACATGGGTCTCCAGGCAGCCCCGTCTGCCGCAGCGGCAGGGAAGCCCGCCCGGCTCCACGATATAGTGGCCGATTTCCGCGGTCTTGGAATTCTGGCTGTCATATATCTTATTCTGTATGATGATGGCAGAACCGACACCCGGCCCCCATTTGATGAACAGAAGGTTTTCCTGATTTTTGCCTGTGCCGTATATCAGTTCCCCCTCGGCAAATGCCTTTACGTTATTTTCCACCACCACGGGAAGGTCCAGGTACATCTTCATATACTCCCCAACCGGCACCGCCTCATTCCATATACGGTAAGCATGAAGGCTGACTCCTGTATCCCGTTTCACGGGGCCGGGAAGGGATATGCCCGCGCCGAGAACCGATTCCTTTGATATTCCCTGTTCCCACATAAGGGACTTGCCCTCATCCGCCACCTGCTTTAAGAATACCTGCGGCTCCAGGGCGCCGTCTGTCTTCAGCTTCCTGCCTGCAATCAGCCTGCCCTTCAGGTCGCTGATGGATATACAGGTTTCAGGGGCTTCTATGCTCACGGAAAGCACATATTTATACTGATAATTAATATCAATGGATACCTTTTTCCTGCCTGCCCGCTTCTCCTCTTCCATCTCCCCCTTTTCCACAAGGATTCCGGCAGAGAGCAGCTGGGTGCAGATCAGGGTAACCGTGGCCGGGGTCAGGCCCAGTTCCAGGGCTATGTCCTTTCTGGACATGGCGCCATGGTCATTGAGAAGTTTCAATATGGCGCTGCGGTTACTCACTTTTACATTTTCAAGGTTAATACCCGTATAGCCCATAACTTCTCCCTCCATCTCATTTCCCGGTCCACCGGGATATTGTAAATCACATCTCATATCAGTATAGGCGTAAACACATTTAAAATCAAGGAAAACTTGGATACCGGGCAAAGCAATACCAGGCAAAGCACAGCCGACGGAAAGCAATTTTCAAACACGCCCTAATATACGCAGGCCTCCATCCCCATCATATGCGCCAGCATGGTAAGCTCCTGGGCCGCATCCCCGTAAATCACCACAAAATGCGGTTCCCAGCCACTCTTAACACTCTTCACTATGATATCCTTGGCATCATGTTCTGTCTTCACCACCACGGAAGTCCCGCAGAACTGTTTTGGACGGTCCAGGGCCTCGCCGGAGGCGATGAAGAACCGGAAGCTTCCGTCTGCCTTACGGCCCACCCGGAAAATGGTCACTTTCTCACATGCCCGGCATCCAAAATCCATGACCGGGCCAATCTTGCGGTTGGGGTGTACGCCCACCTGTGCCCCGGTATCCTTTCTTGCCAGGGTGCAGGCCGCCATTCCGCAGTGCCAGAAGGTAATGGTCCCTTCCTTTTCATCCATGGACACAGGGTCCCCGAAAAATGCGGCATTGCCGGTCAGCTGTGTCCCGATGTACATGGACAATGCCCCGTATACGTCGGATTCGCAGCTTGCGGCAATCCCCGACGCATTGAGCATGGCCAGCACGGAACATACCGGGGTCCCAAAGGATGTAAAGAAGTCCGGCCAGCACCTGGAAGATAAGGCCCCGATATGGTTCCCAGCCACATAATCCTTGTAAGCCTTATATAGTCTGGCAAAATCCTTCACGTTCTTCTCCGGTGTGCCCTCCAGCCCCACCATCATGGCTTTTGCCTCCTCCAGGCAGGGAGCGCATTCCTCATCCGTAAATGACTTTGCCTTGTCAATCAGTTCCCTGGCTTCAATGGATTCCAGGGTCACCCCAAAGGCGCGCATAAGCTCGGAATCCAGCGCCCTTCCGAACCCAAAGCCCTGGGGCGTATGGCCGATGGAAGCCATTTTCAGCTCCCGCATCTGGTGCTTTATCCTGGCTGCGCCAATGGCTGCCTTAACAGCGCCAGCCACCTCATCTTCTTCCGGCGAACCGAAGACATATTCAAATTCGCCGTCCCTGAACGCACGCAGGGCATTGCCCGCTGAGAATGCCCCGGTCAGGGAATTCAGCCTCAGGCGTCCTCCGTCAATCACCGGCTCCCTCAGGGTCCACAGCAGCACAGGGCAGGTGAAGCGTTTAAGCACCTCACTTGCAAAGGCCGCATTGGCAAAGGTGATGTTCTGCAGGATGATAAGACCAGGATTAATTGTATCCAGAAAGGCGCACAGGTCATCCATGGACAGAAGCATTTTATCCGGATAAACGCCGTCCTCTGTGAGGGAGGAAATCAGGCCCACGGATTTATCAAATTCCACCTGGGCGCTTTCCAGATGAAAGGTAGGTACTCCAATCGGTATGTAAGCAACTTGGTATTTCATGTTTTTATATCTCCTTTACTTTATTAACAGGGAAATTCCCGATAGAAACAAAAGTACATATGTAATCAGCATGAACAGGCGCTGGCTCATCTTCGCATAAAGACGGCTGCCGACCGCCATGCCAGCCAACAGGAAGGGAATGGAAACCACCTGTATCTTTACCAGCTCCGGGTTCCATAACCCTGAACGGATATCATCCAGCATGATGATGGTGTTGAGCACCACCCACACCGTGGAAATGGTGGCCCTGAAGCTGACCTTATCCTGGATCCGTCTGGTCAGGTAGCCGATTAACAGGGGGCCGCCCGATACGAAAATACCATGGACAATCCCGGCCAGGCCAAGAAGAAGGTACAGGGCCGGGGTGGTTTTAGATCCCTGGGCCGATGATTCCCTGAATGTTCCTGCTGCCTGCGGCTCCACGGCTTTAGCCCCACCTGGCCGCAGCCCTTCCGTTCCTTGCCCGCCTGCCGCATCCGGCCCTCCAGCCTGGCCCTTTGCCTCCTCCTGCCTTTCCATCCGAAGCTTCCACAGCCCCTGAACGGACAGACAGACAACAAACAGTCCCAGCAAAGCGTAGAGCATCCTCTCCCTTCCCGCAAAAAAGCCTTTCAGGAAAATGCCTCCCACAATCCCAACTGCCATCACGGCCACGATTTTCTTAAGCTCGCCCCAGCACACATGCTTCCTGTGCCCGGCAAACACGTATATCCCGGACAGCAGGCCCAGCACGTTAAGCACCGGCTTAGCTATATTATACCCTACCAGCATCAGGCTGGGAGGCATTGCAAGGATGGTCCCTGCAAAGCCTGTGATTCCCTGGATGATGTTGGACAATAATATGACAAGGAAAAATGCTGCGTATCTCATATCCACACCTTAATCCCTGGACGCCGCTGTCCCATATTTCCTGCGGATTTCCTCAAACAAAGGCGCGTACGATGAATCCTTCAGGTAAAATGCCGGGGTATAGCCCAGAGGCGCTTCCACGTTCACATCGCCGCCCTGATACACATCCCCTGTCCACAGGTGGACCCATCCGCCTTCCGGAAGATACACATCCCAGTCTTCCCTGGCTTCAAGGTAGACCGGGGCCACCAGAAGGTCACGTCCCAGCAGGTATTCATACTGGATGCCATATGCCTTCCTGTCCTCCTCATAGTGAAGGAACAGCGGGCGCTGCACCGGAATGCCCTTTTCGGCATTTTCCTTTACCAGGGCCTTCATGTACGGGGCCAGCATGGTGTAGATATCCACCAGTCTTGCCAGCTGCTCCATACAGTCCTCATCCTCATAGTACTGGAAATTCGTGTCCGGCCGGTTCCCCTCATGGGTGCGCATCACCGGCGTGAACATGGCCATCTCGGACCATCTTAAGAACAGTTCCTTTGTCCTGGTATTATCAAACAGGGAGGTATAGCCGCCGATATCACTATGGCTCAGTCCGCATCCGGTCATGCCCGCGCTTAGGGCCGCGCAGATTACCGTTGCCAGGCCGTCATGGATGGTGAAGTCCACGGACTGGTCCCCTGCCCATAAAAGGGTACAGTACTTCTGGCTGCCGATTCCCCCGGCGCGCATGAAGTATACAACCTCTCCCAGCCTGCCCTCTTCTTTTACCGCATCGTAGTTGCATTTTGCCCAGAGGGCCGGCCAGCGGTTGTGTTCCATCATGGGGGATTTACCGCTGTAAAGCCTTAAGTCATCCGTTGGGAGATACTCCCCAAAATCAGCCATCCAGCCGTCAATGCCGATGTCCAGGCTGTGCTTCTTAATCACTTCGTCCTTAAACCACTCATATGCGTCCGGGTTGGTCAGGTCCACCACGCCGCAGTAAAACTCGCCGAAATCCACCAGGTAATCGCTTCCGTCCCCCTTGGTGGCAAAGTAGCCCTTTGCCTTCCCCTCTTCATAAAGGACGCCGTCATTGACCAGATAGGGATTGATATAGCCAAGGAACCGGATGCCCCTGGCGTGAAGCTCCTCAATGCGCTTTGGCAGGTCCGGATACATTTCCTTATGATACTGCCAGTCCCACTGAAGACGTTTTCCGAAGGACGTGACCCGTTTGCCGCACCAGTCCTGGCACCACAGGCCGGACACCTTGATTCCTTTTTCCAGGGTCCTGTCAAGAAGTCCGAAGGAGCGTTCATTGCCTCCCTGTACGCCGATGATCAGGCCGTTGTATACCCATTCAGGAAGTTCAGGCTGGCGCCCGAGGAATGCTGTCAGCTTTTCCAGCAGTTCCACGAAGGTGGGGGCTGCCTCTATGCGGATGGATGCAGGCACTTCCCATATCTGCAGCTCATGGAACTCCCTGTTCCTGAAATCAAAATCAGCATAGGCAGTGGAATCCACATGGAGATAGTAATGCCTGGAAGAGACATAGGTGGGTTCCGGATAGTTGGTGTTATAATAATCCCCTCCCGCCTTGTTCTCCACATCGGAGCGCCAGGTCACATAGGTGGTCTTATCCCTTCCCACCCCCGGTTCAGAGGTCCACAAAGGGAAATGCCTTCCCCTCAGGTTAAAATACGACATCTGCTCGCCGCAGCCGTAACAGCACTCTTCCTCATCCGCATCCACCCGGAACCAGAACCGGTTGATGCGCGGATCCACCTGGGTAAAGGAGAGGAGCGCGCACTCTCCCTCAACCCTGACCGTAAGCGTAAGCTGCCCTTCCATGTCCATGGAAATGCCCTCCGGTCCTTCTGTAATCCCGGTCACATGTAAAGGACGCCGTTCCACCACATAATCCTCAATCTTAAAATTTCCCCTGTACATATCTACGGATTCTTCCCCGTATCCAACGTAAATCATGGGCTTGCTGCTTTTGCATTCCAGTATGCTGCGGCCGTTTGCATTTAACTCCCAGTCCATTTCCTTACGAATAAACTCCATATGAAACCTCCTTGCCTGTAATTGATAGCATCCAGCGCCCTCCGGCGGTGCCAGGGCGTGTCTGGAAATTGTCTTCCGCCAGCTGTGCGTCCCACTTTGCGGGAGATTTAAATCATTTTCCTATCCTTCCGCATTTACTGTCTGGCACGCGTTTGCGCTTACCCGTTTTTTTTCTCCATCAGATAGAGGATTACGGTTTCAGCCGCAAGAGCCAGGGTCACGCCGCCGATTAGGCCCATGTTCCTGTCCGGTGTGGCAAAGCCGGCGGGTGAGAACAGGAAATACTCATATACCAGGAAGGAAACCAGCCAGATGGCAACTGCATTTTTATGTACCCACGGCGTCATGTCATAGCTGGCATTCTTCTGGGTGCTGTTGTCAAATATCTTGGCATTGGGCTGTATCTTGGCACATACGAAAATGATGACCAGCATGATGATGAACGAAATCGCGTAAATATGCATATAGTTGATGCCCAGGACCGCATTGGTAAAAGGCATGTCAATGTATTTGAACCAGAACTTATAGCCTGAATAAAAGAATACATGCCATATGGATGCCGCAACCGCGCCCAGGGATGAACCCTTTTTACTGAACATACCGATTAAGACCAGGGTAATGATGGGGATGTTGTAAAATCCGGTAAAGCTGCGCCCGAAATCATAAAGGCCAGTGCTCAGGACCTGAAGGAACGGGGTAAAGCAGATTGCGAATGCTGCAAAGCCCCAGCCAATCCTTTTTGCATAAACCACTGTTTTCTCATCCGACAATCCGGGGTTGAAAATCGGTTTATAAATATCTACCATGAATACGGTGGAAGCCGCATTCAGGAAAGAGTTATAAGTGGAGATGACGGAACCGAACAGCGCGGCGCAGAACAATCCTACCACGGGCCACGGAAGGGCTTTGGCAACCAATGTGGGATATGCGAAATCCTTGCTCTCCAGACCGGTCCCAACCAGCGCGGCAGCGATGACGCCCGGAAGCACCAGAAGCATGGGAACCATCATTTTCAGGAAACCGGAAATCAATACCCCCTTCTGCCCTTCCTTCAGGTTCTTTGCGCCAAGCGCCCTCTGGATCAGCACCTGGTTGGTGCCCCAGTAAAACAGGTTTGCCAGGACCATGCCGGTGAAAATACATGCAAAGGGCACCGGGTCATTCTTGCCGCCAATGGCATTTAACTGCATATAATTGTTATCCAGCACATAGTTTACGCCCGCAGCAAAACCGCCGTCCGCCTTGGCATTGCCTACTGCGATGAATCCGAATATTACCACTAAAAGGGAACCGCCTACCAGCAGGACGCCGTTGATCGTATCGGATACGGCAACTGCTTTCAGACCTCCGAGTACAGCATACAGCGCGCCGATAATGCCAACCAATACAATCAGGATGGTAAGCGCTGTCTGGGAACTGATGCCGAAAATACTCGACAGGTCAAATATCTGGTTAAAACCGATGGCCCCCGCGTACAGACAGACAGGAATGCCTATGAGCAGGTATCCTACCAGGAAAAACAAGGAAACCATCCTGCGCACAAAGATGCCGTAACGCTCTTCCATGAACTCAGGAAGCGTGGTGTAGCCTTTCCTCAGATACAGCGGAAGGAATACAAAGGCCATGACAATGGTTGCAATCACAGCCGTTGCCTCCCATGCCATTCCCGACATATTGGCTGCGTAAGACTGGCCCGAAAGCCCTACCAGGTTCTCGGCCGAAAGGTTGGTCAGCAGCATGGAACCGGCGATGAAGGTACCGCCCAGACCGCTTCCCGCAAGGAAATATCCCTTTGCCGTCTTCTGGTCATCCCCGCCCTTTACTATCTTTGCAGATATCACACCCACCAGGGCCGTAAAAAGAATGAACGTCACTAATGTAAACATTAAATGTTCCATAAATATTCCCCCGTTTTTTAATTTTGTACAATTTACCTGTATACTCAGCCGGGCCGTTGTGATACCATTGATATGCGTTGATGGTACACGTGCCTCAACTGTACGCCGCCCGGGTCCAGCCCCATCTGCCAGGATACAAGTTGGACCTGGGCGGTGTTTTATTGTTTATGTTAATCCTAAAGCCTGATTTAATACCTAAGCTCCCTGTTCTCTCCCAGAAGCCCCGGGAATGCGCCCTGCCGGATTAAGGGTTCCCGGTCAGGATGGGCAATGACCCATTTATTACATTGCAGAAGCAGCTTTTCCTCGTCCGTGGCCGGAGCCGTCCGGTTCTTTAATGGCGTGTTGGTTCCCTTTGGAAGAACCACGATATCCTTAAATCCCTGGTCCGTCACACGGCAGGGGGATAAGTGGAGCGTGGTCTGGTACATCTCAATGGCTGTCCCCTTTTCCACAAAAAACACGCTGGCGTCCTCCACCCTGTATGTGTTGTCCTTTATCTCCCATGTATGCCCCAGCACCAGCATGAAATCCGTCACTGCAATGTTGATCTCGCTTCCCTTGTGATACTCAAATCCGTTGTATGTAGTGTTCCTGCCGTTGCAATATCCCACCTGGATGTCCATGCCGCCGTAGAAACCGTCCCGCAGACGGGCCGTCACAGGCGCCTCCTCCATCCCGGGAACCGATGGCAGATAGATATTGCCGTTCTCCGGGATGTCTGACTTTGTCTCCATATAGGATATCAGGTCAGAAAAATCATAGCCCGTTATAATCCGTCCATATGTCTCAAACTCTTTGGAGTCCACAGGGCGGACCGGAATGCCGTTGACCTGGTTCAGGCGTTCCATCATTGTATTATCCATGTTCCGTCTTTCCTTCCTCTCTCCGGATCAGCCTCTCACTACCTTTATAGTAGCACAAAAATCCTCTTTCCCATATCCCTGTTCCAGGGCCTTTTCATAAACCTGGCCAGCCGCCTGTTCACCCGGCATGGAAAGTCCGGATTCCTCTGCCAGCTTCATGCAGATATTCACGTCCTTGGCCATGTTTTCCACGGAAAATGCAGTGGTATAGTCCTCTTTTTCTATCACACCCTTCTTGGAATCCAGATAGAAATTCTGGCCTCCGCCGTAGGAAATGGCTTCCGCGTAATCCATGACGGAAATCCCGTTCCTTCCCGCCAGGCTGATGGTTTCATTGACCCCGTTCTGAATCTGGGAAACCAGGGCGTTGTGGCAGATTTTCATCACAAGTCCTTTGCCGTTCTCTCCCATGTACTTTACATTCTCACCCATGTAAAGGAGGATGGGGCGCATGGCCTCGTATGTCTCCCTGTCTCCGCCCACATAGATTCCCAGCTTACCTGCAACGGCGGCGGGTTTGGATTTGACAACCGGTGCATCGATGAATCCGGCGCCAGTTTTTTTCACCATCCCGGCAATCTCCACGGATACGCTTGGGTCGATGGTGCTCATGTCGATACAGGTCTTGGTGGAATCCAGCACGTCCAGGATTCCCATGTACACAGACCTTGAATGCTCTGACTTTGGCACCATGGAAATGATTACGTCCGAATTCCTTGCCAGTTCCACGGAATCACTGCAGGCCACGGCTCCCTTGGATGCCAGAAGCTCTGTCTTTTCCTTTACAAAGTCAAATACGTACACCGTGTCATTGTGTTTCTTTACAATATTCTCACTCATGGACTCACCCATGATTCCCAGTCCGATAAACCCTATCTTCATATCTGTCCTGCTCCTTTTATTCTGTAATCGTATGATCCCATGCGTCAATGAAGGTGCCGATCCCCTGGTTGGTATAGGCATGCTTCATGGTATCCTGATACACGGCCAGTCCGGTTGTTATGATATCCGCCCCGGCCACGGCGCAGTCCACAATCTGCTTTGGTGTCCGGATTGCAGCGCAGATGATCTGGGTCTTTCCGTAGAATCCGTAGTTCTTGTAAATGTCCACAATATTCTGGATATATGCCTTACAGTCCTCTCCGTTGGCTTCCTTCCAGCCGATGAACGGGGATACGAACAGTGAGTGGTTCTTTGCCGGAAGGATGGCCTGGGCCGGAGAAAATACCAGGGTCACATTGGTCCTGATTCCCTCTGCCTCCAGCTTCCTGGCTGCCGTGACGCCTGCCTCGGTTGCCGGGATCTTGATTACGAAGTTAGGGCTGATGGCTGCAATCTTCCTGGCCTCTGCCAGCATTGCCTCCGCCTCGTCCAGATGGGGATTAATCTCAACGGAGACCGGAAAACGCTCATATCCGTCCAGTCCTTCGGACTTAATCCAGTCCGCAATGCCCTGGATGGCTGTGAGGAACGGCTTCCCGCTGAGCATGATATGCCTTGGGTTGGTGGTAACACCGTCAATACCAAATGTGTTGTAGGCTAACTGGATCTCATCAAGCTTTGCACTGTCTAAGAAATACTTCATAATCTTACATCCTCCTTGTTTTGACTCTTGTTTAATTTGTTAATTTGATTAATCAATTATTGCAGCAAGGGATTGGGCCTATGAGAGTTTGTGTACTTATCCGCTTACCACAAGTTTGTAACTCAATAATATAGTCAAAATAACTAAATGTCAATGGGATTTATGGAAAATTTTACGTTTCGTCATATTGTTTAATTCATTTAATTAATTTTGTACAAAATGACAAATGCTTTTTATTTCCAGTACCTCTCTGCTTCCAGGAATCCTAAACAGCCGCATTACAAAGGACAGCCGTGCTTTACCTTGTTTTTTTGCGGCTCAGCTGTCTGACCGGGCTGTAACAGGGTATATCCCCAATTTATCATAAATATCATGGTACATTTTAGCCAATGAACGGGTTTTCATATCTTCCTCGCTGATTGGCGGTCCAAAAACAGCCCTTTTCACGTCGTCTTCTGTTATATAGATTTTTCCCGAATCATTTAACTCCTTAAACATTTTCTGAAATTCTTCTATCTGGCTTTTGGAATATTCCATTTGTTTCTCTATTATCATCTTAATATCGCGCTCATGAATTGCATAAGCCTCCCGGATTTTCATATGCTCAAGGTTATTTTTCATGCATTCATTGTCTGTCTCAATATTGACGATGTACCCGTCATCTTGGGATTCGTATGAAAATCTCACTTCCTGGTTAAAATTAATTTCCTCATCAAAGGGAGAGGCGAACGCTTTGCTGCCTCCGCTTTTAATACGGTTGCAGTTCCCGCAGGCCGGAACCAGATTGTAAAGGCTTACTGCAAAAACCGGATACTTTGAGCGGCTGAAAAAATGGTCCAGCTGCGCCCCGGATGCATTCCGTGCCCTTGCATTAATATAATCCCTGTTGCAATACGGACATACCGTCAATCCGGTGTTCCCTACCAGCCTGACCCGCAGCGACTTCCCGTCCTTCTCAGACTTCGCCACATCACGAAAGGCTTTGTATAACCTATAATATAAATCCGTTAATTGCGGCTTATGGGCTGAATGATTGTCACGGCATTCTGCCTCCATTTCCGCCATTTTATTTTTCCTTATATACTGCTCAGCCTCCTTCAGCTTTTTATAAGGGGCCAAAATCAATTCCCTGAACCGGCCCTCTGCATCCTTTGCAGTGAAAAAATCCAGAGGCAGGAACTTTTTGCTGCTGGCTGCAACTGCTTTCATGTCCCCTATGCCGACGTTCTTTCGTACTGCCTCAAAATATTCCTCCTGGAATCCATTTGAATATGTATGAATCTTAATCATGCTTCAGCCTTTGTATCCTTTCCTCCAACTGCCGGATTTCCTTTTGCATCTCATTTATCTGCCATTCCTTATCTTCTGCCTTATATATGCTTACAAGTTTTTCCAGATTATCCCTATAAACAGGTTCTCCTATCTGGTCAATCAATCCCTGTATGGCCTCACATTCCTCCCCGTCCTCTAGTTCGGAATAGTACTGGTGCAAAAATGTGCGGATATCTTCCATCCTTGCCGCCTTACGCTTCCTCCCGCCCTGCAGAACGCCTATCATTTCCTGGATCATTGTCTTCGCATATTCCCCAATCGTAGCTTCCATAAAGAAATTCCTGCGAAGCAGACGGTGGATATTCTGTCCAAATGTGATTTCCTTTTCCCGCATTTCCGCGGCTGTCTCCTCTTCCCCTGAAAGATAAACCACGTCTTCCCTTAATACATCTGACAGGATAAAAGGAGAGTTGGTTGTAATCACAATCTGTACCCGCTCCTGGTTTAATTTTTCATTTATCATGTTTAAAAGCGTATCAATATAACATCTCTGCCACTCCGGGTGATAGTAAACCTCCCCTTCGTCAATAAAAATCATAGCCGTCTCCCCCGGCAGCAGCGTTTCCTCACTGCCAAAGATATTCTTACCCACCAATTCCTCATAAAACGTTTTCTCATACTGACGGCCTTCAAGCATCCAGAACAGCCTTGCCAGAAATGCAAATTTTGCATACTCCCCGGATGAGAAATATTCTATCTTTGCATCCGGATAATGTACAAACTTTTCCAGCAGGCTTTTGACCTTTTCATGGTTATTTTCAATCTGACCCAGGGTAAACTGTTCTTCTGCCTCATTTTTATCTTCTGACATCACCCTCCTCACATGGAATACCTTATCTGCCTTTAAATCCAGCAGACGGTTCACCCTATCCTGTCCCATGCATTTCAGAAAGGTAAACTGGTAACATAACTCCTTATTGATATAATCCTCATCCCCTGCCATCCCTTCCTTCCAGCACGTGATTTTCTCCGTAAAGCTTTCCATTTCAGAGTAATCATACTGCTTAAAGTCATCCAACATCACTGCCTGTTCCTGCTTGCCGCCGTTCTTCCCATCCCCTCTTTGCGCCGTGTCCGCAAAAGGTTCTAAATCATTCTTCAACAAACCGGAGAAATAGAACAGCTTGCTGATTTCATTGAAGCTTCTGATGATTCCCCTATTAAAAGGTTTTAAAGGTATGGCCTGATCCACCCTAAGTCCGTCTATATTTGTCACATAATATGCGTCATCATCCAGGCGGAACACCACCAGGAACTCCGTATCCTCCTCTAAGATATGATAATCCCGGACCGCATCTTTCTGAATGAAGCCATCCTCCAATATGATATCGGTTTCTTCCATCAGCTTTAACAGCCTTAGGAATGTTCCCCTCAGGAAATCCACGGTGCTTGATTTGCCACTTCCGTTCTTTCCCACAATGCAGGAAAGGGAGGACACGGCCTTTCCATAAAAATGATGGATCCGTCTCCCCTTCTCCTGGCTTAACTGTAATTTTTTTCTCCGGATATCGTAATGATACCGATGGTCAAAATCAATCTGCTGTTCTTCCATCCCGTGATATCGGTTTAGGTAAAGCAGCGAAAACATCATCTGCCTATAATTGATTTTCTCCCCCGAACTGCCATGAACAACTCCGTAAAGTTTCTGTTCCTCCTGCCGTCCGTAGTAGCCATCCAACCGCCAGTCTCCAATGTCAAAAGGAAAATCTTCCTTGACATGAGCGTTCTTATTTAATACAGTCACATTACCTTTATATAAAGAGATGGTATACTCCAAAATATCATTCAGATAAAATGACCGGTTTCCAATCCCGCCATTCCCCCAATATCCCCGTGGATTTTCAAAGACCTCCAGAGAATCCGTATCCAGGTTTATATCCCCAAGAAATGCCCTTTCCACGTCTTCCGTTTCCGACTGCAGCTTCTTATATAGGATTTTATTCAGGATATCTGCAAGAATCAGTGAGTCCAGATACCAGAATTTATACTTTTTCTGTCCATCACCAGATAATGAAGACCCTGTTATAATCGCGTGAATCTGGTGCCGGTAAACCATATTATTAATAATGCCATACAGATGATACTGTTTCAGGACTTTCTCCAGAACCGTCACCGGAACATTACGGATGTATTTCTCAATCATCTCAATCCCATGATATGCATATCCATGGTCCTTCAAAGAACCCGCATGCCGGATATGCGTAAAAAGCGCCTCTGCCGTCCTGTCCCCGGAAAGCTTGGGTATGTTTCCTTCGGGGTAAAACCTGCACATTAACCGGATTGCCTCTTCATTATCAGCAAACTTCCCAATGAAATTCCGGTAAAACTCTATCAAAGCCGGAAAGGCAGTATGAACCGGCTCTGGGACGTTTTGCATATACACTGTTTCTCCGTCTTCTAAGTTATCCAGATTGTGAAAAAAGGCATAGGCCATGTGCCTTCTGGTATAAAGCATTCTGTATGTTTTAGCAGACGCTATTTCCCCCTGATTCCGGAATAATGCCTGGTCCAAATCTATGGCAAAGGACATGATGCCTTTTTCATAGTCATCTGTCACAAACGGTTTCTGATGCTCTTTATCAATTTCTTTTTGTTCTTCGTCAAATATGCGGCATAATAACCGGCAGAGTTGGTCTTCGTTCTCAACCAAAGTATTTTGTGATATGGCGTAACCTATCCGTAAATTAGTTTTTCTTGATTCTATGATGATTTTTATCCTATCGATAACAGACATTTCCAACCCCTCCCTCTTTCCTTCCCAGTATAGCATTCCTTGTCTTATGCCGTCAATTATTACCGCCCAGGTCATCCATCCACTGTTCTGCCGTTGGAGGGCGGCCATGGCGCGCACAACCAAAAAGACCGCCCTGTTTCCAGGGCGGTACAAAAGGTTTCAGTATAACCGTATCAAACCAATGTCTGAATAGAATAAACACGCTCTAGCTGGCCAGCGCCGTAATCCCAAAATAAGCCAGCACAATCACTCCCAGTATGATCCTGTAATAACCAAAGAACTTGAAGTCATGCTTGCGCACATAGCTCATCAGGAACTGGATGGAATAGATGGATACCACGAACGCTATAAGCATGCCCAGGATTGTGTAAAACACCTGCGGACCTGAGAACACATTGCCAGCCACAAAATATTTTACCAGCTTTAAGAGGCTTGCTCCAAACATGACCGGGATTCCAAGGAAAAATGAAAACTCCGCGGCAGCTCCCCTGGAACACCCCAGCACCATGGCTCCCAGGATGGTGGAACCGGAACGGGAGGTTCCCGGAATCAGGGCCAGAAGCTGGACCATGCCGATAAAGAACGCTGTCTTTGCAGAAATCTGCCCAACCTTGTTAATACTCGGATTGGCGCACACGCTGCTGTTCTCCAGGACAATGAAAAGCACACCATATATAATCAGGGCTGCAGACACCACATACGCATTAAAGAGATGGGCTTCCATCCAGTCATCCAGCAAAAGTCCCAGGACGGCTGCAGGGATGCAGGCAATGACAATCTTAATCCACAGGGACCAGGTCGCATCCTTCTGCCTGCTGCTCTTACTGGGGCTGAAAGGATTCAGTTTATGGAAATACATGACCACCACTGCCAGGATTGCCCCCAGCTGGATGACCACCAGGAACACGTCCTTAAACGCATCCGGCTGGTTCAGCTTGATGATCTCATCCACCAGTATCATATGCCCGGTACTGCTTATGGGCAGCCATTCCGTGAATCCCTCCACGATTCCCAATACAATTATCTTCAACACTTCAACTAAAGTCATAAATTCTCCTTACCGCATCTTTGCCTGTAATTCCCGCATCATGCCCCTTACATGGATGCCAAGGCTGTATGCTGTACATTTTATGTAATCTTATGCGTCACTATACCTGTTTTATATATTCTCAATCTGCCAGTCCACCGGCGCCAGACCATGTTCCTCAAGAAATGCATTGGTCCTGCTAAAAGGCCTGCTGCCGAAAAATCCCCTGAACGCGGATAACGGACTTGGATGAGGCGCTTCCAGTATCATATGCTTTGGATTGGTCAGCATGGGTTTCTTGGACTGGGCCGGCCTTCCCCACAGGATGAATACCATGGGACGGTCCTGCTCATTGAGGATCCGGATGGCGGCGTCCGTAAACTGCTCCCACCCAATATCATGGTGCGAATTGGCCTGGTGGGCACGCACGGTCAGTACGGTGTTAAGGAGCATGACGCCCTGGTCCGACCACTTCTTCAGATATCCGTTATTGGGGATGTAACACCCCAGGTCGTCGTGAAGCTCCTGATATATATTCACCAGGGACGGCGGGACCTCCACATCCGGCTTTACGGAAAAACACAGGCCGTGGGCCTGTCCGTCATTGTGATAAGGGTCCTGCCCCAGGATGACCACCTTTACATCCGCCAGAGGCGTAAATGCAAATGCATTGAATATATCATCCGGCGCCGGGAATATCTTCCTTGTCTCATATTCGTGTTTTACGGTCTGATACAGCTTTTTATAATATGCTTTCTTAAACTCGCCACTTAAGGGCTGCAGCCAGTCATTGGATATCGCGGCCATCTCCTGCATCTCCTTTTCTTCTACATGTTTATCCATATTTTCATATTTTAGCATAGGAATACAAAGGAAACAACGGATATATACAAAATATTTGTCAAAGAAAAACGAAAATACGGTTTCCGGACGGAAATATGGTTTTAAGACGGAAATATGGTTTCAGAACCGTAATATGGTTTCAGGCAAAAGCACGGACAGGGCGGCGGCACCATTGCCAGGCGCCGCCGCCCTGTGATCCAAACCCGCCTTACAGCCGGACCGGTATCCCCTTCCCGGCCAGATACTCTTTAAGGTCCCTTATCTCCAATTCCTTATAATGGAACAGGGACGCCGCAAGGGCTGCGTCCGCCTTCCCCTTTGTCAGGGCTTCATGGAAATGTTCCTTTGTGCCTGCACCGCCCGATGCAATGACAGGAACCGAGACATTTTCCGCAATCAGGGAAGTCAGCTCGTTATCATACCCGGCTTTGGTCCCATCGCAGTCCATGCTGGTGAGAAGGATCTCCCCTGCGCCCATCCGGTCGGCCTTCATGGCCCACTCCACGGCGTCAATGCCCACATCCACACGGCCCCCGTGCTTGAAGATGTTCCATCCCGACCCGTCCGGCCTGCGCCTGGCATCAATGGCCACCACCACGCACTGCCGCCCGAACTTATCCGCCGCATCACTGATAAGCCGCGGGTTATCAATGGCTGAGGAATTAATGGAAATCTTATCAGCGCCTTCCCGCAAAAGCATGCGGAAATCTTCCACCGTGCGGATGCCTCCGCCGACAGTAAAGGGGATGAACACGGTTTCCGCCACCTTGCGCACCATGTCCACCACCGTATTCCGGTTGTCCGAGGAAGCAGTGATGTCCAGGAATACCAGCTCGTCCGCACCGGCCTTATCGTAGGCGGCGCCTATCTCCACCGGGTCCCCTGCGTCCCGCAGGTTCACAAAATTCACGCCCTTTACAACACGCCCTTCATTCACATCCAGGCATGGGATTATTCTCTTTGTAAACATAGCACTCTCCTACAGTTCGATGAAATTTTTTAATATGGTAAGCCCCACCTGGCTGCTTTTTTCCGGGTGAAACTGGCAGGCAAACACATTATCCCGCTCAACCGCCGCGTGTATATGGATGCTGTATTCCGTGGAAGCCGCCACAATGGCTTCATCCTCCGCCTTCAGATAATAGGAATGTACAAAATATACATACGCCCCATTCCCAATCCCCTTAAACAGCCTGGCTTCCGGCTTTATGTCCAGGGAATTCCATCCCATATGGGGAATCTTAAGCCCCGGGCAGTCCGGTATCTTGAGGATGCGGCCAGGAAGGATATCAAGTCCTTCCACTCCCGGACTCTCCTCACTGCTTTCGAACAACAGCTGCAGTCCCAGGCAGATTCCTAAAAAGGGGGTTCCCTTTTCCACCGTGTCATGGATCACATCCACCAGGCCATACTGGCGCAGGCGGCCCATGGCATCGCCAAAGGACCCCACTCCAGGCAGGATGACCTTGTCCGCATCCAGTATGGTCTTCCCATCCCTTGTGATGACCGGTGATTCTCCCAGGGATATCAGTGCTTTTTCTACGCTGCGCAGGTTGCCTGCGTCATAATCAATTATGGCAATCATATTTTTAACCTCGCTCCTATGATTTAACATTTTAGCATGGTAACGTAATAAAGGCAATATGTTTTTTAAATTCCTGCTAAATCCCGGATGAAATCCACGGAATTGCAGTGGATTCCATATGCACGTTCCTGGGCTTCCCTGGGTATCTGGTAAAAGCTTTCATGAATCCTGAAAAACAGGGACTTCTGGTTAAAAAATGCAATCTTTTCAAATGGCCATCTCATGACCGTCGGGGTCCCAAACCCTTCTCCCAGTTCCAGGATCACAAGGGCCCGGTTCAATGTGCCAGTCTGCCATTTCTTGTAAGCTTCCCAGCGGGGCAGGTACCCCTCCTCTATATAATTGCCTGAATCCAGGGTATTGCCGGTAAGCGGCGCGCCGCAATGAGGACAGATATCGTCCGGGATTTCCCCTTCCTCCCATATGTCCTTGGTACAGGCATTGGAACACTGGCGCCAGTGGATGTTGCCGCAGGGCGCCACCACCCGGCCCGGATTGAAATCCGTTTCATAGATGGCTCCGTCCGTCAGGGTGGTAACCACATGGTAATCCTTGTCCTTTACAAGGGCGTATAAGGAATCATACGCTTCCTTCAGCCCGGCCTGGGCGCTGTCACCAAGGCTCCGCTCCCTTATGTCCCTGCCGTCCTCCCTGAGTTTCCACTCACCGCCGATTCCAATCAATACTTTTTCAGCGCCCGTAAGGGCATCTGTCAGCTGCTTTTTTATTTCTTCCATCATAAGTGCTTCACTTTCTTTCCTGCTTTTTATGCAAACCATCATACCATAAACAGGGGTATTGTTCAACGCCGGTGAATGTGGAAGCAGATACAGCTACGAATCCTGAAAAATCATGCTAGCAGATTAAGCTGACAAATCCATACATCCGGTTGCATTTTCCTGTTCGGTGCATTAAAATATAATGGATTAAAAACAGATTAAAAATAAGAAAGCGGCCGCAGGCACAGCCATGTCCCTGCGGACCAAGAGGTGATTATAAATGACGAAATCAGCGCCAGATTTAAGAAAGCTTTTAGAGTCCATTGACCGGAGAAGCTATCCGGCCTACAAGGACGCCAGGGGATCCTACGATTTCAGCGATTATGTCCTGACCATTGACCATGTTCAGGGAGACCCCTTTGCCTCACCTTCCAAGCTCAGCGTCTTCATCCCCCACCAGAAGGCGGGATATCCGGCAGATTACTTTGATACGCCCTGGAAGCAGACAGCCCTTGAGGATTATCTGGTAAGGCAGTTCTACCAGGAGATTGCAAAATACAATTTTAAGGCAAAGGGTTCCGGTAAAAGCGGGCTCATCACCACCAGCCATCCCGGCCCCGAGGTGTTAAGCCGCACTGCCTGTGAGTGCAATGCCAAAGGAATAACCGTCCGCTTTGAATGCGGTTTCCCGGCCAATGGAAGGACCATTAATTCAGGGGAGCTTATTAAGATTCTCTTTGACTTCCTTCCCAGATGTGCTAAAAGCGTACTTTACTTTAAGAACCGCAGGCCCGGTGAGGTAAAATCCGTGATTGACCTGGCCGAGGACCAGCAGTTCATCCGTGAGGAACTTGGGCGGCTGGACCTGGTATCCTTTGTGGCCGATGAGGCCATCCTGCCCAGGGAAAGCGGGATTTCCAGCAGGCCCATGAAGGGAAGCGTCCCCTTTGTATCCCCCCAGTCCATGCGGGTGGAACTGAACCTTCCCCATCACGGCGCCATTACAGGTATGGGGCTGAAACGCGGCATCACCCTCATTGTGGGCGGCGGCTATCACGGCAAATCCACATTGCTCAAGGCCCTGGAATCCGGGGTTTACAACCACATTGCCGGGGATGGACGGGAATATGTGATTACGGACAGCACTGCCATGAAACTGCGGGCCGAGGATGGGCGCAGCATCCGCAACACGGATATTTCCCTGTTCATCAATGACCTGCCCAACAAAAAGGACACGCGGTGCTTCTCCACCGAGGATGCCAGCGGAAGCACGTCCCAGGCAGCTGCCGTAATTGAGGGCATGGAGGCAGGCAGCCGTGTCTTCCTGATTGATGAGGATACCTCCGCCACCAACTTCATGGTGCGGGATGACCTGATGCAGAAGATTATCAGCCGTTCCAAGGAGCCTATCACCCCGTTCATTGAGCGGGCCAGGGATCTGTACGAAAAGTCCGGCATATCCACGGTCATGGTTGCGGGCAGCTCCGGCGCCTATTTCTATATTGCGGACACCATCCTTCAGATGGACTGCTATGAACCATATGACATCACAGACAGGACAAAGGCATTCTGCGCGTCCTATGGCGCAGAACCCATAACCCGCGCCCCCGGATTCTCCATTCCCCAGAAAGGCCGGAAGCTTTTTACAGGGAACAATGGAAATGCAGCCCGCAGCGAATCAACCGGACGGGACGGTTCCTCTTACAGCCGGGGGGATTCCTCCTATGGCCAGGGCGGTTCTTCTTACGGCCGGGGCGATTCTTCTTACGGTCGGGGCGGTTCTCCTTACGGCCAGGACGGTTCTTCTTACGGCCAGGGCGGTTCTTCTTACGGCCGGGGCCGGGGCGGTTCCTCCTACGGCCGGGGCGGGCAGCGCGGACACGGTCCGTCTGACTCTGGCGGACGTGACGAACGCATCAAGGTAAAGGTCTACGGAAAGGACTCCCTTCAGGTAGGCAAGTCACCGGTGGACCTGCGTTTTGTGGAACAGCTCATCGACCCGGAGCAGACCAACACGCTTGCCCAGATACTCCGGTACTGCGTAGAGCACCAGCTTCTGGAACGCTATACGGTTGCTGACACGGTTGCGCTCGTGCAGAAGGAAGTGGCAAAGGGCGGCCTGAGTGCACTCAGCGATTCCTCCTATGCAGCCATGGGACTCTGTATGCCCAGGGTTCAGGAGATATTTGCATGCATCAACCGTTACAGAGGATAAATGAAGGATAAAAAGCAGGGGCGCGCGGTATGATTAAAATACCGCGCAGCCCCTGCCCTTATTTTATCTTGGAAGCCGGACCCATGTACATCATTTTCTTCCATTTTCAATCCTCTTCCACGTTCCCGGCCCCATGGCCTGTCCGAAGGACATTTTCCCTACATGATCCGTAAGGTCCATTCCCTCACGGACACATACTAATACTCCTTCCCGTCCAATATCTCCAGATAATCCTTCAGATTCTTCTCAAGCAAAGACGGCGTATCCAGCCCGTATGGACATTTCCCCTTACACTGTCCGCAGTGGAGGCACTGCTCAATCAGCTTCATCTGCGCCTGGGCCTCAGGGGTAAGCTGGGCCTGGGACGGGGCGCGTCGGATCATCAGGGACATCCTGGCGCTGTTACAGATGTCAATCCCTACCGGACACGGCATGCAGTATCCGCAGCCACGGCAGAATTCGCCCTGAAGCTGCTCCCTGTCGCGGGCAATCAGCTCCTCCAGTTCCTTTGTCATCACCGGAGGATTCTGGACATAGGATAAGAACTCGTCCAGTTCCTTCTCCCTCTGGACCCCCCAGATGGGAAGTACATTGTCAAACTGTGCCAGATATACATAGGCTGCCCGGGAATTATTAATCAGGCCGCCGGATAAGGCTTTCATTGCAATGAATCCCATATTGGCATCCTTACATCTGCTTACCAGCTCCAAATCCTTATCCGTTGCCAGATAACAGAACGGGAACTGCAGGGTCTCATAAAGCCCGGAATCAATGGCTTCATTGGCAACAGCCAGCCTGTGGTTCGTGATGCCGATATGCCTCACCTTCCCCTGGGCCTTGGCCTCCAGGATTGCCTCATAAAGCCCGGTCCCATCGCCTGGCTTTGGACAGAAGGACGGATTGTGGAACTGATATAAATCTATGTAGTCTGTCCTGAGATTTTCCAGGGAAGTTCCTAAATCCTTCCAGAAATCCTCCACGGTATCCGCCATGGTCTTGGTGGCTATAAATACCTTGTCCCGGATTCCTTCCAGCGCCATCCCCACTTTCTTCTCACTGTCCGTATAGCACCGGGCCGTATCAAAAAATGTGATTCCTCCCTCATATGCCTTTCTCACCAGATATACGGCGTCCTCATCCGATATACGCTGGATAGGAAGGGCGCCGAAACCATTCTTATTCACAGTAATGCCAGTGCTTCCCAGAGTCACTTCCACCATCTTTTGTACCTCCACTTGAGATTTTTTATTTATTTTATCACAAAAATCCCGGGCTGTATACCATGTCAGGCGCTCAGGCTGTCCTCTGTCCCGGATGACAGCATTTCCTTTAAGTCTTCCATGGTCATATCACGTTCACGCAGCATTTCGTTGACAACCTTAAACTCTTCCAATTGAATCTGTTCTTCCAGATAACCTTCCTTTTCCCTCATTGTCTCCAGACAGCTCTCATACTGTGCAATGGATGCCCGCACCTCAGCAAGCTCCCCCTGCAGTTTTTCAATCGGTGTTTTCCTTACTCCCCGTGCCATAGCAATATGCTCCTTTTCTCTGATTTTATTTTTAAGGCCATGGGTTCATTCTGTAGGCCCATTTATTACCAGTATATGTAGGCTTATCCAAAAATATACAGCGTATTTCAAATCCATTCCATGTTTTTTGCATCTGCGCTGTCATGATTTCCGGTATTCCAGGGACTTTACGAATTATGCTGCCTGCGATATACTAGGGAGTGTTGCGCAATGAGGTACCAATAACTGCGCCACGCTGCCCGTACAGCCGCACAGCCGCCGCAAGGGCCGGCCGCGCGTAAGATACCACAAGACCAGGAGGTAAGAATGATAAAAGAATATGAGCATCATGCCCAATATTACGAAACAGACCAGATGGGATGCGTCCATCATTCCAACTTCATCCGCTGGATGGAGGAAGCCAGGATTGACATGATGGAACAGATGGGATGCGGATACCGTGCCATGGAACATGCCGGAATCATGAGCCCGGTCCTGGAAGTCCGCTGCCAGTACAGGAACATGGTGCATTTCGATGACCGCATCCGCATCAGGGTCAGCATCAAAGCTTACAACGCAATCCGCATGACCCTGGAATATGAAATGCGGGACGCGGCAAGCGGCAAGCTGATGGCATCCGGCGAAAGCAGCCACTGCTTCTTAAACAGGGAAGGGCGGCCTATATCCTTAAAAAGAATCCATCCCCAGTGGGATGAGGCCTTCATCCAGGCCATGGAACAACTGAAATAAAACCGACAGAAAGGCTGACATTAAAATGACCCGACACAACCATATCCGATTATTGATAATTAGCATGCTTATGATGATTGCCGTGCTGGCAGGCGGCTGTTCCTCCTCCCCGTCCCCATCCGCGGTCCCTCCGGCCACACAGGCAGGCGGGACAGGACAGGATCTGACGGTGCACTATATTGACGTGGGCCAGGGTGACAGTATACTGGCGGGATCTGACGGACATTACATGCTGATTGACGCAGGTGAAAATGACCAGGCGGACACCGTTGTTTCCTATCTGAAGCAGGCCGGGGTCACCACCCTTGATTATGTCATCGGCACCCATCCCCACTCTGACCACATAGGGGGGCTGGATAAGGTCATTGAGGAGTTCACCGTGGGCAAGGTCATCCTTCCTCCGGTGGAGCACACCACACGCACTTTTGAGGATGTGCTGAACGCAGTCTCCAACAAGGGGCTTAAAATCACCAAACCGGTTCCCGGCGACACCTATGGCCTCGGGAACGCATCCTTCACCATTGTCGCACCGGTAAAGGATTATGGAAATGATTTAAACAACTGGTCCGTGGGAATCCGGCTCACCTATGGCAGCAACAGCTTCCTCATGTGCGGGGACGCTGAATCCCAGGCCGAGTCCGACATGCTGGACAGCGGCATGCCCCTGAAGGCAGATGTGCTGAAGGCAGGCCATCACGGAAGCAGCACCTCCACCAGCAACACCTTCCTGAAGGCGGTATCGCCCTCCTACGTGGTAATCCAGTGCGGAAAGGATAATTCCTACGGACATCCCCATAAAGAGACCATGGAAAAACTGGAGAAGGCGGGATGCCGGATATTCCGCACGGATGAGGACGGCACCATCACCGCATCCAGCGACGGGACCCACATCACCTGGGATGTTCCCGGCACACAGAAGGACGCCGGCGCCCAGCCTTCCCCGGCCCAGCAGTCCGCTTATATACTCAATACCAACACCATGAAATTCCACCTGCCCGGCTGCCCCTCTTCGGAACAGATCCAGGACAGGAACCGGAAGGAATATACCGGCACAAGGGACGGGCTTATCAGCCAGGGATACGCGCCCTGCAAACAATGCAACCCATAATCAGCCCAACATGCAACAGGAGGTTTACATGAAATACATCATCGACCGGCTGGAGGAAGGTCTGGCCATATGTGAAAACGAGCAGAAGGCAATGGTATCCATTCCGCTGGAACAGCTGCCGGAAGCCGTAAAGGAAGGGGATATGATCAATGAGACGGATGGCATCTTTTCCATTGATAAGGAAGGCACCGGGGAGCGGCGCAGGAAAATGCGCAAAAAACTCATGGATTTATTTGAATAGTTTTTTATTTTTAGCCCTTGCACCTTTTTCCCATTAATGATACCATAAGAAACATATGTAAATCGATAATTGGAGGATCATTTAGATGGAACTGATTTTACCTGAAAACTATGACCCCCGGCTTACCATCCGGGAGACACAGGACGCAATCAAATACATACGTGACACGTTCCAGAAAGAGATGGGACGGGAAATGCACCTGGAGAGGATTTCCGCCCCCCTGTTCGTGGAGCGCAGCAGCGGTCTTAACGATAACCTGAACGGCACGGAGCGGCCCGTGGACTTTGATATGCTGGGTCTTCCCGGCGAGACCCTGGAGGTTGTCCACTCCCTTGCCAAGTGGAAACGTATGGCCCTTAAGGAGTACGGCTTTAAACCCGGTGAAGGCCTTTACACCAACATGAACGCAATCCGCAGGGATGAGGAGCTGGATAACCTGCACTCCTGCTATGTGGACCAGTGGGACTGGGAACGTGTGATTACCAAGGAACAGAGGAACCTGGATACCCTGATGGACACGGTCCGTGAGATATTCAAGATCATCAAGCACATGCAGCACGAGGTGTGGTACAAATATCCAGAAGCGGTAAAGCACCTTCCCAAGGACATTTTCTTCATCACCACCCAGGAACTGGAGGATCTGTATCCTGACAGCACTCCCAAGGAGAGGGAGAACCTGATCACAAAGGAGCATGGATGTGTGTTCCTGATGCAAATCGGCGACAGGCTTGCGGGCGGTATGCCCCATGATGGGCGGGCGCCTGACTATGATGACTGGAGCCTGAACGGTGATATCCTGTTCTGGTTTGAACACTTAAACTGCGCCTTGGAGATTTCCAGCATGGGAATCCGCGTGGATGAGAAAGCCCTGGAGGAACAGCTTAAAAAGGCCGGGTGCGAAGAGCGCAGAAGCCTTCCCTACCATAAGATGCTCTTAAACGGCGAACTGCCCTACACCATCGGCGGCGGAATCGGACAGTCACGCCTGTGCATGCTTTTACTGGACCGCGCCCATATCGGCGAGGTACAGGCCAGTATCTGGCCAAAGGATATGAGGGAAATGTGCAGGCAGCACAACATTTTCCTGTTATAGGATTTTCCTGCTGTATCCAATAAACAGTACGAAGGATAGAATGAATCTTATGGAATTTCATGTATCAATCTTTTTCATTATCGAGGTAATAGGAACCGTTGCCTTTGCCTCCTCCGGCGCCATGGTGGCCATCAAGCAGCAGCTGGATCTGTTAGGCGTCGTGGTCCTTGGCGTCACCACCGCGGTGGGAGGCGGTATGCTCAGGGATATCATACTGGGCAATGTCCCGCCCGGCCTTTTCATGAACCCGGTCTATGTGATGGCTGCTTTCATAACCGTCCTTGCACTGTTCATCGTCGTAAGGCTAAACCAGAGGATACTGGAGAGCCGTTACATTGCCTCCTATGAGAAAATGATGAACATTTTTGACGCCGTGGGGCTGGCGGCATTTACGGTTACTGGAATCGATACAGCCGTGCTGGCAGGATATGGGGACTATCATTTCCTGTCCGTTTTCCTGGGCGTGCTTACCGGGGTCGGGGGCGGTGTACTCAGGGATATCATGGCGGGCCAGACCCCCTATATCCTGCGCAAGCATGTGTATGCCAGCGCATCCATTGCAGGGGCCTTATGCTATGTGTTCCTGGCTGACTGGATCACAGGGGATGCGTCCATGATCATAAGCGCGCTGCTGGTCATCCTGATACGAATGCTGGCCACCAGGTACTGCTGGAACCTTCCTACCGCAACAAAGAAGCAGCCGTGAGTTTCCGGTTAACCCATAAAAGAACGGCTTTCAGGAATCTGTTTTCCTGAAAGCCGTTCTTTTTATTCCGGACATGCCATGCAGCCATGTCCTTAAGCAATCGCCGCCGCTGTCTGTCCCCTGTCCCCGGACCATTCAATGGCAGCATAGGCCTGGGCAATGTTCAGCATATGGTCCCCAATCCTTTCATAATCCGTCAGCATTTCCGAATACAGGATGGAGGATTCCACATTGCAGTTCCCGTCCCTCATACGGTCAATCTGGTTCTGGCGGGACTTCAGGGGGATATCGTCAATGCGCTGTTCAATCTCCTCAGCCGTCGACAGTTTAAATTCCGGATTCCCCTGTGCAGCCATGCGCAGAAGCTCCATGCCCTCCCGGCAGGTTTCTTCCATAACCTGGAACTCCTTTTTGGCATAACCGGAGAATGCCAGGCTCTTCTGCTCTATGGTTTCCGCGTACTCCGCCAGGTTCATGGCGTGGTCCCCAATCCGCTCGATATTTCCCAGAATGGAATACATACGGTTTAAGGTATCCACATCCTTTGGCGTCTGGTCCAGTACCAGGATTTTGGATATTTTCTTGGAAATCCTTACATTGCTAAGGTCAATCTCTTCTTCCCTCTCCTCAATCCCCTGGATTCCCTCCTTGCCAGTCCCGTTGGCAACCGCCATGAAGCTTTCCGATACATTCCTGGCAGCCACATCCATCATAAGGGTAATCTCATCATGGATCTGGTTAATTGCAATGGTAGACACGCCCAGATGATGTTTGGAAGCCATAAGGTCCTCGAACCACCGGTCCGCATCCTTCACAGGAACCTGCCTGTCAGGAAGGATTGCAATGGCAATCCGCTCCAGCAGGGTGCCGAAGGGCAGCAGGATCAACGTGGTGCTTACATTGAATATCGTATGGACATTGGCAATCTGCGCCACCGGGTTGCCCGGGGTCAGGCCTGCCACGAAATCCGTAAACGGCGTAAGGATGCACAGAATCACAAACAGCGTGGTTCCAATCACATTAAACATCAGATGGATGACCGTTGTCCTCTTGGCATTCCTGCTCGTTCCCACGCTTGCCAAAAGAGCCGTGATACAGGTACCGATGTTCTGTCCGAAGAGCACGAACACCGCGCTGTGGATATCAATCACCCCTCCCATGGCCAGCGCCTGGAGGATGCCGACGGAGGCTGAGGAAGACTGGATTACCGCCGTGAACACAGCGCCTACCAGGATTCCCAGGATGGGATTGGAGAACTTGGTTACCATATGGATGAATGTCTGGGAATCCCGGAGCGGGACCATGGCATCGCTCATCATCCCCATTCCGATGAACAGCACGCCGATACCTGCAATGATGCCGCCCACATGCTGGACCTTTTTGTTCTTCATGAAAATCAGGAGCATGACGCCCACAAATGCAATCAGCGGCGCAAGGGCCCCGATGTCCAGGGCAATCAGCTGTCCGGTAATGGTGGTACCCACGTTGGCTCCCATGATAATCCAGACAGCCTGCTTAAGTGTCATCAGGCCGGAATTAACAAACCCCACCGTCATGACCGTGGTTGCCGATGAGGACTGGATTAAAGCCGTTATCCCCGCTCCCACCAGCACACCCAAAAAGCGGTTGGCTGTGAGACGTTCCAATATCTGTTTCATCCGGTTGCCGGCCACCGCCTCCAGATTACTGCTCATCATCTGCATGCCGTACATGAACAGCGCCAGACCTCCAAGCAGGCTTAATACCAATTCTACTCCCATGTGTTTTCTCCTTTTGTTTAAGAGGATAGGAAAGCCCCTACATTATCATTATATGGATAATACCGGAATACCCAGGTAAAAATGGCGCAAAAATAAGGCAGGGCCCGCCATCTTCGGTTAAAAGATCGCAGGTCATGCCTTCTATATCGCACAGTTGCGGCGTCCATTCAGGTGGGCGGATTTCATGATAATCTGTAGCCTCTTTTCCTGTTGTTTATCAAATCTTTACTTATTCTTAACACATACTCATTATACGGGATATTTCATATATCGTCAATATGGCTTCCCGCCTCCAATGTAAAGTCTATGTAAAGTATGTGTAAAATTTTATGGAAGCATACAGTTATTTACAAATTACCTTGATAATCCCCTCCCCATATTATCCATTTATTGATTATATTCCTTTTTTCGTCCCCCACACATGACACGGAGCAGCCCCAATACCAGCACAGCCGGGATCCAGGCAGCCACAGCCAGTCCGGATTTCATGCCGCCCTCTGCCGCCCCTGACACCAGACCCACCAGCGTGGGACCGGCAGAGCATCCCAGGTCGCCTGCCAGGGCCAGGAGCGCGAACATGGCGGTGCCTCCCCTGGGACAGCTGGCCGATGCAAGGGAAAATGCGCCAGGCCACAGGATCCCCACGGAAAGCCCGCACAGGCTGCAGCCCAAAAGCGCCAGGGCCGGGTCAGGCCCATAGGCGGCCAGCAGATAGCTGAACACGCACAGCAGGGCGCTGATGGTCATGAAAACAGGCAGCTGGATCTTCTCGCTGTATTTGGCATACAACGCCCTGGATAATCCCATAAGCACGGAAAACATACAGGGGCCGGCCAGGTCCCCCATGGTTTTGGATACCTTAAGCCCTGACTCCGCAAAGGCGGAAGCCCACTGGCTCATGGCCTGTTCCGAAGCCCCTGCGCAGACAAAGATAAATGCAAACAGCCAGAACACCCGGTTTCCCGCCAGTTCCCGGATCCCCATCCCATCACCGTCCTCCACCAATGAAAGAATCGGAACCCTGGCAAAAACCAGCGCATTGACAGCAGGGACCAGTGCCCACAAAAGCGCCAGGATCCGCCAGTTCCCCACTCCTGCCACGGTAAAGAACAGGGTGGAGCCAAGCACCACCGCAACCGCCCCCCAGCAGTAAAAGGAGTGCAGAAGGCTCATGGCCGCATCCTTCTTACCGGTAGGGCACGCCTCCACGATGGGGCTGATCAGCACCTCGATTATCCCTCCCCCGATTGCATACAGGCACACGCACACCACAAGGCCTGCAAAATGCCCGGGCACCAGGTCCGGGATAAAGGCCAGTCCCGCCAATCCCGCAGCCGCAAAGATATGGGCCGCAACAATACAGGTGCGGTAGCCGATACGGTCCACGAACCTGGCGGACAGAAGGTCTACCAGCAGCTGAATCCCAAAATTCACGGTCACTAACAGGGTAATCCTCCCCAGGGATATCCCGAACACGCCCTGGAACGTAAGGAATAACAGGGGCGCAAAATTATTGACAATGGCCTGTACCACATAGCCTGTGTAGCTGGCTTTCAGGGTACAATTGTAATTGCTGCTTAAAGACATGCATGTCCTCCTCCGGCTTGCTGTAAATCCTATGGGGCGTCCTGCGCATGTCCTGCCTGTCCGCTCCATATCCAAATATCTCCTACTATACTTTGCCCGGAGCCGGACGTCAATCCTTTTCCATCTGCTTTTCCATAAAAAACAGGTGCGGCCATGTCTGGAAACTGCCCCAGTCCATAACCGCACCAACCATCTGCCGTCCTATGCCGCTGTCCTATGCGGCCTCCCATGCTGCTGTCCTATGCAGCCTTCCATACCGCCGTCCTATGCAGCCTTCCATACCGCTGTCCTATGCCTTCTTCCTGTTCTTCACCATGTCCATGGTGACCGCGAACACGATTAGCACGCCGCTGGTAATCTCCAGCACATGGGTATTCAGCCCGAACTGCACGCCGGCGTTGTTAATGAGCACCATCAGGATGGTTCCAAGAAGGGTCCCGCTGACAGCCCCGCGTCCGCCTGAAAGGGATGCGCCGCCGATTACGGCTGCAGCAATGGCGTTCATGTCGTAGCCCTCGCCTCCGGTGGGAAGGGCGCTCTGTACACGGGCGGCCAGCATGATGCCTGCTATGCCGTAGAGCAGTCCTGCAAAGGCGTAGACGGAATAGAACATTTTCCTGACCTTGATACCGCTCAGCTTGGCAACCTCCACGCCGCTTCCGATGACATACAGGTTCCTTCCAAATACCGTGTAGCGCAGGATCAGGAACACCACCAGGGCCACCACCGCCCAGATGATGGCCAGGGCGGGCAGCAGTCCGAAGAAGCTGTTGTTACCCATGTTGAGGATCCTCTCGTCCAGGCCGCTGACCGTCAGGGCCTTGCTGATGATCTTGATGATACCCCGGATGATGGTGGACATACCCAGGGTTGCAATCATGGGGGGAACCTTGAAATCATAGACAATGATGCCGTTGGCAAAACCAGCAGCAATGGCAAACATGACAGCTATCAGCAGCGTCAGGTAGAAGTTCATGCCCGTGTCGCGCTGGAGCAGCGCCAGGACCATACAGGAAAGGCCCGTGATGGCGCCGCCGCTGATATCAATCCCTCCGGTGGTGATGATCATGGTCTGGGCCACTGCCAGGACGCCGATGATGGCACACTGCTTCATCAGGTTTGTTATATTGTAAACACTAAAGAAATTATCCGTACAAACAGACGTTATTACAAATAAAGCCACAATGATGACTCCCAGCGTAAATTCCGTCTGCTGGAATACACTGGTAAGCGAACTGCCCTTTCCAACCTTTGACTTGCCCATACTATTCCTCCTATGACTAACCTTCCACAGACGCCCTGCGCAGGACATCCTCTTCTCTCAAGGTCAACAATTCTTCTTTATTAAACTCCCCGGTAATCCTTCCCTGGGCCATGACAATGAGGCGGTCCGCCAGTCCCATGACCTCCGGCAGGTAGGAAGAGATAAGGATGATGCTCCTGCCCTGTTCGGTCAGCTTTTCCATCAGCTTATAGATTTCTTCCTTGGCGCCCACGTCCACGCCCACGGTCGGCTCATCGAAAATCAGCACATCCGGGTCGCGGCAGAGCAGCTTGGCGATTACCACTTTCTGCTGGTTGCCGCCGGAAAGGTTGCCCACCAGCTGCATGACATTGGGCGTCTTTACATTGACACGTTTGGAGAAATCCTCCGCCCTCTCCTGCTCCTTTTTAAGGGAAATGATTCCCCGGCTGCTGATCATATCGTAAGAGTTCATGTTGATGTTCGTCTTAATCGGCAGCTGGAGGGCCAGTCCGTCCGCGCGCCTGTCCTCGGTCAAAAAGCAGATTCCATGCTGCATGGCGTCGCTGGGATTCTTGATAATCACCTTCTGTCCCTTAACGTACACATTGCCGGTGAGCCTGCGTTCCACGCCGCAAAGCGCCCGCATAATCTCACTGCGCCCGGCTCCCACCAGGCCCACAAAGCCCAGTATCTCGCCTTTATGCACGGTAAAATTAATGTCCTTAAAATGGCTGCTGTCGCTGAAATCCTCCACCCTCAGGACTTCCTCCCCCGGCTCCTGGCGTTTGATATTATAGATATCGGACATTTCCCGTCCGACCATCATCCGTATGAGGGAATCCTTGGTGACCTCGCCGATTGGTTTTGTATCCACATAGGTGCCATCCTTGAGTACGGTCACGCTGTCGCAGATATCCATGATTTCCTCCAAACGGTGGGAAATATAGATGATACTGACGCCATTTTCCTTTAACTCCTTGATGAAGCGGAACAGCACCTCCACTTTTTCATTCTCAAGCAATGCCGTGGGCTCGTCAAAGATTACAATCCGTATGTCGTCATTGACAGAAATCTTGCTGATGGTCACCATGGCCTGCATGGCAATGGGCAGCTTCCTGATCTTGTCCCTGGGGTCCACGTTCATCTCAAATTTGTCAATGATCTTCTTGCTGTCATCCGCCATTTTCCTCCAGTCAACAGCCCCCAGCTTTGTGCGGGGCTGCCGGCCCAGGTAATAGTTCTCGGCAATGCTCAGGTCAGGCGCGATATTGACATGCTGGTAATTGGCGTAAACGCCATGGCTCTGGGCTTCCAGAGCATTTGTATTCACAATCCACTGGTCGTTGTAGTGCATGGAAATCTGGCCCTCGTCCGGCTTCTCCACCCCCATGATACATTTAATCAGGGTGGACTTTCCGGCTCCGTTCTCGCCTACCAGTGCACGGACCTCGCCTTTTTTTATCTCGAAGCTGACATCATTCAGTGCCGTCACGCCGGGATAAAACTTACTGATATGTTCAATCTTTAAAATCGTATCCTGCATTGACTTATCCCCTTTTATAAAAAGGAGGCAGTCCTAAAACAGCCTCCTTTTAACAGTAACTGAAACCCATGGATTACTTTTTGAGACGTGTCGGATCAAGGAGATCCTGCATATCCTTATCATTCATGTTGGCACTTGTGATGACAACAGGAGGACAGTTCACCTGTTTGGCGGACTCTGGATTTGACCCGTTAATTAACGTCTGAATGGCATTCTCCATGCACTTGTAGCCCTGTGCGTAGGCATCCTGGACAATGATTGCATCCAGGGAACCATTTCCAAGAGCAGCAATCTCAGTGTCATCTGAGTCAACTGCAACGGAAACAATCTTGTCGCCGATTCCGGCTGCCTGTACTGCCAGGCACACGCCGTCGCCGGTGATGTTGTTGCCGGAATACATACCAATCAGTTCTGAACCAAAGGTGGAAATGATATTCTCAGCATTGGCCTGTGATGTCTCCACCACGTTGCCGTTGTAATATGTATCGGTCAGGGTAAGTTCGGGGGCATTGGCTGCCATGTAGTCGCGGAAGCTCTGGATACGGTGGTTCAACGCCTCGTTCTCAACGTTCATGTTGATGCCGATGGTTCCCTTGGTCTTGTCCATCCCCTTGGCATCCATTGCATCCAGGAAGGCCTGGGCAGCCATCTCGCCGATGGTGTCATTGGAGCAGTAATAGAACTGGTTGTAATCCTCCTCATGGGCGCCGTCGTCGCCAACCCCAAGGCCGCAGTTGACAAAGTTCAGCACGATTCCGTTCTGGGTTGCTTCCTTTGCCTTCGGGACCGTTGCGTCGATTGCAAGGGTGGCTGTGACGATTGCGTCCGGTTTCTTGGCAATACACTGTTCAAATGCAGTTACATAGTCCTCTGTCTGGCTTTCCTCAGCCGGTCCCACGGTGGAGAATTCAATCTTAACCCCTTCCTTCTCCTCCATGTCCTTCATGGCGTTCTCAATCCCAATGCCGACATAGGTCCAGAACTGGGACGCGGTGGACGGCGTCAGGTAAATGATGCTGTAGGTCTTGCCTTCTGCTGATTCCGGGGCCTTGGTATCTTCCGCCTTAGCCTCTGCCTTGGTGTCCTGGGCAGCCGGTGCAGCGGTGGATGCCGGTGCGTCCGCCTTCTTGCCTCCGCATGCAGCCAGCGATAATACCATGGCTGATGCCAGCAGGACTGATGTTGCTTTCTTTGCTAAACCTTTCTTCATAAGTTAATCCTCCTTCTCTAAATAAACGATTGTTCCCCAACAATCATTGGTTACATTACATGACACCCTTCTGTAAGATAAAGCATCCGTAAGGCTGGCGTTCGCTGGTGCACACGGTCACATAAGCCCGGCCTGCCTTCTCATAAAACTTACTGCGCTCAATCTCCCCCACAATCTTCGGCGCATACCCGTTCTTAACCACCGCCTCAATTGCATCGTCCCACACCTTGGGCCTGTCCATGGAAATGCCGGAGTCCTTGTCAGGAATCATGTATTCCACCGGATATTCGCAGTAATCCACATCCAGAGGCATCAGCTTTAAGATGTCCTCAATCATATCCGCGGCGCTGTTGCCCTTGGCCTGTATGCTGACCCCGCCCGGTGTCTTGGTGATGGGCGGATAAAAATCATCCGCGATGATGAGTAAATCCCCATGGCCCATGTCGGCCAGGGCTTTTAACAGGTCTGAACTGATTCTTGTAGGTATACCTTTTAACATATTCATTTCCTCCTCATTCTGTCACTCAGCGTCTGTTTCCCAGGCGCTTAGTTTCTCTCCAAAAATGCATCTATGTCCTCACGCACCGGCATGGACGGGGTGGTCCCCAGCTTCTGGACCGACAACGCAGCAAGCCCATTGGCAAACCGCACTGCTTCCCATATATCCTTCCCCTCCGCAAGGGCTGCCAGGAGACCTCCGTTAAAGGCGTCCCCTGCCCCGGTGGTATCAACGGCATCCACCTTAAATGCGGGCACAATCTCTTCCCTGCCGTCCGATGAAACAAATACCCCCCTTGATCCAAGGGTTATGATGACCTTCTTCACACCCTTGTCATAGAAGAACCCTGCCGCCTTCCTGGCGGACTCCAAATCCGATACCGGGATACCGGTCAGTTCCTCTGCCTCCACCTCGTTGGGCGTCACCATGTAAACCTTGGACAGGAACTCATCCGTTATGGCGGAATACGGCGCCGTGTTCACAATCACCTTACATCCATAGCGGGCCGCCATGTCCACCACCATCTCATTGGCATCCTGGTTCACTTCCAATTGAAGGAGGACATACTCGGATTCCTTAATAATGGATTCAATACTGTCAATCTCCTCCCTGGTAATGGTATTGCAGGCGCCCGGTACAATGATGATCTCATTCTGGCTGGTGTTCTCGTCCACCAGGATCAGGGCAATTCCTGTCTCCTTGTCATCTGAGAAAAAGATGTGGTCCTTGTCCATCCCCAGTTCTGTCATGGTATCAAGTGCAACATTGGCAAAGCTGTCCCTTCCAAGCTTTGTCATCATGATCACATCTGCCCCTGCCTTGTGTGCGGCAACGCACTGGTTAAATCCCTTTCCCCCTGGCCCCATCTTGAACATGGAACCCTTCACCGTCTCCCCCGGTACCGGAAGGTGCGGGCTTCTCGCCATCAGGTCAACTACAAAACTGCCAAATACAGCAACCTTACTCATCCTGTTTCTCCTCCTGAAATTCTTTATGTTTTTCTGAGCCGCGCTTAATCAGGCCCGTCTTTACCAGATTCCTCTGTATGATCAGCTTTTCCCCCATCATCTCCTCTCCGTCCTGGAACCTTCTCTCCAGAATCCTCATGGCCTCGCATCCCATCTCATAGACGGGTCTTGTAACGGCAGTCAGATGTGTGTCCGTGTATTCCAGTTCCTTGATGTCGTCAAATCCCACCACCGATATGTCCCTGCCCAACTTAAGGCGGCGTTCCTTCAGGCATCTTAAGCATCCCAGGGTTGTCATGTTATTCGATGAAAATACTGCCGTGGGCGGGTCATCCATGTCCAGAAGCTTCATCATGGCCTTGTAAGAATCCTCTTCCATGAAGTTGCCGCATATGATGTAATCCTTGTTGACAGGTATCCCGTGATTCTCCAGCGCTTTCTTATATCCCTTCAGGCGCTCATGGCCCGGCCTGGAGGTGCTTGGGCCTGTGATGATGGCTATCTTCCTGTGGCCTTCCTGTATCAGGCACTCCACTGCCCCGGCAGCGCCCTCCGCGTCCTCGGAAAACACCCCGTCAAACCTTCCGTTCCTGATATCCCGGTCAATGAGCACCACCGGAACCCCCTGGGCCTCAAACTCTTCCAGCCTTAAAGCAGTCTCCTGGTCGCACTCCGACACAGGGATTATGATCAGGCCCTTTATCATCTCAATCTTCAGGGAATCCAGTATCTTGTGTTCCCGCTGCGTATTCTCCGCCGTACCGAACATGAACACGTTGTAATCATTATCCATGGCCTTGTCGGATATCCCATGAAGGATCTTGCTGAAAAACGGGTTCTCAATATCCGGGACCATAAACGCGATGTTCCTGGATATACCCACGCTCAGGTTGCGCGCCACCATGTTGGGGGAATAATTCTTACCCTTGATGACTTCCAATATCTTGTTCCTTGTCTCCTCCTTCACGTTCCTGTGGTTGTTCAGGACCCTGGAAACGGTGGCCGGGGAAACGCCTGCCTCTTTGGCAATATCATATATGTTCATACACTCTTCCCATACATCCAATCTTTTTTGAAACCGCTTTCATCATTACAATTTTAAAATAGCATATTTTCTCCCCCTTGTCAACATTAATTTATATTTTTATTGTGCAAATTACATCATTTTTCAAAATTATTTACACTATTTTGTGCAATTATCACATCATATTTTACTGCTTTTCATTTCATAATTCGTGTAACCGATTTCACTTGAAAATATTTATGGTTTGTGCTATGCTTTTAATATCAAAAATCGGCTCTGCTGTAAAAAAAGGAGAGAAAATAATGGAAATTGCAAAAATGATTGACCACACCATGCTGAAGGCTGACGCCACGACCGAAACCATCACACGCTACTGCGGGGAAGCCCGGGAACACGGCTTTGCCTCCGTATGCGTCAACAGCTGTCATGTTCCCTTGGTATCGTCCCTGTTAAAGGGTTCCGATGTCAAGACCTGCTGTGTGGTAGGTTTCCCCCTGGGAGCCATGCTCACCACGGCCAAGGCATACGAGGCCGCGCAATCCGTGAAGGCCGGCGCCCATGAAGTCGACATGGTCATCAATATCGGCGCTGTCAAAGATAAGAACTGGGATTTTGTAAGGGATGACATCAAGGCAGTGGTTGAGGCGTCCAAGCCCGCCATCGTAAAAGTAATCATAGAGACATGCCTTCTGACAGACGAGGAGAAGGTAAAGGCCTGCCAGCTGTCCGAGGAAGCAGGCGCTGCCTTCGTAAAGACCTCCACCGGATTTTCCACTGGAGGAGCCACCCTCGAGGACATAAGACTCATGCGCAGGACAGTAGGCGACAGACTCCAGGTAAAGGCCAGCGGCGGCATCCGCACACCGGAATTTGCAAAAGAACTGGTGGAAGCCGGAGCAGACCGGATTGGTGCCGGGAACGGTATTGTCCTGCTGTAAAGCTATATATCCCCTTTTTAAGCGCCACATGCAGCCATCCAGGCTGTGTGTGGCGCTTTCCATTTCCATGAATGGAAATGAAATCCAAATCACTTTATACTTTTTTATAAAAGTTTATACTTTCTTTATATTTTATTCATAGGACGATGTTTCTCCGTCTGTTATAATTTTATGTGAACTAAATAATGAAGGGGATGATTACATGAATCGGAAAGAAGAAGTGAGAACCAATATTACAAAAGCCAGTGAACTGAGGGAGTACATGGACCTGACGGATTCCCAGGTAGAACATCTTGACAGGATACTCAGCCAGTTCCCCATGACGGTCACGCGGTACTACCTGTCCCTAATCAACTGGGACAACCCATTTACAGACCCGGTGTTCCGGATGTGCATACCATCCATTGAGGAAACAGACTTAAGCGGGGACTTTGATACCAGCGGGGAAGCAGACAACACGGTCATATCCGGCTTACAGCACAAATACAGCCAGACAGCGCTCATACTTTCCACCCACCGCTGCGCCATGTACTGCAGGCATTGTTTCCGGAAACGTCTGGTAGGCATCTCCGATGATGAAACCGCTGACAACATAGAGGAAATGGCTTCCTATGTAAGCCAGCACAGCGAGATTAGCAACATCCTCATATCCGGCGGCGATGCATTCCTAAACAGCAATCAGGTCATCAGACGGTATCTGGAACAATTCAGTTCCATCCCCCACCTGGACCTGATACGGTTCGGCACCCGCACCCCTGTGGTCCTTCCCATGAGAATCTATGATGACCCTGAACTTCTGGCTCTTCTCAAAACCTATACACAGAAAAAGCAGATCTATGTGGTTACCCAGTTTAACCATCCAAATGAAATAACCCATGAAGCCAGAAAAGCCATAAAGGCCCTGCTGGACTCAGGAATCGTTGTCAAAAACCAGACCGTCCTGCTAAAGGGAGTAAACGACAACAGCCAGACCCTGGGGCTTCTGTTAAAAGACCTGACACGCTGCGGCGTGATTCCCTATTACATCTTCCAGTGCCGCCCCGTATCCGGAGTTAAAAACCAGTTCCAGCTCCCCCTGAAGCAAGGCTACGAAATCGTAGAAGCCGCCAAGCACCTGCAAAACGGCCAGGGCAAATGCATCCGCTACGCCATGTCCCATGTAACAGGAAAAATCGAAATACTAGGCCCAATGCCGGACGGCAAGATGCTCTTCAAATACCATCAGGCCAAATACGACCGCGACAAAGGAAGGATTTTCACAAAAGACCTGGCCCCAGGACAGGCCTGGTTGGATGACAGCATCTGAACCTTATCTGATTTAACCTGAACCAGATTAAACCTGACCAGCTTAACCTAGCCAGAACTCAAAGAACGCCAAAGCCAAAGTCCATACAAAAATCAATCTTATCTATCTCTTGACCCATCATCGGCCAGGCCCGCCCCAAAAGCACACAGCACCTGCCACCCTCAAGAAACCATCCGAGCCGGAAATCCAATTTTTCTTTCCGGATGCGTGTTTGACACACATCGCGCCCGGAATCCCCAGTCTGCGGAGCGGGCCAGGGCGGGCCTTGTCCCAGGAGGGGCGGGCGGAGCCGGGTGGATTCCTCAGGGCGATGGTGGCTGGGACGCATAGTGCAGGAGGGAGCAGCTTCTTAGGTTCTGGCAAGCTAAAAGACGGGGGTGGATTCTTGCATCAAAGCAAGAATCCAAGGTGCTCTGAGCTGAGAAAGTCCTTCAGGATTTCTCAGCGAATAGCACCG
>OLOS01000070.1_pt1 | contig 115803 bp, 95 predicted proteins | sample 1672631 | NCBI WGS metagenome assembly OLOS01 (sample SAMEA3136707, study PRJEB25190) | human gut metagenome | biome: human gut; feature: human-associated habitat; material: faeces | place: Austria | collected 2013
ACGCCGTAGCGCCGATGGTAGTGTGGGGTCTCCCCATGCGAGAGTAGGGAACTGCTAGGCATCAAATTTAGCAGTAAGCCGGTCATAAAACCGGTGGTTGTAAAAGAATTCGGTGGAGCGGTAGTTCAGTCGGTTAGAATACCTGCCTGTCACGCAGGGGGTCGCGGGTTCGAGTCCCGTCCGTTCCGCCACCCTAATTAGGGGCGTAGTTCAATTGGTAGAGCACCGGTCTCCAAAACCGGGTGTTGGGAGTTCGAGTCTCTCCGCCCCTGCCAGAAATCATCCTTAGCGAAAGCTAAGGATTTTTTTTATCTGAAATAACCCTCTCCGAAGTAAATCCTTCTACCGGCATCCTTGCCAGCCATTCAGATTAATACACTTCATCCAGCACGTTAATTTTCAATAGATCGCGAATCAACGCATTTTTATCGCTATTTTGTAGCCATATGGCATAAAGCGGCCGTGAAAGTGTTGTGCTATCGACAACGGTATGCAGGCCGCCTTTTTTACGTGCCCAACTGACGGGTAGCCAGGTGCAACCATTAAGCATCGCAATCTGTTGCTGTGCCAGTTCAGCAGAACTGGTTGTCAGAATGGGAACTTCGTCAGCACCGATCAAACCTGCCTCATGCTGTTGAAAATCTGGCCCCCACTCTAGTCGCAGATAGTTAAGATCTCCCTTTAGTTTAGAAGGGGCACTGGTATAAAGCGCTAAAGTGAAATACCCCAGCAACTGACTACAAAATTCGTCCATTTTGGGGGCTTCAGTTGTAATAAGAAGATCAAGCTGGCGTTCATGTAACTGTTTTACCAGAGACTGCCGTTGGGCAATTCGCGCTTCGAACTGTAAGCCTGTATGGACATCCTGATTTTGATACAAACGTCCCAGCCACTGATTAAGCATACACTCCCACAGCGAGGCGCTGGCACCGATAGAAAACTCATTATGTCGTGAGGTATGCGCCACCTCCTTGCGGGCGGCCTGCCAGGTGTTCATGAGCGTTTCTGCATAAGGAAGAAGCTTTTCTCCGGCAGCGGTTAAACGGATATTGTTTCTGTGGCGGGTGAAAAGATTCACACCCAGTTGATTTTCCAGTTGTCTGATTCGAAAGCTCACGGCTGATTGGGTCAGATAGAGCGATTCAGCCGCTCGACCAAAGTGACGCGTTCGGCTAACTTCCAGGAAAGTTTTTAACAATTCCGTATCCACAGTGCTCTCCGCAAAATTATTTGTCGTTATGATTTAAATGTTTTGTTTTACACTCTGTCAAGCGTAACTAATACTCCGCGCCATAACTAGCTCGGTCAAAGAATTAGGAGCGTGCAGGATGGCGGAAAGCTTTACGACGACTAATCGATATTTCGACAATAAACATTATCCACGTGGATTCTCTCGTCATGGTGATTTCACCATCAAAGAGGCACAACTGCTTGAGCGTCATGGTTATGCCTTCAATGAGTTGGATCTTGGCAAACGCGAGCCGGTTACCGAGGAAGAGAAACTCTTCGTAGCAGTATGCCGTGGCGAACGTGAACCAGTGACAGAAGCAGAACGCGTGTGGTCCAAGTATATGACGCGTATCAAGCGTCCAAAACGTTTTCACACCCTTTCCGGCGGTAAACCGCAGGTTGAAGGTGCTGAAGACTACACCGATTCTGACGATTAATAAAAAGGGCGAAATGCCCTTTTTTTATGTCAGTAGTTTTTGCAGATGGATGAGCAAACGGTCAATCGCACGATAGCTAACTGCCTCCTGCAAATGCTGACGTGTGATAATGTCAGACTGATCAATATCAGCAATGGTTCGTGCAACTTTCAATAACCGCTGCCAGGCACGAATCGATAACCCCAGATGGATCAGCGTTTCTTCCAGCCACTGCGCATCTTCGCTCTCAAGCTTGCAGAATTGACGTATTTCCGGATTATCCAGCCAGGCGTTCAGTTTATTCTGCCGCTTAAATTGGCGCTCTCTGGCGGCCATTACACGTTGTTTAACGGTGGTGCTGTTTTCTCCCGGCACTACCGTTTTACTCAAAATGCCGGGAGGCGGTAATGGGATCTCCAGTGAGAGATCGAAGCGGTCGAGAAAGGGCCCCGAGAGCCGGTTGAGATAACGTAATGTCTGTTCTGGTGTGCAGCGGTTATGGTTTCCCTGATAATGTCCGGTAGGGCTGGGATTCATCGCCGCGACAAGCTGGAAACGGGCTGGATAGGTTATTTTTGCTCGTGTGCGTGAAAGATGGATCTGCCCGGATTCAATCGGCTCTCGCAAGGCATCCAGTGTACGCCGTTCAAATTCAGGTAGCTCATCAAGAAAAAGCACGCCGTTATGCGCCAGCGAAATTTCACCTGGCCCTGGAATTGCACCACCGCCCACCATCGCAGTTAACGACGCACTGTGATGAGGTGAGCGGAACGGGCGCTGCCGCCATTGTTTTTGTACTGATTCAGCATTTACCAGACTTAATATCGCAGCGCTCTCCAGTGCCTCTTCATTGCTTAAATCAGGCAAAAGGCCATTAATACGGCTGGCGAGCATTGTTTTACCTGTTCCCGGCGGTCCAATCAGTAAAAGGTTGTGCCCGCCAGCGGCGGTAATTTCCAGTCCTCGCTTTCCTTGCTCCTGACCGACAACATCACTGAGATCATGTTGTAGCGCCCGGGATACTGCATTAGTAGGTTTCGGGCGTTCGAGAGCGTGCTTACCTTCCAGAAACGCGCAGACAGCCTGCAGATGATCGGCTATCAGGCATCCTTCACCGTTAATTAGCCCCACTTCATCTTCGTTATCTTTCGCGACGATAATTTTTCTGCCCGACTTAATAGCTTCAGTTGCACTGGAGATTGCGCCGGGAACGCCACGCAGAGCGCCTGTAAGCGCCAGTTCTCCGACTAATTCATATTCATCTAACTTATTGGCTGTAAGCTGTTCTGAGGCCGCCAGCAACGCAATAGCGATAGGTAAATCATATCGTCCCCCTTCTTTTGGCAGATCGGCTGGAGCGAGGTTGATGGTGATTTTTTTCGCCGGATATTCATATCCGCTATTGATAATGGCGCTGCGCACGCGATCGCGAGCTTCTTTTACCGTTGTTTCTGGTAAGCCCACCATCGTTAAGCCTGGTAGACCTTTACTGATATGTACCTCAACAGTGATTGGGGGCGCATTTACTCCCAGGGCTGCGCGGGTATGAACAATTGACAGTGACATAAGCCCTCCTTGAGTCACCATTATGTGCATAAGATATCGCTGCTGTAGCCCGCTAATTCGTGAATTTTAGTGGCTGATTCCTGTTTATTTGTGCAAGTGAAGTTGAGTTGTTCTGGCGGTGGAATGATGCTCGCAAAAATGCAGCGGGCAAAGGATGAACTACGAGGAAGGGAACAACATTCATACTGAAATTGAATTTTTTTCACTCACTATTTTCTTTTTAAAAAACAACAATTTCTCTTGAAATTATTAAAGACATCATAAAAATCGGCCAAAAAATATCTTGTGCTATTCGCAAAATCTATGGTAACTCTTTAGGCATTCCTTCGAACAAGATGCAAGAAAAGACAAAATGACAGCCCTTCTACGAGTGATTAGCCTGGTCGTGATTAGCGTGGTGGTGATTATTATCCCACCGTGCGGGGCTGCACTTGGACGAGGAAAGGCTTAGAGATCAAGCCTTAACGAACTAAGACCCCCGCACCGAAAGGTCCGGGGGTTTTTTTTGACCTTAAAAACATAACCGAGGAGCAGACAATGAATAACAGCACAAAATTCTGTTTCTCAAGATTCAGGACGGGGAACTAACTATGAATGGCGCACAGTGGGTGGTACATGCGTTGCGGGCACAGGGTGTGAACACCGTTTTCGGTTATCCGGGTGGCGCAATTATGCCGGTTTACGATGCATTGTATGACGGTGGCGTGGAACACTTGCTGTGCCGACACGAGCAAGGTGCAGCAATGGCGGCTATCGGTTATGCCCGTGCTACCGGCAAAACTGGCGTTTGCATCGCCACGTCTGGCCCAGGTGCAACCAACCTGATAACTGGGCTTGCGGACGCGCTGTTAGATTCCATCCCCGTTGTTGCTATCACCGGTCAGGTATCCGCACCGTTTATCGGCACTGACGCATTTCAGGAAGTGGATATCCTGGGATTGTCGTTAGCCTGCACCAAGCACAGTTTCCTGGTGCAATCACTGGAAGAGTTACCGCGTATCATGGCCGAAGCGTTTGACGTCGCCAGCTCTGGTCGTCCTGGTCCAGTTTTGGTCGATATTCCAAAAGATATCCAGTTAGCCAGCGGCGATCTGGAACCGTGGTTCACCACCGTTGAAAACGAAGTGACTTTCCCACATGCCGAAGTCGAGCAAGCGCGTCAGATGCTGGCAAAAGCGCAAAAACCGATGCTGTACGTTGGCGGTGGCGTGGGCATGGCGCAGGCAGTTTCGGCTTTGCGTGAATTTCTCGCTGCCACAAAAATGCCTGCCACCTGTACGTTGAAAGGGCAGGGCGCAGTAGAAGCAGATTATCCGTACTATCTGGGCATGCTGGGGATGCACGGCACCAAAGCGGCGAACTTCGCAGTGCAGGAGTGCGATCTACTGATAGCCGTGGGCGCACGTTTTGATGACCGGGTGACCGGCAAACTGAACACCTTCGCACCACACGCCAGCGTTATCCATATGGATATCGATCCGGCAGAAATGAACAAGCTGCGTCAGGCACATGTGGCATTACAGGGTGATTTAAATGCTCTGTTACCAGCATTACAGCAGCCGTTAAATATCGATGACTGGCAGCAACACTGCGCGCAACTGCGTGATGAACATGCCTGGCGTTACGACCATCCTGGTGACGCTATCTACGCGCCGTTGTTGTTAAAACAACTGTCGGATCGTAAACCTGCGGATTGCATCGTGACCACAGATGTGGGGCAGCACCAGATGTGGGCTGCCCAGCACATCGTCCACACTCGCCCGGAAAACTTCATCACCTCCAGCGGCTTAGGCACCATGGGTTTCGGTTTACCGGCGGCGGTTGGCGCACAAGTCGCGCGACCGAACGATACTGTCGTCTGTATCTCCGGTGACGGCTCTTTTATGATGAATGTGCAAGAGCTGGGCACCGTAAAACGCAAGCAGTTACCGTTGAAAATCGTCTTACTCGATAACCAACGGTTAGGGATGGTTCGACAATGGCAGCAACTGTTTTTCCAGGAACGATATAGCGAAACCACCCTTACCGATAACCCCGATTTCCTCATGTTAGCCAGCGCCTTCGGCATCCCTGGCCAACACATCACCCATAAAGACCAGGTTGAAGCGGCACTCGACACCATGCTGAACAGTGATGGGCCATACCTGCTTCATGTCTCAATCGACGAACTTGAGAACGTCTGGCCGCTGGTGCCGCCTGGTGCCAGTAATTCTGAAATGTTGGAGAAATTATCATGATGCAACATCAGGTCAATGTATCGGCTCGCTTCAATCCGGAAACCTTAGAACGTGTTTTACGCGTGGTGCGTCATCGTGGTTTCCACGTCTGCTCAATGAATATGGCTGCCGCCAGCGATGCACAAAATATAAATATCGAATTGACCGTTGCCAGCCCACGGTCGGTCGACTTACTGTTTAGTCAGTTAAATAAACTGGTGGACGTCGCACACGTTGCTATCTGCCAGAGCACAACCACATCACAACAAATTCGCGCCTGAGCGCAAAAGGAATATAAAAATGACCACGAAGAAAGCTGATTACATTTGGTTCAATGGGGAGATGGTTCGCTGGGAAGACGCGAAGGTGCATGTGATGTCGCACGCGCTGCACTATGGCACCTCGGTTTTTGAAGGCATCCGTTGCTACGACTCGCACAAAGGACCGGTTGTATTCCGCCATCGTGAGCATATGCAGCGTCTGCATGACTCCGCCAAAATCTATCGTTTCCCGGTTTCGCAGAGCATTGATGAGCTGATGGAAGCTTGTCGCGACGTGATCCGCAAAAACAATCTCACCAGCGCCTATATCCGTCCGCTGATTTTCGTCGGTGATGTTGGCATGGGCGTAAACCCGCCAGCGGGATACTCAACCGATGTGATTATCGCCGCTTTCCCGTGGGGGGCGTATCTGGGCGCAGAAGCGCTGGAGCAGGGGATCGATGCGATGGTTTCCTCCTGGAACCGTGCTGCACCAAACACCATCCCAACCGCAGCGAAAGCTGGTGGTAACTACCTCTCTTCCCTGTTGGTGGGTAGCGAAGCGCGCCGCCACGGTTATCAGGAAGGTATCGCGTTGGATGTGAATGGTTATATCTCTGAAGGCGCAGGCGAAAACCTGTTTGAAGTGAAAGACGGTGTGCTGTTCACTCCACCGTTCACCTCCTCCGCGCTGCCGGGTATTACCCGTGATGCCATCATCAAACTGGCGAAAGAGCTGGGAATTGAAGTACGTGAGCAGGTGCTGTCGCGCGAATCCCTGTACCTGGCGGATGAAGTCTTTATGTCCGGTACGGCGGCAGAAATCACGCCAGTGCGCAGTGTAGATGGTATTCAGGTTGGTGAAGGCCGTTGCGGCCCGGTTACCAAACGCATTCAGCAAGCCTTCTTCGGCCTCTTCACTGGCGAGACCGAAGATAAATGGGGCTGGTTAGATCAAGTTAATCAATAAATACAAAAAATGGGACGGCACGCACCGTCCCATTTACGAGACAGACACTGGGAGTAAATAAAGTATGCCTAAGTACCGTTCCGCCACCACCACTCATGGTCGTAATATGGCGGGTGCTCGTGCGCTGTGGCGCGCCACCGGAATGACCGACGCCGATTTCGGTAAGCCGATTATCGCGGTTGTGAACTCGTTCACCCAATTTGTACCGGGTCACGTCCATCTGCGCGATCTCGGTAAACTGGTCGCCGAACAAATTGAAGCGGCGGGCGGCGTTGCCAAAGAGTTCAACACCATTGCGGTGGATGATGGGATCGCTATGGGCCACGGGGGCATGCTTTATTCACTGCCATCTCGCGAACTGATCGCTGATTCCGTTGAATATATGGTCAACGCCCACTGCGCCGACGCCATGGTCTGCATCTCTAACTGCGACAAAATCACCCCGGGGATGCTGATGGCTTCCCTGCGCCTGAATATTCCGGTGATCTTTGTTTCCGGCGGCCCGATGGAGGCCGGGAAAACCAAACTGTCCGATCAGATCATTAAGCTCGATCTGGTTGATGCGATGATCCAGGGCGCAGACCCGAAAGTTTCTGACTCCCAGAGCGATCAGGTTGAACGATCCGCCTGCCCAACCTGCGGTTCCTGCTCCGGGATGTTTACTGCTAACTCAATGAACTGCCTGACCGAAGCGCTGGGCCTGTCGCAGCCGGGCAACGGCTCGCTGCTGGCAACCCACGCTGATCGCAAGCAACTGTTCCTCAATGCTGGTAAACGCATTGTTGAATTGACCAAACGTTACTACGAACAGGATGATGAAAGCGCACTGCCGCGTAACATCGCCAGTAAGGCGGCGTTTGAAAACGCCATGACGCTGGATATCGCGATGGGCGGCTCTACCAACACCGTTCTTCACCTGCTGGCGGCGGCGCAGGAAGCGGAAATCGACTTCACCATGAGTGATATCGATAAGCTCTCCCGCAAAGTACCGCAGCTGTGTAAAGTCGCGCCGAGCACCCAAAAATACCATATGGAAGATGTTCACCGTGCTGGTGGTGTTATCGGTATTCTCGGCGAGCTGGATCGTGCGGGGTTACTGAACCGTGATGTGAAAAATGTACTTGGCCTGACGTTGCCGCAAACGCTGGAACAATACGACGTTATGCTGACCCAGGATGACGCGGTAAAAAATATGTTCCGCGCTGGCCCGGCGGGCATTCGTACTACACAGGCATTCTCGCAGGATTGCCGCTGGGATACGCTGGACGACGATCGCTCCAATGGCTGTATCCGCTCGCTGGAACACGCTTACAGCAAAGACGGCGGCCTGGCGGTACTCTACGGTAATTTCGCAGAAAACGGCTGCATCGTTAAAACCGCAGGCGTCGATGACAGCATCCTCAAATTCACTGGCCCGGCGAAAGTCTACGAAAGCCAGGACGACGCGGTAGAAGCGATTCTCGGCGGTAAAGTTGTCGCCGGAGATGTGGTAGTAATTCGCTATGAAGGCCCGAAAGGCGGTCCGGGGATGCAGGAAATGCTCTACCCAACCAGTTTCCTGAAATCAATGGGTCTCGGTAAAGCCTGTGCGCTGATCACCGACGGTCGTTTCTCTGGCGGCACCTCTGGTCTTTCCATCGGCCACGTCTCACCGGAAGCGGCAAGCGGCGGCAGCATTGGTCTGATTGAAGATGGTGACCTGATCGCTATCGACATCCCGAACCGTGGCATTCAGTTACAGGTAAGCGATGCCGAACTGGCGGCGCGTCGTGAAGCGCAGGAAGCTCGTGGCAACAAAGCCTGGACACCGAAAAATCGTGAACGTCAGGTTTCCTTTGCGCTGCGTGCCTACGCCAGCCTGGCAACCAGCGCCGACAAAGGCGCGGTGCGTGATAAATCGAAACTGGGGGGTTAATGATGGCAGACTCACAACCTCTCTCCGGCGCCCCGGAAGGCGCCGAATATTTAAGAGCGGTGCTGCGCGCGCCGGTCTACGAAGCGGCGCAGGTCACGCCGCTACAAAAAATGGAAAAACTCTCGTCGCGTCTCGATAACGTGATTCTGGTGAAACGCGAAGACCGTCAGCCAGTTCATAGCTTTAAGCTGCGCGGCGCATACGCCATGATGGCGGGCCTGACGGAAGAACAGAAAGCGCACGGCGTGATCACCGCTTCTGCGGGTAACCACGCGCAGGGCGTCGCGTTTTCTTCCGCACGGTTAGGCGTGAAGGCACTGATCGTCATGCCAACCGCCACCGCCGATATCAAAGTCGACGCGGTGCGCGGCTTCGGCGGCGAAGTGCTTCTTCACGGCGCGAACTTTGATGAAGCAAAAGCGAAAGCGATCGAACTGTCACAGCAGCAGGGCTTCACCTGGGTGCCGCCGTTCGACCATCCGATGGTGATCGCCGGGCAAGGCACGCTGGCGCTGGAACTGCTCCAGCAGGACGCCCATCTCGACCGCGTATTTGTGCCAGTCGGCGGCGGCGGTCTGGCGGCGGGCGTGGCGGTACTGATCAAACAACTGATGCCGCAAATCAAAGTGATTGCCGTGGAAGCGGAAGACTCCGCCTGCCTGAAAGCGGCGCTGGATGCAGGTCATCCGGTTGATCTGCCACGCGTGGGGCTGTTTGCCGAAGGTGTTGCGGTGAAACGCATCGGCGACGAAACCTTCCGTTTATGCCAGGAGTATCTCGACGACATCATCACCGTCGATAGCGATGCCATATGTGCGGCGATGAAAGACCTGTTCGAAGATGTGCGCGCGGTAGCGGAACCCTCTGGCGCGCTGGCACTGGCGGGAATGAAAAAATATATCGCCCAGCACAACATTCGCGGTGAGCGGCTGGCGCATATTCTTTCTGGTGCTAACGTGAACTTTCACGGCCTGCGCTACGTCTCGGAACGTTGCGAACTGGGCGAACAGCGTGAAGCGTTGCTGGCGGTAACCATCCCGGAAGAGAAGGGCAGCTTCCTGAAGTTCTGCCAGCTGCTTGGCGGGCGCTCGGTCACCGAGTTCAACTACCGTTTTGCCGATGCCAAAAACGCCTGCATCTTTGTCGGTGTGCGCCTGAGCCGTGGCCTCGAAGAGCGCAAAGAAATTTTGCAGATGCTCAACGATGGCGGCTACAGCGTAGTGGATCTCTCCGACGACGAAATGGCGAAGCTGCATGTGCGCTATATGGTCGGCGGGCGTCCGTCGCATCCGTTGCAGGAACGCCTCTACAGCTTCGAATTCCCGGAATCGCCGGGCGCGCTGTTGCGCTTCCTCAACACGCTGGGTACGCACTGGAACATTTCTTTGTTCCACTATCGCAGCCATGGCACCGACTACGGGCGCGTACTGGCGGCGTTCGAACTTGGCGACCATGAACCGGATTTCGAAACCCGGTTGAATGAGTTGGGTTACGATTGCCACGACGAAACCAATAACCCGGCGTTCAGGTTCTTTTTGGCGGGTTAATGGTTCGGCAAAATCTTCCAGAATGCCTCAATCAGCGGCTCATGTAGCCGCTTTTTCTGCACACACACGCCCAGTTCAAACGGCGTTTTCTCATCACTGCGCTCTAAAATCATCACGCGGTTACGCACCGGTTCCGGGCTGTTTTCCAGCACCACTTCCGGCAACAAGGCTACGCCACAGCCGAGCGCCACCATCGACACCATCGCTTCATGCCCGCCGACCGTGGCGTAAATCATCGGGTTGCTGATTTTGTTGCGTCGAAACCACAACTCAATGCGCCGGCGTACTGGTCCCTGATCGGCCATGATAAACGGCACTGTAGACCAGTCCGGCTTATCTGCCGAAACTTGGTTACGCACCGGGCAGGGTAGCGCGGGGGCAATCAGCACTACTGCCAGATTCTCCAGCATCGAAAACGCCACTGCGCCGGGCAGAGTCTCCGGTTTCCCGGCAATCGCCAGATCCGCTTCGCCAGTGACGACCTTTTCCATCGCATCTGCCGCATCACCAGTCGTGAGTTTAATCTCCACCGACGGGTGTTCCGCGCGGAAGCGATCGAGAATCGGCGGCAGATGGCTGTAGGCAGCGGTCACCGAGCAGAAGATATGTAATTCGCCAGAGAGCGACGGTCCTTGCTGATCGATGGTGTGGCGCAGCTGCTGATACTGCAACAGCGTTTGCTGGGCGAAAACGCGCAGCTCTTCGCCCGCTTCAGTCAGCGTCACCGTGCGGTTATCGCGCACAAACAGCGGCTGACCGAGATCTTCTTCCAGGCGCTGAATCTGCCGTGAGAGCGTGGACGGGCTAACGTGCATTGCCCGCGCGCTGCGGCCAAAATGGCGGCTTTCCGCCAGATGCAGGAAGGTTTTCAGATCGCGTAAATCCAATGGCGCAGCCCTTAATGTTGACGTTGCAGAAATTGCAATGTGACGTTGTGAATATATCAATTTCCGCAATAAATTTCCTGTCATATAGTGAATTCAATCTCGCAAACGCGAACCGAACAATAAGAAGCACAACATCACGAGGAATCACCATGGCTAACTACTTCAATACACTGAATCTGCGCCAGCAGCTGGCACAGCTGGGCAAATGTCGCTTTATGGGGCGCGATGAATTCGCCGATGGCGCGAGCTACCTTCAGGGTAAAAAAGTAGTCATCGTCGGCTGTGGTGCACAGGGTCTGAACCAGGGCCTGAACATGCGTGATTCTGGTCTCGATATCTCCTACGCTCTGCGTAAAGAAGCGATTGCCGAGAAGCGCGCATCCTGGCGTAAAGCAACCGAAAATGGTTTTAAAGTGGGTACTTACGAAGAACTGATCCCGCAGGCGGATCTGGTGGTTAACCTGACGCCGGACAAGCAGCACTCTGATGTAGTGCGCACCGTACAGCCACTGATGAAAGACGGCGCGGCGCTGGGTTACTCACACGGTTTCAACATCGTCGAAGTGGGCGAGCAGATCCGTAAAGACATCACCGTCGTAATGGTTGCGCCGAAATGCCCTGGCACCGAAGTACGTGAAGAGTACAAACGTGGATTCGGCGTACCGACGCTGATTGCCGTTCACCCGGAAAACGATCCGAAAGGCGAAGGCATGGCGATCGCTAAAGCATGGGCGGCTGCAACCGGCGGTCACCGTGCGGGCGTTCTGGAATCCTCTTTCGTTGCGGAAGTGAAATCTGACCTGATGGGCGAGCAAACCATCCTGTGCGGTATGTTGCAGGCTGGCTCTCTGCTGTGCTTCGACAAGCTGGTGGAAGAAGGCACCGATCCGGCATACGCAGAAAAACTGATACAGTTCGGTTGGGAAACCATCACCGAAGCGCTGAAACAGGGCGGCATCACCCTGATGATGGACCGTCTTTCTAACCCGGCGAAACTGCGTGCTTACGCGCTCTCTGAGCAACTGAAAGAGATCATGGCGCCGCTGTTCCAGAAACATATGGACGACATCATCTCCGGCGAATTCTCCTCCGGCATGATGGCTGACTGGGCCAACGACGATAAGAAACTGCTGACCTGGCGTGAAGAGACTGGCAAAACCGCATTCGAAACCGCGCCGCAGTATGAAGGCAAAATCGGCGAACAGGAGTACTTCGATAAAGGCGTACTGATGATCGCGATGGTAAAAGCAGGCGTTGAACTGGCGTTTGAAACCATGGTTGATTCCGGCATCATCGAAGAATCTGCTTACTATGAATCACTGCACGAACTGCCGCTGATTGCCAACACCATCGCCCGTAAGCGTCTGTACGAAATGAACGTGGTTATCTCCGATACTGCCGAGTACGGTAACTATCTGTTCTCTTACGCTTGTGTGCCACTGCTGAAACCGTTTATGGCAGAGCTGCAACCGGGCGACCTGGGTAAAGCTATTCCGGAAGGTGCGGTAGATAACGCGCAGCTGCGTGATGTAAATGAAGCGATTCGCAGCCATGCGATTGAGCAGGTAGGTAAGAAACTGCGCGGCTATATGACAGATATGAAACGCATTGCTGTTGCGGGCTAACAAAACCTCATTATCATCTGGCCCGGTAGGCGCCTTGCGCCCGGGCCATCTTTTTATCTGCTTTTGACGGAGTTGCTGTTTTTTTTAGCCGAACTGTCCCCAATAAGCGCCTTTTTCCGGAAGAATATGTTCTTGCAGCGCCTGGAGCGCTTTTTCGGCATCCGCATCCTGGATAGCCTGAATAATCGCGACATGCTGTTGATGAGAACGATGCATATGTTCGTCATTACTGCCAAGATAATTGCGGATTGTCGCCATCTGCGCAGAAATAAGCACGTAGGATTGCTGTAAATAGGCATTGCCGCAATAGGTGAATAATGCCTCGTGGAACAGATTATCGAGGCGAATATATTCATGTGTGGAATTATTTTCCAGACAAAACGTCATGTGATCGAGATAGGAGGATAATGCTTGTACCAGTTGGCGCTGATTGCGATGCAGGGACAGCCTCAGCGCTTTTGCCTCAACAAAATAACGAAACTCCAGCAGCCCGTTAAACTCAATATCGCTCAGGTTAAAAACAAAGGTTCCGCTTTTCGGGCGGATATGTACCAGCCCCTCGCTTTGTAGACGTCTCAAGGCGTCGCGTACCGGCGCTTTAGTGGAAGATAAACGAGTTGCCAGCGCTGATTCCGATATTTTACAGCCCATCGGTAATGTGCCGTTGATGATCATATCTCTGATACGACGATAAATAACGTCTTTGAGTAAGTCCGTTGTCATATTGATTGAAAATTCCGGCATGTTAACTCGGTAAGCAGCCGTTTGCGGCCAGCAATAGAGGTGACTGTATAACAGATTTGCGGGAATGGGAAAATGATATATGGCAACAAGTTGACACTGGTGTACTGAGCGAAATTATGCCGCGCTGGCAGGCGCGGCACAGATTACTGTAATTGAGTTTGCTGGATCAAGATTTCAACTTGTGACTGGCGAGGAATGGGGGCAACTGCGCCATAACCGGTTGTTGTCAGCGCAGCGGCGGCGTTGGCGTAGCACAGCGCCTCTTCCGGCGAATCACCTTTGATAATGCGGTAAAGAAAAGCACCCGAGAAGCAGTCCCCAGCCCCGGTCGCGTCGACGGTGGCGACTTTATGGCCAGAGTAGATGATTCGCCTGTTCTCATTGGCGAACATCGCGCCTTCCGCACCCATTTTTAACACCACATTCTTTGCCCCGAGCTGGAGATAGAAATCCGTAATTTCATCTGCATGATGCTTCCCGGTTAGCAAACGGGCCTCATCGAGGCTAGGCATGCAGTAATCTACGTGGCGTATTGTTTCATGGATGATGGCGCGGGCGCGGGCTAACGGCCACAGTTTGAGCCGCAGATTGGTGTCGAAGGAAATCAGCGTTTGGTGCTTTTGGCACAGTTCAATAGCGTGAAAAAGCGCATCACTGACGTTATTGCCAATGGCGTGCGTGATGGCCGAACTGTGAAATAAGCGCGCGGCGGCAATCGCGGACTCATTGATATCATCGACCGTCATCGTAGAGGCCGCAGAGCCTTTACGATAAAAGGTAAAGTGGTGGCCTTGTTCATTGTGAGAAATAAAATAGATCCCCGTCGGGGCCATTTTATGCGTGCAAACCCATTGATGATCGACCTTTTCTTCATCCCATAATGCGCGGAATTTCTGCCCAAATATGTCGTCGCCAAGTCGGGTTAACATAGCAACTTTAGCGCCTTGTCGCGCCGCGCTAATGGCGAAATTCGATGTATCACCGCCAAATCCGCTGAGATAATGCTGCTCAGAATGCTCTGTGGGAAGCTGATTGAATTCAAAAAGCGGCTCACCAAATGAAAGAATATCGAACTGCTTCATTACGTTCTCCATGTGATAGTCTAGGCTCGCCATCGGCCAGATTGGCTGATGGCGGCATAGGAAGGTTAGATTCGGCCGTATTTCGCCAGGCCTTCACGCAGAGAACCAGACTGTATAATCAGTTTGGCCTGTTCCAGCTCGCGGCTATCAATGGATTGTGCCAGTGCTAATACTTCTGCTGCGACCGCCTGCGGTACGCACACCACGCCGTCGATATCCCCGACAATCAAATCTCCCGGATTCACCGTGACATCGCCGATGGTGACGGGCTGATTGGCTGAAATTGTTTTGAAACGACCAAGCGTAGTGCCTGGGGTTACCGTTTTGGCGTAAACCGGGAAATCGTAATCGCGACGGATCTCCGCCAGGTCACGTACGCCGCCGTTCAACACTGCAGCTTCATGTTTATTGGCAACAGCCCCGGCGGTCATTAGCCCGCCCCAGACGGCAACGGTTTCCAGCGACGGATTTCCGGTAATGACGATGACCGAACCGCTGGCGGATTCGTCAATGGCGTCCAGCGCATGCTGCGGTGGCAGTTTTTCGTCGGTGACGTCTTCATAAATGGTGACGGCCGGGCCAACGATTTTTTTGTCGTTGATGCGGTTTTTGATTTCAAAAGGCAGGAACATCGTTTTGCCCAGGATCTGATCGCAGGCGTCAGCGACAGAAGCGGTCGAAAAAATAGTGCGAAAACCGTCGATAATATTTTTGCTGTACATAACTCTTCCTCTCTTTATAGCGAATACGAATTTATGGATTAACCCAATTAAGCGGATGCTCGCCTTCAAACGCCCGACGCACTTCATGCGCGGCTTTACTTTGCAACTCGACCACCGACTCTTCGGTAAACCAGGCGGTGTGGTCCGTACATAAGGTGTTATCCATTTGCAGCAATGGACTTTTTGCACTGAGGGGTTCGGATTCAAAAACGTCGAGTCCGGCGGCGAAAATGCGCTGTTGTAGCAGGGCGTTGATCAGCGCCTGCTCATCGATAAGCCCGCCGCGTGAGGTATTGACCAGTACGGCGCTGGGCTTCATTTTGGCCAGTTCGGCTTCACCGATAAGATGATGGGTGTCCGGGGTTAGCGGGGCGTGAAGAGAAATGAAGTCCGCTTCACGGCACAGCGTATCGAGATTGACTCGCGTCACGCCTGCTTGTGAAGCCTGTTTATCGGTAAGTAGCGGATCAACTACCAGGATGCGCTTAAAGCCGATCCCTGATGCTTTTTGTACAAAGCAGCGGGAGATCCGGCCAAAACCGACGACGCCGAGAATTTTTCCCGCCAGGCGGAACATAGGTTCGCGCTGGCCAATTCCCCACTGACCATCGCGAACATCACGGTTGCGGGTGGCGATACGGCGTGTTGCGGCCAGTAGTAACGCCAGAGCGTGCTCAGCAACATCTTCCGAGCCGTAGTCTGGTACGTTAGCGACGTAAATACCTTTTTCTTTGGCGGCCTGGCTATCGATATTGTCTACGCCGACGCCATAGCGCACGATAACGCGGCATTGCTGCATCGCTTCAATCATAGGGCGACTGACGGTTGCTTCGCGGACCATGATGGCGTCAGCATTGCTTACCTGGCGCAGTTTTTCTTCCAGTGAAGCGTTTGCTGGAACAACAACAAACTGCGGATCCCAATCCTGTAAAATATTTTCTTCTGCAGAATAATTTAAATATCCAGGTTTAATAACTACTATTTTCTTCATAATATCTACCGTTCTTAATTATAAAATTAAGTGTTTTAATTTCTACGGCTGTAGTTCGCCGCATCCTGAAAACAGAATGTGAAATTAATGAATGTTTTGTTTGTGGTTTATATCATCACAGAGTAACGGGTTTGGCGTCCACGATAGCTATATTCTTTAACCAGCGGACAATTAATATTGTGACGATCCCGCCGATTAGCATAACCGCGCTTAAATATAACATCGGTGCCGAGTCGCTTTTTTCTAAATCACGTACCAGAGGGATGGTGTTTTGCGCGAAAAATCCCCCCAGATTTGCCAGTGAATTAATAATAGCAATGCCTGCAGCCGCCGTTGCGCCTGAAAGAAATTTCGTTAAATTCCAGAAGCAGGGTTGAATTGCAAATACTGATAATACAACGCCGCAAATACAGATGAAGCTAATAACCGGCTGGGCGAATGTCCAGACCGAGAGCAGCAGACATATTGCAGCGGTGAACATAGGTAATGCGACATTAATATAAGGATTCTCGGTACGTTCTGGCTTACTGGTTATCCAGCGCAGCATGATGATAACCATCGCCCATGGGATCATATTGACCAGACCATTCATCATATCCGAGGCACCGAACGTTTTAACAATAGTTGGCATCCAGTAGCTGATACCGTAGGCACCAAAGCAGATGAACCCGTATACCAGCGCGAGGGCCAGAACACGCCAGTCGGTCAGCGATTTACCCAGGCTGTTGACCGATTTATCGGTGTTGGCATCCTGTTCGGCGGCCAGTTTTTTAATCAACCAGCTCTTCTCTTCCGCATTCAAGAAGCGAGCCTGTTCCGGTCCTTGCGGAAACCATAGCAGCACTGGGGCAATCAGCAGAAGTGCAAGCATCCCCGTCGCCAGGAATAACCACTGCCATCCTTCCAGCCCCATAAAGCCGTGCATGCTAAGCAGTGAGCCGTTAATTGGGGCACCAATCATATTTGCCACCATGCTGGCGGTGACTAAAAAGCCGACAATACGTGGACGATACTTTAAAGGGAACCATTTGGTAGAATAGTAAATTAGCCCAGGGTAAAAGCTGGCTTCGGCAACACCAAGAATAAAACGCAAAGTATAAAATGTTGACATTTTTTCGGTCCACGCCAGCGCCATAGTAATAACTCCCCATGACAACAGGCTAATAGTGAACCAGCGTTTAGCACCTACCTTCGATAAAATTAAATTTCCGGGAACGCTAAAAACCAAATAACCGATGAAAAAAAGTGATGCGCCGAGGCCAAAAGCTGCTTCACTCCAGCCCAGGCTATCTACCATTTGTAATTTAGCAAAACTGATATTCTGACGATCTATATACGCCACGATGTACATCAATACCATCAGTGGAACAAGTTCCCTGGTTGTTTTTGTTACGATGATTTTTTCTAAATCATTTTTTGCATCCAGGGACTGTTGCTGTATTGAATGACTCATAACACGTGTTTCCTGAATAAAGTCATAAGATCTGGCGCTCGTCCTCACACCATTGCACGGAGACAAGATTTTGTCTGTATAGAGACGCCGTTGTTTTAGCCAGTTGAGATATTATTACCTAAACTGACATGTCACAAAGATATCACTCATTTTTTATGTGGCGACAGGATGTGTAGAAACTTGCTGCTTTGATCACAGTTAATGGCGATAAAAGTGCTTTTTAGTGTGATGTTTGTCACTAAAAAATGGGCTGAATAATATTTTTTGACATGTCAGATTTGAGGTTTGTGAATGCAATAAATCACACTGTTGCAGTGGGTTGGCGCGTTAATCATGGAATAAGGGATATTTTTTTATAACTAACATGTCAGATTGTGGCCCTTGTCAGGAAAGGGCCAGCCTGATTAGTTACGGTACAGCACCTTAATGATGTGGTAACCGAACTGGGTATGCAGCGGGCCGGTTGGCTCCAGTACCGGACAAGAGAAAACCACTTTATCGAACGCCGGAACCATTTGACCCTGGCGGAATTCACCTAAATCACCGCCGCGTTTGCCTGACGGGCAAATGGAGTGTTTCTTCGCCAGCTTGCCGAAATCGGCACCATTCTTGATCTGCTCGAGAAGATCCAGAGCCAGTTTCTCTTCTTTTACAAGGATATGCAGTGCTGCTGCTGTTTTTGCCATGATCGTGCCTTGAGTGAATAATTGTCAGGCGGCGATTTTAGCATGATCCGCAGATGCTAACGTAATTGTCAGTCAGGGAGGGGCTGGTACATATATGGCAAAAGCCCGGAAAATCCGGGCTTCGCAGGTCCCTCAAGGGGAGAAAACTTAGGGCCTCTATGGGCTACAAAGTCATTATCGGGGATGGTTATTTTATTGTCAATTTATGAGCGATATGGCATTGATTGACTTGATGACCGCCCTCTGTATGTCTGCAACCAACTCATGTGGCAAACATTGATTAAGATACCCTCTGTAAGTCCTTGCTCTATTTAATCGGTTTCGACTGACTTGTTGTACCAGGTCGGCTTTGGCCCAACGAATCTGCTGATCAAAGAATTGCAGGCCATTGTTAACATTACTGGCTATTTCAACATGCATTCCACGATTTAACTTGTCATGATCGCGAGTGGTTGATAATGGAACGACGATACATGCGTTGCCATTAATTTTTCCGTTGAGCACGACAACTAACCTGTTTTTTATCATTTCAGGAGGAATGCGGCCATCGTAATACTTGGTGCTGAACTGTCCATTCTGGCTAACAGGATAGTTACCAAAGTTGCATTCCAGTATTTCACCAACCTTAGGACTGAAATTAATCGCCACGAGTACACCTCTCCTTAGTAAACTCTGAAAAAGTAATAACACAACGTTACGACCCGATATTTTCTAAGTCTAATGGATTCACGATGAACTCCGGTTTCGGTCTTCTCTCTCTGATTTAAACATCCGCAGCCAACCGGTTAGCGGCTTACACGCGGTCACATTCAAATGCGATTCTGCTACAATCCTCCCCCCGTTCGAAGATTGAGCAATACACCTATGCGTCTAAACCCCGGCCAACAACAAGCTGTCGAATTCGTTACCGGCCCCTGCCTGGTGCTGGCGGGCGCGGGTTCCGGTAAAACTCGTGTTATCACCAATAAAATCGCCCATCTGATCCGCAGTTGCGGTTATCAGGCGCGACATATCGCGGCTGTGACCTTTACCAATAAGGCGGCACGCGAGATGAAAGAGCGTGTCGGGCAGACGCTGGGGCGCAAAGAGGCGCGTGGGCTGATGATTTCCACCTTCCACACGCTGGGGCTGGATATCATCAAACGCGAGTATGCGGCGCTGGGGATGAAGGCTAACTTTTCGCTGTTTGACGATACCGATCAGCTTGCTTTGCTTAAAGAGTTGACCGAGGGGCTGATTGAAGATGACAAAGTTCTCCTGCAACAGCTAATTTCGACCATCTCCAACTGGAAGAACGATCTCAAAACACCGGCGCAGGCGGCGGCAGAGGCAAAGGGCGAGCGGGACCGTATTTTTGCCCATTGTTATGGGCTGTATGATGCACACCTGAAAGCCTGTAACGTTCTCGACTTCGATGATCTGATTTTATTGCCGACGTTGCTGCTGCAACGCAATGAAGAAGTCCGCGAGCGCTGGCAGAACAAAATTCGCTACCTGCTGGTGGATGAGTATCAGGACACCAACACCAGCCAGTATGAACTGGTGAAACTGCTGGTGGGCAGCCGCGCGCGCTTTACCGTGGTGGGTGACGATGACCAGTCGATCTACTCCTGGCGCGGCGCACGTCCGCAGAATCTGGTGCTGCTGAGCCAGGATTTTCCGGCGCTGAAGGTGATTAAGCTTGAGCAGAACTACCGCTCTTCCGGACGTATTTTGAAAGCGGCGAACATCCTGATCGCCAATAACCCGCACGTCTTTGAAAAGCGTCTGTTCTCCGAACTGGGTTACGGCACAGAGCTAAAAGTTTTAAGCGCGAATAACGAGGAACATGAAGCCGAGCGCGTCACCGGCGAGCTGATCGCCCATCACTTCGTCAATAAAACGCAGTACAAAGATTACGCCATTCTTTATCGCGGCAACCATCAGTCGCGGGTATTTGAAAAATTCCTGATGCAAAACCGCATCCCGTACAAAATATCTGGCGGTACGTCGTTTTTCTCTCGTCCTGAAATCAAGGACTTGCTGGCTTATCTGCGCGTGCTGACTAACCCGGACGATGACAGCGCATTTCTGCGTATCGTTAACACGCCGAAGCGAGAGATTGGCCCGGCGACGCTGAAAAAGCTAGGTGAATGGGCGATGACGCGCAATAAAAGCATGTTTACCGCCAGCTTTGATATGGGCCTGAGTCAGACGCTTAGCGGACGTGGTTATGAAGCATTGACCCGCTTCACTCACTGGCTGGCAGAAATCCAGCGTCTGGCGGAGCGGGAGCCGATTGCCGCGGTGCGCGATCTGATCCACGGCATGGATTATGAATCCTGGCTGTACGAAACATCGCCCAGCCCGAAAGCTGCCGAAATGCGCATGAAGAACGTCAACCAACTGTTTAGCTGGATGACGGAGATGCTGGAAGGCAGCGAACTGGATGAGCCGATGACGCTCACCCAGGTGGTGACGCGCTTTACTCTGCGCGACATGATGGAGCGCGGCGAGAGCGAGGAAGAACTGGATCAGGTGCAACTGATGACTCTGCACGCGTCGAAAGGGCTGGAGTTTCCCTATGTCTACATGGTTGGTATGGAAGAAGGGTTTTTGCCCCACCAGAGCAGCATCGATGAAGACAATATTGATGAGGAGCGGCGGCTGGCCTATGTCGGCATTACCCGCGCCCAGAAGGAATTGACCTTTACGCTGTGTAAAGAACGCCGTCAGTACGGCGAACTGGTGCGCCCGGAGCCGAGCCGCTTCCTGCTGGAGCTGCCGCAGGATGATTTGATTTGGGAACAGGAGCGCAAAGTGGTCAGCGCCGAAGAACGGATGCAGAAAGGGCAAAGCCATCTGGCGAATCTGAAAGCGATGATGGCGGCAAAACGAGGGAAATAATCAAGGCCGGAAAAAATGTGTCAGCATCGCATCCGGCACTTACTCATTAATGCACTTCCAGCGGCCAGTGGACATAGCTCTGCCACTGGCTTTCCTGATCAATAATCTCTTTACCTAGCGGATGTTGGGTTAGCCAACCTTGCGGAAGCGTCAAGGTCAACAGTTCATGGTTAGCCTGTAATGTCATCTCTGGCACGAGATCGTCACGGCGACGGCTGGCAAAAATGATAGCCAGGCGGAGTAAACGGCAGAGTTGTTCTGCGACGCGCGGTGGTACGGCATTTTGCTGATGCAGCGATGAGAGATCGACCGGATTAGTCTGGTTGAGCAGTAGCGTCGCCAGCAGTTTTTTCTGTGCGGGGGTAAAACCGGGAAGATCCAGGTTACGCACCAGATAAGCAGCGTGTTGCGGCGCTTGTTTGAAGTCAACGCTCAGGCCGATTTCATGAAGCTGACAGGCGCTGATGAGCAAATCGCGGCTTATTGCTTCAAGATGCCATTCATTTTCCACCTGATCGAAGAAGTTAGCCGCAACTTTGGCTACGCGCTGTGCCTGATCAATATCGATCATAAAGCGTCGCTGAATATTACGCAGCGTACGGCTGCGAATATCCTGCTCGACGGTAAGATGCAACATACCGTAGACCAGGCCTTCACGCAGCGCACCGCCCGCCAGGGTCATACACTGAATATTCAGTTCGGTAAAAATGGCTATCAGGATCGCCAGACCACTCGGGAACACTAACGCACGTTCCAGCGTCAGCCCGTCAATCTCTAGCTCTTCCAGCCGACCGCAATGAATGGCTCGCTGTTTCAATTGCTGCAACTTTTCCAGGGTAATGCGTTCATCCATCCCCTGTGCCATCATGATTTCCTGTAACGCCTGCACGGTGCCGGAAGCGCCAACGCACACTTTCCAGCCGTGATACCGTAATTCATCGGCAACCGGACGTAACACTTCGCGTGCCGCTTTTTCTGCAGCATCAAAATTTTCCTGCCCCAGATTACGATCGGCAAAATAGCGTTCCAGCCAGGTAACGCAGCCCATCGACAGGCTGAACAAAGAGGTGGTTTGTGCACCCGTGCCGGTTACCAGTTCAGTACTGGCTCCGCCGATATCCACCACCAGGCGCTGATCGGCACCGCCAGTGGTGTGAGCAACGCCCTGATAAATCAGACGCGCTTCCTCTTCACCGCTGATCACCTGTACCGGACAACCGAGGATTTCCTGCGCTTTGGCAATAAAATCACCCGCATTGACGGCAAGGCGTAATGTCGCCGTAGCGACAACGCGAATTTGCGGGGGAGGGATATCTTGCAGACGTTCAGCAAACAGGCGCAGACATTGCCAACCGCGCTCCATTGCTTCATTAGACAGGGCATTTTCGCTATTCAGGCCAGCAGCCAGACGCACTTTGCGTTTTATTCGCGTCAGCGTCTGGATGCTTCCAGCCACCTCGCGCACAACCAGCATATGAAAACTATTCGAACCGAGATCAATGGCTGCATACAGCGACGAGGTGGAACCCATACTCTTCATCCTTCAATCTGTCTCTGTGTTGGCTGCATTCTTTCACCTGAATCACTTACGACAGTAAACTCATCGGGATTCATTCTCTTGCCATCTTGATACAGCTTGAATGATTTGGAGTATGACATTTTTTCTTTAACCTGAACGACGACGATTACGCGGAGCGCCAGTACGACGCGGACCATTGCCTGTGCGCGGGCGCGTGAGGCGCAGCGGTTTTGGCAGATCGGTCATCAATGCGTCTGGATTGTATTTACTTACCGGAATTGAGTGACCAATATAGGTCTCAATAGCAGGCAAATTCAATGCATACTCTTCACACGCCAGGCTGATGGAATGACCGCTTGCGCCTGCGCGACCTGTACGACCAATACGGTGAACGTAATCTTCACAGTCATCGGGTAAATCGTAGTTAAAGACGTGTGTCACAGCAGGAATATGCAAACCACGCGCGGCAACGTCGGTGGCAACCAGAATATCCAGATCGCCACGGGTAAATTCATCAAGAATACGCAGACGTTTTTTCTGCGCGACATCACCTGTCAATAAACCGACACGATGACCATCTGCCGCCAGGTGGCCCCAGATCTCTTCACAACGGTGTTTGGTGTTGGCGAAAATAATCGCTCTGTCTGGCCACTCTTCTTCGATCAGCGTTTGCAGCAAACGCATTTTTTCTTCGTTAGAAGGGTAGAAAAGCTCTTCTTTAATACGGTGACCCGTTTTCTGTTCCGGTTCCACTTCAATATATTCGGCATTGTTCATCTGCTCGAACGCCAGTTCACGTACCCGGTACGAAAGCGTGGCGGAGAACAGCATGTTGAGGCGCTGGTTTGCAGGCGGCATACGGCGGAACAGCCAGCGGATATCTTTAATAAAGCCCAGATCGTACATGCGATCGGCTTCGTCCAGCACCACCACCTGAATGGCACCGAGGTTAATGTGGTTCTGCTTGGCGTAGTCAATTAAACGACCCGTGGTGCCAATCAGAATGTCAACGCCGCTTTCCAGCACTTTCAGCTGTTTGTCGTAGCCATCACCACCGTAAGCCAGACCCAGCTTCAGGCCGGTAGCTTCCGCCAGCGGTTCCGCGTCGGCGTGGATCTGCACGGCAAGTTCACGCGTCGGTGCCATAATTAAGGCACGCGGCTGATTCACCTTGCGATCAGCAATCGCGGGATGAGAGAGAAGATAATGAAACGTTGACGTAAGAAACGCCATCGTTTTCCCGGTACCGGTTTGCGCCTGCCCGGCTACGTCACGACCCGCCAGCGTCAGCGGAAGGGCCAGTGCCTGAATGGGCGTACAGTTATGAAACCCTTTTTTTTCAAGGGCTTCTACAACCTTCGGATGCAGGGCGAAGTCGGAAAACTTCTGTTCTGTTAAATGTGTTTTGCTCATAGTGTGGTAGAATATCAGCTTACTATTGCTTTACGAAAGCGTATCCGGTGAAATAAAGTCAACCTTTAGTTGGTTAATGTTACACCAACAACGAAACCAACACGCCAGGCTTATTCCTGTGGAGTTATATATGAGCGATAAAATTATTCACCTGACTGACGACAGTTTTGACACGGATGTACTCAAAGCGGACGGGGCGATCCTCGTCGATTTCTGGGCAGAGTGGTGCGGTCCGTGCAAAATGATCGCCCCGATTCTGGATGAAATCGCTGACGAATATCAGGGCAAACTGACCGTTGCAAAACTGAACATCGATCAAAACCCTGGCACTGCGCCGAAATATGGCATCCGTGGTATCCCGACTCTGCTGCTGTTCAAAAACGGTGAAGTGGCGGCAACCAAAGTGGGTGCACTGTCTAAAGGTCAGTTGAAAGAGTTCCTCGACGCTAACCTGGCGTAAGGGAATTTCATGTTCGGGTGCCCCGTCGCTAAAAACTGGACGCCCGGCGTGAGTCATGCTAACTTAGTGTTGACTTCGTATTAAACATACCTTATTAAGTTTGAATCTTGTAATTTCCAACGCTTCCCGTTTTATCTTAAATGCGAAGTGAACAGATTTCTGGCTCGTCACTCAATCCGTCTTGTCGTTTCAGTTCTGCGTACTCTCCTGTGACCAGGCAGCGAAAAGACATGAGTCGATGACCGTAAACAGGCATGGATGATCCTGCCATACCATTCACAACATTAAGTTCGAGATTTACCCCAAGTTTAAGAACTCACACCACTATGAATCTTACCGAATTAAAGAATACGCCGGTTTCTGAGCTGATCACTCTCGGCGAAAATATGGGGCTGGAAAACCTGGCTCGTATGCGTAAGCAGGACATTATTTTTGCCATCCTGAAGCAGCACGCAAAGAGTGGCGAAGATATCTTTGGTGATGGCGTACTGGAGATATTGCAGGATGGATTTGGTTTCCTCCGTTCCGCAGACAGCTCCTACCTCGCCGGTCCTGATGACATCTACGTTTCCCCTAGCCAAATCCGCCGTTTCAACCTCCGCACTGGTGATACCATCTCTGGTAAGATTCGCCCGCCGAAAGAAGGTGAACGCTATTTTGCGCTGCTGAAAGTTAACGAAGTTAACTTCGACAAACCTGAAAACGCCCGCAACAAAATCCTCTTTGAGAACTTAACCCCGCTGCACGCAAACTCTCGTCTGCGTATGGAACGTGGTAACGGTTCTACGGAAGATTTAACCGCTCGCGTACTGGATCTGGCATCACCTATCGGTCGTGGTCAGCGTGGTCTGATTGTGGCACCGCCGAAAGCCGGTAAAACCATGCTGCTGCAGAACATTGCTCAGAGTATTGCTTACAACCACCCGGATTGTGTGCTGATGGTTCTGCTGATCGACGAACGTCCGGAAGAAGTAACCGAGATGCAGCGACTGGTAAAAGGTGAAGTTGTTGCTTCTACCTTTGACGAACCCGCATCTCGCCACGTTCAGGTTGCGGAAATGGTGATCGAGAAGGCGAAACGCCTGGTTGAGCACAAGAAAGACGTTATCATTCTGCTCGACTCCATCACTCGTCTGGCGCGCGCTTACAACACCGTTGTTCCGGCGTCAGGTAAAGTGTTGACCGGTGGTGTGGACGCCAACGCCCTGCATCGTCCGAAACGCTTCTTCGGTGCGGCGCGTAACGTGGAAGAGGGCGGCAGCCTGACCATTATCGCGACGGCGCTTATCGATACCGGTTCTAAAATGGACGAAGTTATCTACGAAGAGTTTAAAGGTACAGGCAACATGGAACTGCACCTCTCTCGTAAGATCGCTGAAAAACGCGTCTTCCCGGCTATCGACTACAACCGTTCCGGTACCCGTAAAGAAGAGCTGCTCACGACTCAGGAAGAACTGCAGAAAATGTGGATCCTGCGCAAAATCATTCACCCGATGGGCGAAATCGATGCAATGGAATTCCTCATTAATAAACTGGCAATGACCAAGACCAATGACGATTTCTTCGAAATGATGAAACGCTCATAAATTTGTCTTATGCCAAAAACGCCACGTGTTTACGTGGCGTTTTGCTTTTATATCTGTAATCTTAATGCCGCGCTGGCGATGTTAGGAAAATTCCTGGAATTTGCTGGTGTGTTATGCAATTTGCATATCAAGTGGTTAATTTTCGCATAGTGCTGGTAGGTTCGGAACGGACTTTCCTTTCTGAATAAAGGTCTTCGTGGTTATACTTCTGCTAATAATTTTCTCTGAGAGCATGCATTGTGAATTTACTGACAGTGAGTACTGATCTCATCAGTATTTTTTTATTCACGACACTGTTTCTGTTTTTTGCCCGTAAGGTGGCAAAAAAAGTCGGTTTAGTGGATAAACCAAACTTCCGCAAACGTCACCAGGGATTGATACCTCTCGTTGGGGGGATTTCGGTTTACGCAGGGATTTGCTTCACGTTCGGAATTGTCGATTACTATATTCCGCATGCATCTCTCTATCTCGCTTGTGCTGGTGTGCTTGTTTTCATTGGCGCGCTGGATGACCGTTTTGATATCAGCGTAAAAATCCGTGCCACCATACAGGCCGCTGTTGGCATTGTTATGATGGTGTTCGGCAAACTTTATCTCAGTAGCCTGGGTTATATCTTTGGCTCCTGGGAGATGGTGCTCGGACCGTTTGGTTACTTCCTGACGCTATTTGCCGTCTGGGCGGCCATTAATGCGTTCAACATGGTTGATGGCATTGATGGCTTGCTGGGCGGGTTGTCCTGCGTCTCGTTTGCAGCAATCGGTATGATTTTGTGGTTCGACGGGCAAACCAGTCTCGCAATCTGGTGCTTTGCGATGATCGCCGCCATCCTGCCATACATCATGCTTAACCTTGGTATCCTGGGTCGCCGCTACAAAGTCTTTATGGGGGATGCGGGCAGTACGCTGATTGGTTTTACCGTGATCTGGATCCTGCTCGAAACGACCCAGGGCAAAACTCATCCCATCAGCCCGGTTACCGCTTTGTGGATAATCGCCATTCCGCTAATGGATATGGTGGCGATTATGTACCGTCGCCTGCGTAAAGGCATGAGCCCATTCTCTCCTGACCGTCAGCATATTCACCATTTGATCATGCGTGCCGGGTTTACTTCCCGCCAGGCGTTTGTGCTGATTACCCTTGCCGCAGCACTGCTCGCTTCCATTGGCGTGCTGGCAGAATATTCTCATTTTGTCCCGGAGTGGGTCATGCTGGTGCTCTTTTTGCTAGCATTCTTCCTCTATGGATATTGCATCAAGCGTGCCTGGAAAGTTGCTCGCTTTATTAAGCGCGTAAAACGCAGACTGCGTAGAAATCGTGGTGGCAGCCCCAATTTAACCAAATAAATGAGGATGTGATGACACAACCAATGCCTGGGAAACCGGCCGAAGACGCTGAAAATGAACTGGATATTCGTGGGTTGTTTCGTACCTTGTGGGCTGGGAAGCTGTGGATTATTGGCATGGGGCTGGCGTTTGCGTTAATCGCGCTGGCGTATACTTTTTTTGCTCGCCAGGAGTGGAGCTCGACAGCGATTACCGATCGTCCAACGGTGAATATGCTGGGGGGATATTACTCGCAGCAGCAATTTTTGCGTAACCTGGATGCCCGTTCAAACATGGCTTCTGCCGACCAACCATCGGTCATGGACGAAGCCTATAAAGAGTTTGTTATGCAACTGGCCTCGTGGGATACCCGCAGAGAGTTCTGGCTGCAAACCGACTATTACAAACAGCGGATGGTGGGCAATAGCAAAGCCGATGCGGCGTTGCTGGATGAAATGATTAACAACATCGTGTTTATTCCCGGTGACTTTACCCGCGCGGTCAATGACAGCGTGAAGCTTATTGCCGAAACCGCGCCTGACGCTAATAACCTGTTACGTCAGTATGTTGCTTTTGCCAGCCAGCGTGCAGCCAGCCATCTGAATGATGAGCTGAAAGGCGCATGGGCGGCACGCACTATCCAGATGAAAGCTCAGGTGAAGCGTCAGGAAGAGGTGGCGAAAGCCATCTACGACCGCCGGATGAACAGCATTGAGCAGGCGCTGAAAATTGCTGAGCAGCATAATATTTCGCGCAGTGCGACAGATGTGCCTGCCGAGGAATTACCTGATTCAGAAATGTTCCTGCTTGGGCGTCCAATGCTCCAGGCTCGACTGGAAAATTTACAGGCCGTCGGTCCGGCCTTTGATCTCGACTATGATCAAAATCGGGCCATGTTAAACACCCTGAATGTTGGTCCAACCCTGGATCCGCGTTTTCAGACCTATCGCTATTTGCGTACGCCGGAAGAACCGGTAAAACGCGATAGCCCACGTCGTGCCTTCCTGATGATTATGTGGGGCATTGTCGGGGGACTGATCGGGGCTGGTGTCGCATTAACCCGCCGTTGCTCGAAATAGCAACACTGCTGCGGTGAGCGCAAAGGCGCTCGCCGCTTATTCGAAGAGAATCGATGTGAAAGTACTGACTGTATTTGGTACGCGCCCGGAAGCCATCAAGATGGCACCGTTGGTGCATGCGTTGGCAAAAGATCCTTTTTTTGAGGCTAAAGTTTGCGTCACTGCGCAGCATCGGGAGATGCTCGATCAGGTGCTGAAACTCTTTTCCATTGTACCTGACTACGATCTCAACATAATGCAGCCAGGACAAGGCCTTACAGAGATAACCTGTCGGATTCTGGAAGGGCTAAAACCTATTCTTGCCGAGTTCAAACCAGATGTCGTGCTGGTTCACGGCGATACTACGACGACGCTAGCAACCAGCCTGGCGGCGTTTTATCAGCGTATTCCTGTTGGTCACGTTGAGGCTGGTCTGCGCACGGGCGATCTCTATTCGCCGTGGCCGGAAGAGGCTAACCGTACATTGACCGGGCATCTGGCGATGTATCATTTTTCTCCAACCGAAACTTCCCGGCAAAACTTGCTGCGTGAAAACGTTGCGGATAGCCGAATCTTCATTACTGGTAATACAGTCATTGATGCACTGTTATGGGTGCGTGATCAGGTGATGAGCAGCGACACGCTGCGTTCAGAACTGGCGGCAAATTACCCGTTTATCGACCCCGATAAAAAGATGATTCTGGTGACCGGTCACAGGCGTGAGAGCTTCGGTCGTGGCTTTGAAGAAATCTGCCATGCGCTGGCAGACATCGCCACCACGCACCAGGACATCCAGATTGTCTATCCGGTGCATCTCAACCCGAACGTCAGAGAGCCGGTCAATCGCATTCTGGGGCATGTGAAAAATGTCATTCTGATCGATCCCCAGGAGTATTTACCGTTTGTCTGGCTGATGAACCACGCCTGGCTGATTTTGACCGACTCAGGCGGCATTCAGGAAGAAGCGCCTTCGCTGGGGAAACCGGTGCTGGTGATGCGCGATACCACTGAGCGTCCGGAAGCGGTGACGGCGGGTACGGTGCGTCTGGTAGGCACGGATAAGCAGCGAATTGTCGAGGAAGTGACGCGTCTTTTAAAAGACGAAAACGAATATCAAGCTATGAGCCGCGCCCATAACCCGTATGGTGATGGTCAGGCATGCTCTCGCATTCTGGAAGCGTTAAAAAATAATCGGATATCACTATGAGTTTTGCGACCATTTCTGTTATCGGACTGGGTTACATCGGGCTGCCTACAGCAGCTGCGTTTGCCTCAAGGCAAAAACAGGTGATTGGTGTCGATATCAACCAACACGCGGTTGATACCATCAATCGTGGCGAAATCCATATCGTCGAGCCTGATTTGGCGAGCGTAGTAAAAACTGCCGTAGAAGGCGGTTTTTTACGAGCGAGCACGACGCCAGTTGAAGCGGATGCCTGGTTGATTGCTGTACCCACACCGTTTAAAGGCGATCATGAGCCAGATATGACCTACGTTGAATCGGCTGCTCGCTCCATTGCGCCAGTGCTGAAAAAAGGCGCGTTAGTGATCCTTGAATCCACCTCGCCGGTGGGGTCAACCGAGAAGATGGCAGAATGGTTAGCAGAGATGCGTCCAGATCTCACTTTCCCACAGCAGGTGGGCGAGTTGGCGGACGTCAACATTGCTTACTGCCCGGAACGCGTATTACCGGGCCAGGTTATGGTCGAGCTGATTAAAAACGATCGCGTGATTGGTGGTATGACGCCGGTTTGTTCGGCCCGCGCCAGCGAACTGTACAAAATTTTCCTCGAAGGTGAGTGTGTCGTCACTAACTCGCGGACGGCGGAAATGTGTAAGCTCACCGAAAACAGCTTCCGCGATGTGAATATCGCTTTTGCTAATGAATTGTCGCTGATTTGTGCCGATCAGGGGATTAACGTCTGGGAACTGATTCGCCTGGCGAATCGTCACCCTCGCGTCAATATTCTTCAGCCAGGCCCTGGCGTGGGCGGTCACTGCATCGCTGTTGATCCGTGGTTTATCGTGGCACAGAACCCCCAGCAGGCGCGGCTTATCCGTACCGCGCGCGAAGTGAACGATCACAAACCGTTCTGGGTTATCGATCAGGTGAAAGCGGCGGTGGCTGATTGTCTGGCTGCTACCGATAAACGCGCCAGTGAACTGAAAATCGCCTGCTTTGGTCTGGCGTTTAAACCGAATATTGATGACCTGCGTGAAAGCCCTGCGATGGAAATCGCTGAACTGATCGCCCAGTGGCACAGCGGCGAAACGCTGGTTGTTGAGCCTAACATCCACGAGTTGCCGAAGAAACTGACCGGGCTTTGTACTCTGGCGCAGCTTGACGAGGCGCTGGCAACGGCAGACGTGCTGGTGATGCTGGTCGATCATAGTCAGTTCAAAGTTATCAATGGCGACAACGTCCATCAGCAGTATGTCGTCGATGCCAAAGGAGTCTGGCGCTGATGAGAAAGATTCTGATAACAGGTGGTGCCGGGTTTATTGGCTCGGCGCTGGTGCGTTATATCATCAACGAAACGAGCGACGCGGTGGTGGTGGTCGATAAGCTGACCTACGCCGGAAACCTGATGTCTCTGGCACCGGTCGCGCAAAGCGAGCGCTTTGCCTTTGAGAAAGTTGATATCTGCGATCGGGCAGAACTGGCGCGCGTATTCACTGAGTATCAGCCAGACTGTGTCATGCATCTGGCAGCCGAAAGCCATGTTGACCGTTCTATTGACGGCCCGGCAGCGTTTATTGAAACCAACATTGTCGGGACTTATACATTGCTTGAAGCGGCGCGGGCTTACTGGAATGTGCTGACGGAAGATAAAAAATCAGCGTTCCGTTTTCATCATATCTCCACCGACGAAGTATATGGTGACCTGCACTCGACGGATGATTTCTTCACCGAAACCACGCCGTATGCGCCGAGCAGCCCTTATTCCGCGTCAAAAGCCAGCAGCGACCATCTGGTGCGCGCCTGGCTGCGGACCTATGGTCTGCCGACGCTTATCACCAACTGCTCGAATAACTACGGTCCTTACCACTTTCCGGAAAAACTGATCCCGCTGATGATCCTCAACGCGCTGGCGGGTAAACCGCTGCCGGTATATGGCAACGGGCAGCAAATCCGTGACTGGCTGTATGTTGAAGATCACGCCCGCGCGCTGTATTGCGTGGCGACCACCGGGAAAGTCGGTGAAACCTATAATATTGGTGGTCACAACGAGCGTAAGAATCTCGATGTTGTGGAAACCATTTGCGAGCTGCTGGAAGAACTGGCTCCGAATAAGCCGCACGGCGTGGCGCACTATCGTGACCTGATCACCTTTGTCGCTGACCGTCCGGGGCATGATCTGCGTTATGCCATTGATGCTTCGAAAATTGCCCGTGAACTTGGCTGGCTGCCGCAGGAAACCTTTGAAAGTGGAATGCGTAAAACGGTGCAGTGGTATCTGGCTAATGAAAGCTGGTGGAAGCAGGTGCAGGACGGCAGCTATCAGGGCGAGCGTTTAGGTCTGAAAGGCTAATTTTCAGCGGAGGCAAACATGAAAGGTATTATCCTGGCGGGCGGTTCCGGCACCCGATTGCATCCGATTACGCGCGGCGTATCGAAGCAACTGTTGCCGATTTACGATAAGCCAATGATTTACTATCCGCTGTCGGTGCTGATGCTGGCCGGTATCCGCGAAATTCTCATCATCACTACGCCGGAAGATAAAGGTTATTTCCAGCGCCTGCTGGGTGACGGCAGTGAGTTCGGTATCCAGCTGGAATATGCCGAACAGCCCAGTCCGGACGGTCTGGCGCAGGCCTTTATCATCGGTGAAACCTTCCTCAACGGTGAACCTTCTTGTCTGGTGCTGGGCGATAACATCTTCTTCGGACAGGGCTTCAGTCCGAAACTGCGTCATGTTGCGGCGCGCACGGAAGGGGCGACGGTATTTGGCTATCAGGTGATGGACCCGGAACGCTTTGGCGTGGTGGAGTTTGACGACAATTTCCGCGCTATCTCGCTGGAAGAAAAACCAAAACAGCCGAAATCAAACTGGGCGGTGACCGGGCTTTATTTCTACGACAGTAAAGTCGTGGAGTACGCAAAGCAGGTGAAGCCGTCGGAGCGGGGTGAACTGGAGATTACCTCCATCAACCAGATGTACCTCGAGGCGGGCAACCTGACCGTTGAACTGCTCGGGCGCGGATTTGCCTGGCTGGATACCGGCACTCACGACAGCCTGATTGAGGCCAGCACTTTTGTGCAGACAGTAGAAAAACGCCAGGGCTTTAAGATTGCCTGCCTGGAAGAGATCGCCTGGCGTAACGGCTGGCTCGATGACGAGGGGGTGAAGCGTGCTGCCAGTTCATTAGCGAAAACTGGCTACGGCCAATATCTGCTGGAGTTACTTCGTGCCCGTCCGCGCCAGTATTGAGCCACTAACCTGGGAAAACGCCTTCTTTGGTGTTAACAGCGCCATTGTGCGTATTAGTCCTGACGCGGCACTCCTGACGCCAGACGCCTTAGCGCCGTGGTCACGGGTGCAGGCCAAAATTGCGGCATCAAATACGGGGGAACTGGATGCTCTGCAACAGCTGGGATTCTCCCTGATAGAAGGTGAAGTTGATTTGGCTCTACCCGTGAACAATGTCAGTAATAGCGGTGCAGTAGTGGCACAAGAGACCGATATTCCCGCATTACGTCAGTTAGCCAGCGCCGCATTTGCGCAAAGCCGTTTTCGTGCGCCGTGGTATGCGCCTGACGCCAGCGGTCGCTTTTATGCACAGTGGATTGAAAATGCCGTGCGCGGCACCTTTGATCATCAATGTCTGATTTTACGTGCGGCGTCCGGCGATATTCGCGGTTATGTCTCTTTACGGGAACTCAATGCGACAGATGCGCGAATTGGCCTGCTGGCTGGACGCGGTGCAGGTGCTGAGCTTATGCAAACGGCGCTAAACTGGGCGTATGCTCGCGGTAAAATAACTTTGCGGGTGGCGACCCAGATGGGCAACACCGCCGCGCTTAAACGATATATACAAAGTGGTGCGAATGTAGAAAGCACCGCGTACTGGTTATACAGGTGATCACATGATTCCATTTAACGCACCGCCGGTGGTGGGAACCGAACTCGACTATATGCAGTCGGCAATGGGTAGCGGCAAACTGTGCGGCGATGGCGGTTTTACCCGTCGCTGCCAGCAGTGGCTGGAGCAACGTTTTGGCAGCGCCAAAGTGTTACTGACGCCATCCTGCACCGCTTCGCTGGAGATGGCGGCGCTGCTGCTCGATATCCAGCCTGGCGATGAAGTGATCATGCCGAGCTACACCTTTGTCTCCACCGCCAATGCCTTTGTGCTGCGTGGCGCAAAAATCGTTTTTGTGGATGTTCGCCCGGACACCATGAACATCGACGAAACGTTGATTGAAGCGGCGATCACCAACAAAACGCGCGTTATCGTGCCGGTCCATTACGCGGGTGTGGCCTGCGAAATGGACACCATTATGGCGTTGGCGAAAAAGCATAATCTGTTTGTGGTGGAAGATGCCGCTCAGGGCGTGATGTCCACTTACAAAGGGCGTGCACTGGGAACCATTGGTCATATTGGCTGCTTTAGCTTCCATGAAACCAAAAACTACACGGCGGGCGGTGAAGGCGGTGCGACGCTGATTAACGATAAAGCGTTGATCGAACGAGCCGAGATCATCCGTGAAAAAGGCACTAACCGCAGCCAGTTCTTCCGTGGTCAGGTCGATAAATATACCTGGCGCGATATCGGCTCCAGCTATTTGATGTCCGATCTGCAAGCTGCGTACCTGTGGGCGCAACTGGAAGCTGCGGATCGTATCAACCAGCAACGTCTGGCGCTGTGGCAAAACTACTACGATGCGCTGGCGCCTCTGGCAAAAAATGGGCGTATCGAGCTGCCGTCGATTCCCGATGGCTGCGTGCAGAACGCGCATATGTTCTACATTAAACTGCGGGATATTGATGACCGGAGCGCGTTGATTAACTTTCTGAAAGAAGCGGAAATCATGGCGGTGTTTCATTACATTCCGCTGCACGGTTGCCCTGCGGGGGAACACTTTGGTGAGTTCCACGGTGAAGATCGCTACACCACCAAAGAGAGCGAGCGCCTGCTGCGCCTGCCGTTGTTCTACAACCTGTCGCCCGTCAATCAGCGTACGGTAATTGCGACCTTGTTGAACTACTTCTCCTGATATGTCGTTGGCAAAAGCGTCCTTGTGGACGGCGGCCAGTACACTGGTCAAGATTGGTGCCGGGTTACTGGTCGGTAAGTTGCTGGCAGTGTCATTTGGTCCGGCGGGGCTTGGGCTGGCGGCAAATTTCCGCCAGTTGATTACCGTGCTCGGCGTGCTTGCCGGGGCTGGCATCTTTAACGGTGTAACCAAATACGTTGCCCAGTATCATGATAATCCCCAACAGCTGCGCCGCGTGGTCGGCACTTCATCAGCGATGGTACTTGGTTTCTCTACGCTGATGGCGCTGGTTTTTGTGCTGGCAGCTGCGCCAATCAGCCAGGGATTGTTTGGTAATACCGACTATCAGGGGCTGGTGCGTTTAGTGGCGCTGGTGCAAATGGGGATCGCCTGGGGCAACCTGTTACTGGCGCTGATGAAAGGCTTTCGCGATGCCGCAGGTAATGCGTTATCTCTGATTGTTGGCAGCTTGATTGGCGTTCTCGCGTACTACGTCAGTTACCGTTTGGGCGGTTATGAAGGGGCGTTGCTGGGTCTGGCGCTGATTCCCGCGCTGGTGGTAATTCCTGCCGCCATCATGTTGATCAAACGTGGTGTCATCCCGTTAAGCTATCTGAAACCCAGCTGGGATAACGGTCTGGCAGGGCAGTTGAGCAAATTTACGCTCATGGCGTTGATTACGTCGGTGACCTTGCCTGTTGCTTACATCATGATGCGTAAACTGCTGGCGGCGCAGTATAGCTGGGATGAGGTGGGGATCTGGCAAGGGGTGAGCAGTATTTCCGATGCCTACCTGCAATTTATTACGGCATCGTTCAGCGTATATTTGCTGCCCACGTTGTCGCGGCTAACGGAAAAGCGCGATATCACCCGGGAAGTGGTTAAATCGCTTAAATTCGTCTTGCCGGCAGTGGCGGCGGCGAGTTTTACCGTCTGGTTGCTGCGTGATTTTGCTATCTGGCTGCTGTTGTCGAATAAATTTACCGCTATGCGCGATCTCTTTGCCTGGCAGTTGGTGGGTGATGTGTTAAAAGTGGGCGCTTATGTCTTTGGTTATCTGGTGATCGCCAAAGCGTCACTGCGGTTTTATATTCTGGCGGAAGTCAGCCAGTTCACTTTATTGATGGTATTTGCCCACTGGCTAATCCCTGCGCATGGTGCACTGGGCGCGGCGCAGGCCTATATGGCAACCTATATCGTCTATTTTTCTCTTTGTTGTGGCGTGTTTTTACTCTGGCGTAGGCGGGCATGACTGTACTGATTCACGTACTGGGATCGGATATCCCTCACCATAACCGAACCGTTTTGCGGTTTTTCAATGACGCGCTGGCCGCGACGAGCGAGCACGCGCGCGAGTTTATGGTTGTTGGCAAGGACGACGGCTTAAGTGATAGCTGTCCGGCGCTTTCTGTGCAATTTTTCCCTGGGAAAAAATCGCTGGCGGAAGCGGTCATCGCGAAAGCAAAAGCTAACCGTCAGCAGCGTTTTTTCTTCCACGGTCAGTTCAATCCCACACTGTGGCTGGCTCTGCTGAGTGGTGGCATTAAGCCCAGCCAGTTTTACTGGCATATCTGGGGGGCAGACCTGTACGAGCTTTCCAGTGGCTTGAGATATAAGCTTTTTTACCCGCTACGTCGCCTGGCGCAAAAGAGAGTCGGCTGTGTATTTGCCACCCGCGGTGATTTGAGCTTTTTTGCCAAAACGCATCCAAAGGTGCGGGGAGAACTGCTGTACTTCCCGACGCGGATGGACCCTTCACTCAATATGATGGCGAACGAGCGGCAACGTGAAGGGAAAATGACCATTCTGGTGGGGAACTCCGGTGACCGCAGCAATGAACATATTGCTGCCTTGCGCGCCGTTTATCAGCAATTTGGCGATACGGTAAAAGTGGTGGTGCCGATGGGATATCCGCCTAATAACGAAGCGTACATCGAGGAAGTTCGTCAGGCGGGGCTGGAGTTATTCAGCGAAGAAAATCTACAAATTCTGAGCGAAAAACTGGAATTTGACGCCTATCTGGCGCTACTTCGTCAGTGCGATCTTGGTTACTTTATTTTTGCCCGCCAGCAGGGCATTGGTACGCTGTGCTTACTGATTCAGGCGGGCATTCCTTGTGTGCTTAACCGGGAAAATCCGTTCTGGCAGGATATGACGGAACAGCATTTGCCGGTGCTGTTTACTACCGACGATCTCAACGAGGATATTGTGCGTGAAGCGCAGCGCCAGTTGGCGTCGGTGGATAAAAACACCATTGCCTTCTTTAGCCCGAACTATCTGCAAGGCTGGCAGCGGGCGTTGGCGATTGCCGCCGGGGAGGTCGCATGAGTCTGCTGCAATTCAGTGGCCTGTTTGTTGTCTGGCTGCTCTGCACGCTGTTTATTGCCACGCTGACCTGGTTTGAGTTTCGCCGTGTGCGCTTTAACTTCAATGTCTTCTTTTCATTGCTGTTTTTGCTCACCTTTTTCTTCGGCTTCCCGCTGACCAGCGTGCTGGTATTTCGCTTTGATGTTGGTGTCGCGCCGCCAGAAATCTTGTTGCAGGCGTTGCTTTCTGCAGGCTGCTTCTACGCGGTTTACTATGTCACCTACAAAACCCGTCTACGCAAACGCGTTGCTGATGCACCGCGCCGTCCGCTGTTTACCATGAACCGCGTGGAGACCAATCTCACGTGGGTGATCCTGATGGGCATCGCGCTGGTGAGCGTCGGCATCTTCTTCATGCACAACGGCTTTTTGCTGTTCCGGCTTAATTCTTACAGTCAGATCTTCTCCAGTGAAGTCTCCGGCGTGGCGTTAAAACGCTTCTTTTACTTTTTCATCCCGGCGATGCTGGTGGTCTACTTTCTGCGCCAGGACAGCAAAGCGTGGCTGTTTTTCCTCGTCAGCACGGTCGCTTTTGGCTTGCTGACTTATATGATTGTCGGCGGCACTCGCGCCAATATCATCATCGCATTCGCTATCTTCCTGTTTATTGGCATTATTCGCGGCTGGATTTCGTTGTGGATGCTGGCGGCGGCGGGCGTGCTGGGGATTGTGGGCATGTTCTGGCTGGCGTTAAAACGCTATGGAATGAATGTGAGCGGCGATGAAGCGTTCTATACGTTTCTCTATCTCACTCGCGACACCTTTTCACCGTGGGAGAATCTGGCGTTGCTGTTGCAGAACTACGACAACATCGACTTCCAGGGCCTGGCTCCAATTGTCCGCGATTTCTATGTCTTTATCCCTTCCTGGCTGTGGCCGGGTCGCCCGAGTATGGTGCTGAACTCCGCCAACTACTTTACCTGGGAAGTGCTGAATAACCACTCCGGACTGGCGATCTCGCCTACGCTTATAGGCTCACTGGTGGTGATGGGCGGCGCGTTGTTCATCCCGCTCGGGGCGATTGTTGTTGGACTGATCATCAAATGGTTCGACTGGCTGTATGAGCTGGGCAACCGCGAGACTAATCGCTATAAGGCTGCGATATTGCACAGTTTCTGCTTCGGGGCGATCTTCAATATGATCGTGCTGGCGCGTGAAGGGCTGGATTCGTTTGTCTCACGCGTGGTCTTTTTTATCGTGGTCTTCGGCGCATGTCTGATGATCGCAAAACTGTTGTACTGGCTTTTTGAAAGCGCCGGACTCATTCATAAACGAACAAAATCATCGCTCCGGACGCAGGTTGAAGGATAATAATGAATAACAACACCACGGCACCGACCTATACGCTGCGTGGCTTACAGTTGATTGGTTGGCGTGATATGCAGCACGCCCTCGATTATCTGTTCGCTGACGGGCAGCTTAAGCAAGGAACGCTGGTTGCCATTAATGCCGAAAAAATGCTGACCATTGAAGATAACGCCGAGGTCCGGGAGCTAATTAACGCTGCCGAATTTAAATATGCGGATGGCATAAGCGTTGTACGTTCAGTACGTAAAAAGTACCCGCAGGCGCAGGTTTCCCGCGTTGCCGGTGCCGATCTCTGGGAAGAGCTGATGGCGCGCGCAGGCAAAGAAGGGACACCGGTATTTCTTGTGGGCGGTAAACCTGAAGTGCTGGCGCAAACTGAAGCTAAACTGCGCAACCAGTGGAATGTGAATATCGTTGGCAGCCAGGATGGTTATTTTAAACCCGAGCAGCGTCAGGCGCTGTTTGAACGCATTCATGCCAGCGGAGCGCAAATCGTCACCGTTGCGATGGGATCGCCAAAGCAGGAGATCTTCATGCGCGACTGCCGTCTGGTGCATCCAGATGCGCTGTATATGGGCGTTGGCGGGACCTACGATGTTTTCACCGGTCACGTAAAACGCGCACCGAAAATCTGGCAAACGCTGGGGCTGGAGTGGCTCTACCGCCTGCTTTCGCAGCCGAGCCGCATTAAGCGTCAGCTTCGTTTGCTGCGTTATTTACGCTGGCACTATACCGGCAACCTCTGATTTTCCTCTCTTTGTAAAGCGACGAAGTGGTCACTCCGTCGCCTGTCTGCTTTTTTATTACACAAAGCATTCAAATTTTTAATGCTTTATTTGCCATTTCTCCTGAATTACGAAAACATTCGCAACACTCGATGTACCCATAACGATAACCGGTAACACCGGAAAGCATGCAAACACAACACGAGGATTTATGGCAGATAACAAACCAGAGCTACAGCGTGGGCTGGAAGCTCGACATATCGAACTCATCGCCCTGGGGGGCACCATTGGCGTCGGCCTGTTTATGGGGGCCGCCAGTACCCTGAAATGGGCCGGGCCATCCGTATTGTTGGCCTATATCATCGCCGGGCTGTTCGTCTTTTTCATCATGCGTTCAATGGGCGAAATGTTGTTCCTCGAACCGGTTACCGGTTCGTTCGCCGTTTACGCGCATCGTTATATGAGCCCGTTCTTTGGTTATCTCACCGCCTGGTCTTACTGGTTTATGTGGATGGCGGTGGGGATCTCAGAAATCACCGCCATTGGCGTTTATGTCCAGTTCTGGTTCCCGGAGATGGCGCAGTGGATACCCGCATTGATCGCGGTGGCGCTGGTGGCGTTGGCGAATCTGGCTGCGGTGAGGTTGTACGGCGAAATCGAGTTCTGGTTCGCGATGATCAAAGTCACCACGATTATCGTGATGATTGTCATTGGCCTGGGCGTGATTTTCTTTGGCTTTGGCAATAGCGGGCAGTCGATTGGTTTTAGCAATCTCACAGAGCATGGCGGTTTCTTTGCGGGTGGCTGGAAAGGGTTCCTGACCGCATTGTGTATTGTGGTGGCGTCCTACCAGGGCGTGGAGCTGATTGGCATTACTGCCGGTGAAGCGAAGAATCCGCAGGTGACGCTGCGTAGTGCTGTAGGCAAGGTGCTGTGGCGAATCCTGATTTTCTACGTAGGCGCGATTTTCGTTATCGTTACCATCTTCCCGTGGAATGAAATAGGCAGCAACGGCAGCCCGTTCGTACTGACTTTCGCCAAAATCGGCATTACCGCTGCGGCGGGCATTATTAACTTTGTGGTGCTGACGGCAGCGCTTTCTGGCTGTAACAGTGGCATGTACAGTTGCGGACGTATGCTCTATGCACTGGCGAAAAACCGTCAGTTACCGGCGGCGATGGCGAAAGTTTCCCGTCACGGCGTACCGGTTGCGGGTGTGGCGGTATCTATTGCTATTCTGCTAATTGGCTCATGCCTGAACTACATCATTCCCAATCCGCAGCGTGTGTTTGTCTACGTCTACAGTGCCAGCGTGCTTCCGGGGATGGTGCCATGGTTTGTGATATTGATTAGCCAGCTGCGTTTTCGTCGTGCGCATAAAGCGGCAATTGCCAGCCATCCGTTCCGCTCAATCCTGTTCCCTTGGGCCAACTACGTAACAATGGCATTCCTGATTTGCGTTTTGATCGGCATGTACTTTAATGAAGATACGCGTATGTCGCTGTTTGTCGGCATCATCTTTATGCTGACGGTGACGGCGATTTATAAAGTTTTTGGGCTTAATCGCCACGGTAAAGCGCATAAACTGGAGGAATAAGCAGCAAAACGCACAAACCGTAACCAAACGCGCAATTTATTTAAAAAGGGACTAGACAGAGGGGTGGGAAGTCCGTATTATCCACCCCCGCAACGGCGCTAAGCGCCCGTAGCTCAGCTGGATAGAGCGCTGCCCTCCGGAGGCAGAGGTCTCAGGTTCGAATCCTGTCGGGCGCGCCATTTAGTCCCGGCGCTTGAGCTGCGGTGGTAGTAATACCGCGTAACAAGATTTGTAGTGGTGGCTATAGCTCAGTTGGTAGAGCCCTGGATTGTGATTCCAGTTGTCGTGGGTTCGAATCCCATTAGCCACCCCATTATTAGAAGTTGTGACAATGCGAAGGTGGCGGAATTGGTAGACGCGCTAGCTTCAGGTGTTAGTGTCCTTACGGACGTGGGGGTTCAAGTCCCCCCCCTCGCACCACGACTTTAAAGAATTGAACTAAAAATTCAAAAAGCAGTATTTCGGCGAGTAGCGCAGCTTGGTAGCGCAACTGGTTTGGGACCAGTGGGTCGGAGGTTCGAATCCTCTCTCGCCGACCAATTTTGAACCCCGCTTCGGCGGGGTTTTTTGTTTTCTGTGCATTTCGTCACTTTCCCTTCGCAATAAACGCCCGTAATAACGCATTGCGCCACGGTATGATTTCGCCCTTAACTTATTGAAGGATGACTTCAGGCAAGGAGCGACCATGCAGCAACAGGTTCCAACGCGTGCTTTTCATGTGATGGCGAAACCGAGCGGTTCTGATTGTAATCTGAACTGTGACTACTGTTTTTATCTCGAAAAACAATCCCTTTACCGCGAAAAGCCAGTCACGCATATGGACGATGACACGCTGGAAGCGTATGTCCGTCACTATATCGCTGCCAGCGAAACCCAAAACGAAGTGGCTTTTACCTGGCAGGGCGGCGAACCAACGTTACTCGGGCTGGATTTTTACCGCCGTGCCGTGGCGCTACAGGCGAAATATGGTGCTGGCAGGAAGATAAGTAACAGCTTCCAGACTAACGGCGTGCTGCTCGATGATGAATGGTGTGCATTTCTGGCAGAAAATCATTTTCTTGTTGGGTTATCGCTGGATGGTCCGGCTGAGATCCACAATCAATATCGCGTGACCAAAGGTGGCAGACCCACGCATAAGCTGGTGATGCGTGCCCTGACGCTCCTGCAAAAACATCATGTCGACTATAACGTGCTGGTCTGCGTCAATCGCACCAGTGCGTTACAACCTTTGCAAGTCTATGATTTTCTGTGTGATGCAGGTGTTGAGTTCATCCAGTTTATTCCGGTGGTCGAGCGACTGGCTGATGAAACGGCTGCTCATGCTGGACTTAAGCTACATGCTCCCGGCGATATTCAGGGCGAACTGACGGAATGGTCGGTGTGCCCGCAAGAGTTCGGTGAGTTTCTGGTGGCGATTTTCGACCACTGGATTAAGCGCGACGTCGGCAAGATTTTCGTAATGAATATCGAATGGGCGTTCGCCAATTTTGTCGGCGCACCGGGCGCGGTTTGCCATCATCAGCCAACCTGTGGGCGCTCGGTGATTGTTGAGCACAACGGTGACGTTTATGCCTGCGATCACTATGTTTATCCGCAGTATCGACTAGGGAATATGCTTCAGCAGATGATTGCAGAAATGATTGATTCCCCGCAACAGCAGGCATTTGGTGAAGATAAATTCAAGCAGTTACCGGCACAGTGTCGCAGTTGCAACGTGTTAAAAGCGTGCTGGGGAGGCTGCCCGAAACACCGCTTCATGCTCGATGCCAGCGGCAAACCGGGGCTGAATTATTTGTGTGCCGGGTATCAGCGTTATTTCCGCCATCTACCGCCATATCTTAAAGCAATGGTTGATTTGCTGGCGCACGGTCGTCCGGCCAGCGACATTATGCAGGCGCATTTGCTGGTGGTGAATAAGTAAAAAAGCAGCCATTTTGTGGCCGCCTGCGGTTGATTGTCGGATGCGTCAGCATCGCATCCGGCAAAGGTAGATCTCAGCGATAGCGCCGGCTTAATCAGATTTAATCTGCGCGCGTGGTGGATATTTTTTCAGGATCTCCATATACGCATGCATTTCGGTCTGTAGCGGTACACCCATTGGGATATGGCGCACGCCGATAGAGTCGCTTTCCTGCGGATCGGTGTACAGGTTAAACACCGACGATCCCGCCGTTTGCATTACTGTGCCGGTGAATCCACCCTGATATCCGCTCTGGGTATAAGCGTAAGGTTGCTGAATCAGGACGTGATACTTGAACTCATCCATACGCACAGCAGAAAGTTTACCGTTGAGGAAGTAATGCTCGGCCTTACGGTTAGACTGACCATTTGTTCCCAGGAAGAAAGATGTCTGGTCCACACCATCGATAAAGGTGGTTTTCGGTACTAAATTCGCTACTTTCGCCCCAGGATGCCCCGCCAGATCCAGCGCCGTAGGGAAGAGATCCGCCAGATCGACAATGCCGTCAGATTTACGCGGTTGGATCATGCCTTTCCAGTAAACGAAGGTTGGCACACGAACGCCGCCTTCCCATGTAGAACCTTTCGCACCGCGGAACGGCGTGCGACCGTGCGGCGGAACTTCGGCTTCCGGACCGTTATCAGAGGTGAACACAATCAGCGTGTTATCAAGCTGACCGTTTTTCTCCAGTGCTTTATACAGATTGGCGAAGATATCGTTCATCTCCACCATGCAGTCGCCGTAAGAGGTGCGCGCCGGAGAGCTACCCGCATATTTGGCGTTCGGGTAGTTATCGAAGTGACAGCCGCGAGTGCCGTAATAGAGGAAGAAAGGCTTATCACTCTTCGCCATCTTGTCGAGGAACTTAACGCCATATTCCATCCAGCGTTGATCCAGATCTTCCATATATTTCGGCGTAATGTCGGCAATGGCTTCCTGTTCACCGCCGCGCACGGCATGAACGTCATCTTTGCTAAACGGCAGTTTTTGGATGTATTCAGAACGATCCGGGCTCAGGGCGACTTCCGGGTTGACATGAACATCACGCCATTCGGTATACATATCAGATACCGAGTTAAAGCCGCGGAAATCATCAAAGCCAACGTTCTGCGGCTGCGACTCTTTGTTTTCCCCCATATGCCATTTCCCGATAGCCTGGGTGACGTAGCCCTGATCGTGCAGCAACTGTGGCAGCGTGGTTAACCCTTGCAGACCGCCCGGTTGCCCGTACATTGGCGGCATCAGAATGCCGTGGTGGATGGAGTATTGTCCGGTGAGAATCGTGGCGCGGGTTGGGGAAGAACTCGGTTGAGAATACGCCGAAGTTAAAATCAGCCCCTGGCTGGCAACGGCGTCGATATCTGGTGTAGGGTTACCCACCGCCACGCCGCCGCCGTTAAAGCCAACGTCCATCCAGCCCACATCATCCAGCAAGAAAACAACCACGTTCGGTTTCTTACCGGTTTTTCTCTCAAGTTCCGCCAGTTTCTGCTGGGTTTCTTTGTCTTGTGCAGGATGCTGCATCACCGGCATCATGTTGTCGGCAATAGTGGTCGCCGGTTTAACCAGATACTGGTTTGGGTGATCGTATCCGGCAAAGCCTTTACGTGCGGTGGCGGTTGACGGGGTATCTGCTGCGCTGGCCATGAGAGGAAGAGCGGCGGCGACAGCAACAACAAGAAGTTTGGGTGAAAACGAAAATTCCATGCAAAATGCTCCGGTTTCATGTCGTCAAAATGATGACGTAATTAAGCATTGATAATTGAGATCCCTCTCCCTGACAGGATGATTACATAAATAATAGTGACAAAAATAAATTATTTATTTATCCAGAAAATGAATTGGAAAATCAGGAGAGCGTTTTCAATCCTACCTCTGGCGCAGTTGATATGTAAGGCAGGTTTATTATATCGCGTTGATTATTGATGCTGTTTTTAGTTTTATCTGCAATTAATATATATGTTATTAATTGAATGACTTTTATTATTCATTATATATATGTGTAGAATTGTGCGCAGGAGAAATATTCACTCAGGAAGTTATTACTCAGGAAGCAAAGAGGATTACAGAATTATCTCATAACAAGTGTTAAGGGATGTTATTTCCCGGTTCTCTGTGGCATAATAAACGAGTAGATGCTCATTCCATCTCTTATGTTCGCCTTAGTGCCTCATAAACTCCGGAATGACGCAGAGCCGTTTACGGTGCTTATCGTCCACTGACAGATGTCGCTTATGCCTCATCAGACACCATGGACACAACGTTGAGTGAAGCACCCACTTGTTGTCATACAGACCTGTTTTAACGCCTGCTCCGTAATAAGAGCAGGCGTTTTTTTATGACCGAGTAAACAACAGGCTACGTCGCTCTTGGGTCATCGGTTGTGCGTTTAATACACTTACAAGAGAACCTACCGTGGTGATGGGAAGAAACGGATTATCTTCTATTCCGCATAGATCGCGCCCACAACGAGCGGCAATATCTTCGACCAGCTCTTCTAACTCGTCTGCATCGTTTACTAAATCCAGATCATCGTCCAGTTTATCACTGGCTTTCAGTGGTAATGGATAATCGATATAGCCGTTTCCTTGTAAGGTATTCCACACAGCCCGAATCACCCATGTATCTACGGTGTGGGGGGAAAATTGGCGTGCGAACTGACAAATGGAAAGTCCCTGACGTTTATCAGCCATAATCTGGCGCTTCTCGATGAGCTTGATTTTTTCCTGCTTCGCAATGGCTATCAGATACCCAATAAAAAGTGTTAACCAGAAGATGAATGTATTGCCTGTACGTACGGAGGACAGAATCAGCCAACTTACGCCAGCCAGAACGGCACATATCAACAAAATCAGCAAGAGCGTTGCCCGAAAAGGATTAATTTCATGTGATGGTAAGCGGAAAATATAGCGGGACGGTGTGCGCATGTTTGACATCCTTGTAAAAAAATATCGCCCCTGAACGAGGCGATATAGATTACTGCGGTGGGTTGTTTTGCAACGTTAGCATCAAACCGTCGCGACGCATCGCTGCGGCTTCTTCCGGCTTGTGCAGTCTGTCCAGCGCGTCGGCAAGCCATGCGTAATCGTAGGCGTCCGGACGTTGTTTCAGCGCTGCGCGGAAGGCGAGCGATGCTTCCTGCCATTCTCCGTGTTTCATCAGCGACTGACCCAGTGTGCTCCACAACAGCGGGCGATCGCCCACGTTTTTGATCTGTTGGCGCAGCACTTTTTCCAGCTGTTCCGGGTTATTGGTTTTCAGACGCGGGATCGGCAGCAGCAGGCGATCGTCATACTGGCGTTTCAGGCCGTCGATGATAATTTGCTGGGCAGTATCATGATCGTCACACTCAATAAGATGTTCCGCCATTGCCACCTGCAAGGCCACCTGATGACGCGTTTTCCGGCTTTGGTTTTTCCACCAGTTACGCAAACCTTCACTACCGTTATCGGCACGCGCCTGATCCATCAGGCCAATCCATGCCTGTTGTTCCAGCATTGCACGATGTTCTTCATCACCAACATGGGCTTTCGCCATTGATGGGATGATATCCAGCAGCGAACTCCATGCACCAGTGCGGATATACGCCTGTTCCGCCAGACGTAATACTTCCGGATGGCGTGGCGTAACTTCCAGCAGCTTATCAACGCCGTGACGTGCTGCATGGTTTTCATTACGGGCCAGTTGCAGACGTACACGGGTGATTTCTACCGGAATGGTGTCATTGCCGGCCAGCTCCGCTGCGCGTTCCAGATGTTGGTTGGCGCGTGCTTCATCACCACGTTGTTGCGCGGCTTCGGCTGCCAGTAGATAGTTCACCACCGGTTGTTCAGCGTGATCGGCATTTTTCGCCATCAGCTTTTCAACTTGCTGATAATCGCCTTCCGCCAGTTTCAGCAGCGCCTGTTCGGTCTGCTTACGTGCACGGCGACGCTTACGTCCGACAAACCACCCACGGGTGTGCGCGCCTGTGCGGAAGATTCGCCGCAGTAGCCACTCAATGGCAAACAGCACTACCATCGCCAAAATCAAAATAATCGCGAGGCCCGTGACGCTAGTTTCAATATTGTAGTTGTCGGTCTGGATCAGCACGTAACCCTGATGGCCGGCAATCATCGGGCCAACCACGATCCCCGCAATCAGCAACACAAAGAGCAATAACACTTTTAGCATGGTTATTCTCCTTGCGGCGCGGCTGCCGGAGCATCAGCTTGCGGTGCAGGTGCAGGTGCAGGTGCAGGTGCAGGTGCAGGTGCAGGTTTAGCTTCCGTTGTCCCTGCTGCCGGTTGTGCCAGCAGGTTACGCACGCGGGTCTGCATCAATTTTTCCAGCATCGCCTGGCTTTGCAGGGTTTCCGGAAGATCCATCGAGATATTTTGCTGACTTAACTGGTCCACCTCGTCGAGGAACGCTTTGGTGGTGGCATCATCAGTATCGTAGTAAGCACGTACCCAGGTGGAGACGTTCTCCAGCGCCTGGCGATAAGTCTCTTCCTGGTGACGCGGTACAGCTTGTGCTGCGACCAGCAGGCGAGAGCGGATATTTTCGCGCAGATAGATATCCTGATTTGGCGCTAACAGCGGTACGGCAGTGTCATCACGACGGCGAATCGTAATGAAGTTGTCCATAAAATTCTGCCAGCTTTTTTGCAGATTGATACGCCATTCGCTGATGGAACTGGAAAGCTCTTCACCGTCGGAATCCATCGGCGAACCATCGCTGTCATTATCGGCCAGACGCAGGTTATCTACCTGATTTGAAAGCTGATTAAGCTTAAGGATGATACCGTCATAATCCACCTGCGATACCGCAGAAAGGCTGGCGATATCATCGGTAATTGCCCGGCGAACGGTAATCAGACTCGGGTCATTCATATCCGCCAGGCTGGCGTCTGCACTTTTCAGCAACGCTGCAGCGGTCGTGACGTCCTGATCGCTCCACAGCTTCCGTCCGGCGAGTTTCACCAGAAAATCGGCCTGAGCCAGCAGCCAGGTTTTAGCATCGCTGCCGGAAATGGTGGCGACCTTTTGTTGGACTTCATCCAGCTGTTTTGCCAGCGTTTCTTGCTGACGATTCGCCTGCTCAAGCTGTACAGCTTGTTGCTTGATAATGCCTTCCAGCTCGGCTTTTTGGCTCTCCTGGGCTTTTTGCAGTGCCGTAAGTTGGTTAGCCAGGGCATCGCTGGTGGCAGTCTGATTGACGGCCTGTTGTTTACCCCAGCCATACAAACCGACGCCCGCCGCCAGAGCAATAGCGATAGCCACCGCGCTGAGAATCAATGCGGTATTGTTCTTACTCTTTTTTTCTGTTGCGACAGGTTGTGACGTGGTGTCCACGGCCTCCCTGGTCTCTTCAACCACGGCGGAGGTTTTTTCTTGTTCCGTCATTATGGCTTCCTGTTATGAGAGTTATTGTAATGCCCGTAAAAGCGCATCGTTGTCAGCGTTATCGGCGACCTTAATGTCTTGCCAGCCCAGTTCCCGGGCGAGTTTCGCCAAACGCTCACTGACGACCAATAGTCGACAGTGTAGTAACCAGTGCTCACGATACCATTGTGGGATCAGCGACCAGAGTTGCTGCAACATTTCACCGCTGGTAACAACGACCGTCGTCACCTCGCGGGATTGCCAGCGCATCGCTTCTTCTGCACCATCGTAATGGATTGCGCATCGTTGATAACATTCACAAAAAGTGACCTCAGCACCGCGCGCCGTCAGGGAGTCCCCAATTAGCTCACGACCGCCATTGCCACGTAATATCAGCGCACATTTGCCCGCAATATTTTGTAATTCAGGTAATTGTAGCAAGACTTCGCTGATTTCCCGATCCTGTGGGTAGAGAATCTTCTGTCCGCTTACGGTATGTAGTGCCAGCGCGGTGGTGCGTCCAATGGCGAAATAAGTAGGTAGTCGGGGCCATTTACGATCTTGCTGATGCAGCTGTGATTGGGCAAAAGCAACCGCGTGTTGCGAGAGGGCAAACAACAGATCGCTCTCTCCCAGCGCTGCCAGTTGATCAGCAAGTTGCGGTAATTGTCGACCCGGAGAAAACTCAATCAGCGGAAAATGCCAGGCCACCTGCCCCAGTGTGCGCAGACGGCTCACTAACTCTTCTCCTGCGGGAGACGGGCGGGTGACCAGGATACTCATGCCGGGGCGTCTCCGTTATAGACTTCAGCGAGGATCTCGCGCGCGCCGTTATTCAGTAGCTCTTCTGCCAGCGAAATCCCCATTTGTTCGGCATCTTGCGGCGCACCGCGGCGTTCACCGCGAATAATCAGCGAACCGTCCGGCGCGCCGACCAACGCACGCAGCCAGATTTCGCCATCAATAAGCTCGGCGTAGCTACCAATTGGCACCTGACATCCGCCTTCGAGACGGGTATTCATGGCGCGTTCGGCGGTAACACGCAGTGCAGTTTCGTGGTGATTCAGCGCGGCGAGCAGCTCGCGAGTGCGTGCATCATCAAGGCGGCATTCAATGCCCACCGCACCTTGCCCTACCGCCGGAAGAGAAATCTCGGGTGGCAACGCGGCGCGAATGCGGGACTCCAGACCTAAACGTTTTAGTCCGGCTACGGCAAGAATGATGGCATCGTATTCACCGTTATCCAGTTTGCTCAGGCGAGTGCCGACGTTGCCGCGCAGGGAGCGGATAATCAGATCCGGGCGGCGTTCAGCCAGTTGGCACTGGCGACGTAAACTGGACGTCCCGACGATACTGCCTGCCGGTAACGCATCCAGACTGTCATAGTTATTAGACACAAAGGCATCGCGAGGATCTTCACGCTCGCAAATAGTGACCAGCCCCAGACCTTGCGGGAATTCAACCGGCACATCTTTCATTGAATGTACGGCGATATCGGCGCGATTTTCGAGGAGCGCGACTTCCAGCTCTTTAACAAATAAGCCTTTTCCGCCTACTTTCGCCAGCGGCGTATCAAGAATCACATCGCCGCGCGTCACCATCGGTACCAGTTCAACGACCAGGCCCGGATGGCTCGCCATCAACTTGTCTTTGACATAGTGTGCCTGCCAGAGTGCAAGTGGGCTTTGGCGTGTGGCAATTCTTAAAACATTGTCTAACATGCTTGTTACCGTCATTATCATCCGTGGTCCATCCTAACATCCTTGCCAGAGCGATGTCAGTGTTGTGGTGAAACGTAGACGCCTGCGCAAACCGTAAAATGAGGTCGGGCAGTGGATCCTGACAGGCGCTTTGAGCCTTCGTAATAAGGAATTTACAGAGAATAAACGGTGCTACACTTGTATGTAGCGCATCTTTCTTTACGGTCAATCAGCAAGGTGTTAAATTGATCACGTTTTAGACCATTTTTTCGTCGTGAAACTAAAAAAACCAGGCGCGAAAAGTGGTAACGGTTACCTTTGACATACGAAATATCCCGAATGCCGCGTGTTACCGTTGATGTTGGCGGAATCACAGTCATGACGGGTAGCAAATCAGGCGATACGTCTTGTACCTCTATATTGAGACTCTGAAACAGAGACTGGATGCCATAAATCAATTGCGTGTGGATCGCGCGCTTGCTGCTATGGGGCCTGCATTCCAACAGGTCTACAGTCTACTGCCGACATTGTTGCACTATCACCATCCGCTAATGCCGGGTTACCTTGATGGTAACGTTCCCAAAGGCATTTGCCTTTACACGCCTGATGAAACTCAACGCCACTACCTGAACGAGCTTGAACTGTATCGTGGAATGTCAGTACAGGACCCACCGAAAGGTGAGCTTCCAATTACTGGTGTATACACCATGGGCAGCACCTCGTCCGTAGGGCAAAGTTGTTCCTCTGACCTGGATATCTGGGTCTGTCATCAATCCTGGCTCGATAGCGAAGAGCGCCAGTTGCTACAACGTAAATGTAGTCTGCTGGAAAGCTGGGCCGCCTCGCTGGGTGTGGAAGTCAGCTTCTTCCTGATTGATGAAAACCGCTTCCGTCATAATGAAAGCGGCAGCCTGGGGGGCGAAGATTGTGGCTCCACCCAGCATATACTGCTGCTTGACGAATTTTATCGTACCGCCGTGCGTCTCGCCGGTAAGCGTATTCTGTGGAATATGGTGCCGTGCGACGAAGAAGAGCATTACGACGACTATGTGATGACGCTTTACGCGCAGGGCGTGCTGACGCCAAATGAATGGCTGGATCTCGGTGGCTTAAGCTCGCTTTCTGCTGAAGAGTACTTTGGTGCCAGCCTTTGGCAGCTCTACAAGAGTATCGATTCCCCATACAAAGCGGTGCTGAAAACACTGCTGCTGGAAGCCTATTCCTGGGAATACCCGAACCCACGTCTGCTGGCGAAAGATATCAAACAGCGTTTGCACGACGGCGAAATAGTGTCGTTTGGTCTCGACCCGTATTGCATGATGCTGGAGCGCGTCACTGAATATCTGACGGCGATCGAAGATTTTACTCGTCTGGATTTAGTTCGCCGATGCTTCTATTTAAAAGTTTGCGAAAAACTCAGCCGTGAACGCGCCTGCGTAGGCTGGCGTCGTGAAGTGTTAAGCCAGTTGGTGAAAGAGTGGGAATGGGACGATGCTCGTCTGGCGATGCTTGATAATCGCGCTAACTGGAAGATTGATCAGGTGCGTGAGGCGCACAACGAGTTGCTCGACGCGATGATGCAGAGCTACCGTAATCTGATCCGCTTTGCGCGTCGCAATAACCTTAGCGTCTCCGCCAGCCCGCAGGATATCGGCGTGCTGACGCGTAAACTGTACGCCGCGTTTGAAGCATTACCGGGTAAAGTGACGCTGGTAAACCCGCAGATTTCGCCCGATCTCTCGGAACCGAATCTGACCTTTATTTATGTACCGCCGGGCCGCGCCAACCGTTCAGGTTGGTATCTGTATAACCGCGCGCCAAATATTGAGTCAATCATCAGCCATCAGCCGCTGGAATATAACCGTTACCTGAATAAACTGGTGGCGTGGGCATGGTTTAACGGCCTACTGACCTCTCGCACCCGTTTGTATATTAAAGGTAACGGCATTGTCGATTTGCCTAAGTTGCAGGAGATGGTCGCCGATGTGTCGCACCATTTCCCGCTGCGCCTGCCTGCACCGACGCCAAAAGCGCTCTACAGCCCGTGTGAGATCCGCCATCTGGCAATTATCGTTAACCTGGAATATGACCCGACAGCTGCGTTCCGCAATCAGGTGGTGCATTTTGATTTCCGTAAGCTGGATGTCTTCAGCTTTGGCGAGAATCAAAATTGTCTGGTAGGAAGCGTGGACCTGCTGTATCGCAACTCGTGGAACGAAGTGCGTACGCTGCACTTCAACGGCGAGCAATCGATGATCGAAGCCCTGAAAACTATTCTCGGCAAAATGCATCAGGACGCCGCACCGCCAGATAGCGTGGAAGTCTTCTGTTATAGCCAGCATCTGCGCGGGTTAATCCGTACTCGCGTGCAGCAACTGGTTTCTGAGTGTATTGAACTGCGTCTTTCCAGCACCCGCCAGGAAACCGGGCGCTTCAAGGCGCTGCGCGTCTCCGGTCAAACCTGGGGCTTGTTCTTCGAACGGCTGAATGTCTCGGTACAGAAACTGGAAAACGCCATCGAGTTTTATGGCGCTATTTCGCATAACAAACTGCACGGCCTGTCAGTGCAGGTTGAAACCAATCACGTCAAATTACCGGCGGTGGTGGACGGCTTTGCCAGCGAAGGGATCATCCAGTTCTTCTTCGAAGAAACGCAAGACGAGAATGGCTTTAATATCTACATTCTCGACGAAAGCAACCGGGTTGAGGTGTATCACCACTGCGAAGGCAGCAAAGAGGAACTGGTGCGTGACGTCAGTCGCTTCTACTCGTCTTCGCACGACCGTTTCACCTACGGCTCAAGCTTCATCAACTTCAACCTGCCGCAGTTCTATCAGATTGTGAAGGTTGATGGTCGTGAACAGGTGATTCCGTTTCGCACCAAATCTATCGGTAACATGCCACCTGCCAATCAGGAGCATGACGCGCCGCTGTTGCAGCAGTATTTTTCTTGATGCTAATGCCGGAAAGCGAGGCTTATCCGGCATTAGCTCTTAACGAAAACTGACGGTTTCTCCCGCCTGCTGCGTCGCCGCCTGTTCCAGCAAATCCCAGAAGGTTTCGCCGCTGCGATCGCAAATCCACTCATCGCCTTTCAGATCAAAATGGTAGCCGCCCTGTTTGGTTGCCAGCCATACCTGGTGCAGTGGTTCCTGGCGGTTGATAATGATTTTGCTGCCGTTCTCAAAGGTAATGGTTAGTACACCGCCGTTGATTTCACAGTCGATATCGCTGTCGCCATCCCAGTCGTCCAGATGTTCTTCAATGGTCAGCCACAGTTGATCAGCCAGGCGATGAAATTCACTGTCGTTCATTGTTGTATCCTGTTTTTAAGTGATGGCGGCAGTATAGCGGCATGGGGTCAGGGCTTCAAAGTTTGCCCGTCTGCTGCTGCGTTCCGGCATGATTCATCCGTCACCGGAATAATAATATCTCTATATAGCGAAAGATTGGTCTTTTCATAAGGGCGCAAATACACCACGCCTTTTCCCTGTTTCTGGTAAATATTATGTTCCGGCTCATCAAGCCGACATCCCCATGCCGACGATAAGAACAACGAACAAGACAATAAACAAACCACATTGCGATAGTGCATAAAGCCATCCTGGCGCGAGGTGCCGATCACGAAACTACCAGCAAAACATAAATCGCCACGAGTAAGCGTTATACTCGCAGCATTTCCTCACTTTTCAGACTTCATAAAGAGTCGCTAAACGCTTGCTTTTACGCCTTCTCCTGCGATGATAGAAAGCAGAAAGCGATGAACTTTACAGGCAATCCATAATGAAAAACGTGTTTAAGGCACTCACTGTATTACTTACTCTCTTCAGCCTGACGGGCTGCGGTCTGAAAGGTCCGCTCTATTTCCCGCCTGCAGATAAAAACGCACCGCCGCCGACCAAACCGGTAGAGACGCAAACGCAATCCACGGTGCCGGATAAAAACGATCGCGCCACTGGCGATGGTCCATCCCAGGTGAATTACTAAAAGTCAGTTTCTGTACCCGCGTGATTGGAGTAAATGATGCAGTTCTCGAAAATGCATGGCCTTGGCAACGATTTTATGGTCGTCGACGCGGTAACGCAGAATGTCTTTTTTTCACCGGAGCTGATTCGTCGCCTGGCGGATCGGCACCTGGGGATAGGGTTTGACCAGCTGCTGGTGGTTGAGCCACCGTATGATCCGGAACTGGATTTTCACTATCGCATTTTCAATGCTGATGGCAGTGAAGTAGCGCAGTGCGGCAACGGTGCGCGCTGCTTTGCCCGTTTTGTGCGCCTGAAAGGGCTGACCAATAAGCGCGATATCCGCGTCAGCACCGCCAACGGGCGGATGGTGTTGACCGTCACCGATGATGATCTGGTCCGCGTCAATATGGGCGAACCCAACTTCGAACCTTCTGCCGTGCCATTTCGCGCTAACAAAGCGGAAAAGACCTATATTATGCGCGCCGCCGAGCAGACAATCTTATGCGGCGTGGTGTCGATGGGAAATCCGCACTGCGTGATTCAGGTTGATGATGTTGATACTGCGGCGGTAGAAACGCTTGGTCCTGTTCTGGAAAGCCACGAACGTTTTCCGGAGCGCGCCAATATCGGTTTTATGCAAGTGGTTAAACGCGAGCATATTCGTTTACGCGTTTATGAGCGTGGGGCAGGAGAAACCCAGGCCTGCGGCAGCGGCGCGTGTGCGGCGGTGGCGGTAGGGATTCAGCAAGGTTTGCTGGCCGAAGAAGTACGCGTGGAACTCCCTGGCGGTCGTCTTGATATCGCCTGGAAAGGTCCGGGTCACCCGTTATATATGACTGGCCCGGCGGTACATGTCTACGACGGATTTATTCATCTATGAAGCAACCAGGGGAAGAACTGCAGGAAACACTCACGGAGCTTGATGACCGGGCGGTTGTCGATTATCTGATTAAAAATCCTGAGTTTTTTATCCGCAATGCGCGCGCAGTAGAAGCGATACGTGTGCCGCATCCGGTACGCGGCACCGTTTCGTTGGTCGAGTGGCACATGGCCCGCGCACGTAATCATATTCATGTTCTGGAAGAGAACATGGCGTTGTTGATGGAACAGGCTATCGCCAACGAAGGCCTGTTTTATCGTCTACTCTACCTGCAGCGCAGTCTCACCGCCGCCAGCAGTCTCGATGATATGCTGATGCGCTTTCACCGCTGGGCGCGCGATCTCGGCCTGGCAGGTGCGAGTCTGCGCCTGTTTCCAGATCGCTGGCGCTTAGGTGCGCCGTCGAACCACACTCATCTGGCATTAAGCCGTCAGTCTTTCGAACCGCTGCGTATTCAGCGTCTGGGGCAGGAACAGCACTATCTGGGACCGCTTAACGGACCGGAGCTGCTGGTGGTGCTACCGGAAGCGAAAGCGGTGGGATCGGTGGCGATGTCGATGCTGGGAAGCGATGCTGATTTGGGGGTTGTGCTGTTTACCAGTCGCGATGCCAGTCACTATCAACAAGGGCAGGGAACGCAGTTACTTCATGAAATTGCGCTGATGTTGCCGGAGCTTCTGGCGCGTTGGATTGAACGCGTATGACCGATTTACACACCGATGTAGAACGCTACCTACGTTATCTGAGCGTGGAGCGCCAGCTTAGCCCGATAACCCTGCTTAACTACCAGCGACAGCTTGAGGCGATCATCCATTTTGCCAGCGAAAACGGCCTGCAAAGCTGGCAGCAATGTGATGTGACGATGGTGCGTAATTTTGCTGTACGCAGTCGCCGTAAAGGGCTGGGAGCTGCAAGTCTGGCGTTACGGCTTTCTGCGCTACGTAGCTTTTTTGACTGGCTGGTCAGCCAGAATGAACTCAAAGCTAACCCGGCGAAAGGTGTTTCGGCACCGAAAGCGCCGCGTCATCTGCCGAAAAACATCGACGTCGATGATATGAATCGGCTGCTGGATATTGATATCAACGATCCCCTCGCCGTGCGCGATCGGGCAATGCTGGAAGTGATGTACGGCGCGGGTCTGCGTCTTTCCGAGCTGGTGGGGCTCGATATCAAACACCTCGACCTGGAGTCTGGCGAAGTGTGGGTGATGGGAAAAGGCAGCAAAGAGCGCCGCCTGCCGATTGGTCGCAACGCCGTGGCGTGGATTGAGCACTGGCTTGATTTGCGCGACCTGTTTGGTAGCGAAGACGACGCGCTTTTTCTGTCGAAACTGGGCAAACGCATCTCCGCGCGTAATGTGCAGAAACGCTTTGCCGAATGGGGCATAAAACAAGGGCTGAATAATCACGTTCACCCGCATAAATTACGTCACTCGTTCGCTACCCATATGCTGGAGTCGAGCGGCGATCTTCGTGGTGTGCAGGAGCTGCTGGGTCATGCCAACCTCTCCACCACGCAAATCTATACTCATCTTGATTTTCAACACCTTGCCTCGGTGTACGATGCGGCGCATCCACGCGCCAAACGGGGGAAATAATGCGTTTTTACCGGCCTTTGGGGCGCATCTCGGCGCTCACCTTTGACCTGGATGATACCCTTTACGATAACCGTCCGGTGATCCAACGTACTGAGCAAGAAGCACTTACCTTTGTGCAAAATTATCATCCGGCGCTGCGCAGCTTCCAGAATGAAGATCTGCAACGCCTGCGCCAGGCGGTACGGGAAGCGGAACCCGAGATTTATCACGACGTGACGCGCTGGCGTTTTCGTTCGATTGAACAAGCGATGCTCGACGCCGGGCTGAGTGCCGAAGAAGCCAGTGCAGGCGCACATGCAGCAATGATCAACTTTGCCAAATGGCGCAGCCGGATCGACGTCCCGCAGCAAACCCACGACACCTTAAAACAGCTGGCGAAGAAATGGCCGCTGGTGGCGATCACCAACGGTAACGCCCAGCCGGAACTGTTTGGTTTGGGGGATTATTTTGAGTTTGTGCTGCGCGCTGGCCCGCACGGGCGCTCAAAACCGTTCAGCGATATGTACTTTTTGGCTGCGGAAAAACTCAACGTGCCGATCGGCGAGATCTTACATGTTGGGGACGATCTCACCACTGACGTGGGTGGGGCAATTCGCAGCGGAATGCAGGCCTGTTGGATCAGACCGGAAAATGGCGATCTGATGCAAACCTGGGACAGCCGTTTACTGCCGCATCTGGAAATTTCCCGGTTGGCATCTCTGACCTCGCTGATATAATCAGCAAATCTGTATATATACCCAGCTTTTTGGCGGAGGGCGTTGCGCTTCTCCGCCCAACCTATTTTTACGCGGCGGTGCCAATGGACGTTTCTTACCTGCTCGACAGCCTTAATGACAAACAGCGCGAAGCGGTGGCCGCGCCACGCAGCAACCTTCTGGTGCTGGCGGGCGCGGGCAGTGGTAAGACGCGCGTACTGGTGCATCGTATCGCCTGGTTGATGAGCGTGGAAAACTGCTCGCCGTACTCGATTATGGCGGTGACGTTTACCAACAAAGCGGCGGCGGAGATGCGTCATCGTATCGGGCAACTGATGGGCACTAGCCAGGGCGGTATGTGGGTCGGCACCTTCCACGGGCTGGCGCACCGCCTGCTGCGTGCGCACCACATGGACGCCAACCTGCCGCAGGATTTCCAGATCCTCGACAGCGAGGACCAGCTACGCCTGCTCAAACGCCTAATCAAGGCGATGAACCTCGACGAGAAGCAGTGGCCGCCGCGTCAGGCAATGTGGTACATCAACAGCCAGAAAGATGAGGGGCTGCGTCCGCATCATATTCAGAGCTACGGCAACCCAGTGGAGCAAACCTGGCAGAAGGTGTATCAGGCGTATCAGGAAGCCTGTGACCGCGCGGGTCTGGTTGATTTTGCTGAATTGCTGCTTCGTGCCCACGAATTATGGCTCAACAAACCGCATATCCTTCAACATTACCGCGAACGTTTCACCAATATTCTGGTGGATGAATTCCAGGACACTAACAACATTCAGTACGCGTGGATCCGACTGCTGGCAGGCGATACTGGCAAAGTGATGATCGTTGGCGATGACGACCAGTCAATCTACGGCTGGCGCGGGGCGCAGGTCGAGAATATTCAGCGTTTCCTCAATGATTTCCCCGGTGCTGAAACTATCCGTCTGGAGCAGAACTACCGCTCTACCAGCAATATTCTGAGCGCCGCTAACGCCCTGATTGAAAACAATAACGGGCGTCTGGGTAAAAAACTGTGGACCGATGGCGCGGACGGTGAGCCTATTTCCCTCTATTGCGCTTTTAACGAACTCGACGAAGCGCGTTTTGTGGTTAACCGCATCAAAACCTGGCAGGACAACGGCGGGGCGCTCGCTGAGTGCGCCATTCTCTACCGCAGCAACGCCCAGTCGCGTGTGCTGGAAGAGGCGTTATTGCAGGCGAGTATGCCGTATCGTATTTACGGCGGGATGCGCTTCTTCGAACGCCAGGAAATCAAAGATGCGCTCTCGTATCTGCGCCTGATTGCCAACCGCAACGACGACGCGGCCTTTGAGCGTGTGGTGAATACGCCAACGCGGGGTATTGGTGACCGGACGCTGGACGTGGTACGTCAGACATCGCGAGATCGCCAGTTAACACTCTGGCAGGCATGTCGTGAACTGTTGCAGGAAAAAGCCCTCGCCGGACGTGCTGCCAGCGCCTTACAGCGGTTTATGGAGCTGATCGACGCCTTAGCGCAGGAAACTGCCGATATGCCGCTGCATGTACAGACTGACCGGGTAATTAAAGACTCCGGCCTGCGCACCATGTACGAGCAGGAGAAGGGCGAAAAAGGTCAGACGCGTATCGAAAACTTAGAGGAACTGGTGACGGCAACGCGCCAGTTCAGCTACAACGAAGAAGACGAAGATTTAATGCCGCTGCAGGCATTCCTCTCCCATGCGGCGCTGGAAGCGGGCGAGGGGCAGGCGGATACCTGGCAGGATGCGGTGCAGTTGATGACGCTACACTCGGCGAAAGGTCTGGAATTCCCGCAGGTGTTTATCGTTGGTATGGAAGAGGGCATGTTCCCAAGCCAGATGTCGCTGGATGAAGGCGGGCGTCTGGAAGAAGAACGCCGTCTGGCCTACGTTGGCGTAACCCGCGCGATGCAGAAACTGACGCTGACCTACGCGGAAACCCGCCGTCTGTATGGCAAAGAGGTTTACCATCGCCCGTCGCGCTTTATCGGTGAGTTGCCGGAAGAGTGTGTGGAAGAGGTGCGCCTGCGCGCCACGGTAAGCCGCCCGGTCAGCCATCAGCGTATGGGTACGCCGATGGTCGAGAACGACAGCGGCTACAAGCTCGGCCAGCGCGTACGCCACGCTAAGTTTGGTGAAGGAACCATCGTCAATATGGAAGGCAGCGGCGAGCATAGCCGTTTGCAGGTGGCGTTCCAGGGCCAGGGTATTAAATGGCTGGTGGCGGCTTACGCCCGACTGGAGACGGTATAATTTACGATTCCGTTGCCGGATGTGGTGCGCCACACCGCATCCGGCATCAGTAACTTACTTAGCGCACTTCTTCACATCAATATTCCAGTCAGCACCAGACGCAACCTGATGTTTCTGCGCGAAATTATCCATATTCAGCGCCACGGAAACATTCAATAAGCTGTTCAGATACACCATCGGCTGGCCTTCCGGCACATCGCCGAAGCTTGCGACATACGGCATTTTCCCTGCGTATTTTTGCTGGGAACCTTCGGAAATGGTCACACACAACGTGTCGTTGAGTTTGATTCCTGCCTGATTCAGCAACTCGTCGCTGATATTGCTCCAGACGTTGCCGTACTGAATATCGAGAATCGGGATATTGCCCTTCACTTCACCTTTTGTTGCTTTGGCTTTCTGATAAGAAAGTTCGACAACTTTTGCAGGAAGCTTTGGCCCCACCTGCTCGAACGTGATCGCCCCGGAAGCCAGACGCGCACCGGTGTAGGCATATACATCACGACCATGGAAGGTATATGACTTTTCGGAACCTTTCAGACGGTTGGTTTTTTCATCGATTTGCCGGACGCTCTCAATACCCAGCGATTCCGCCACCAACGTGAGCGTACCGTTATCTGGTGAAACGAAGTACTGACCGTTTTTGGTTTTCAGCACTACCGATTTACGGTCTGTACCAACACCTGGATCGACCACGCTAACAAACACCGAACCTTGCGGCCAGTAACTGGCAGTCTGATACAGGCGATAAGCGCCTTCCCAGATGTTATACGGTGGAATTTCGTGTGTTAAATCAAAGATTTTAAGATTATGGTCAACACCGAATGCGACCCCTTTCATCGCCGAGACGGCACCATCTTTCAGGCTAAAATCCGTTTGTAAAATCAAAGCGTTATCCGCATAAGCGGATGATGACCCCAGACACGTTAATAAAAACAACGCTGAAAACGTTTTTTTCATCTATATTTCCTTAAGTTATCTGATGTTGTCCTGTGTTGTGCCAGACGAAGAGCATCTGGAACTTATCAGTTTAACGCTCTCTCTTTTGTTTACCCAGAGCACGCCTGATGGATTCAGATTTTAACCACAAAATTTAAGTGTTCCGGGGAACGTAAACAGGAGGAAGCAGGAAAAAAATGTGTCGCCGTTGCGTGTTGACGGCAAAATTTTGCTGGCGTAACATGCGCGCACGATCACTCTAAGAGGACATTCGCCTTGGACACACCCAGTAGATACTGGCTCACTATCCTGTCATCCAGGATCAACTCCTAAGGCTATCCCTTTTTGCTGATAGCCTTAGCGGTTGTCAGCGACCTCAATTTTTCCCGTCGCGCTGAGTCAGGCTGTTTAATGGTCTGAAACCCAATTTGTTTCTGTGTGCCCACCGAACTGTCCGATATTTTAAGCATTGGGAGTCCCGGTCATGCTGAGCGCATTTCAACTGGAAAATAACCGACTGACCCGGCTGGAAGTCGAAGAGTCACAACCCCTTGTAAATGCAGTATGGATTGATCTTGTCGAACCGGACGACGACGAGCGACTGCGCGTACAATCTGAACTCGGCCAGAGCCTGGCAACCCGCCCGGAACTGGAAGACATCGAAGCATCGGCACGTTTCTTTGAAGACGACGACGGCCTGCATATTCACTCCTTCTTCTTCTTTGAAGATGCGGAAGATCACGCCGGTAACTCCACCGTGGCATTTACCATCCGTGATGGTCGTCTGTTTACTCTGCGTGAGCGTGAATTGCCTGCTTTTCGCCTTTACCGTATGCGTGCCCGTAGCCAGTCGATGGTAGACGGTAACGCCTACGAGCTGCTGCTGGATCTGTTCGAAACCAAAATCGAACAGTTGGCGGATGAAATTGAAAACATCTACAGCGATCTGGAGCAGTTGAGCCGGGTAATTATGGAAGGGCATCAGGGCGATGAGTATGACGAGGCGCTCTCCACACTGGCGGAACTGGAAGATATCGGCTGGAAAGTTCGCCTGTGTCTGATGGATACCCAGCGTGCGCTGAACTTCCTGGTGCGTAAGGCGCGTTTACCGGGCGGGCAACTGGAGCAGGCGCGTGAAATCCTGCGAGATATCGAATCCCTGCTGCCGCATAACGAATCCCTGTTCCAGAAGGTGAACTTCCTGATGCAGGCGGCGATGGGTTTTATCAACATCGAGCAGAACCGCATCATCAAAATCTTCTCGGTGGTATCCGTCGTGTTCCTGCCACCGACGCTGGTGGCTTCCAGCTACGGGATGAACTTTGAGTTTATGCCAGAACTGAAGTGGAGCTTCGGCTACCCAGGTGCGATTATCTTTATGATCCTCGCGGGCCTGGCACCGTATCTGTACTTTAAGCGGAAGAACTGGCTGTAACTTCACGATGTCGCTGTGAGTAAGTTAGTGTGCTGACAGCGACATTTTAGCCGAGGGTATCGCAGATAACATACAAAGATAGATAAGTTAGTGGGTAGGCTCTTTAAACGGCCTACCCATGTTAATGCTTAACTTTTTCTACGCTGCGTATAAATCGCATCCATCACAAAAATTGCCAGCGCCACCCAAATAAAGGCGAAAGTTACCATCTTATCGGCACCCGGTTTTTCACCATAAAACGTCACAGCCAGCAGGAACATCAGCGTCGGACCAATGTACTGGAAAAAGCCTAACGTTGAGAGACGCAGGCGTGTCGCAGCTGCAGTAAAACACAACAGCGGTACGGTAGTGACAATACCGGCGGCGATCAGCAGTAAATTCAGCGACATCGGGTTTTGCCCCATATGACTGGTTGAGCTGTCGGCAATAGCAAACAGGTAAATCGCCGCCACGGGCAGCAACCACATAGTTTCGATTAACATGCCGGTTTGCGCTTCAACAGCAATCTTCTTGCGCACCAGGCCGTAGAAAGCAAAACTAAACGCCAGCCCCAGCGCGATGATCGGCAGTGAACCAAAAGTCCACAACTGAACCAACACGCCACAAATCGCCAGAATCACCGCCAGCCATTGCATCCGGCGGAATCGCTCGCCGAGGAAAATCATCCCCAGCACAATGTTCACCAGCGGGTTAATAAAGTAACCAAGGCTCGCTTCCAGCATATGGTGATTGTTCACCGCCCAGATAAACAGTAGCCAGTTGCCACCAATCAGCACGGCAGAGACTGCCAGCATAAAAATTTTCTGTGGCGTCTGAATCAGCGTTTTTAAATAGGACCACTGGCGGCAAATGCTCATCAGCACCACCATAAAGAAAAACGACCAGATCACGCGATGCGTCAGGATCTCATCGGCGGGCACGTAGTAAATCAGCTTGAAGTACGCTGGCGCAATACCCCAAATAAAATAAGCGGCAAGAGCGAGTAATACGCCCTGCCGCGTTTGTTTTGCATCCATCGGGAATACTCATTTTTAATTGGTAACAGCAGTTTACCTGCTTTTATGTCTTCAACCTACCATATAGGTGGCGGTGGCACTGGCAATATAAAGCTGTTCTTCATTGTGTAATTCAACGCGGGCGACGGCGACTTTATTGCCTGCACGCAACAGGCTACTGGTAGCAGTAAAACGCTCGCCTCTGCCTGGGCGCAGATAATCGACGCGAAGATCAATGGTCCCCATCCGCGATAGCCGCTGGCGTAGTTCATCTTCACTGATGGTTTCGTGGCGGGTTAAGGTACTTCCCACGCACACCAGACCTGCGGCGACATCCAGCGCCGACGCAATGACCCCGCCGTGCAAAATGCTTTGCGCCCAGTTACCCACCATCATCGGCTGATTTTTAAAGGCCAGCTGTGCGAACTCTTTTTCGTAACGCTCCAGTTCCATCCCCAATGCGCGGTTAAATGGCATGTGATAAACAAACATCTCACCCACTAATTTGAGGGCTTGTTCAGCGGTCAGTACGGCAGACATAACATCCTTACACTTCATTAGTTAATGAAATGTTGATTTTATGCTTCTTTGTTGTTGGTTTCTACTTTAGGAAGGGATAACTAACGGCAATGGAGTTAAGTATGTAAAATAGCCCGCAGAAAAACATTCACCTTATCAATAATTCGTTACGGAGAACACGAGCGATGCGGACTCTGCAGGGCTGGTTGTTGCCGGTGTTTATGTTGCCTATGGCAGTATATGCACAAGAGGCAACGGTGAAAGAGGTGCATGACGCGCCAGCGGTGCGTGGCAGTATTATCGCCAATATGCTGCAGGAGCATGACAATCCGTTCACGCTCTATCCTTATGACACCAACTACCTCATTTACACCCAAACCAGCGATCTGAATAAAGAAGCGATTGCCAGTTACGACTGGGCGGAAAACGCGCGTAAGGATGAAGTAAAGTTCCAGTTGAGCCTGGCGTTTCCGCTGTGGCGTGGGATTTTAGGCCCGAACTCGGTGTTGGGTGCGTCTTATACGCAAAAATCCTGGTGGCAGCTTTCTAATAGCGATGAGTCATCACCGTTTCGTGAAACTAACTACGAACCGCAATTGTTCCTCGGTTTTGCCACGGATTACAACTTTGCTGGCTGGACGCTGCGCGATGTGGAAATGGGCTACAACCACGACTCAAACGGGCGTTCAGACCCGACTTCCCGCAGCTGGAACCGCCTTTATACCCGCCTGATGGCAGAAAACGGTAACTGGTTGGTAGAGGTGAAGCCGTGGTATGTGGTGGGGAATACGGACGATAACCCGGACATCACCAAATATATGGGTTACTACCAGCTTAAAATCGGCTATCACCTCGGTGATGCGGTGCTCAGTGCGAAAGGACAGTACAACTGGAACACCGGCTACGGCGGCGCGGAGTTAGGCTTAAGTTACCCGATCACCAAACATGTGCGCCTTTATACTCAGGTTTACAGCGGTTACGGCGAATCGCTCATCGACTATAACTTCAACCAGACCCGCGTTGGTGTGGGAGTTATGCTAAACGACCTGTTTTGATGAATGGTTGGCAAATCTGGAATCCAGCATCCAGGATTACCCTCTCAGAGACTAAAAGCATTGCAGTTTCTCGCGCAGGCGCTGAAAATAGCGCCTGTTTTTATTTCAGGCAATCGGGGTTAATGTGGCGCAGGCGGAAGTGTTGAATCTGGAGTCCGGGGCTAAACAGGTTTTACAAGAAACCTTTGGCTACCAACAGTTTCGCCCCGGCCAGGAAGAGATTATCGACACCGTACTTTCCGGTCGCGATTGCCTGGTCGTCATGCCCACTGGTGGCGGAAAATCCCTTTGCTATCAAATTCCTGCCTTACTGCTAAACGGTCTTACCGTGGTTGTTTCACCACTGATTTCGTTGATGAAAGATCAGGTGGATCAGCTACAGGCCAACGGCGTGGCGGCGGCGTGCCTTAACTCGACGCAAACCCGCGAGCAGCAGCTTGAAGTAATGACAGGCTGCCGCACCGGGGAAATCCGCCTGCTGTATATCGCGCCGGAACGCCTGATGCTGGATAACTTCCTTGAGCATCTGGCGCACTGGAACCCGGTGTTATTAGCCGTTGATGAAGCCCACTGTATTTCCCAGTGGGGCCACGATTTCCGCCCGGAATATGCCGCGCTCGGTCAGTTGCGCCAGCGTTTCCCGATGCTGCCGTTTATGGCGCTAACCGCCACCGCCGACGACACCACGCGCCAGGATATTGTGCGCCTGCTGGGGCTGAACGATCCGCTGATTCAAATCAGCAGTTTTGACCGCCCGAACATTCGCTACATGCTGATGGAGAAGTTCAAACCGCTCGATCAGTTGATGCGCTACGTGCAGGAACAGTGCGGTAAGTCAGGCATTATCTACTGCAACAGCCGCGCGAAAGTAGAAGACACCGCTGCGCGCCTGCAAAGCAAGGGAATTAGCGCGGCGGCCTATCATGCCGGGCTGGAGAATAATGTCCGCGCCGATGTGCAGGAAAAATTTCAGCGCGATGACCTGCAAATTGTGGTGGCGACGGTGGCGTTCGGCATGGGCATCAACAAGCCGAACGTCCGCTTCGTGGTCCACTTTGATATTCCGCGCAATATCGAATCCTATTATCAGGAAACCGGTCGCGCTGGGCGTGATGGCCTGCCCGCGGAAGCGATGCTGTTTTACGATCCGGCGGATATGGCGTGGCTGCGCCGTTGCCTGGAAGAGAAGCCGCAGGGGCAGTTGCAGGATATCGAGCGCCACAAACTCAATGCGATGGGCGCGTTTGCTGAAGCGCAAACTTGCCGTCGTTTGGTATTGCTGAACTATTTTGGCGAAGGGCGTCAGGAGCCGTGCGGGAACTGCGATATCTGCCTCGATCCGCCAAAACAGTACGATGGTTCAACCGATGCGCAGATTGCCCTTTCCACCATTGGTCGTGTGAATCAGCGGTTTGGGATGGGTTATGTGGTGGAAGTGATTCGCGGTGCTAATAATCAGCGTATCCGCGACTATGGTCATGACAAACTGAAAGTCTATGGCATGGGCCGTGATAAAAGCCATGAACATTGGGTGAGCGTGATCCGCCAGCTGATTCACCTCGGCCTGGTGACGCAAAATATTGCCCAGCATTCTGCCCTACAACTGACAGAGGCTGCGCGTCCGGTGCTGCGCGGCGAATCCTCTTTGCAACTTGCCGTGCCGCGTATCGTGGCGCTCAAACCGAAAGCGATGCAGAAATCGTTCGGCGGCAACTATGATCGCAAACTGTTCGCCAAATTACGCAAACTGCGTAAATCGATTGCCGATGAAAGCAATGTCCCGCCGTACGTGGTGTTTAACGACGCAACCTTGATTGAGATGGCGGAGCAGATGCCGATCACCGCCAGCGAAATGCTCAGCGTTAACGGCGTTGGTATGCGCAAGCTGGAACGCTTTGGCAAACCGTTTATGGCGCTGATTCGTGCGCATGTCGATGGTGACGACGAAGAGTAGTCAGCAGCATAAAAAAGTGCCAGGATGAAGACTCCGTAAACGTTTCCCCCGCGAGTCTAATGTATGTTGATGTTATTCCTCACCGTCGCCATGGTGCACATTGTGGCGCTTATGAGCCCCGGTCCCGATTTCTTTTTTGTATCTCAGACCGCTGTTAGTCGTTCTCGTAAAGAAGCGATGATGGGCGTGCTGGGCATTACCTGCGGCGTAATGGTTTGGGCTGGGATTGCGTTGCTTGGCCTACATTTGATTATCGAAAAAATGTCCTGGCTGCATACGCTGATTATGGTGGGCGGTGGCCTGTATCTCTGCTGGATGGGTTACCAGATGCTACGTGGTGCACTGAAAAAAGAGGTTGTTTCTGCCCCTGCGCCACAAGTCGAACTGGCGAAAAGCGGGCGCAGTTTTCTTAAGGGCTTACTGACCAATCTCGCGAACCCTAAAGCGATTATCTACTTTGGTTCGGTGTTCTCGCTGTTTGTCGGTGATAATGTCGGCACCACCGAACGCTGGGGCATTTTCGCGTTGATTATTGTCGAAACACTGGCGTGGTTTACCGTCGTTGCCAGCCTGTTTGCTCTGCCGCAAATGCGCCGTGGTTATCAACGTCTGGCGAAGTGGATTGATGGTTTTGCCGGGGCGTTATTTGCCGGATTTGGCATTCATTTGATTATTTCGCGTTAATGCCAGACGCGTCATCAGAGTAAGTCGGATAAGGCGTTTACGCCGCATCCGACATTATTTTCACGCATGCCTCGCCGATGCTAACAGCGCTCCCACCAGCATAAATAACGAGCCGAAAATCTTATTCAGCGCCTTCATCTGCTTTGGTCCTTTAATCCATAGAGCAATCCGTTGAGCAAGGGTGGCGTAACCGATCATCACAATAATATCGACCACAATAGTGGTGACGCCGAGCACGATATACTGCATCAGCTGCGGCTGTTGCGGCATGATGAATTGCGGAAATAGCGCCGCCAGAAACACAATACTTTTGGGATTGGTGAGATTGACAAAAACTGCGCGCTGGAACAAATGTCGACGCGATTGAGTAGAGGCCAGCGATTTAAGATCAATTGCGCCAGCGGCGCGCCATTGCTGTATTCCCAGCCAAATCAAGTAAGCTGCGCCTGCCCACTTCAACACTTCAAACGCAATCACTGAGCGGGAAAATAGCGTCCCCAACCCCACGCCAACCAGCACAATATGAATCGCCAGTCCGGTCTGAAGCCCAGCAATAGACGCCACCGCGCCGCGATAACCGTGGTTGAGCGAGGTGGTCATGGTGTTGATTGCGCCAGAGCCTGGCGACAGGCTTAAAATGATCGATGTCAGCAGGTAGGCAAACCACCATTCTAAGGTCATGATGAACTCCCGGTGTGTCTATTTTTGTGCCACAATACGCTACTGTCGCAGCGTTGTGTCAGGCACGCTTAAAAAAACGATTTTACGTGGTTTAAGAGGCAGATTACCCGATGTTTCAGCAGCAAAAAGACTGGGAAACAAGAGAAAACGCGTTTGCTGCTTTTACCATGGGACCGCTGACTGATTTCTGGCGTCAGCGTGATGAAGCAGAGTTTACTGGTGTGGATGACATTCCGGTTCGCTTTGTCCGTTTTCGCGCACAGCACCATGACCGGGTGGTAGTCATCTGCCCGGGGCGTATTGAGAGCTACGTAAAATATGCGGAACTGGCCTACGACCTGTTCCATTCGGGGTTTGATGTTTTAATCATCGACCATCGCGGGCAGGGACGTTCCGGTCGCCTGTTAGCCGATCCACATCTCGGGCATGTTAATCGCTTTAATGATTATGTTGATGATCTGGCGGCATTCTGGCAACAGGAGGTTCAGCCCGGTTCGTGGCGTAAACGCTATATACTGGCACATTCGATGGGCGGTGCGATCTCCACATTATTTCTGCAACGCCATCCAGGTGTATGTGACGCCATTGCGCTAACTGCGCCAATGTTTGGGATCGTGATTCGTATGCCGTCATTTATGGCACGGCAGATCCTCAATTGGGCCGAAGCGCATCCACGTTTCCGTGATGGCTATGCAATAGGCACCGGGCGCTGGCGCGCGTTGCCGTTTGCTATCAACGTACTGACCCACAGCAGACAGCGATATCGACGTAACTTACGTTTCTATGCTGATGACCCAACGATTCGCGTCGGTGGGCCGACCTACCATTGGGTACGCGAAAGTATTCTGGCTGGCGAACAGGTGTTAGCCGGTGCGGGTGATGACGCCACGCCAACGCTTCTCTTACAAGCTGAAGAGGAACGCGTGGTGGATAACCGCATGCACGACCGTTTTTGTGAACTACGCACCGCTGCGGGCCATCCTGTCGAAGGAGGACGGCCGTTGGTAATTAAAGGTGCGTACCATGAGATCCTTTTTGAAAAGGACGCAATGCGCTCAGTCGCGCTCCACGCTATCGTTGATTTTTTCAACAGGCATAACTCACCCAGCGGAAACCGCTCTACAGAGGTTTAAATTTCTTATGTACCAGGTTGTTGCGTCTGATTTAGATGGCACGTTACTTTCTCCCGACCATACGTTATCCCCTTACGCCAAAGAAACTCTGAAGCTGCTCACCGCGCGCGGCATCAACTTTGTGTTTGCGACCGGTCGTCACCACGTTGATGTGGGGCAAATTCGCGATAATCTGGAGATTAAGTCTTACATGATTACCTCCAATGGCGCGCGCGTTCACGATCTGGATGGCAACCTGATTTTTGCTCATAACCTGGATCGCGACATTGCCAGCGATCTGTTTGGCGTAGTCAACGACAATCCGGACATCATTACTAACGTTTATCGCGACGACGAATGGTTTATGAATCGCCATCGCCCGGAAGAGATGCGCTTTTTCAAAGAAGCGGTGTTCAATTATGCGCTGTATGAGCCGGGATTGCTGGAGCCGGAAGGCGTCAGCAAAGTGTTCTTCACCTGCGATTCCCATGAAAAACTTCTGCCACTGGAGCAAGCGATTAACGCTCGCTGGGGCGATCGCGTCAATGTCAGTTTCTCTACCTTAACCTGCCTGGAAGTCATGGCTGGCGGCGTTTCAAAAGGCCATGCCCTGGAAGCGGTAGCGAAGAAACTGGGTTACAGCCTGCAAGATTGTATTGCCTTTGGCGATGGAATGAACGATGCCGAAATGCTGTCGATGGCGGGGAAAGGCTGCATTATGGGCAGCGCGCATCAACGGCTGAAAGATCTGCATCCAGAGCTGGAAGTGATTGGTACTAACGCCGAAGACGCAGTGCCGCATTATCTGCGTAAGCTCTATTTATCGTAATCGTTCTTTATTTGGTCAGTTGTCAACCTGATACTTCGCTACAATGGATACTCGTTAATCAAAGAGTTTTCCATTGTGGCGCTACTTATCATCACCACGATTCTGTGGGCCTTCTCCTTTAGCTTTTATGGCGAGTACCTTGCGGGGCACGTCGATAGCTATTTTGCGGTGCTGGTGCGCGTTGGCCTGGCGGCACTCGTTTTTCTGCCGTTTCTGCGTACCCGTGGCAATAGCCTGAAAACAGTCGGCCTGTATATGCTGGTGGGCGCGATGCAGCTCGGCGTGATGTATATGCTGAGTTTCCGCGCTTATCTCTACCTGACGGTTTCCGAGCTGCTGCTGTTCACCGTGCTGACGCCGCTCTACATCACGCTGATTTATGACATCATGAGTAAGCGCCGTCTGCGCTGGGGCTATGCTTTTAGCGCCTTGTTGGCGGTGATTGGTGCCGGGATTATTCGCTATGATCAGGTCACCGACCATTTCTGGACTGGCTTGTTGCTGGTGCAGCTCTCCAATATCACTTTTGCCATCGGCATGGTGGGTTACAAACGTCTGATGGAAACTCGCCCGATGCCGCAGCATAACGCCTTTGCGTGGTTCTATCTTGGCGCGTTCCTGGTGGCAGTGATTGCATGGTTCTTGCTGGGAAATGCGCAGAAAATGCCGCAAACCACGTTGCAATGGGGCATTCTGGTGTTTCTTGGCGTGGTGGCTTCCGGGATTGGCTACTTTATGTGGAACTACGGCGCGACGCAGGTGGACGCCGGAACGCTGGGCATTATGAATAATATGCACGTTCCGGCAGGGCTGCTGGTAAACCTGGCTATCTGGCACCAACAGCCGCACTGGCCAACGTTTATTACAGGCGCGCTGGTGATCCTGGCCTCACTGTGGGTGCATCGTAAGTGGGTCGCTCCGCGCTCTTCACAAACGGCAGATGATCGCAGGCGTGATTGCGCGCTGAACGAATAAACGCTTCTGTAATCGGCTGACGCTGCTCGCCATCGCGCACGGCGGCGTACAGTCGGCTCCACAAGCCTTCGCCCAGGGTTTTGGTGACCACCAGACCCTGGCGTTCAAAACTCTCCACCACCCAATGAGGTAGTGCGGCAATACCCATCCGTGCGGCAACCATCTGAATCAACAATAAGGTGTTATCGACGCTTTTCAGTGACGGGCTGACGCCTGCTGGCTGAAGAAAATGCCGCCAGACATCCAGTCGGCTACGCTGCACCGGATAAATCAACAGCGTTTCGCTGGCGAGATCTTCCGGTGTAATACGCGTTTTTGCCGCCAGTGGATGGTCAGGTGCTAACACCAGACGTACTTCATAGTCGAACATCGGCGAATAATGCAGGCCACTGCGCGGCAGAATATCGGACGTCATCACCAGATCCAGCTCGCCCTGTTGCAACGCAGGCTGCGGATCAAACGTTACGCCCGATTTAAAATCCATCTCCACCTGCGGCCAGTTCTTATGGAAATTTTCTAATGCGGGCGTCAGCCACTGAATACAGCTATGGCACTCTATGGCAATGCGCAGGTGCGTCTGCTGCGGTTCATTGCAGGCTTGCAGTGCCTGGCTAATTTGCGGCAGCACCTGATTTGCCAGTTGCAACAGGATTTCTCCCTGCGGTGTAAAGCGTAGCGGCTGGCTCTTACGCACAAATAGCCGGAAGCCAAGGCGTTGTTCCAGATCGCTAAACTGGTGAGACAGGGCGGATTGCGTTTGATGCAACGTCGCCGCAGCGGCTGCGAGTGAGCCGCAGTTCCGCAACGCTTGTAGCGTTTTCAGGTGTTTTACTTCGATCATGAAAGTCCTTCACTTCGGCATGAATAATTTGCGCTTGAGGAATATACAGTAACCGCCAATTATGGATGTGTAAACATCTGGACGGCTAAATACTAAAAATTCCATAAGGGGCATATAATGACAATTCTTAATCACACCCTCGGTTTCCCTCGCGTTGGCCTGCGTCGCGAGCTGAAAAAAGCGCAAGAGAGTTATTGGGCGGGGAACTCCACGCGTGAAGAACTGCTGGCGGTAGGGCGTGAATTGCGTGCTCGTCACTGGGATCAACAAAAGCAAGCGGGTATCGACCTGCTGCCGGTGGGCGATTTTGCCTGGTACGATCATGTACTGACAACCAGTCTGCTGCTGGGTAATGTTCCGCAACGTCATCAGAACAACGATGGTTCGGTAGATATCGACACCCTGTTCCGTATTGGTCGTGGACGTGCACCGACTGGCGAACCTGCGGCGGCAGCGGAAATGACCAAATGGTTTAACACCAACTATCACTACATGGTGCCGGAGTTCGTTAAAGGCCAACAGTTCAAACTGACCTGGACGCAGTTGCTGGAGGAAGTGGACGAGGCGCTGGCGCTGGGCCACAAGGTGAAACCTGTGCTGCTGGGGCCGGTTACCTACCTGTGGCTGGGTAAAGTGAAAGGTGAACAGTTTGATCGCCTGAGCCTGCTGAACGACATTCTGCCGGTTTATCAGCAAGTGCTGGCAGAACTAGCGAAACGCGGCATTGAGTGGGTACAGATCGACGAACCCGCGCTAGTGCTGGAACTGCCGCAGGCGTGGCTGGATGCGTACAAACCCGCTTACGATGCTCTGCAGGGGCAGGTGAAACTGCTGCTGACTACCTATTTTGAAGGCGTAACACCAAATCTCGACACGATTACTGCGCTGCCTGTTCAGGGTCTGCATGTCGATCTTGTACATGGTAAAGATGACGTTGCTGAACTGCACAAGCGTCTGCCTTCTGACTGGCTGCTGTCTGCGGGTCTTATCAATGGTCGTAACGTCTGGCGCGCCGATCTTACCGAGAAATATGCGCAAATTAAGGACATTGTCGGCAAACGCGATTTGTGGGTGGCATCTTCCTGCTCGTTGCTGCACAGCCCCATCGACCTGAGCGTGGAAACGCGTCTTGATGCAGAAGTGAAAAGCTGGTTTGCCTTCGCCCTGCAAAAATGTCATGAACTGGCATTGCTGCGCGATGCGCTGAACAGTGGTGATACGGCAGCTCTGGCAGAGTGGAGCGCTCCGATTCAGGCGCGTCGTCACTCTACTCGTGTACATAATCCGGCAGTAGAAAAGCGTCTGGCGGCGATCACCGCCCAGGACAGTCAGCGTGCGAATGTCTATGAAGTGCGTGCTGAAGCTCAGCGTGCGCGTTTTAAACTGCCCGCGTGGCCGACCACCACGATTGGTTCCTTCCCGCAAACCACGGAGATTCGTACCCTGCGTCTGGATTTTAAAAAGGGTAATCTCGACGCCAATAACTACCGCACGGGCATTGCGGAACATATCAAGCAGGCCATTGTTGAGCAGGAACGTTTGGGACTGGATGTGCTGGTACATGGCGAGGCCGAGCGTAATGACATGGTGGAATACTTTGGCGAGCATCTGGATGGCTTTGTCTTTACGCAAAACGGTTGGGTACAGAGCTACGGTTCCCGCTGCGTGAAGCCACCGATTGTTATTGGTGACGTTAGCCGCCCGGCACCGATTACCGTGGAGTGGGCAAAATATGCGCAATCCCTGACTGATAAACCGGTGAAAGGGATGTTGACCGGCCCGGTGACTATTCTCTGCTGGTCGTTCCCGCGTGAAGATGTCAGCCGTGAAACCATCGCCAAACAGATTGCGCTGGCACTGCGTGATGAAGTCGCGGACCTGGAAGCCGCTGGAATTGGCATCATTCAGATTGACGAACCGGCATTGCGCGAAGGTTTACCACTGCGTCGCAGCGACTGGGATGCCTATCTCCAGTGGGGCGTGGAGGCTTTCCGTATCAACGCCGCCGTGGCGAAAGATGACACACAAATCCACACTCACATGTGTTACTGCGAGTTCAACGACATTATGGATTCGATTGCGGCGCTGGACGCAGACGTCATCACCATCGAAACCTCGCGTTCCGACATGGAGTTGCTGGAGTCGTTTGAAGAGTTTGATTATCCAAATGAAATCGGTCCTGGCGTCTATGACATTCACTCGCCAAACGTACCGAGCGTGGAATGGATTGAAGCCTTGCTGAAGAAAGCGGCAAAACGCATTCCGGCAGAGCGCCTGTGGGTCAACCCGGACTGTGGCCTGAAAACGCGCGGCTGGCCAGAAACCCGCGCGGCACTGGCGAACATGGTGCAGGCGGCGCAGAATTTGCGTCGGGGATGACGAATATTAGCGAGTCACTGTAAATTGCAGTACGATAATGGCTTCCAGTACTGGAAGCCATTTTGCATGAGTGCCAGATTGAAGCAGATCTTCAGGAGTAGAAATAACCGAATCGTTTTTTTCGCAAAACACAGTTTTGAGTGATTCCGTTCAGTAATCAACGCTACGTTATTTATTCTCACGTTGCACGAGATTGTATCCCTTTTCACTAACGTGGTAGTAAGGCATAGACTTATGCCCGCTATCCTCAATAATAACCAAACCTTCGTTAGCTAATTTGTTAACAATATTAACAACATTACCGAATCCTGGTATTTGCCTTATGGATAGTGTGCGATCGAGATTCATCCAGTTCCAGTTTATATCTTTCTCAGTCATAACGTTCAGCACGTTAAGTTCATTTTTAGTGATCACGATATTCTGTACCAAAATTGATGAGTATCTTATTGAAAGATCACAATGTAAATCATGCTCCTGTAATGGCTGGATCAGAAGAGGTTGTCTTGTTGTTCTTTGATAAGATTCAATCCATATTGAGAAACTCTGTAGCGTGGTTTAGAGTTGCCCTCACCATTTACGATATCAACCAACCCATGATTAACCAGCTTTGTTACGATATTCGCTACGTTGCCAAATCCTGGAATATTTCGTATAGCTAAAGTACGATCCAGCACCATCCAGCTCCAGTCAATATCTTTCTCAGCCATAACTTTCAGCACGTTAAATTCAACTATCGTAATCGTCATTTTTTTGCATCCGGATGAAATAAGTCAGTATCTTTAATTTTAAAGTCTTCTAGAGTTGCAGTATGTGCATTATTCCATAATTCATATCCATCTAAACCATTCGGTTCACCTGTTTCCCATCCTAAATTACAATAACGCTGATACTCGCGGCATTCATGAGTATAGTAGTTCAGATCGTATTTTTCAGGAAGCAATTCTTTATTTGCTATTTTTTTTAGCCTTGAAATCATTACATCATTAGCTGGATCATGATCAAATCTGGAGATATGCTTTTCAACAATAGCGATACCTTCCCTATTGATTGTTACGCCATCTATCGTCAGGTTTTCTATTGGACCACCGGCAAGGTCGGGATTAAATGGTCTTCCTGATACTGCTCCTCTGGCTCCGAAATGCTCAAATGATTCCAAATCAGGGAATCTCATTCTTCCCAGAACAACTCCAGCAACTATTGAAGCACCAGCGATGAGTAACCCTTTGTTATCCATAACTTGATCGTAACCAGCAGGTGCATCTCCTCCCAACTTGTTTGCTGTTTCCCTGAATCCTTCGATATTCCCATTGTATATGCCGCCAGCAGCAAGCAGTCTGCCAACCGCTTTACTATTGAGTGTTTTGAGGCCATTATCATCTTTAGTTTTTTGCCGTGGTATAAACAGACGGTTGTAGTTATCGGGAAATGCCAAATGACTAAATTCAGTATTAGCAATCAGATGCCTGGAGAGTATATATTCATAACTGACAGTGATGGTTTCTGTATCCAGATTGTTCTCAGTAAACAGGTGATTGATTGCTGATAAGAGCGCGCCGCGGAGTTGAATGTTGTAATATTTCTCCCATCGACCAAATCTATTGATCCGATAGAAGTCAAACTCCATGAACAACTGCTCGTTATTGTTAATAGCGTTAATAAGTAACGGGGAGCTTTTGTCAATCAACTTACAGAAACTAAGGCCATGTAATTGTGACCCTTTGCCTGTATTCGTAATACTATTAGATAGCGAGAACGCGAAGATTTCATCTTCATGGCCAATCTGCCAGCGATTACCTATTGATGCGCTCGTTCCGCAACGAGAGGAAATACATCCTTGTTGTTCTCCGGTTATGGTCAGGTAAATTTCATCACTCATCTTTGATGAACTCTCTTTATTGCTTGATGTTTTAAAAATAAACAATATTGCTATTTGTTTATAATTATTTACTCCTCAAGTTAATGGATTTAAATATGGGAAATAAAATGTTTCACTTTAGACCAGTTTTCATGAGGAAAATCTGTAATCATTAATAATAAACATGAATATTTTGCAGTGATTGATATTTGTTATGAATATAATCTATAACAATGAAGAGTTATCAGTTGTTCGGTGTATAGCCAGAGACGAGTTCAGTTTGTGATTTTTACAGGGCAGTTACAGCCGCAAAATTTTATGGCTGATTTCACCTTCCCCTCAAGCTTATCTTTCTTAAAAAGAGAAATAATTCTTAAATTCAAATAGTTATATACAACCTACTCTCTTTCTTGTGACTAGCTTCACATTTCATACTGATGCATTGGAATGAAATAAAATTTCATGAGATTTTGTGTTTGAGAAAATTATTTCATGAGGTGTGAAATGGACGCAAAGCTGTACATCACTGAGATCATCAATGAATTAACCTTCGTTAAGGACTCTATCCGTGAGGATGACTGCACCAAATTGATCGACGCTATTCAGCAAAGCCAGCGCGTTTTCTGCTATGGCCTGGGACGCGCCGGTTTTTCTATGAAAGCCTTCACCATGCGCCTGATGCATATGGGAAAAGAGGTTTACTTCCTGACGGAAACCATTACGCCGAACTTTGGGCCTGGCGATCTGTTTATCGTTTCTTCTGCTTCCGGTGAGACAGCACAACTGGTGGCGCTGGCGAAAAAAGCACGTCAGCTCGGCGGCGCTGTGGCGGTGTTAACCACGAATCGACACGCCACTATCACCGAGTTTGTCGACGTCATCGTGCAAATCAATGCCCCTTCCAAAAATCAAAAAGATTCTGTTTTCCGCTCGGCACAGCCGATGGCGTCGTTGTATGAGCAAGCTTTGCTGGTGATTGCCGATGCATTAGTGATGAAGATGGCTGCTGAAAGTGGTGCGCCGGAAAGTGAACTGTTTAAGCGCCACGCCAATCTGGAATAGTCGTCGCCGTTATTTGCTCGATACCCTACAGGAGAATAAAAATGAGCAAAAAAATAACATCCTTGTTTAACTTCAAGAAGTTGCAGAAATTTTCTTCTGCTCTGATGTTACCAATCGCCATTCTTCCGGCGGCGGGTTTGATTTTAGCCATCGGGATTTCATTTAACATTGAGCTGCTGGCGAATTGCGGCGGCCTGATTTTCGCCAACCTTCCTTTGCTGTTTTGTGTCGGTATTGTGATTGGCCTGACAGGTGATGGTTCTTCATCACTTTCAGCGATTATCAGTTACATGATCATGAATGCCACGATGGGAACGCAACTTGGCATTACTGCGGAGTCCGTTGCAGCCAGTAACGGTGATTATGCGATGATCCTCGGGGTACCGACGTTACAAACGGGAGTGTTTGGCGGTCTGATTGTCGCCATCTTTGTTTATCTGCTCTATACCCGCTTCCACAATATTGAATTGCCTCAGTTTCTTGGTTTCTTCGGTGGAAAACGCTTTGTACCGATTATTACGGCTGTGGCGGCAATTATTGTCGGCTATTTATTGCCGTGGCTGTGGATACCGGTACAAAAAGGTCTGGCGTCGCTTTCAACGCTGGTGACCAGTGGACATAACGCGAACTTCGCGGCCTTTATTTACGCCGTTGGCGAACGTTCGCTGATTCCTTTTGGCCTGCATCATATCTGGAACGTGCCGTTTTATTACAACTTTGGCGACTACATGACCAAATCCGGGCAACTGGTGACGGGCGATATTCCGGTGTTCTTTGCCCAATTGCGCGACGGTGTTTCGTTGACGGCGGGGCTGTTTATGACAGGTCGTTTCCCGATCATGATGTTTGCGTTACCTGCCGCCGCGTTGGCGATGTATCAGGAAGCAAAACCGGAACGTAAGGCGCTGATTAAAGGCCTTTTACTCTCCGGTGCGCTGACCACATTTGTTACCGGGATTACGGAGCCGCTGGAATATGCATTTTTGTTTGCAGCGCCGGTTCTCTACATCATTCACATCTTCTTATATGCCACTTCATTTGTGCTGATGAACATCCTGAATGTGCACATTGGTCATCCTTTTGCTGGCGGTCTTATTGATTTCGTACTGAATGGCGTTATGCCAAACCGCACGCCGTGGTATCTGGTGTTCCTGGCAGGCGCGGGCTATGCAGCGATTTACTACACCGTATTTCGGGTACTGATCCGCAAGTTGAATCTGAAAACACCGGGGCGTGAGGATGAAGAGATTGCCGTTGCAACCACATTAACGCGCGAAGAACGTCCATACCAAATCATCGAAGCAGTAGGTGGTTTCGACAATATCGAAGATGTGGATGCCTGCGCAACACGCCTGCGGTTGGCGCTGGTAGACGATAAGAAAGTGAATAAAAAACGGCTGAAGGAGTTGGGGGCTGCGGGTTTAGTGAAACTGGGTGATGGCGGTGTACAGGTGATATTTGGCGGCAAATCGCAAATCCTGCGCGACGAAATCAAAACCGTAATGAGCAGACCGCGCCCGACAGAAATGACAGTGGCCTGTGCTAACTAATTCGAGATTAGCGGGCTGGTTTCAGCCCGCCAGACAGAGAGAGCTGATGTATGAATTCACAATTACTGGCTAACGCCATCCGGATGTTAAGTGTTGATGCGATCCAGAAAGCGAACTCCGGTCATCCGGGCGCGCCGATGGGGATGGCGGATATTGCCGAAGTGGTCTGGCGTCGTCACTTGCGTCATAACCCTAAAAATCCGCAGTGGTTTAACCGCGACCGCTATGTTCAGTCGAACGGTCACGGTTCCATGTTGATTTACTCTTTGCTGCATCTTACGGGCTACGACCTGTCGATGGATGATATTCGCGACTTTCGTCAGCTCCACTCCCGCACGCCGGGTCATCCAGAATATGGTTATACGCCGGGTGTTGAAACCACCACCGGCCCGTTGGGGCAGGGCGTAGCTAATGCCGTGGGGATGGCGATTGCGGAGAAGGCGTTGGCGGCAGAATTTAACAAACCGGGCTTTAATATTGTTGATCATCACACATGGTTATTTTTGGGTGATGGCTGTCTGATGGAAGGGATCTCCCACGAGGCCTGTGGTCTTGCAGGAACGCTGAAGCTCGGCAATCTGATTGCTATCTGGGACGATAACGGTATTTCGATCGATGGTCACGTAGAAGGCTGGTTCGCTGAAGATACGGCTGCCCGTTTTCGTGCCTACGGCTGGCATGTCATTGAAGGCGTTGATGGTCACGATCCAGAAGCGGTAGATGCTGCGGTGCGTGAAGCGAAAAGCGTCACGGATAAGCCCAGTCTGCTGTGCTGCAAAACGATTATCGGTTTTGGTTCGCCAAATAAAGCCAACAGCCACGATTGCCACGGCTCGGCGCTGGGTGCAGATGAAGTGGCGCTGGTGCGTGAACGTCTGCAATGGCCGTATGCCCCTTTCGAAATTCCTGGTGAAATTTATGCCGAATGGGATGCGACCGAGAAAGGCGCGCAGGTTCAACAGGAATGGGATGCACTGTTTGCCGACTACGCGAAGCAGTGGCCGGAACTGGCGGCGGAGTTTACTCGTCGCATGAAGGGTGATTTGCCTGCTGGCTGGGTCGAGAATATGCAGAAATATGTGCACGATCTGCAATCCCATCCGGCGGCGCTGGCAACACGTCAGGTTAGCCAGAAATGCCTCAATCACTTCGCAGATATGCTGCCGGAACTGATGGGCGGCTCGGCGGACTTGTCGCCCTCTAACCTGACTCGCCATCAGAAATCGGTTGATTTCACCGGAGAAAATCCGGCGGGGAATTACATCTCCTATGGCGTGCGTGAATTTGGTATGTCGGCCATCATGAACGGTCTTGCGCTGCATGGTGGGTTTATCCCTTACGGCGGTACTTTCCTGATGTTTATGGAATATGCGCGTAATGCACTGCGCATGGCGGCGCTGATGAAGATCCGCTCGGTGTTTGTTTATACCCACGATACCATCGGCCTGGGCGAAGACGGCCCGACACATCAGCCCGTTGAGCAACTGGCGTCGCTGCGTCTGACGCCGAATATGGAAACCTGGCGCGGTTGCGATCAGGTGGAAGTGGCGGTGGCCTGGCAACAGGCGATTGAGCGCAAAGATGGCCCAACGTCGTTGGTATTAACGCGCCAACCTCTGGCGCAACAGCCGCGCACCGCTGCACAGTTGGCAGAGATTGCGCGTGGTGGTTATGTACTGAGTGATTGTGACGGTCAGCCTGAGATGATCCTCATTTCTGCGGGTTCAGAGATTGAGTTAGTGGTCAGCGCCGCAAAAGCGTTAACGGAAGAAGGGCGTAAAGTTCGCGTGGTTTCCATGCCGTGTACCGAGCGTTTCGATAATCAGGATGCGGCGTACAAAGAGTCGGTATTGCCAAAAGCTGTACGCAAACGTCTGGCGGTAGAAGCCAGCATCGCCGGATTCTGGGAACGCTACGTGGGCCTGGACGGTAAAGTGATCGGCATGACGAGCTTTGGTGAGTCGGCTCCGGCGAATGTGTTGTTCAAACACTTTGGTTTTACGCCGGAAAATGTCCTGGCGCAGGCGCGTGAGCTACTGAACAGCTAAACCTGCACAAGGGGTGAAAGGACGACCTTTTACCCCTTGAAACGGGAGCCGAGAAACTCTTCACGGGTGCGGTATTTCTCGTAATGCGCCTTGTTTTTATACATAAACAACAGCACCAGCATATCAATAACGCCCATTGCCGGAACGCGAGTGGAGTCGAAGGCTTCAAAGAAGATTTTATCGCTGACCGCGGTATTGAGTTGATGGGTGGAGAGTTTTGATAACGGAGATTTAATATAGTTAGTGATACAAACGGATTTGGCCCCGCGCTCTTTCACCACTTTAAAGATATCGACCATTAAGTTGGTGCTGCCAGAGTTAGAAATACCAATCGCCAGGTCGCGTTTCCCCATAGAATATGCCGCATTAATTTGCATTTCCGGGCTGACGTGAACCACGGTTTTTAATCCGAGTTGGCTGAATTTATAGGCGCTATAAACGGCCAGTGGGTTTGAGTTCCCGGCAGCAAAAAAGAAAATAGTATCGCAATTAGCAAGTAGTTTGAGAATGGACTCAAGCACGTCGGCATTAAAAAATTGCGTTGATTGTATTAAATCTTCGGCCTGTTTTTTTAATAAGAAGGTTGCCAAAGATGTTATATCGCTGAAGTCGGTATTTTCAGGATAGCTATTGTCAGGATTAATGACTTCTTTTGCTAATGCAATTTTTAAATGGTAATAACCCTGATAACCTAATTTCTTACAGGTGCGTACGATAGTCGCTTCACTGGCATGGCTTTTTTCTGATAGTTCAGTGACACTATAGTTCACGACTTCATGTGCGTGGCTAAGAATATAGTCAGCGACCTTTTTTTCCGCCTGATGCAGTGTAGGGTAATTGCTTTGAATCAGACTTTTTACGGTTATGTTATTCATAATTAGTAAATTTCATTCTGACAGAAAGTGCTGATTATAACATAGTTTTCAGGCGTGGATAGGTGTGAAAAAATGAAGGTGTGCAGTGAACGTAATGATTAACAGACCGGTTAATTTTCATGAATTACGTCAACTGCACAAAAATAATTTAAACGGGCGCTCTAATTAAAGCAAGACTTATATTTTTATCATTGTATTGTCAATTAAATACAAATCGTGTCATTAATTGCTGGTTTCTTAAATATTCTATGCACCACTGACAGGCTTTGCCCATACCATCGGAACGAGCGGCAAGAAATAACTTGGTGGCGTGTTTATGTTCGCGCATTGGCTTTTTAAGCAATTTACCGCTGTTCAATAACGGTAATGCCAGATGATGTGGAATATAACCAATACCGACGTTTTGTTCTATTAAGGCGATTGCCGTAGCGAAGTCAGGAACAAAAATGGGTTTTTGTCCTTCCAACAACCAGGCTTGCATCGGGGGGAAGTTAACGGAGGTATCGCGGATACAAACCGCTGGATAATGACGCAATTCACTGTTTTCTAATGGATGCCGCTTCGCTGCCAGTGGGTGGAGTGGGCTGACGACAAAATCCCATTCCATTTGTCCGACCGGTTCGCTAATGATGCCTTCACTGCTTGGTACTGCATGAGGAGCACCGTAGACCAGATCAGCACGCTTACTGTATAGCGCATCCCAGCAGCCGTTGTATACCTCAAGATCTACCGTCAGTGTTGTTGATGTGAATTGCCGTTCAAAATCTCGAATAAATGCCACCAGCAAATCACCAGGAATAATATTGTTTACCGCAATTGTCAGTTCACGCTCAATACCATCGTGAATCAGCACTGTGTTGCGCTTTAATGCTTCCAGGTCGCCAAGAATAGTTTTGCTATGTTCGATGAAGTAACTTCCCGCTGGCGATAATTCAATATAGCGTCCCTTACGAATGAACAGTTCAACGCCCAGGCTCTCTTCCGCTTTCTTGATGGTGTAACTGATGGCGGAAGGGACTTTATTTAACTGCTCGGCTGCGGTGGTAATGCTCTGGTGTCTGGCGACCAGATGAATAACACGAAGCGTTTCGTCTGAGATGAACATAAGGCTCCCTGGTCAGTGGTAAAGTGGCTGAATCTCTCCAGATTCAGCCGTAATCATTGCCTGAGTATACCCAGGAATTAGCGGTGTTGACTTGCCCGACTGAGAATCGCATACGCGATACATGCCACCAGAATCGAGTCTACCGAAGGGATCGTCGTCAGGGTGAATAAGCCTTTTACGGTCATAAAGCCAACCGCTGCGCCTATGATCCATGCTGCGAATGTCAGCACTTTAATCTGTGACTCCTGGGCTAACACTGACTCTTGATAGCCATTACGGCGATAAAGGAAAAAGTCAGCGATATAAATTCCGGCAACGGGTGGCGTGGCGATACCCAGGAACAGCAGAAACGGAATAAACCACGCCATAATATCCATACTGCCTACGATGGCGGAAAGGATACCCAGCGCCACGGTAATCTGCCATTTGGGAAAGAGGGTAAGCAGTGTGGAAACCACCAGCGTGCCCTGGAACATATTGCCCGCGTTACCGGTGACGCAGGCGAAAATCAACAACAGCGCCGCAGGCAGAACCGCACCGAATACCGCCATCGCACCCAGTAAAGATCCCTGACCACTAATGGCGCTCGGCGTTGCACCCGCCCAGTAGAGCAGAGGGTAGGCAACCAGAAACGTCACGCCTGCGGCAATCAGCGCATGTTTGCGGTTATGCACAAAACTACCGAAATCAGGCAGTGTGGCAACCAGCACAATAATGGTGCCAACAACGGTGGAAACGGCGACACCTGTATTCATCTCCACAATCGCCGCTGGTACTGCCACTTCGGTATGGGTTGCCACATAGAGGATGTAACACAGCACCAGCGCGATAACCGGCACGGCAACCTGGGCAATTTTTCCCAGAACGGCAAAGCCAAATGCCGTAGAGGCGACAAAAATGACACAGCCAGCCGCCACTAACAGTGCCAGTGGAACTTCCAGTCCATGTTGAGCCAGTAAGTCATGTACCGAATGACCAAACATATTGGCGGTAACGGCAATCCAGCCGAACAGACTTATCGCCATCAAAATGTTAATGGCGATGGCCCCTTTTTCGCCAAACGAATATTTCACAATGCCATACGTTGGCAGGCGGGCTTTTTCTCCCACGCTAATGGTGATGGCTGAAAGTAAGGTCAGAATGACGCCGCCTAACAATACGACGCTAATTAAACTGCCGCTGGAAAGTTGATTGCCGAGGCTTGAGGATGACAACAGCACAGGTGTGACGGCAATACCCAGCAAAATCATGGCAATACGCAATCCTGATGCCGTATTCAGATTCTCTTCTTTTTTACGCATAGTATGTTCCCTTTATAAATGCGCGTTACACAGTATGAAAATGCCCGGTGTATTTACGCCAGCTACCCAGTTCTGTAATTTCCCGTTGGCCTTCGGTCAGCCAGTTTTCTGCCAGTACGCCCAGCACTTCGCTACCATCGGCAAGTTTGATTTTGCCAATTGCCAGCCCAGCGGGTTCGCTCATTAACAGAGCGGCAAAACTGGCCAGCGGTAATTGCCAAATTTCTACGTCGACGTGTGTTCCTCCTTCATTCACGCGAATCATTCCCGGATGGCGATCATTAATACTCCACAACCGGTAATGGGCGTCAGTTCGGTCTTCACGGACAAAAATACCGCCCGCTTTTTGCATATTTGGGTTGAGTTCCAGGCCGCGCATCAGCGTTCCGTTAACGGCTAAAAGCGTTGTAGTCATTGTGTTCTCCAGAGAATTAAAGGGTTATCCATGTACCGCTCTGATGCGCCAGGGCTGCTTTTATGGTTTGCGGTGAAGTAATCAGGCCGCTGGCCTGTTTGCCTTGTTGCTGGCTGGCATTGATGAAATCAACAATGGCTTCCACTTTGGGTTGCATACTGCCGACACCAAACTGACCTTCCCGCAACAGCGTTTGCGCTTCGGCAACGCTGATAGCGTCGAGCCACTGTTGTTGTGGTGTACCAAAGTTAATCGCAACTTTTTCTACACCGGTGGGGATCACCAGCAGATCTGCGCCTAACTGACTGGCGAGCAGCGCGGAGGCCAGATCTTTATCGATCACGGCTTCTACACCTTTCAGTTGTTGCCCGTCTCGCACCACCGGAATACCGCCACCGCCGCAGGCAATAACCAGATATCCCTGGCGCACCAGGTGAGCGATGGTGTCGTGCTCAATAATTTCCAGTGGTGCAGGAGAGGGAACTGTACGCCGCCAACCACGCCCGGCGTCCTCCATCAGCGTCCAGCCGAGTTGTTGTTGGCGTTGTTGGGCCGTTGCTTCATCGAGAAACGCGCCAATCGGTTTACTGGGGCTGGCGAAAGCATCGTCATGTGGGCTAACTCGCGTTTGTGTCACTAGCGCAATTACCGGTTTGTTTATGCCACGGCGAGCGAGTTCGTTATGCAGTGCTTTCTGGAACATGTAGCCAATTGCACCTTGTGTATCACCCACGGCGTAATCAAGTGGAACCGGAGAAACTTCGTTACTGGCGAGTTCAGAGCGGCGCAGAATAAAGCCCACCTGCGGGCCATTACCGTGGGTTAGCACCAGGTCCCATCCGGCTTCAACCATATCAACGATATGCTGCACGCTTTCCATCACTGCAACATATTGATCGGGAATACTATTGCGTTGCTCGTCCTGAATGAGCGCATTGCCGCCAACCGCGACGACAGCCAGTGGCTTAACCATGATGGTTCTCCTTTGCGACGATCTCCGCCAGTGCACGTACAGCGGCGACAAAACAGGCCATCGGCGCAGTGGTGATCCCGGCACCAATTTGCCCGACCCCCGCTTGTTTGTGGGCGATACCCGTATTGATGACCGGTAAAATGCCGCGATCGGTCACTTTACGCGCATCAATCCCTGCTGCGGTGGGGGCAAAATTGAGGGCTGGAAGTGTAAATGCGGGGTTACCGCCGAGGGTGATGGCTTGCATCCGACGGCTGTTATTGGTGGCATCGGCAGGGGTGCCTCCCACAAATTTGACGATCGCCGGAGACGACGCCATCGCGAAGCCACCCACACCTGCGGTTTCAGTAATTGCGCTATCACCCAGGTCAGCAGCAGCGTCGTCAACGCCAAATCCGGGGAAGAACAGACCTTCAACGGCATTGGCAGGAGCCTGGAACCAGCGATCGCCAGTACCGGAAAGCCGAATACCAAAATTCACCCCGTTACGCGCCATCACCGTAACCATTGAACTGAACGGTACATTGGCGGCGGCATCCATCATTGCTTTACAGGCGGCCATCGACAGATTGAGGAAGAAGTGATCGTTACCGGTGATAAATGCCACGACGCGCTGGATATGTTCCTGTGGAAGAGAGCAGGCCAGCAATGCCGGGAGCAGGCGCTTAATCAGCAAACCGGTAGCGGCAGCATTGCGGTTATGAACTTCATCCCCCATATGCAGCGCCTGTGCCATTAATGGCTTGAGTTCCAGCTCGCCGTGTTGTGCGATTGCTGCTTTCATTGCCGGCGCCAGTTCATCGCGCATCCAGGCCAGACGATTGAGAACTTCATCGTTATTGGCGCCAAAACGGAGAACCTTACCCAGACCTTCATTGAAATTGCTAAAAGTACGATGGCCGTTGGTTTTGTTTTCTACCACCCATAACGGCATCGACGGGCTGATGATGCCTGCCATTGGGCCAACCGCGTGATAATGATGACAAGGGGCAAGGTCGATTTCGCCTGCGTTTATTTGGTTTTCAGCGTCTTGCTGGCTGGTGGCCCAACCTTCGTACAGCATGGCACCAATAATCGCTCCTTTTACCGGACCACACATCTCTTCCCAGGCAATCGGCGGGCCAGAGTGCAAAATACGTTTTTGTTCAGCCATTGCTGGAATGGCCTCTTTAGCGAGCATGACATCCACCAGCACGGGCTGTGCTTCGAGATAACGTGCCATGGCGATTTGGTTGGCATTTTCTACCAGGGGATGACGTAGCAACGATGCCAGATCCAATCCAGCGTCAATATCGCCTTGTGCTGGTGGCTGCCAGTTGAGTGCAATTGCGCTTCCCCCGGCATGTTGAATATTGTCAGCAAAACTGTGTAGTCCCGCGTTCACAACCTTCAAAGGCTGATTAAATAAGGTATTCATGCGTTTAGCCCCTTTTTCTGCAACTGAGTCTGTGCAACGGTGCTGGCCCATAGCGCCGCCTGTGCATTGCTGCTGGCGATGATGACCCCTGCATTTTGTAGTGCGTTTATCTGCTGACTGCGTATTTGCGGATCAGCTTCCGTTCCGCAAACGTGCGCAATCAGCAACGGTGCGTTATTCATGTCGATGTGTGAAAGTTGGTCCAGTAATTCGCTGGCAGGCGTCGTGGAAGCGCCATAACCAAGTACCAGGTCGAATAACACGACGGCAGTGTGTGAGTCGTTGAGTTCGTTGAGCAGACGTTGATTGCGCAGAGTCGGGTCGATCATTGGATGCGGTTTGCCACGGGTGAAATCATCGTCGCCCATATCGATCAACGTGTGATCTTCGCTTTGCCAGATATTTGCCAGAGCACGATTACCCGCAACTGGCGTATTGGAAGCTGCGCTGAATCCCTTTTGTTGGCAGATAAGTTGCGCTTCGTAGCAGAAGGTTCCTCCGGCGAAAACACCGCGTATCGCCTGGCGATGGGCTGGCAGGCGCTGGCAGGCGTTTTGTAACATTGTGAGATCGTCGCAGGGTACATCGGTTTCGACAGCCGGAAGTGGCTGAACATTCTGTAACGCCACGGCGATGTCGGCGGCGCTGGCAAGTGTGGTGGCCGCGGTGATATTGGGACGTGCCAGATCATGCGGATTCGCCCCGAGGAAATTCACCACCACGGGTTTTCCACAAGCCTCGGCACGCTCCAGAATAGTCCGGGCAACGATCGGTGAAGGCGGTTTTGAAATCAGCACAATTACGCGAGTTTCATCGTCTTGCGCCAGCGCATCTAAAGCGAAGAGCATCGATATTCCACCAATCTCTTCACTGAGATCATGTCCGCCTGTTCCCAACGCCTGAGAAATACCCGCTCCGAGCTGGTCGATTCGGCAAGTCACTTCCTGTAGCCCGGTGCCTGACGCGCCAATAACACCAATTGCTCCGCGTTTCACCACATTAGCGAAGCCTAACGGAATGCCGTTAACAATGGCGGTTCCACAGTCAGGTCCCATTACGATGCGCTGACGTTCTCGGGCAAGCGTTTTGATGGATTTTTCCTGCACGATACTGACGTTATCGCTGAACATCATCACGTTCATTCCGAGGTTTAACGCTTTAATTGCTTCGGCGGCGGCGTAGTCTCCTGGTACAGAAATGAGTGCCAGGTTGGCTTCGGGTTCGGCTTCCAGTGCCATTTCCAGGCTGACCTTTTCCGGTGTTTTAATGCCACTATCCGTTTCATCATCGGGTTTGCTGGTCAGACGTTGCTGGGCCAGTATCAGTGCTTCATTGCAAATATCTTCTTCACCCATGACTGCAATCACTAAATCATTGGGACTGGCGTTGATTTCGTTACCCAGACCCGCATCGCGCAATTGTTCGAGATTATTGGGCGTTCCCATGACGACCGAGGCCTGTTGAATACCGGGCAACTTGCTGATTTGCGCGGAAATCTGCATCAGAGAAACTGAGTCCTGATAAAGATTACTGAAAACTTTATATTTAACTTTCATGCTGTTACGCCTGTTTCATTCCGCCCGATAGCAAAATTCGGGCAAAGCATCCCCGTGTAGCCCCATAAACGGGCTACGGGAGAAAAGGTTGAAATCAATTCATGGTGTTCAGGGTTCGAAAGCCATGCAGCATTCCTGCAAGGCAATCTACTCCTGACGTTGCGCCAAATTGCATGACCTGTTCTGCACAGGATGCGATTGTCATTGCCGATGCGCTCCCAACCAGTTGTGCGAGTAACTGGCAAATCGGTTCTGAAAAATGTCCCTGAAGCGCACGCTCCAGATAATGACGACTGATATCCGTGGTGTTGTGCGCATGTTGATCAATTGCCTGCTGCAACCGGTATTGATGATCGGCAAGTGGTGCAGGGAGTTGCCATAACCAGAGCGCTGCCAGATAGCCCAACAAATAGTCATCTCCATCGGGCGTTAAGCCTTTACCAAAGCCGATCAGTTGTGGCACCTGGCGTTCCAGCGCATCTGGATGCTCCATAATCGCTAATCCCTGGTGCGTGAGACTATCCGGCAGGTGCAATGTGCTTTGAACGTTATGTTCCAGACAAAATAAAAGCCGTTGCGATGCCATCGTTGGGTAGTGCTGGAAAACCAAAGGGAATGCCTCAAGTGTCAGCATTCTCCCCACAAATGGCGACTGCCAGAGCGTTGCGTTTTCGAGCGCCACACAAAATCGAGGTGTCCGCAGTAAGCCTTGGGTTAACTGAATGGGATCTGAATGGGCAATCTCTCTTCGCCAGTCCCAACATTCAGGTAGCCAGACTCTGGCAGCATCAGGGAGATTCAGATACGTTTGCGCACACAACAGAGTGATGAATGTTCCCGCGTCTGAATACAGATTTACCGCATGTTTAAAAGCGCAATGTAGACGTAAATCTTGCGTTTCATCCTGCGGGAAAAGATATCCCAACGACGATGCGCAAAGCGTAACCTGTACCATCGGCGTTAGCCTTCCAGACCTGCAATAATGGCTTTGGAATCAGTAACCCAACCGAAAATGGCACCTTGTGCTTTGATCATCTCGAGGGCGTATTTCTGGAATTCCGGGAAATAGGAGCCGACACAATCTTCCGGGATAATGCATTCATAGCCACGATCATTTGCTTCGCGCACGGTGGTGGTTACGCAAACTTCGGTTGTTACACCACAAACTATCAGCGTCTTGATACCGTGGTTTTGCAAAATCAGATGTAAGTCGGTTTGATAAAACGCGCCTTTGCCAGGCTTATCAATCACCGGTTCGCCTGCCACCGGGTACAGTTCAGGAATGATGTCATGACCTGCTTCACCTCTGACCAGAATGCGTCCCATCGGTCCTGGTTCACCAATAAAGGTTTTTCCGCCGCGCGTCAGTTTGGCTGGCGGGCAGTCGCTTAAGTCTGCACGATGGCCTTCACGAGTATGAATAACCATAATTCCTTTTTGACGTGCGGCTGCCAGCACCTCTGTACATGGTGCGATAGCCGTGCGTACCCGTGAAACATCATTGCCCAGTGCCTCACCGAAGCCCCCGGCTTCGACAAAGTCACGCTGCATGTCGATCATGACCAGTGCAGTTGTGCGCGGATCAAAAGGTAATTCAAAGGGTTGAGCCTGAAAAATGGATTGCGTCATGGTAAATCTCCTGTCTGATGTTTAAACGATCCAGTTGTTCTGAGAACGAGTATTCAGGAGAAAAGCGGCACAAAACAGGAAAAAAGTTTGCCGCACAGCAACGAAATTTTTGCATTCAGCAGGTGGTGTGATGACGAATGTGAAGGGAGTCAAAGAGTGGCATACAGCAACAAATTTTTTGATGCTGTATGGTTTTGAGATTAAAAAAATCGTTGAAATTGTGTGAGCTTAATCATCAGATTTAGCGACTATGGCGTTACTTTTTAACACCATACTGTGTAAACCATTCCAACATTCGCTGCCAGCCGTCTTTCGCAGACTCGGCATGATAGCTCGGACGATAATCGGCGTTGAACGCATGCTCTGCATCCGGGTACACGATAATCTCTGCTTTCGCGTTTGCTGCCCGCAGCGCCTGGCGCATCGTTTCCACACTCTCTTGCGGAATGCTGTTATCCTGGCCGCCATATAAGCCGAGAACCGGCGCGTTAAGATCGGTTGCGATATCAACAGGTTGTTTCGGTGAATTCAGAGACTTATCGCCCGTCAGTTTGCCGTACCACGCCACTGCGGCTTTTAGCTGTGGATTATGCGCGGCATACAGCCAGGTGATACGTCCACCCCAGCAGAATCCGGTGATCATTAAACGATGAACATCGCCGCCGTTGCGGGAAGCCCAACTGGCGACATGATCGAGATCGGCCAGCACCTGCGAGTCAGGCACTTTTGCTACCAGACCGCCAAGCAACGTGGGGATATCGGCAAAATCATTCGGATCGCCTTCGCGGAAGTAAAGTTCAGGTGCGATAGCCAGATACCCCTCCAGCGCCAGACGGCGACAAATGTCGCGGATATGTTCATGCACGCCAAAAATTTCCTGCACTACAATGACCACTGGCAGTGGGCCATCGCTTTGCTTTGGTCTGGCATGGTAAGCAGGCATGTTATCCCCTTGTGAAGGGATAGAGGTGAAGCCCGCCACAATCGCGTCGTCCGGAGTCTGAACGATGGTCGAAGCGAGAGGCGATGCAGCAGGTGCAAATCCAGATTGTTGTGTTGTTGCCATGGTATTCTCCGTACCCTTATAAAAATGTTGCGCAATGTTAACTATAGTCAGCATGCAACAAATCACATTGCCTGAATCGGCTCATCTTTTATGCAGTCCTGCAGAATGAAGAGTGATTTATGTGATTTGCATCACTTTTGGCGGGTAAATTTATGCAACGCATTTTCGTCATGGTGATGAGTATCACGAAAAAATGTTAAACCCTTCGGTAAAGTGTCTTTTTGCTTCTTCTGACTAAACCGATTCACAGAGGAGTTGTATATGTCCAAGTCTGATGTTTTTCATCTCGGCCTCACTAAAAACGATTTACAAGGGGCTACGCTTGCCATCGTCCCTGGCGACCCGGATCGTGTGGAAAAGATCGCCGCGCTGATGGATAAGCCGGTTAAGCTGGCATCTCACCGCGAATTCACCACCTGGCGTGCAGAGCTGGATGGTAAACCTGTTATCGTCTGCTCTACCGGTATCGGCGGCCCGTCTACCTCTATTGCTGTTGAAGAGCTGGCACAGCTGGGCATTCGCACCTTCCTGCGTATCGGTACAACGGGCGCTATTCAGCCGCATATTAATGTGGGTGATGTCCTGGTTACCACGGCGTCTGTTCGTCTGGATGGCGCGAGCCTGCACTTCGCACCGCTGGAATTCCCGGCTGTCGCTGATTTCGAATGTACGACTGCGCTGGTTGAAGCTGCGAAATCCATTGGCGCGACGACTCACGTTGGCGTGACAGCTTCTTCTGATACCTTCTACCCAGGTCAGGAACGTTACGATACTTACTCTGGTCGCGTAGTTCGTCACTTTAAAGGTTCTATGGAAGAGTGGCAGGCGATGGGCGTAATGAACTATGAAATGGAATCTGCAACCCTGCTGACCATGTGTGCAAGTCAGGGCCTGCGTGCCGGTATGGTAGCGGGGGTTATCGTTAACCGCACCCAGCAAGAGATCCCGAATGCTGAGACGATGAAACAAACCGAAAGCCATGCGGTGAAAATCGTGGTGGAAGCGGCGCGTCGTCTGCTGAAATAAAAAACGCTCCCCAACTTCGGGGAGCGATATCAGTTATTGACGCCGTAAACGCATTATTTTGCGGATTATTGGCGTCAGTAGCGTAAAGGCTGCCAGAGTCAGCAATGCCAGAGTGATCGGTCGGGTATACAGAAAGTCGAGTGACCCACCAGAAAGCGACAGCGCACGGCGAAAATTACTTTCCGCCATTGGCCCCATAATCAATGCCAGCACTACGGGTGATGCCGGATATCCTCCTTTCTGCATGAAATAGCCTACCACGCCTGCAATCAGCATAATGCCAACATCAAAAAGGCTATTGTTCAACGCATAAGTCCCGACCACACAAAGTGCGAGGATCATCGGTGTGAGAATATTGCCGGGAATTTTCACCACATTACCGATGACTTTCAAAGAGAGCAGTCCAAGAACTAGTAGCATGAAGTAACAGAAGATCATGCCGACAAACAGTGTATAAACCATATCGCCGTGGTCGGTAAACATCAGCGGGCCTGGTTGCATTCCCTGTAACGTTAACGCGCCCAGCATGATGGCGGTTACCGCATCGCCAGGGATCCCCAGCGTCAGCATAGGTAACAATGCGCCACCGGTGCAGCCATTCGCGCCTGCCTCACAGGAGGCCACAGCTTTAATTTCACCCTTACCAAAGTTTTCTGGTGTCTTACTGAAACGACGAGTTTCGTTATAGGCAACAAAAGCTGCAATATCCGCCCCCGCGCCGGGGATCATGCCGATAAAAACCCCTAATCCTGATGAGCGCAAAATGGTTAATGCGATGCGGCGTAGTGTTTGCCAGGGCAGTAACAGACTGCCGATAGCCACCTTCGCGCCCTGACGAATTTGCTGGTTTTGCTCCATAGAGCGGAATGCTTCTGAAGCAGCAAATAAACCAATCATCACCGGGATAAATGGCACATTCATCAGCTCCACAAATCCACCTGTAAACCGTGGAAAACCGCCCATTGGATCAAGGCCTATCGTTGCGATCAGCAATCCGCCAACCCCGGCAATCAGCCCCTTAATCAGCGACTCACCGGAAATACTGGCAATAATGCTCAGTCCGAAGGTTGCCAGGGCGAAGGACTCCGAGGCACTAAATTTCAGCGCCCAACTGGCAAGTACCGGAGAGAGAAACATCAGCACGATAATGCTGAGCGTTCCGCCACTAAAGGAAGAGAACGTGGCGGCACTCAATGCCAGCCCTGCTTTTCCCTGCTTCGTCAGCTCATATCCGTCAATGGCGGTGGCAGCTGCGGCAGGCGTACCGGGAATTTTGAGCAAAATTGCGGTGATAGAACCGCCATAGACGCCGCCAAAAAAGACGCCGCAAATCATCAACAAGCCAGAAACAGGCTCCATGCCGTAGGTGAAAGGCAGCAAAATCGCCACACCCATGGTCGCTGTCAGACCAGGCAGAGCGCCAATCACAATACCCAGCATCACCCCAAAAGTGGCAAACAGCAGCGCCTGAGGATTATTGAGTAATGTCGAAAAACCCTGAGTTAAAAGTTCACTTTCAAACATTGCTGGCCCCTGTTATTCGAAAAATGTGCCGACAGGCAATGGCACCTGTAACGCTTCGACAAACAGCAACCAGAGGATTGCCGTTAACAGCAGCGCAATACCCGGTGTGAGTACCCATCGCCTGTAGCCCATCAACGTCATAATGACGATGAGGAAAACAGGAGTAGTAATGAGATAACCGCAGTAGCTCATCGCCACAATATAAAATGCGGTTGCCGCAATTCCTGTTGCCGTTTTCCTGAATGCCGGTTTTTCCTGTGCGTTGGCGCAAGAGGCTGGTTTTGCCTGCAAAAGATCGCGTATCACCAGCAAGACAGCGAGCACAATCAGGGCACAGGCATAGAAGGTAGGGAAGGCACTTGCACCGGGATCCGTTTCAATGGCAGTTGCTGGAAAATCAGCGGCATTAATCATCACCGCGCCAGCAATCACACAAAGTAACAGCGCCACCACCATCGTTGATGAAAGGCGCTTGCGGTGCGGTACGGCGAGTTGAGCAACAGACTGTTTTGTGTTCATCAACCGTACCTCAGGTTTATTTTTTCAGGCCCAGGCGAGTCAGCAACTCGTCAAAGTACTTTTCCTGTTCGCTGATTTGGGTCTGGAAGCTGGCAGCGTCAAGCCATGCATAGTTGAGATTCAACTTTTGTAGTGCATCCTGGAATGCAGGCTCTTCAGCCGTCTCTTTTGCTGCCTTTGCCAGAACATCCACCACATCCTGCGGCGTTTTTTGCGACACAATCAGGCCGCGCCAGGTGCCGATGGAGAGATCAACGCCTTTCTCTTTTAACGTCGGGACGTCAGGCATGGTTTTCATTCGCTCATCCGCCATCACTACCAGTGTCTTCAGCTTGCCGCCTTTCACATGGTTGATAACTTCTCCTGGGCTTACGGAAACCGCTTCAATGTGCCCGCCTAACAGGCCTGTAATGGCAGGGGCTGCGCCGTCATACGGGACATGAGAAAACTTTGCGCCCGTTTTGTCTTCCAGTGCAGCTGCCGCCAGATGCCAGATAGCTCCGGTGCCTGAGTTACCAATGCGTACTTTTCCGGGATTCGCTTTGGCGTAAGTCATAAATTCTTCATAGCTATTCCACGGCGCATCGGCACGGACTGTGATAGCAGCCGGATCCGTATTCAGACGGGCAATGGGTTTAAAGTCGCTGGTTTTAAAACGCACCATTCCGAGGCTGGGAAGGGTGGTCAGTTCAACCGTGCCTAAACCAATTTTGTAACCGCCAGGGCGGGCAGCGGCGATTTCACTCAGGCCGATAGCACCGCCTCCGCCAGGTTTATTGATAACCCCGATGCTGACGGGTAAATGGTTTTTGGCGGCATCAGCAAAGGCACGGGCAACCAGATCCGTACCGCCTCCGGCAGCGTAGGGAACGACTAACTCGATCTGTTTGGTTGGCCAGGAGGCTGCCTGTACAGGCGCAATGCTGAGGGCAGCGCCTGCAAGAAGTACCATTGCAGCCATTTTTTTCGGTAAGGTAAGATGTTTTATCATTGCTTTTATATCCTTATTTATCAGTTAGTTGCTATTTAAATTGTTCCATGCGTTCATAAACAGTACTGCATTTTCATAGACTTGCTCTGGCGTCATGCCGGGGTGATATAGCGCAGAACCGAGGCCAAAGCCGTTTGCGCCGTGGCTCAGATAACGCGCCATGGTTTCCGGTGTGATACCGCCAACCGGTAACATCGGAACGGATTGTGGAATAACCGCACGCCAGGCTTTGGTAACTTCTGGCGTAATTTGTTCAGCCGGGAACAGCTTGATGGCATTAGCACCATGTTCAATGGCAGCAAAGGCTTCGGTGGGCGTGGCGACGCCAGGCGCACAATACATACCCAGCGCACGGGCGCGACGGATCACCGCAGTATCGCAATGCGGCATCACGATAATCTGGCCCCCAGCCTCTTTAACCGCAACCACCTGCTCTACCGAAAGCACAGTTCCGGCTCCGACCAGGCAGTCCTTAGGCAGGGCGTCGCGCAGTAAACTGATACTTTGCAACGCCTCCGGCGAGTTCATAGGAATCTCAATCAGGCGGAATCCGGCGGCGTACAGTTTTTCACCGATGGCGACAATCTCATCCGGTTTCACGCCGCGTAAAATGGCGACTAACCCGGTTTTTTGCAAAAGCGTATTAAATGGCATGGATACATTCCCTGGCGTTGGTGGACAGTAACCCGGCAGCGTGGGCGATTCGCCATAATCCCTGTTCAGTGGCATTAGGAATGGCGTGTATCTGTCTGTCGGGAAAAACGTGGCTGAATGCTTGTGAATAGCGGCTGTTCAGATTTGCGCTACCGATTAAGGCGATCGGTGTTGTGGCGGGTAAATCACGTAGCAAACTGGATGCCAGACCACATAATTCATGGCCTATCAGTAATCCGGAAAGGTAATCCCCCTGCGAGGACGACGTAAGATTACTGGTCAGCAGGCGCGAACGGGTCGAAAACAGCGTCGATAATAATCCGGTCTGATGATGCTCTTGTGCTGCTGTCAGCCCGTGGGTGAAGGCATCCCAGTGCGGTTCATCTCCAGGATGCATGGTGGCACCGAGAATCGAATGGCGGGATAAAACATCAAATAACTCGCCCGTCATAAAGGTTCGGAAATTGGTAATGGTGTTGTTTTCAACTACTGCCCATTTCGCATGTGTGCCGGGTAAGCCTATCAGCACTGGCATACCCTGATGGATCGCGTTTTGCAGGGTCGGTTCCATCGAGATAGCACCGAAGATTTGTGTCTCTTCGCCACGCATCACTTCGGGCATTTCACCTTCTTTAATCACGCCAGGAATGATGTGCAGCATTTTCTGCTGCTGGTGGATAACAGGCGTCAACTGCTTCGCCAGACCCTCGAGAGTGACCGGGCAAGGTAAATAAGCTGCTGGTTGCCACCCTTGCGCACTGCCGAGCATGCCGCAAGCCAGTACCGGGCATGGGGTTTGTGCCAGCCAGTCGCCGCAGACACGTAAAAACGTATCGTGGAAAGCGTCCTCACGTGTTGCTGCCTGGGAGGGTAATTTCATGATCCCCCAGGGGAATTCACGTTTTTCTTGTGGATTTGGTGATTCGCCAAAACGCCATGCCCGAAGCGATGACGTTCCCCAGTCCAGGGCAATAAATGAGGGTGCTCCCGGCATTAGTCGTTTCCTTTAATCATGGTTTATTTATCTTTGCGGACGTGCTTACCCCAGCCCAGTTCAGCGGATATCTCTTCTGCACAGGATTTGACGTAAGGTGCCAGTTCTTCCAGACGCGCCAGCGACATATACGTGGTGGTACTGGCGACAGAAATAGCCGCCACAATTTCATCCCGGGCGTTGTAAACCGGCGCTGCAACGCAACGGATAGTCGGCTCGTTCTCTTCCAGATCAAAAGCAAAACCACTGGCGGCATAACGACGCATGTTCTGAATAAATGCGCCCAGTTTTGTTTCATCACCACAGGTCTTAAACAGCGTGCGCCACTCTTCTTCTGTTCGGTTGAGGATCAATGCCTTGCCGATGCCGGTGATTGCCAGTGGCATGCGATGGCCTGGGCGTGAGCGCATTTCCAGCCCGCGCTGACTGTTGATCTTCTCCAGATACAGCACTTCGTCGCCTTCAACGATCCCCAGATGCACGGTGTCCAGGGTGTAACGGGCAAGGCGTTGCAAAACGGGCTGGGCAATTTCGTACAGCGAGGTGCTTTCCAGTGCTCTGGCACCGAATTCGATCAGTTTGGCACCCAGTTGGTAGCCCTGCGTTGGGACATGGCGCAGGTAGCGTTGTTCCACCAGAACGGTGACTAAACGATGGGTTGTGCTCCGGGTCGTGCCGGTGAACTCGCCGATACTTTTTAGGTCATGGCAGCCGTTATAAACAGCATTAAGAACCGCCAGTCCACGTAATAACGTTTGTGCGCCTGCGGTGGTTGAAGAGGTTTCTGCCATACGTTTCTCCTGATGATATTGCTGAAGTGTTCCACATAATGACGTGGGGAAAAGGTGATATATCCCACAATATAAACTCCATCTCATATTGTGAGATAAAATAATGAAAATTAACGATCGTTTTGCGTAGCGCCTCGCAGGAAACTTCTTTCAAACTGGACGTTTGTACAGCACAATTCTATTTTGTGCGGGTAAGTTGTTGCGTCAGGAGGCGTTGTGGATTTCTCAATCATGGTTTACGCAGTTATTGCATTGGTGGGTGTGGCAATTGGCTGGCTGTTTGCCAGTTATCAACATGCGCAGCAAAAAGCCGAGCAATTAGCTGAACGTGAAGAGATGGTCGCGGAGTTAAGCGCGGCAAAACAACAAATTACCCAAAGCGAGCACTGGCGCGCAGAGTGTGAATTGCTCAATAACGAAGTGCGCAGCCTGCAAAGTATTAACACCTCGCTGGAGGCCGATCTGCGTGAAGTGACCACGCGGATGGAAGCCGCACAGCAACACGCTGACGATAAAATTCGCCAGATGATCAACAGCGAACAGCGCCTCAGTGAGCAATTTGAAAACCTTGCCAACCGTATTTTTGAACACAGTAATCGTCGGGTTGATGAGCAAAATCGCCAGAGTCTGAACAGTCTTTTGTCGCCGTTGCGTGAACAACTGGATGGTTTCCGCCGTCAGGTCCAGGACAGCTTTGGTAAAGAAGCCCAAGAACGTCATACCCTGACTCACGAAATCCGCAACCTCCAGCAACTCAACGCCCAGATGGCCCAGGAAGCGATCAACCTGACGCGTGCGCTGAAAGGCGACAATAAAATCCAGGGCAACTGGGGCGAGGTAGTATTGACGCGGGTGCTGGAGGCTTCCGGTCTGCGTGAAGGGTATGAATATGAAACCCAGGTCAGCATCGAAAATGACGCCCGCTCGCGGATGCAGCCGGATGTCATCGTGCGGTTGCCGCAGGGAAAAGATGTGGTGATCGACGCCAAAATGACGCTGGTCGCCTATGAACGCTATTTCAACGCCGAAGATGACTACACCCGCGAAAGCGCGCTACAGGAACATATCGCGTCGGTGCGTAACCATATCCGTTTGCTGGGACGCAAAGATTATCAACAGCTGCCGGGGCTGCGAACTCTGGATTACGTGCTGATGTTTATTCCCGTTGAACCCGCTTTTTTACTGGCGCTTGACCGTCAGCCGGAGCTGATCACCGAAGCGTTGAAAAACAATATCATGCTGGTTAGCCCGACTACGCTGCTGGTGGCGCTGCGCACTATCGCCAACCTGTGGCGTTATGAGCATCAAAGCCGCAACGCCCAGCAAATCGCCGATCGTGCCAGCAAGCTGTACGACAAGATGCGTTTGTTCATCGATGACATGTCCGCGATTGGTCAAAGTCTCGACAAAGCGCAGGATAACTATCGCCAGGCAATGAAAAAACTCTCTTCAGGTCGCGGAAATGTGCTGGCGCAGGCAGAAGCGTTTCGCGGTTTAGGGGTAGAAATTAAACGCGAGATTAATCCGGATTTGGCTGAACAGGCGGTGAGCCAGGATGAAGAGTATCGACTTCGGTCGGTTCCGGAGCAGCCGAATGATGAAGCTTATCAACGCGATGATGAATATAATCAGCAGTCGCGCTAGCCCATTGGGGGTAGTTAAGCCGGGTAGAAATCTAGGGCATCGACGCCCAATCTGTTACACTTCTGGAACAATTTTTTGATGAGCAGGCATTGAGATGGTGGATAAGTCACAAGAAACGACGCACTTTGGTTTTCAGACCGTCGCGAAGGAACAAAAAGCGGATATGGTCGCCCACGTTTTCCATTCCGTGGCATCAAAATACGATGTCATGAATGATTTGATGTCATTCGGTATTCATCGTTTGTGGAAGCGATTCACGATTGATTGCAGCGGCGTACGCCGTGGGCAGACCGTGCTGGATCTGGCTGGTGGCACCGGCGACCTGACAGCGAAATTCTCTCGCCTGGTCGGAGAAACTGGCAAAGTGGTCCTTGCTGATATCAATGAATCCATGCTCAAAATGGGCCGCGAGAAGCTGCGTAATATCGGTGTGATTGGCAACGTTGAGTATGTTCAGGCGAACGCTGAGGCGCTGCCGTTCCCGGATAACACCTTTGATTGCATCACCATTTCGTTTGGTCTGCGTAACGTCACCGACAAAGATAAAGCACTGCGTTCAATGTATCGCGTGCTGAAACCCGGCGGCCGCCTGCTGGTACTTGAGTTCTCGAAGCCAATTATCGAGCCGCTGAGCAAAGCCTATGATGCATACTCCTTCCATGTGCTGCCGCGTATTGGCTCACTGGTCGCGAACGACGCCGACAGCTACCGTTATCTGGCAGAATCCATCCGTATGCATCCCGATCAGGATACCCTGAAAACCATGATGCAGGATGCCGGATTCGAAAGTGTTGACTACTACAATCTGACGGCAGGGGTTGTGGCGCTGCATCGTGGTTATAAGTTCTGACAGGAGACCGGAAATGCCTTTTAAACCTTTAGTGACGGCAGGAATTGAAAGTCTGCTCAACACCTTCCTGTATCGCTCACCCGCGCTGAAAACAGCCCGCTCGCGTCTGCTGGGTAAAGTATTGCGCGTGGAGGTAAAAGGCTTTTCGACGTCATTGATTCTGGTGTTCAGCGAACGCCAGGTCGATGTACTGGGCGAATGGGCAGGCGATGCTGACTGCACCGTTATCGCTTACGCCAGCGTGTTGCCGAAACTTCGCGATCGCCAGCAGCTTGCCGCACTGATTCGCAGTGGTGAGCTGGAAGTGCAGGGTGATATTCAGGTGGTGCAAAACTTCGTTGCGCTGGCAGATCTGGCAGAGTTCGACCCTGCGGAACTGCTGGCCCCTTATACCGGTGATATCGCCGCTGAAGGTATCAGCAAAGCCCTGCGCGGAGGCGCAAAGTTCCTGCATCACGGCATTAAGCGCCAGCAACGTTATGTGGCGGAAGCCATTACTGAAGAGTGGCGTATGGCACCCGGTCCGCTTGAAGTGGCCTGGTTTGCGGAAGAGACGGCTGCCGTCGAGCGTGCTGTTGATGCCCTGACCAAACGGCTGGAAAAACTGGAGGCTAAATGACGCCAGGTGAAGTACGGCGCCTATATTTCATCATTCGCACTTTTTTAAGCTACGGACTTGATGAACTGATCCCCAAAATGCGTATCACCCTGCCGCTACGGCTATGGCGATACTCATTATTCTGGATGCCAAATCGGCATAAAGACAAACCTTTAGGTGAGCGACTACGACTGGCCCTGCAAGAACTGGGACCGGTATGGATCAAGTTCGGGCAGATGTTATCAACCCGCCGCGATCTTTTTCCGCCGCATATTGCCGATCAGCTGGCGTTATTGCAGGACAAAGTCGCTCCGTTTGATGGCAAGCTGGCGAAGCAGCAGATTGAAGCTGCAATGGGCGGCTTGCCGGTAGAAGCGTGGTTTGACGATTTTGAAATCAAGCCGCTGGCTTCTGCTTCTATCGCCCAGGTTCATACCGCGCGATTGAAATCGAATGGTAAAGAGGTGGTGATTAAAGTCATCCGCCCGGATATTTTGCCGGTCATTAAAGCGGATCTGAAACTTATCTACCGTCTGGCTCGCTGGGTGCCGCGTTTGCTGCCGGATGGTCGCCGTCTGCGCCCAACCGAAGTGGTGCGCGAGTACGAAAAGACCTTGATTGATGAACTGAATTTGCTGCGGGAATCTGCCAACGCCATTCAGCTTCGACGCAATTTTGAAGACAGCCCGATGCTCTACATCCCGGAAGTTTACCCTGACTATTGTAGTGAAGGGATGATGGTGATGGAGCGTATTTACGGCATTCCGGTGTCTGATGTTGCGACGCTGGAGAAAAACGGCACCAACATGAAATTGCTGGCGGAACGCGGCGTGCAGGTGTTCTTCACTCAGGTCTTTCGCGACAGCTTTTTCCATGCCGATATGCACCCTGGCAACATCTTCGTAAGCTATGAACACCCGGAAAACCCGAAATATATCGGCATTGATTGCGGGATTGTTGGCTCGCTAAACAAAGAAGATAAACGCTATCTGGCGGAAAACTTTATCGCCTTCTTTAATCGCGACTATCGCAAAGTGGCAGAGCTACACGTCGATTCTGGTTGGGTGCCACCAGATACCAACGTTGAAGAGTTTGAGTTTGCCATTCGTACGGTCTGTGAACCTATCTTTGAGAAACCGCTGGCCGAAATTTCGTTTGGACATGTACTGTTAAATCTGTTTAATACGGCGCGTCGCTTCAATATGGAAGTGCAGCCGCAACTGGTGTTACTCCAGAAAACCCTGCTCTACGTCGAAGGGGTAGGACGCCAGCTTTATCCGCAACTCGATTTATGGAAAACGGCGAAGCCTTTCCTGGAGTCGTGGATTAAAGATCAGGTCGGTATTCCTGCGCTGGTGAGAGCATTTAAAGAAAAAGCGCCGTTCTGGGTCGAAAAAATGCCAGAACTGCCTGAACTGGTTTACGACAGTTTGCGCCAGGGCAAGTATTTACAGCATAGTGTTGATAAGATTGCCCGCGAGCTTCAGTCAAATCATGTACGTCAGGGACAATCGCGTTATTTTCTCGGAATTGGCGCTACGTTAGTATTAAGTGGCACATTCTTGTTGGTCAGCCGACCTGAATGGGGGCTGATGCCCGGCTGGTTAATGGCAGGTGGTCTGATCGCCTGGTTTGTCGGTTGGCGCAAAACACGCTGATTTTTTCATCGCTCAAGGCGGGCCGTGTAACGTATAATGCGGCTTTGTTTAATCATCATCTACCACAGAGGAACATGTATGGGTGGTATCAGTATTTGGCAGTTATTGATTATTGCCGTCATCGTTGTACTGCTTTTTGGCACCAAAAAGCTCGGCTCCATCGGTTCCGATCTTGGTGCGTCGATCAAAGGCTTTAAAAAAGCAATGAGCGATGATGAACCAAAGCAGGATAAAACCAGCCAGGATGCTGATTTTACTGCGAAAACTATCGCCGATAAGCAGGCGGATACGAATCAGGAACAGGCTAAAACAGAAGACGCGAAGCGCCACGATAAAGAGCAGGTGTAATCTGTGTTTGATATCGGTTTTAGCGAACTGCTATTGGTGTTCATCATCGGCCTCGTCGTTCTGGGGCCGCAACGACTGCCTGTGGCGGTAAAAACGGTAGCGGGCTGGATTCGCGCGTTGCGTTCACTGGCGACAACGGTGCAGAACGAACTGACCCAGGAGTTAAAACTCCAGGAGTTTCAGGACAGTCTGAAAAAGGTTGAAAAGGCGAGCCTCACTAACCTGACGCCCGAACTGAAAGCGTCGATGGATGAATTACGCCAGGCTGCGGAGTCGATGAAGCGTTCCTACGTTGCAAACGATCCTGAAAAGGCGAGCGATGAAGCGCACACCATCCATAACCCGGTGGTGAAAGACAATGAAACTGCGCATGAAGGCGTAACGCCTGCTGCTGCACAAACGCAGGCCAGTTCGCCGGAACAGAAGCCAGAAACCACGCCAGAGCCGGTGGTAAAACCTGCTGCGGACGCTGAACCGAAAACCGCTGCACCTTCCCCTTCGTCGAGTGATAAACCGTAAACATGTCTGTAGAAGATACTCAACCGCTTATCACGCATCTGATTGAGCTGCGTAAGCGTCTGCTGAACTGCATTATCTCGGTGATCGTGATATTCCTGTGTCTGGTCTATTTCGCCAATGACATCTATCACCTGGTATCCGCGCCATTGATCAAGCAGTTGCCGCAAGGTTCAACGATGATCGCCACCGACGTGGCCTCGCCGTTCTTTACGCCGATCAAGCTGACCTTTATGGTGTCGCTGATTCTGTCAGCGCCGGTGATTCTCTATCAGGTGTGGGCGTTTATCGCCCCAGCGCTGTATAAGCATGAACGTCGCCTGGTGGTGCCGCTGCTGGTTTCCAGCTCTCTGCTGTTTTATATCGGCATGGCGTTCGCCTACTTTGTGGTCTTTCCGCTGGCATTTGGCTTCCTTGCCAATACCGCGCCGGAAGGGGTACAGGTATCCACCGACATCGCGAGCTATTTAAGCTTCGTTATGGCGCTGTTTATGGCGTTTGGTGTCTCCTTTGAAGTGCCGGTGGCAATTGTGCTGCTGTGCTGGATGGGGATTACCTCGCCAGAAGACTTACGCAAAAAACGCCCGTATGTGCTGGTTGGTGCATTCGTTGTCGGGATGTTGCTGACGCCGCCGGATGTCTTCTCGCAAACGCTGTTGGCGATCCCGATGTACTGCCTGTTTGAAATCGGTGTCTTCTTCTCACGCTTTTACGTTGGTAAAGGGCGAAACCGGGAAGAGGAAAACGACGCTGAAGCAGAAAGCGAAAAAACTGAAGAATAAATTCAACCGCCCGTCAGGGCGGTTGTCATATGGAGTACAGGATGTTTGATATCGGCGTTAATTTGACCAGTTCGCAATTTGCGAAAGACCGTGATGATGTTGTAGCGCGCGCTTTTGACGCGGGAGTTAATGGGCTACTCATCACCGGTACCAATCTGCGTGAAAGCCAGCAGGCGCAAAAGCTGGCGCGTCAGTATTCGTCCTGTTGGTCAACGGCGGGCGTACATCCTCACGACAGCAGCCAGTGGCAAGCTGTGACTGAAGAAGCGATTATTGAGCTGGCCGCGCAGCCAGAAGTGGTGGCGATTGGTGAATGTGGTCTCGACTTTAACCGCAACTTTTCGACGCCGGAAGAGCAGGAACGCGCTTTTGTTGCCCAGCTACGCATTGCCGCAGAATTAAACATGCCGGTATTTATGCACTGTCGCGATGCCCACGAGCGGTTTATGACATTGCTGGAGCCGTGGCTGGATAAACTGCCTGGTGCGGTTCTTCATTGCTTTACCGGCACACGCGAAGAGATGCAGGCGTGCGTGGCGTGTGGAATTTATATCGGCATTACCGGTTGGGTTTGCGATGAACGACGCGGGCTGGAGCTGCGGGAATTGTTGCCGTTGATTCCGGCGGAGAAATTGCTGATCGAAACTGATGCGCCGTATCTGCTCCCTCGCGATCTCACGCCAAAGCCATCATCCCGGCGCAACGAGCCAGCCCATCTGCCCCATATTTTGCAACGTATTGCGCACTGGCGTGGAGAAGATGCCGCATGGCTGGCTGCCACCACGGATGCCAATGTCAAAACACTGTTTGGGATTGCGTTTTAGAGTTTGCGGAACTCGGTGTTCTTTACGCTGTGCTTAATTTCTTTATTGATAAGATTAAGCAATAGCATGGAGCGAGCCTCTCCGTCTGGCTCGGTGAAAATGGCCTGAAAACCTTCGAATGCGCCTTCAGTAATAATCACTTTATCACCAGGATACGGCGTCGATGGATCGACAATATCTTTCGGTTTATACACTGATAACTGATGAATCACCGCCGATGGGACTATCGCTGGCGACGCGCCAAAGCGCACGAAGTGGCTGACACCACGAGTCGCGTTGATAGTCGTGGTATGAATCACTTCCGGATCGAACTCCACAAACAAGTAGTTGGGGAACAATGGCTCACTGACTGCAGTACGTTTGCCACGCACGATTTTTTCCAGGGTGATCATCGGTGCCAGGCAATTCACAGCCTGTCTTTCGAGGTGTTCCTGGGCACGTTGAAGTTGCCCGCGCTTGCAGTACAGTAAATACCAGGATTGCATAATGACTCTTATCCGTTTAATCGGGGCGCAAGGATAGCAAAAGCTTTACGCTAAGTTAATTATATTCCCCGGTTTGCGTTATACCGTCAGAGTTCACGCTAATTTAACAAATTTACAGCATCGCAAAGATGAACGCCGTATAATGGGCGCAGATTAAGAGGCTACAATGGACGCCATGAAATATAACGATTTACGCGACTTCTTGACGCTGCTTGAACAGCAGGGTGAGCTAAAACGTATCACGCTCCCGGTGGATCCGCACCTGGAAATCACCGAAATTGCTGACCGCACTTTGCGTGCCGGTGGGCCTGCGCTGTTGTTCGAAAACCCTAAAGGCTACTCAATGCCGGTGCTGTGCAACCTGTTCGGTACGCCAAAGCGCGTGGCGATGGGCATGGGGCAGGAAGATGTTTCGGCGCTGCGTGAAGTTGGTAAATTATTGGCGTTTCTGAAAGAGCCGGAGCCGCCAAAAGGTTTCCGCGACCTGTTTGATAAACTGCCGCAGTTTAAGCAAGTATTGAACATGCCGACAAAGCGACTGCGTGGTGCACCCTGCCAACAAAAAATCGTCTCTGGCGATGACGTCGATCTCAATCGCATTCCCATTATGACCTGCTGGCCGGAAGATGCCGCGCCGCTGATTACCTGGGGGCTCACCGTAACGTGCGGCCCGCATAAAGAGCGGCAGAATCTGGGCATTTATCGCCAGCAGCTAATTGGTAAAAACAAACTGATTATGCGCTGGCTGTCGCATCGCGGCGGCGCGTTGGATTATCAGGAGTGGTGTGCGGCGCATCCGGGCGAACGTTTCCCGGTTTCTGTGGCGCTGGGTGCCGATCCTGCCACGATTCTCGGTGCAGTCACCCCCGTTCCGGATACGCTTTCAGAGTATGCGTTTGCCGGATTGCTGCGCGGTACCAAGACCGAAGTGGTGAAGTGTATCTCCAATGACCTTGAAGTGCCCGCCAGTGCGGAGATTGTGCTGGAAGGGTATATCGAACAAGGCGAAACTGCGCCGGAAGGGCCGTATGGCGACCACACCGGTTACTATAACGAAGTCGATAGTTTTCCGGTATTTACCGTGACGCATATTACCCAGCGTGAAGATGCGATTTATCATTCCACCTATACCGGGCGTCCGCCAGATGAACCTGCGGTACTGGGTGTAGCACTGAACGAAGTGTTCGTGCCGATTCTGCAAAAACAGTTCCCGGAAATTGTCGATTTTTACCTGCCGCCGGAAGGCTGTTCTTATCGTCTGGCGGTAGTGACGATCAAAAAACAGTACGCCGGACACGCGAAGCGCGTCATGATGGGCGTCTGGTCGTTCTTACGCCAGTTTATGTACACTAAATTTGTGATCGTTTGCGATGATGACGTCAACGCCCGCGACTGGAACGATGTGATTTGGGCGATTACCACCCGTATGGACCCGGCGCGGGATACTGTTCTGGTAGAAAATACGCCTATTGATTATCTGGATTTTGCCTCGCCTGTCTCCGGGCTGGGTTCAAAAATGGGGCTGGATGCCACGAATAAATGGCCGGGTGAAACCCAGCGTGAATGGGGACGTCCCATCAAAAAAGATCCAGATGTTGTCGCGCATATTGACGCCATTTGGGATGAACTGGCTATTTTTAACAACGGTAAAAGCGCCTGATGCGCGTTTGTTTTGCCCTATTTATCGATCCGACAGAGAAAGCGCATGACAACCTTAAGCTGTAAAGTGACCTCGGTAGAAGCTATCACGGATACCGTATATCGTGTCCGCATCGTGCCAGACGCGGCCTTTTCTTTTCGTGCTGGTCAGTATTTGATGGTAGTGATGGATGAGCGCGACAAACGTCCGTTCTCAATGGCTTCGACGCCAGATGAAAAAGGGTTTATCGAGCTGCATATTGGCGCTTCTGAAATCAACCTTTACGCGAAAGCAGTCATGGACCGCATCCTCAAAGATCATCAAATCGTGGTCGATATTCCCCACGGAGAAGCGTGGCTGCGCGATGATGAAGAGCGTCCGATGATTTTGATTGCGGGCGGCACCGGGTTCTCTTATGCCCGCTCGATTTTGCTGACAGCGTTGGCGCGTAACCCAAACCGTGATATCACCATTTACTGGGGCGGGCGTGAAGAGCAGCATCTGTATGATCTCTGCGAGCTTGAGGCGCTTTCGTTGAAGCATCTTGGTCTACAAGTGGTGCCGGTGGTTGAACAACCGGAAGCGGGCTGGCGTGGGCGTACTGGCACCGTGTTAACGGCGGTATTGCAGGATCACGGTACGCTGGCAGAGCATGATATCTATATTGCCGGACGTTTTGAGATGGCGAAAATTGCCCGTGACCTGTTTTGCAGCGAGCGTAATGCGCGGGAAGATCGCCTGTTTGGCGATGCGTTTGCATTTATCTGAGATATAAAAAACCCGCCCCTGACAGGCGGGAAGAACGGCAACTAAAACTTTATACAGTGGCATTACTCTACGTTGCATCCGGCAAACAGTGCCCGATGCAACGCTGCCGCGTCTTATCGGGCCTACAAAAGTTCTGAACCGTGGGCCGGATAAGGCGTTCACGCCGTATCCGGCATACAGTGCCCGATTGCGACGCTGCCGCGTCTTATCGGGCCTACAAAAGTTCTGAACCGTAGGCCGGATAAGGCGTTCACGCCGCATCCGGCAAGTGGTTAAACCCGCTCAAACACCGTTGCAATGCCCTGACCCAGACCGATACACATCGTCGCCAGACCAAACTGGACGTCTTTGTGTTCCATCAGATTCAGCAGCGTGGTGCTGATACGCGCACCGGAACAACCCAGCGGATGACCCAGCGCGATCGCGCCACCGTTGAGGTTGATCTTCTCGTCAATCTGCTCCATTAGCCCGAGATCTTTAATACACGGCAGGATCTGCGCGGCAAAGGCTTCGTTCATCTCGAATACGCCGATATCGCTGGCAGAAAGCCCCGCTTTTTTCAGCGCCAGCTTCGAGGCCGGAACCGGACCATAACCCATAATAGATGGGTCACAACCAACGACCGCCATCGAACGCACGCGGGCGCGCGGCTTAAGACCTAATTCATGGGCGCGGCTTTCACTCATCACCAGCATGGCAGCTGCGCCATCGGAAAGCGCAGAAGATGTACCCGCCGTTACCGTACCGCTGACGGGATCAAACGCCGGACGCAGTGTGGCGAGGGCTTCCACGGTGGTTTCCGGGCGAATCACTTCGTCGTAATTAAACTGCTTCAATACGCCGTCGGCATCGTGACCACCGGTCGGGATGATTTCATTTTTAAATGCGCCTGACTGCGTGGCGGCCCACGCGCGGGCGTGTGACCGCGCGGCAAAGGCATCCTGCATTTCACGGCTGATACCGTGCATACGCGCCAGCATTTCTGCCGTTAAGCCCATCATGCCCGCCGCTTTGGCGACATTACGGCTAAGGCCGGGGTGAAAATCGACGCCGTGACTCATTGGCACATGGCCCATATGCTCCACGCCGCCAACCAGACATGCCTGCGCATCGCCGGTCATGATCATTCGTGCTGCGTCATGCAGTGCCTGCATGGATGAACCACACAAGCGATTAACGGTAACCGCCGGGACAGAGTGCGGCACTTCAGCCAACAGTGCCGCGTTACGGGCGATGTTAAAACCCTGCTCCAGTGTTTGCTGCACACAACCCCAGTAAATATCGTCGAGGGCCGCTGCTTCCAGCGCCGGGTTACGCGCCAGCAGGCTACGCATTAAATGAGCGGAGAGATCTTCCGCACGCACGTGACGAAAAGCACCGCCCTTCGAACGGCCCATCGGGGTGCGAATTGCATCGACAATGACAACCTGTTCCATTGTGACTCCTTAAGCCGTTTTCAGGTCGCCAACCGGACGGGCTGGCTCAACCGGGGGATAGTACGGTTCGTTATGACGTGCTTTATTACGCAGACCTTCCGGTACTTCATACAGCGGGCCGAGGTGCTGATATTGCTGTGCCATATCGAGGTATTTTGCGCTGCCGAGGGTGTCCAGCCAGCGGAACGCGCCGCCGTGGAACGGAGGGAAGCCCAGGCCGTAGACCAGCGCCATATCCGCTTCTGCCGGAGTGGCGATAATGCCTTCTTCCAGACAGCGCACCACTTCGTTGACCATCGGGATCATCATGCGGGCGATAATCTCCTCTTCGCTGAAATCGCGCTTCGGCTGGCTCACTTCTGCCAGCAGGTCGTCAACGACGGCGTCTTCTTCTTTCTTCGGCTTACCTTTGCTGTCTTCTTTATAACGCCAGAAACCGAGGCCGTTCTTCTGACCAAAGCGGTTGGCATCAAACAGCGCGTCGATGGCATCGCGATAATCTTTCTGCATCCGCTGCGGGAAGCCTGCTGCCATGACAGCCTGGGCATGATGCGCGGTGTCAATGCCCACAACGTCCAGCAGATATGCCGGACCCATAGGCCAGCCAAACTGTTTTTCCATCACTTTGTCGATCTTGCGGAAATCCGCGCCGTCGCGCAGCAGCTGGCTGAAACCCGCGAAGTAGGGGAACAGCACGCGGTTAACGAAGAATCCGGGGCAGTCGTTAACCACAATCGGCGTTTTGCCCATCTTGCTCGCCCAGGCGACGACTTTCGCGATGGTTTCGTCGGAGCTTTTCTCGCCGCGAATAATTTCCACCAACGGCATCCGGTGCACCGGATTAAAGAAGTGCATCCCGCAGAAGTTTTCCGGACGTTCCAGCGCGTTGGCCAGTTCGCTGATAGGAATGGTTGAAGTGTTAGACGCCAGCACGGTATCCGGGCGTACTTTCTGCTCGGTTTCTGCCAGTACGGCTTTTTTCACTTTCGGGTTTTCGACAACCGCTTCTACCACAACATCCACGCGGTCAAAACCAGAGTAATCGAGCGTTGGGTGGATCGTGGAGATCACGCCAGCCAGTTTCAGACCATCGATCTTGCCGCGCTCAAGCTGCTTGTTCAGCAGTTTCGCGGCTTCGGTCATGCCGAGGGTTAACGACTTGTCGTTGATATCTTTCATGACAACCGGCACGCCTTTCCACGCAGACTGGTAAGCGATGCCGCCGCCCATAATGCCTGCGCCCAGCACAGCGGCCTGTTTCGGGGTTTCAACATCTTTGGTGAGTTTCTTCGCTTTACCTTTTACATATTGATCGTTAAGGAAAATGCCGACCAGTGCGCGGGCTTCGTTGGTATGCGCCAGCGGGACAAAACTTTTGTTTTCCAGGTTTAAGGCTTCTTCACGACCAAAACGGGCCGCAGCTTCAATGGTTTTTACTGCGGTGATGGGGGCCGGATAATGTTTCCCCGCCGTTTGCGCGACCATCCCTTTAGCGATGGTGAAGCTCATGGTGGCTTCAATCTTGCTCAGTTTTAGCGGTTCCAGCTTCGGCTGACGTTTTGCTTTCCAGTCGAGGTCACCGTTAATGGCCTGGCGTAAAATCGCCATCGCCCCTTCAACCAGTTTTTCTGCTTTGACTACGCCATCCACCAGACCGATTTTCAGCGCCTGATCCGCGCCGACATCTTTACCGGCGGCAATGATTTCCAGCGCACTGTCAGCGCCCAGCATACGTGGCATACGTACAGAACCGCCAAAGCCCGGCATGATGCCCAGTTTAGTTTCCGGCAGACCGATGCGCAGATCCGGCGTCGCCAGACGATAATCGGTCGCCAGCACGCATTCGCAGCCACCGCCCAGCGCATAGCCGTTGACAGCAGCAATGGTCGGCACCGGCAGATCCTCCAGGCGATTAAACACGCTATTGGCAAAGTGCAGCCACTGACTTAACTGTTCTTCAGGAACGAGGAACAGGGACAAAAATTCGGTGATATCAGCACCGACGATAAAGGCTGCTTTGTTCGAACGTAGCAGCAGTCCTTTTAGATCTGATTGCTGTTCCAGCACGCCGATGGCCTCGCCGAGGCTGGCGACGGTCGCAGTGTCGAGTTTATTAACTGAACCTGGGGCATCAAATACCAGTTCGGCAATGCCATCTTCCAGCCAGTCAAGGTACAGGGTGTCGCCTTTGTAAAGCATGTCAGTCTCCTGAATCCGCAAGGTGATCTGGTCGTACCAGATGCATCGAAGTGTGTATTTTGTGTTAAAAATATGCAAATAAAATATTAAGGAAATGCCGATCTGATCACGCTCGGCAGAAATCACGCTCTGGATGAACGATGTGCTAAGATGCGGAGACTTAAGGTCAAAAAAACAGAAGGGTAAAAAATGGAATCACTGGCCTCGCTCTATAAAAATCATATAGCTACCTTACAGGAACGGACTCGCGATGCGCTGGCGCGCTTCAAGCTGGATGCGTTACTTATTCACTCCGGCGAACTGTTCAACGTTTTTCTCGACGATCATCCCTATCCGTTTAAAGTGAACCCGCAATTCAAAGCGTGGGTGCCGGTAACTCAGGTGCCAAACTGCTGGCTGCTGGTGGATGGCGTGAATAAGCCGAAACTGTGGTTCTATCTGCCGGTTGATTACTGGCACAACGTCGAACCGCTGCCGAACTCCTTCTGGACTGAAGATGTAGAAGTGATCGCGCTGCCGAAAGCCGATGGCATTGGTAGTCTGTTGCCTGCTGCGCGCGGCAATATCGGTTATATCGGTCCGGTGCCGGAACGTGCGCTGCAACTGGGTATTGAGGCCAGCAACATCAACCCGAAAGGGGTGATCGACTACCTGCATTACTATCGCTCCTTCAAAACCGAGTACGAACTGGCCTGTATGCGTGAAGCGCAGAAAATGGCGGTCAACGGTCATCGTGCGGCAGAAGAAGCGTTCCGTTCTGGCATGAGCGAGTTCGATATCAACATTGCCTATCTGACCGCGACCGGTCATCGTGATACCGACGTACCTTATAGCAACATTGTGGCGCTTAACGAACACGCTGCGGTGTTGCATTACACCAAACTGGACCACCAGGCACCGGAAGAGATGCGCAGCTTCCTGCTGGATGCCGGGGCCGAATATAACGGCTATGCGGCTGATCTGACCCGTACCTGGTCGGCAAAAAGCGACAACGACTACGCACAGCTGGTGAAAGACGTAAATGATGAGCAACTGGCGCTGATCGCCACCATGAAAGCAGGCGTCAGCTATGTGGATTACCATATCCAGTTCCATCAGCGCATCGCCAAACTGCTGCGTAAACATCAAATCATCACCGATATGAGTGAAGAAGCGATGGTCGAAAACGATCTCACCGGACCGTTTATGCCGCACGGTATCGGCCATCCGCTGGGCCTGCAGGTGCATGACGTAGCCGGTTTTATGCAGGATGATAGCGGTACGCACCTCGCGGCACCGGCAAAATATCCGTACCTGCGCTGCACCCGTATTCTCCAGCCGGGCATGGTGTTAACCATCGAACCGGGTATCTACTTCATCGAATCGCTTCTGGCACCGTGGCGTGAAGGGCAGTTCAGCAAACACTTCAACTGGCAGAAAATTGAAGCACTGAAACCGTTCGGCGGCATTCGTATCGAAGACAACGTGGTGATTCACGAAAACAACGTGGAAAACATGACCCGGGATCTGAAACTGGCGTGATGGAAAGCTGGTTAATTCCTGCGGCACCGGTCACGGTCGTTGAAGAGATCAAAAAGAGCCGCTTCATTACGCTGTTGGCGCATACCGATGGCGTTGAGGCGGCAAAAGCGTTTGTTGAATCGGTGCGGGCAGAACACCCCGATGCCCGCCACCATTGCGTGGCGTGGGTGGCGGGTGCGCCGGATGATTCTCAACAGCTGGGTTTCTCTGACGACGGGGAGCCGGCGGGAACGGCAGGTAAACCGATGCTCGCCCAGCTAATGGGCAGCGGCGTCGGGGAAATTACCGCTGTGGTAGTGCGCTACTACGGCGGCATATTGCTTGGCACCGGTGGGTTAGTGAAAGCGTATGGCGGCGGCGTGAATCAGGCGCTGCGCCAGCTAACGACCCAACGCAAGACACCGTTAACCGAATATACTTTGCAATGTGAATATAGTCAGTTAACCGGCATTGAAGCGTTGCTGGGGCAGTGTGACGGCAAAATTATCAACAGTGATTATCAGGCATTCGTTCTGCTGCGGGTGGCGCTTCCGGCGGCGAAAGTGGCTGAATTTTCCGCAAAGCTGGCGGATTTTAGCCGTGGTTCATTGCAATTGTTAGCGATTGAAGAATAATCCCCACTTCGTTTTGCAGAACTAAGGAAGCGGCAGAGATGCATTTTCGCGCCATTACCCGAATCGTTGGACTACTGGTTATCTTATTTTCAGGGACCATGATTATCCCTGGGCTGGTAGCACTCATCTACCGGGATGGAGCGGGCCGCGCTTTTACCCAGACCTTTTTTGTCGCCCTCGCCATTGGCTCTATGCTTTGGTGGCCGAACCGCAAAGAGAAGGGTGAACTGAAATCCCGTGAGGGGTTTCTGATAGTGGTGCTGTTCTGGACCGTGCTGGGTAGCGTCGGTGCGCTCCCTTTTATCTTCTCGGAAAGCCCGAACCTCACGATTACCGATGCGTTTTTTGAATCTTTCTCTGGCCTGACCACCACGGGGGCCACTACGCTGGTGGGGCTGGATTCGCTCCCTCACGCCATCCTCTTTTATCGCCAGATGCTGCAATGGTTTGGCGGGATGGGGATCATCGTGTTGGCGGTTGCGATACTGCCTATCCTCGGCGTGGGTGGGATGCAGCTCTATCGCGCAGAAATGCCCGGCCCGCTGAAAGATAACAAAATGCGCCCGCGAATTGCGGAAACGGCGAAAACCCTGTGGTTGATTTATGTCTTGCTGACCGTCGCCTGTGCGCTGGCGTTGTGGTTTGCTGGAATGGATGCCTTTGATGCCATCGGCCATAGCTTTGCGACTATCGCTATTGGCGGCTTCTCGACACATGATGCCAGTATCGGTTATTTCGACAGCCCGACTATTAACACTATCATTGCTATCTTCCTGCTGATCTCTGGCTGTAACTACGGTCTGCACTTTTCACTGTTAAGTGGGCGTAGTCTGAAGGTTTATTGGCGCGATCCGGAATTTCGCATGTTTATCGGCGTACAGTTTTCACTGGTGGTTATTTGTACACTCGTACTGTGGTTTCATAATGTCTACAGTTCGGCGCTGATGACAATTAACCAGGCGTTTTTCCAGGTGGTGTCGATGGCGACAACCGCCGGGTTTACAACTGACAGCATTGCCCGCTGGCCGCTCTTTTTGCCGGTACTGCTTTTATGTTCAGCTTTTATCGGCGGTTGCGCCGGGTCAACGGGCGGTGGCCTGAAAGTGATCCGCATCCTGCTGCTGTTTAAGCAGGGGAACCGTGAGCTGAAACGACTGGTGCATCCGAACGCCGTCTATAGCATTAAGCTGGGGAATCGCGCACTGCCGGAACGTATCCTCGAAGCCGTTTGGGGATTTTTCTCCGCCTATGCATTGGTGTTTATTGTCAGTATGCTGGCGATTATCGCCACGGGCGTGGATGACTTTTCTGCCTTTGCCTCGGTTGTTGCAACATTGAATAACCTGGGGCCAGGGCTTGGCGTGGTTGCTGATAACTTTACCAGTATGAACCCGGTGGCTAAATGGATCCTGATTGCCAACATGCTGTTTGGTCGTCTCGAGGTCTTTACATTGCTGGTGCTCTTTACCCCGACTTTCTGGCGTGAATGATGGAGTAATACGTGAAAACATTAATTCTTTTCTCAACAAGGGACGGACAAACGCGCGAGATTGCCTCCTACCTGGCTTCGGAACTGAAAGAACTGGGGATCCAGGCGGATGTCGCCAATGTGCACCGCATTGAAGAACCACAATGGGAAAACTATGACCGTGTGGTTATTGGCGCTTCTATTCGCTATGGTCACTACCATTCTGCGTTCCAGGAATTTGTCAAAAAGCATGCGACGCGGTTGAATTCGATGCCGAGTGCCTTTTACTCCGTAAATCTGGTGGCGCGTAAACCGGAGAAGCGTACTCCACAGACCAACAGCTACGCGCGGAAGTTTCTGATGAACTCGCAATGGCGTCCCGATCGCTGTGCTGTCATTGCCGGGGCGCTGCGTTACCCACGTTATCGCTGGTACGACCGTTTTATGATCAAGCTGATTATGAAGATGTCAGGCGGTGAAACGGATACGCGCAAAGAAGTTGTCTATACCGATTGGGAGCAGGTGGCGAATTTCGCCCGAGAAATCGCCCATTTAACCGACAAACCGACGCTGAAATAAGCATAAAGAATAAAAAATGCGCGGTCAGAAAATTATTTTAAATTTCCTCTTGTCAGGCCGGAATAACTCCCTATAATGCGCCACCACTGACACGGAACAACGGCAAACACGCCGCCGGGTCAGCGGGGTTCTCCTGAGAATTCCGGCGGAGAAAAGCAAAAAATGCTTGACTCTGTAGCGGGAAAGCGTATTATGCACACCCCGCGCCGCTGAGAAAAGCGAAGCGGCACTGCTCTTTAACAATTTATCAGACAATCTGTGTGGGCACTCGAAGATACGGATTCTTGACGTCGCAAGACGAAAAATGAATACCAAGTCTCAAGAGTGAACACGTAATTCATTACGAAGTTTAATTCTTTGAGCATCAAACTTTTAAATTGAAGAGTTTGATCATGGCTCAGATTGAACGCTGGCGGCAGGCCTAACACATGCAAGTCGAACGGTAACAGAAAGCAGCTTGCTGCTTTGCTGACGAGTGGCGGACGGGTGAGTAATGTCTGGGAAACTGCCCGATGGAGGGGGATAACTACTGGAAACGGTAGCTAATACCGCATAACGTCGCAAGACCAAAGAGGGGGACCTTCGGGCCTCTTGCCATCGGATGTGCCCAGATGGGATTAGCTAGTAGGTGGGGTAAAGGCTCACCTAGGCGACGATCCCTAGCTGGTCTGAGAGGATGACCAGCCACACTGGAACTGAGACACGGTCCAGACTCCTACGGGAGGCAGCAGTGGGGAATATTGCACAATGGGCGCAAGCCTGATGCAGCCATGCCGCGTGTATGAAGAAGGCCTTCGGGTTGTAAAGTACTTTCAGCGGGGAGGAAGGGAGTAAAGTTAATACCTTTGCTCATTGACGTTACCCGCAGAAGAAGCACCGGCTAACTCCGTGCCAGCAGCCGCGGTAATACGGAGGGTGCAAGCGT
>OLOS01000074.1_pt1 | contig 112703 bp, 111 predicted proteins | sample 1672631 | NCBI WGS metagenome assembly OLOS01 (sample SAMEA3136707, study PRJEB25190) | human gut metagenome | biome: human gut; feature: human-associated habitat; material: faeces | place: Austria | collected 2013
AGGGCTTTCCCGCCTTGCCTGTTTGTGGAGGATGGCTTATTTATGAGGAAGGATTTTATACCAGCGCCTGTATGAAGAAGGGCTTGCCTCCGTTTTCCGGCGCTTCAGGGGGGCCTGCCGCAAAAAAATGCTATTCCATGGCAAGATTATCCTGCTTTTGTTTTACCATGATTTTTTGTATAATGGTAAAAGATAAGCATTGTGCGGCGTCCGGATAGGCGCCAAGGGGGCAGACGGAGAGGGGATGGGGAGATGGACAGGAATAAAAGGAAACTGTTTTGGCTGGTGCTGGCCGGCCTGTTCTGCATTGTATTCCTCACCCTGCTGACCATCTCCTTTTATGGTTATGTGCTGGAGAAGATAGGGGTGGAGTACGCGGAGAATTCCAGGACCTATGACAGGCACTTCGTGATGATTGTAGGCAATACGGAGTCGCAGTTCTGGAAGGATACATATGCCTGTGTCAGGGAAGAGGCGGCTGGCCAGAACGCTTATGTGGAGCTAAAGGGAACCAGCCAGTCATCCTCCTATACCATGACGGACTTCATGGATATGAGCATTGCTGCCAAGGTGGACGGTATCCTGCTGGAGTGCACGGCGGAGGAGGCCCTGGAAGGAAAAATCAATGAAGCCAATGAAAAGGGCATTCCGGTTGTGACCATTTTAAATGATGCGCCAAAGACTGGGCGTAAGAGCCATGTGGGAATCAATCCATACCAGCTGGGGCAGGAATATGCAGGACAGATATGGAAGATACTTCCCAAAGACAAGGATAACCTGAGGATTACGGTCCTGCTTCATGATAATGCCATTGACAGCAACCAGTCACAGATTTTCAACCAGATTAACAATCTGATGGTCACCTCTGAGGAAACCCAGGGGCGTGTGCGGGTGGAGGAAATCAGGATTTCATCTGAACGGGCCTTTGAATCCGAGGAGATTGTCTGGAACCTGTTCCAGAATGAACAGGGGGCCCCGGATATCATCGTTTGCATGGATGAGGTGGACACCGAGGCTGTGTATCAGGCCGTGATTGATTATAACAGGGTGGGCGAGACCCAGATCCTCGGATACTATAAGTCACCCGCCACATTGGAAGCGGTCCGGCGGGGAACCATGGCCATGTCCCTTTATATTGATACGGAACAGATGGGGAAGTACAGCGTGCAGGCCATGATGGAGTGCATCCGGGACGGCCGGACCAATTCATTTTATAGTGTGGACCTGCAGTTTGTGAACAGTGACAATGTGTCTGGTTTTGTGCGTAAGGCACATTGAGTTTGCGGCGGGCCGGACCCGGTATGGGACTGAAACTGGTACTGGTACGGACCCGGACCCGGTATGGGTCTGAAACTGGTACTGGTACGGATCCGGCACCGGGCATGGATGGACATGGAGATAGGCGGGGCGCATATGGGTAAATATTGGGACAGGATCTGGGGAAATATCCCAATCGCACATAAACTGTTTCTGGAGATAGCATTGACGGCTGCTGCGCTGTTTGCCAGCAACCTGTTAATCTATGCCCAGATTAACCGTATGGTGGTGCGCATGGATTCCGTGTATTCCAGCAATGTGAACCTGAATGAACTGTCTGACTGTCTGGCAGGGGTCCAGAATTACATGTACAAATATCTGGAGGTCAAGGATTCAGATTCCCTGACCGCCTATTATAAATCGGAACAGGAATACCGGGACCTTTTGGACGGCCTTAACAGGAAGGTTACGGATAATCCCATCCAGATCCTGGAAAAGAATATACGCAGCATGTCTGAGTCCTACCTTGCCATTACGGATGAGACGGTGCAGGCCAAGCGGGGACTGAACGTGGAGAAGTATAAAAGCTCCTATGAGTCCGCCCTGCGGCTTTATAAATTCATCAACGACGATATTTCCATACTGAACGGCCAGCAGTTCAAGAATAACTCAGCCAGTTACAAGACGCTTCAGTCCGCCCTGCGCTACCTGGAAATCATCAGCCTTGTGATCCTCTGCATCGTGATGGTAATCAGCCTTGCGGTGATGATGATGATGACAAGGGACATTGTGACCCCGTTGACCAACCTGGCGCACACGGCCAAGCTGGTTGGCCAGGGGAATTTCCATGTCAAGGTGACCCCCATAAAGACCAGGGATGAGCTGGGGATTGTCACGGGAACCTTCAACCAGATGGTGGACAGCCTGGATGAATACGTGAATAAGATTAAGGAAAGCGCGGAGAAAGAGCAGGAGATGAAGGCGCGGGAGCTTTTGATGGCAAACCACCTGAAGGAGGCGCGTCTTAAATACCTCCAGTCCCAGATCAACCCCCATTTCCTTTTCAATTCCCTGAACGCAGGGGTGCAGCTGGCCGTGATGGAGGATGCGGAGAAGACCTCGGTGTTCATAGAACGGATGGCTGACTTTTTCCGGTATAATGTGAAGAAGGGTTCAGGGGACGCCACCATACGGGAGGAAGTGGAGACAGTGGACAACTATATCTATATCCTTAATGTACGGTTTGCGGGGGATATCCACTATGTTTCCGAACTGGATGAGACGGTCCTGGACTACAGGATACCCAGCATGATCCTTCAGCCGCTGGTTGAAAATGCAGTGAACCATGGCATACGCGGCATTGAATGGCCGGGTGAAATCCGCCTGCGGGTACAGGATAAGGGCGGTCAGATTGAAATACGGGTGGAGGACAACGGAAAAGGGATGACCAGGGAACAGGTGGGGACAATCCTGTCCGGGAGCCACATAACCGTGGACAGTGACTCCACCGGCATCGGACTGGGGAATGTGATTGCCAGGCTGAGGCTTTACTATGGCACGGACCAGGTCTTTTGCATTGACAGTAAGGGGGAGGACCAGGGAACCTCGGTTATCCTGACCATACCGAAGAAGGAGGAGGATGGAAATGTTCCGGATATTAGTGGCTGACGATGAGGGAATCATGCTGGAATCCATCAAAAGCATTATCCTGTCCAACTTTGGAAGCGAATGCCAGGTGGTCTGTGTGAAGACCGGGCGGGCCGTGATTGAGCAGGCCGAGGCTTTCCGGCCGGATATTGCGATTGTGGATATCCAGATGCCGGGGCTAAGCGGGATACAGGCCATCCGTGAGGTGCGCAGGTTCAACTCATCCATGGTGTTCATCATCATTACGGCCTATGACAAATTTTCCTATGCCCAGGAGGCCGTCAATCTGGGGGTGATGGAGTTCATCACAAAGCCGGTGAACAAAAAGAAGATACTGGATGTGTGCATCCGCGCCATGCATCAGGTGGAGGAGGCCAGGCAGAAGCTCAGCGATGACCTGAAGATACGGGAAAAGCTGGAATTGGTGGTACCCATGATTGAGAGCGGTTTTATCTATAACCTGCTCCGGGACGACACGGATATATACCGTAATGATTATCTGGAGATGCTGGATATAAAAACCAGGTATGGGTTTACCATTGTCCTGGAATTTGGCGATGGGGTGGTGGACGGTCTGATGACCAACGCGGTGGGGGCCAATGTCAGGCTGAACAAGTATTACACCCAGCTCAGGGAACTGGTAAAGGATTACTTTGACTGTATCACAGGTCCTGTCATGGGGAACAGGATTGTGCTGTTCGTGCCATTTGAGAGGGAGAAGACCCGGTATGAGGAGCGGGTGGAGATCATTACCAGGACCAGGAACATGATTCACAGGCTGGAAGCCGGTATTGACATGCAGTTCAGGGGCGGCATCGGGATGGTGACGCCTGTGGAGGAGGCCAGGGATTCCTACAAGGGGGCGTTAAAGGCCCTGAGGGAGAGCGACAGCCATGTGGTACATATAACAGACATACCGGCCATAACGAATTATGACGGGGAATATCCCATGGAACTGGAAAATCAGTATTTCCAGAGAGGGGCAAAGGCGGACAAGGAGGGAGCCGCAGCCTGTGCCAACGAATTCTTTGACTGGATGCTGGAACATGATGGGAATGTGAGGGCCAATATCGAGGTGAAGGTGCTGGAACTGGTCATACGCCTGGAAATGACGGCGTTTGAGGCAGGAAGCGTCCGTTACGGGTTCCGTTACAGGGAAAATTATCTGGCGGAAATCCAGGGCGCTGCCGACATGGCCGCACTGCGCAGCTGGTTCATCCGGAAAACAAGGGAAATCTGCGATAACATCAGTACATCCAGGGAGCGGGAATCTGAAAACGTGGTATCCAGGGTAAAGAATTACATCAATGAGAATTACGCCCAGGATGTTTCGCTGGATGATGTGTCCCGCCTGGTGGACATCAGCCCCTATTATTTCAGCAAGCTGTTCAAGCAGGAGGTGGGGGAGAACTTCATTGAGTATCTGACGCGTACCAGGATAACCCATGCCATGCGCCTGCTGGAGGATTCCAGGTACAGCATAAAGGAAGTGTGCCTGATGTGCGGTTACAGCGACCCCAATTATTTCAGCCGCATTTTCAAAAAGTATGAGGGCATGACGCCAAGCGAGTACAGGGAGAGGTGATGGTATGGAAAAGAGAAGCAGGATCAGGGGGATGGCGGATAAGACCGCCGGAGCAGGAAAAAGGATGGCTGCTGCCGTGCTTGCCGCCATCCTGTTCCTGTACGCATGTATGGCCCTGGGCGGATGCCGCAAGGCGGAGGAAGCGCCTGAGACCAGACAGGAGGAGACAGGGGACCGCCTGCAGATCGGCCTGAGTTTTGAATCCTATGTGATTGAGCGCTGGATCCGGGAACGTGATGTGTTTGTCTCCACGGCCAAGGAGCTGGGGGCGGATGTGAACGTGCAGAATGCCAACGGGGACGTGCAGGAACAGATTGCGCAGATTGAATATTTCATCAAGAAGCAGATGGATGTGATTGCAGTGGTGGCCGGGGACTGCGATGCCCTGTCCGATGTGATGAAAAAGGCCAAGGACGCAGGAATCAAGACGGTCAGCTATGACCGGCTGATTAATAATTCAGACTGCGACCTGTACATCTCCTTTAATAATGAACTGGTGGGGAGATTGATGGCGGAGTGTTTCCTGGAATACGCGCCGGATGGAGGGGATATATTCATGATCCAGGGACCCAAGACCGACGGGAATGTCCATCAGATCAGAAAGGGGTTTGATGATGTCCTGAAAGGCAGCAGGCTGAACGTGGTGTATGAGGCCAACTGCGAGGGATGGCTGGCGGAGCATGCATTTACCTATGTAAAGGAAGGGCTGGCCCGGCACCGTGATATCGTGGGGGTCATGTGCGGCAACGATGACCTGGCAACCCAGGCATTCCGGGCGCTTTCCGAGGAACGGCTGGCAGGGAAGGTAATCCTCACCGGACAGGACGGGGACCTGATGGCATGCCAGCGGATCATGGAAGGGACACAGAACATGACTGCCTTTAAGTCCGTGGAGGAGGAGGCCAGGCTGGCCGCGGAATATGCAGTCATGCTGGGCAGGGGAGAGGAACTGACCGGTATCACCAAGACCATTAATGACGGTACCTATGACATCCCTTACCGGGAACTGCTTCCGGTTGCGGTCACAAAGGAGAACATGGATGACGTGATCATAAAGGGCGGGTTCCACGCGAAAGAGGATGTGTATCTGAATGTTAAGAAGTAAGGGAAATGGCTGGCAGTGCCATGTTCCCGGCTCCATACGTATGAATCTTTTGGGCAGCCTATATCAGATCCTGATATGGCTGCCTTTTGTCATGTTTTCCTGACCGGAAGAGGAACGCGTCCATATAGCATTTTTTTGCTGTGAAAATGTCCAGCCGTCCAGGCCGCCATGGGCAGGCCGATAGTTTTGTGCTAATGGTTCACAAGCAAGTCCAGTCCATTCTGTGGTAGGATGAAACTATCAAAAATAAGTGTCTGGAGGAGGATTTTACAATGAAAAAGAGATTGATTGCAGTGGCACTGACAATGGCGATGGCGGCTGGAATGATGACCGGATGCGGCGGTTCCGGCAAGACAACGGAGAGCGCGGCTGCAACAGCTGCAGCAGATGCAGGAAACACGGAGGCGGCAAAGACAGAAGCGGCAAAGGAGCAGGAGGATAAGACGGAGGCGGCCAAAGATGATGCGGCGGCAGGCGGCGCAGGGGCGCTCATCGGCGTTGCAATGCCCACCAAGGACCTTCAGAGATGGAACCAGGACGGCTCCAACATGAAGGCTGAACTGGAGGCGGCTGGCTACGCAGTGGATCTGCAGTATGCGAGCAATGACGTCCAGACCCAGGTGTCACAGATAGAAAACATGATTTCCAATGGATGTCAGATGCTGGTAATCGCGTCCATTGACGGAAGCTCCCTGGGCGAGCCTCTTTCACAGGCCAAGGAGGCCGGCATACCGGTCATCTCCTATGACCGTCTGATCATGAACTCGGACGCGGTCAGCTATTACGCCACCTTTGATAACTACAAGGTAGGCCAGAAGCAGGGAGAATACCTGGTGGAGGCCCTGGGACTGGAAAATTCATCCGAACCCAGGAACATCGAGCTTTTTACAGGCGACCCGGCTGATAACAACTGTGTGTTCTTCTTTGGCGGCGCAATGGATGTGCTCCAGAAGTATATTGATGAGGGGAAGCTGGTTGTGAAGTCAGGACAGACCGCATTTGAGCAGGTGGCTACTGCCAACTGGGATTCTGAAAAGGCGCAGAACCGCATGGATACCATCATTGCAGGCAACTATTCAGACGGGACGGTCCTGGACGCAGTGCTCTGCTCCAATGACTCCACTGCCCTTGGGGTTGAGAATGCCCTGGCAGCATCCTACACAGGAACATATCCTGTCATCACTGGACAGGACTGTGACATTGCCAATGTGAAGAACATGTTAAATGGCAAGCAGGCCATGTCTGTATTCAAGGATACACGTACCCTTGCAACCCAGGTGGTCAAGATGGTTGACGCTGTCATGCAGGGCAGCGAGGCGGAAATCAACGATACCTCTTCCTATGATAACGGAACAGGCGTCATCCCCACCTACCTCTGTGAGCCGGTTGTCGTAACCATTGATAATTACAAGGAAATGCTGATTGATTCCGGTTATTATACGGAGGATCAGGTAAAGTAAGACAGAGACAAGAGAGGGACGGCTGGTACCTGAGCGCAGGAGTTTCCTGAAACGCTTTGGGACAGCCGTCCCTGACTAAAATCAGCTTAGGGAGGGAGAGCGTTGGCAAAAATATTATTGGAAATGAAGAATATCACCAAGACATTTCCGGGCGTGAAGGCTCTTGATGATGTGAACCTGCGGGTGGAAGAAGGGGAAATCCATGCCCTGGTAGGGGAAAATGGCGCAGGGAAGTCCACGCTGATGAACGTGCTCAGCGGTATTTATCCCTATGGAAGCTACGAGGGGGATATCATCTATGACGGGGAAGTGTGCAAATTCAGCCATATCAATGACAGCGAGAGGAAAGGCATTGTAATCATCCACCAGGAACTGGCCCTGGTGCCGTATATGTCCATTGCCGAGAACATGTATCTGGGCAATGAAAAAGGAAGGAAATATGCAATTAACTGGAATGAAACGTATGGAGAGGCCGATGAATACCTGAAGACAGTAGGGCTTTCTGAATCCTCCCATACTTTGATAAAGGATATCGGCGTGGGAAAACAGCAGCTGGTGGAGATCGCTAAGGCCCTTGCAAAGCATGCCAGGCTTCTTATACTGGACGAACCCACGGCTTCCCTCAATGAAGATGATTCAAAGGCATTGCTGGAGCTGCTTTTGAAGTTTAAGTCAGAGGGCATGACAAGCATCATCATTTCCCATAAACTGAATGAGATAGCGTATGTGGCGGATAAGATTACGGTTATCCGTGACGGTTCCACCATAGAGACATTGGATAAGGCAACAGATACCATCACCGAGGACCGGATCATCAAAGGCATGGTGGGCCGTGAGCTGGTGGACCGTTTCCCGAAGCGGGAAGGAGTGGCTGTCGGGGATACCGCCATGGAGGTGCAGGACTGGAGCGTATACCATCCCCTGTATTCGGACCGGAAGGTGGTGGACCGTGTTTCCTTCCAGGTGGGAAAAGGAGAGGTGGTTGGGATCTGCGGCCTTATGGGGGCAGGGCGGACGGAGCTGGCCATGAGCATTTTCGGCAGAAGTTACGGAACCAATATTACAGGCAGGCTTTTCATCCATGGAAAGGAAGTAACCCTCCATTCGGTCCGGGACGCCATCCGGCATAAGCTGGCTTATGTGACAGAGGACAGAAAAGGGAACGGGCTGATCCTTTCCAATGCAATCAGGATTAACACAACCCTTGCCAACATGGACGCAGTGAGCAGTAAGACCATCATTGATAAGGATAAGGAATATCTGGTTGCTGAGGAGTACAGGGATAAGCTGAAGACCAAATGTCCTTCGGTGGAACAGAACGTGGGAAACCTTAGCGGCGGGAACCAGCAGAAGGTGCTGCTGGCCAAGTGGATGTTCGCGCAGCCGGATATCCTGATCCTGGATGAACCCACCAGGGGAATCGATGTGGGAGCCAAGTATGAGATATACTGCATCATCAACCAGCTGGCAGCGGAGGGGAAATCCGTTATCATGATATCCTCGGAACTCCCGGAGGTCCTGGGGATGTCTGACCGTATCTATATCATGAATGAGGGCAGGATGGCAGGCGAGGTAAAGGCAGAGGAAGCCACCCAGGAATATATCATGTCCTGCATCCTGAAATCAGATAAAGGAGAGTAGAGTATGGAAAACAAGTTGAAATTATCCGAGGTATTGAAGAAATATACAATGGTAATCGTTCTGGCCGTGGTGGTCATCCTGTTCACTGCCAACACGGGCGGGAAAATGCTCCTGCCCCAGAATGTAAATAACCTGATTGCCCAGAATGCCTATGTATTCATTCTGGCAACCGGCATGCTGTTCTGCATCCTGACAGGAGGCAACATTGACCTGTCTGTGGGTTCCGTGGTATGTTTTGTAGGCGCCATCGGCGGAAGCATGATGATTAAGATGGGAATCAACCCCTACCTGTCCCTTCTGTCCATGGCATTAATCGGCATGCTGGTGGGGGCGTGGCAGGGTTTCTGGATTGCCTATGTGAGGATTCCTCCCTTTATTGTGACCCTGGCCGGTATGCTGATGTTCAGGGGACTTTCCAACGTGGTGCTTCAGGGCATGACCCTGTCACCAATCCCGGACCGGTTCTTAAACCTGTTCAATACATACGTACCGGATTTTTTTGGCGGGGAGGGGATTAATATAACCTGTATGCTGGCAGGGATTGCCGTATGCCTGGTCTACGCAGCCAGCGTGCTGCGGGGGCGTATGAAGAAAATGCAGAAGGGCTACCGGGTGGATCCTCTTGGAGGAGTGGTTGCAAAAATAGTAATCATCAGCGTGGTTGTACTGTTTTTCATGTTCAAGCTTGCGCAGTATAAGGGGATACCCAACGCCCTTCTCTGGGTGGGTGTCATCATCGGCATCTACAGCTACATCTCATCCAAAACCACCACCGGTCGTTATTTTTATGCGGTGGGCGGTAATGAGAAGGCGACCAGGCTTTCCGGCATCGACACCAACCGGGTGTATTTCCTGGCATATCTTAACATGGGGCTTCTGGCAGCCGTGGCCGGCATGATTACCGTGGCAAGGCTTAATTCCGCCAATCCCACTGCGGGCAACAACTATGAGATGGATGCCATCGGCGCCTGCTTCATAGGCGGCGCCTCGGCATACGGCGGTACAGGTACGGTTCCAGGCGTTATCATCGGCGCAACCCTGATGGGCGTGCTGAACCTGGGCATGAGCATCATGGGCGTGGACCAGAACCTGCAGAAAGTGGTCAAGGGAGCGGTGCTGCTGGCTGCAGTCATATTTGACGTTGTCAGCAAGAGGAAGTCGTTTATTGTGAAGCAGTAGGAGGAAGCGGAAGAGGACGTTTCTGTGTCCCGCCGGAAACCGCCGTCCTGTATAACATCCAGATGTTATACGAGGGCGGCTTTTTGTGTGGATTTTTTCTTTTTTTAAAGAAGGGGCTTGCTTTTTTTTGTGAATATGCATATAATACAGATAGGTCCGTTATCGATAACGGTAATCGAATAACCAGGAAGAGGACATGCACATGGCAGTAACGATTAAGAAGATTGCAGAGCTGGCGGGGGTTTCTGTAGGGACAGTGGACCGGGCGCTGAATAACCGGAAAGGGGTGAATCAGGAGGTAGCCGGACGTATTAAGGAAATCGCGGATTCAGTTGGGTATGTGCCGAATACAGTGGCGAAAGGGTTGGTAGCCAGACGCAAGGAAGTTAAGATCGGCGTGATCATCCATACGCCAAAGCATGCTTTTATTGAAGAGCTTTTAGCAGGAATCCAGGCTGCCAATAAAAAGATTGCGGATTACGGCGTGGAAATCATGGCCAGATATGGGGAAGGCTATGATGCGGACAGCCAGATACGGATGATTGACGAGCTGGTGGATGAAGGAATCCATGCACTGGCCATCATACCCCTGAACGATAAGCGTGTGGTAGATAAGCTGGAGGAACTCAGGAAGCGTGGGATTACAGTGGCGCTCATGGTATCAGATATCGACGTGGACTGCCTTGCTTACGTGGGCTGTGACCTCTACAGGGGAGGCAGGATCATCGGAGGGTTGGCAGGCATGCTTGGGGGCAGGGACAGCAAGGTGGTTTATTGCACCGCGCCTCTTGAGATTTTGGGGAATGTAAGGAGGCTGGACGGGCTGAAGGATGTCCTGCAGGAGCGTTATCCGGACATTCATCTTCTGGGGGTCTGCGAACTGCAGAATGATGACCTGGCAGCCTACAGGCAGGCGGCAATTGCGTTTAAGGAATACAGGGACGCTGACACGATTGTAGTGACAACCGGCTGTACCAAAGGTGTTTTGTCAGCCATTGAGGAAACCGTGTTTGAGAAAAAGGTGAATGTCATCACCCTGGATTTGGCAAAGCCGGTTGAACAGGCCATGGCCAGGGGCCTGGTGCAGGCCACGGTGGTACAGCATCCATTCCTGCAGGGAAAGAAAGTGATTGAGACACTGTTTAATTATGTGGTAATGGGGAAAGTTCCGGATTCAAAGAAAATCTACATTGATACGGACATAAAGATTTATGAAAGTATTTTTTAGGAGTATTACCGGCCGGCGCCGTGGTACTCCAAAAAATAACAGAATACCGTTATCGATAACGGTAGAAAACATAAAAGGGGAAGTAAGACTATGAAAGCAATTATGCTGATGTTCGATTCATTGAACCGCCATATGCTGCAGCCGTACGGATGTGACAGTACCATCACTCCGAATTTCAACAGGCTGGCAAAACATGCTGTTACATTTGATAACTGCTATGTTGCAAGCATGCCATGCATGCCGGCCAGAAGGGAAATACATACAGGAAGGATGAATTTCCTGCACCGCAGTTGGGGACCATTGGAGCCATTTGATGATTCCATGCCGGAAATCCTGAAGGAGAACGGGATATATTCCCATCTGGTGACGGATCATTACCATTACTTTGAAGACGGTGGCTGTACCTACCATACCCGGTACAGCTCATATGAATTTGTCAGGGGGCAGGAAGGCGACCCATGGAAGGGATCTGTGGGGGATCCTGAGATCCCGGAGACGCTGGGGGGAAGGACGAACTGTCTGTGGCGTCAGGACTGGGTCAACCGGCCATATATGCAGGGGACAAAGAGGCATTCCCAGACGCTTACCATGGACCTGGGGCTGGAGTTCATCGAGAAGAATAAAACGGAGGATAACTGGTTTCTCCAGATTGAACATTTTGATCCCCACGAACCGTTTTTTGCCCCGGAAGAGTTCAGGAAACTGTATCCGGATGATTATGACGGCCCTCATTTTGACTGGCCTAATTACAAGCGGGTGACAGAGCCTGACCAGGCCTGCGAGCATGTGAGGAACGGGTACCGGGCGCTTCTGACCATGTGTGACCATACCCTGGGACGCCTTTTAGATAAGATGGACCAGGAGGGGATGTGGGAAGATACCATGCTGATAGTCAATACGGACCACGGCTTTTTGCTGGGGGAACATGACTGGTGGGCCAAATGTGTGATGCCCTGGTATAACGAGAACGCCAATATCCCGCTGTTTATATGGGACCCAAGATGTGGGATAAAGGGAGGGAGAAGGAAGGCGCTGGTGCAGGGGATTGACTTAGCACCAACACTTCTGGAGTATTTCAACCTTCCAATTCCTGGGGATATGATGGGTAAACCACTGAGGGACACAATTTTATATGATACCCCTGTCAGGGAGGCTGCAATTTATGGAATCCATGGAGGACATGTTAACTGTACGGATGGCAGGTATGTGTATATGAGGGCACCGGTGAACGCAGATAACCAGCCGCTGTTTAATTACACGCTGATGCCCAATCATATGAGAAACCGTTTTTCCGTGGATAACCTTAGGAAGGCCAGGCTGAGAGATGGATTTTCATTTACAAAAGGCTGTCCGGTGCTGGAAATCCCATCTACCGGTATTCCTGAACTGGAATTTTCAGCATATGATTTCGGCACCATGTTGTTTGACCTGGAGAAGGACCCGGGGCAGCTCCATCCAATCAGTGACGCTGCGGTTGAAGAACGGATGGCTGGCATGATGGTGCGGATCATGAGGGATAATGACTGTCCGGGGGAACAATACACAAGGCTGGGGTTAGCAGTGGATTAGCCGGCAACAAATGAACGGTGGGAGAAAACACGAAAAGGAGAAGGAAAATGAAAAGAAGAACATGGAAAACTGCATTGTCGATGGTATTAACAGCAGCAATTCTGGCTGGATGCGGCGGGGTAAACAACGGGGGGACGCCGGGCACCGGGGCAGGGGAAGCGAAAACAGAAGAACAGAAAACAGAGGGACAGAAAGCAGAGGGGCAGAAGTCAAAAGCCCAGGGAGGCGGAACAGCAGCTGGTAATGATGGGGCCGCTGACACGGGGCTGTCAGGCCAGAAACTGGTGGTGGGTACCATGGCAAAGGCAATGGGTCTTCCGCTTAAATACGCGTTGGATAAGGGATACTTTGCGGATAAAGGGCTGGAAGTTGAAATTGTTACATTTGCAACAGGAGCGCCAATCAATGAGGCAATGAATGCAGGTGAGCTGGATGTGGCGGTGAGCGGGATGGCATCGGTCTATAATCTGGCAACAGGAAATTACACCTATATTGGCGACACCATGATATCGGAAGAGGGGCAGTCCCTGTACATAAGGCCGGACAGCGCCCTGGCATCCAGCGGTGAGAAAGACGGGATTGTGGGAAGTAAGGAAACCGTTAAGGGGATTTCCATTTTAGGGCCGCTTTCCACCTCAGCCCAATATAATGCCATTAAATATGTGGAGTCCTTCGGACTGACGTCTGAGGATTTCACCATGGTATCCATGGAATATGCCCAGGCCTACCAGGCTTTCATAACAGGTGAGGGTGACGGCATCGCAACCATACCGCCCTACTCTTTTCAGTTAGAGGCAGCGGGATATGTGGATGCGGCAGATGTGGCAACCCTGATGGGACAGCCGCTGACCGATGGAATCTATGTGTCCAACAAAGTGCTGGAGGAAAAAAGGGGAGACCTGCAGGTGCTGATGGATGTTTATTACCAGGCATGCCAGGAACTGCTGGATGACCCTGGGATGAGGGCCGAGGCCGGTATGAAATGGTATGGGGAGGAAGGCGTGACCTACAGCGATGAGGATATGGAAAATGAGATAAAAGCCCAGACCTATACGACTGTGGATAAGCTAAAGAGCCAGGATTACATATTCGGCGCAACCATGGCCAATATGGGGGCATTTTTCACAACCCAGGAATTAATAGAGGCGTCCAATCTTCCCAATATAGAAAAAAGTTTTGATACATCCTTTGTGGAGCATATCATTGGGACTACTGTCACGACGGCAAAGATTGACCTGTAGGTCTAAGCCTGCAATAATTCCCGTGGAAAGGAATGGGTATGAAACGTAAGAAAACCATGGAACTGAAATATATGATGATGTCAATATCATCGGTATGCGCAGTGTTGCTTGTCTGGTGGCTGTGCATTGATGTTCTGCATTTGAAAAGTGAAAGCGTGTTTCCCGGTCCGGGAAAGGTATTTAATACATTCATCGTCAAACTGACCCATAAAGCTCCGGACGGAGCAACCCTTATCACCCATACCCTGCAGAGCCTTAAAGTGGCTCTGACCGGGTATGCCATGGGCGCTGTCATCGGGATTCCCATGGGAATCCTGATGGCATGGAACCGGTTTGCGGACATGTTCATCCGGCCCCTGTTTGACCTGCTGCGCCCCATTCCCGGGCTGGCGTGGATCCCACTGTTTATCCTGCTGTTCGGTATCGGGCTGCTTCCAAAAGCACTGGTGATTTTTATTGCCTCCCTCATTGCGTGTGTGGTGAACGCCTACACAGGAATCCGCCAGACAAAGGATCTGCATCTGTGGGTAGGGGATGTGTTTGGCGCTTCTGATATGCAGAAGCTGTTTAAAATCGCCATTCCCACTGCAACGCCCATGATATTTACCGGTTTGCGGGTAGCCCTTGGCTCTGCCTGGACCGCGCTGGTGGCAGCGGAACTTCTTGCATCCAGTAATGGCCTGGGATATATGATCCAGCAGGCCAGGTCTATTTCCAGGCCGGACCTGGTGCTTGTGGGGATGATTACAATCGGAATCGTGGGGCTGGCCATGGACCGGCTGCTTCATAAGCTTGAATTAGTGGTAGCGAAAGGAATGAATGTACAATGAAGGCTGGCAGACAAAAAGTATATGAGTTCCTGGCCGGTGTATGCTCGATTGGATGTTTTGTCATTATCTGGTTTGTGGCTACCAATGGGACTCTGCTGGGAGAAATGATTCCGCGCCCGGATGTGGTGTGCGTGGCATTTTTTCAGGCAATTGCAGGTAAAATCGGAAGATATAACTTACTGGTACATATCGGATGGAGCCTCTCCAGGGTTTTGATTGCATACGGTGCAGCATCCGCGGCAGGTATCGTCCTTGGCCTGGCCATGGGGTGGAGTAAAAGTGTGGAGGCTGTTTTCCAGCCACTGTTCGGTATTATCCGTCCCATTCCGCCCATTGCATGGATTCCTATTTCCATTATCTGGTTTGGACTGGGGGAGAGCGCCAAATATTTCCTGATTTTCCTGGCTGCATTTTCCAATGTGACACTGAATGCGTGGGCTGGCGCAAAGGCCATGGATTATAAGCTGGTGGGAACCGCAAGGATGCTGGGGGCCAGCAGGACGCAGATTTTCCTGACCGTGGTGATGCCATCGTCCGTGCCTCAGATTTTTGCAGGACTTCAGATTGCCATGTCTTCCAGCTGGGCTACGGTTGTGGCGGCTGAGATGGTACGTTCCTCGGAAGGTGTTGGCTGGATCATCACCACCGGTATGAACAATAATGACATTGTTCAGATCCTGGTGGGAATCATGGCGATTGGAATTGTGGGATTCGTACTTGCAGTAATTATGAGGAAGCTTGAGGAGGTATTATGCCGATGGAACAAGAGCGGACAGTAAACAGTATGATTGAATGCAGACAGATATCCAAATCCTTTCCAGGGGAAAATGGCAGTATGGAAATCGTGCATTCCATGAATCTGTCGGTTGGGGAAAATGAGTTTGTCGTGCTCCTGGGACCCGGGCAATGCGGCAAGACCACAATCATTAACCTGATAGCCGGGCTGGAGACGGTGACGTCCGGTGAGGTCATGGTGGATGGGAAGAAGGTGTTGGAACCAGGCCCGGAGCGCGGTGTTGTGTTCCAGACCACCAATCTGTTCCCATGGCTGACCACTATGGGCAATGTGGAATACGGTCCTAAAATGGCAGGTGTCACCAAGGCAGAACGCCAGAAACGGGCGCAGTATTATATTGACCTGGTGGGGCTGCATGGATTTGAGAAATCATTTCCAATCCAGCTTTCAGGCGGCATGCAGCAGCGTGTGGGGATTGCCCGGGCATATTGTATCGAACCCAGGGTCATGATCATGGATGAGCCTTTTGGCGCACTGGATGCCCAGACCAGGTACCAGATGCAGGAAGAGCTGGAACGCATCTGGGAAACGGAAAAGCGCACGGTGGTATTTGTGACCAATAACATTGAGGAGGCAATTTATCTGGCTGACCGTATCATTGTCCTGAGCAACTGTCCGGCCAAAATCAGGAAAGAATACAGAATCAGCCTGCCAAGGCCGAGGAACTATGTCTCATCTGAGTTCCTGGAACTGCGCAGGGAGATAACACAGGTCATGGACAGTACGCTGTAGGAGGGGATATGGAGAAGAAGGTAAAAGTGCAGGTCAGGGACCTGACAAAGAAATTCGGGGATTTACTTGTTCTGAATCATATGGACTTCGTCGTGGAAGAAGGGATGGCCGGTTTTACCCTTCGTCCGGGACGGGCTGTCCTGGAGATTCAGGGAAAACTGTATAACCCGACACCGATACCGCAGACTTTCCTTTGGTGGGCGAATCCGGCTGTGGAAAAACAACATTTTTGAACAGCCTTACGAAAATATATGATATCACAGAGGGCCAGATCCTTCTGGATGGCAGGGAGGTTGACCCTAAGGTTAATAACATGGCATATATATTCCAGGGAAATTCCACTATGCCCTGGCTTACTGTGGAAAAAAATGTAAGCTTTGGCCTGGATATCAAGAAGGTGCCGTCTGCAAGAAAGAAAGAGCTGGTGGATAAATACCTTGATATTGTGGGGCTGGCAGAATACCGTAATTATTATCCCAACCAGCTCTCTTCCAGCATGCTCCAGAGAGTGGGGATTGCAAGGGCATTTGCAACAGAGCCTGAATTGCTGCTGATGGATGAACCTTACGGGCAGCTGGATATTGAACTCAGGTTCAAACTTGAGGATGAACTGGTAAAGCTATGGCAGATGACAAAGACAACCGTCATTTTCATCACACATAATATTGAAGAGGCAGTTTATCTGGGCAATAAAATCATGGTCCTGACCAATAAGCCAACCACGGTTAAGACCACGCTGACGAACTCAATGCCCAGGCCCAGGGATGTGACGTCCAAAGAGTTTGTGGAACTGAGGAATAAGGTGACGGATCTGATAAAATGGTGGTGATACGGATTACTCCGTTACATGGCCGGATATGGAAGCCATGGCCGCTTTCCTGGCATGTATGACCGTGGTATCAAAAAGCGGGATATCCGTATCCTCCTGTCTGATCAGCAGGCCGATTTCCGTGCAGCCAAGGATGACGCCCTCGGCCCCCTTCTGTCCAAGTCCGCGGATGATGGCAAGGAAGCCTGCCCTGGATTCAGGGGAAATGGTGCCCAGGCAGAGTTCATCGAAGATGACACGGTTAATCATTTCCCTTTGTGGTCCCTCGGGAATCAGGACCTGGAGCCCGCTTTGGACCAGGCGTTCTTTATAGAAATCCTGTTCCATGGTGTAACGGGTGCCTAACAGGGCCACGGTCTTAATCCCCCTGTCCTTCAGGCACTCCGTTGTTACGTCTGCAATGTGGAGCAGGGGGATGGAGATATAGGATTGGATCCGGGGGGCCACTTTGTGCATGGTGTTGGTACAGATGACAATAAAGTCCGCCCCGGCTTTTTCAAGGGAACGGGCGGCCTGGCCCAGTATGTCCCCGCTTTTGTCCCAGTCCCCGCAGGACTGGCATTTTTCTATTTCATCAAAGTCAACGCTGTACAGGATGCACCTGGATGAGTGGAGGCCGCCCAGTTCTTTTTTCACGGTTTCGTTGATGATCTGATAGTAGGTGACGGTGCTTTCCCAGCTCATGCCGCCGATTAATCCGATTGTTTTCATGTTGTGTTCCTCCTTGGGGTTTATCCATAGTATAGCATGCGGACGGCGAAGGTACAAGAAAGGCGTTTTCCGGAACCTTCTTTCTGAAAATTCCCTCATGTAAATCCTCTGGGTTAAAATACCGGAGGATTTTTTTGCATTAACGTGTTATAATGGCGTCATGCATTATGATTGATAATAGTACAAGGGGATGAAGAAATGGAGAAAACGATTTTACTGCTGGGTCATCCGGATCTGTATGAGGTGTGCAGTGAGGTGACCGAGGAAGAACTGCCCTGGATTGCGGAAGTGAAGGAGGACCTTAAGGACACGCTTCTGGCGTTCCGGAAACGTTATGGCGTGGGCCGCGCCATTGCCGCGCCCCAGATCGGCGTGAAAAGGCGCGTTATATACAGACATCTGGACACGCCTGTGCTGTTCATCAATCCAAGGCTTGAGTTTCCGGATGAGGAGGAGATGGAGGTCATGGATGACTGCATGTCCTTTCCGGACCTGCTGGTACGGGTAAGGCGGTATAAACGTTGCATCATCCATTACAGGGATGAGCAGTGGAAGGAGTGTTCACTGGCGTTTGAAGGCGATATGGCGGAGCTGATACAGCATGAATACGACCATCTTGACGGCATTTTGGCAACCATGAGGGCAATTGATGACAGGGCATTTGTGATGAAGGAACACTAGGGCGGTATCAGGGAGCTTTAGGAAAATGCCCCTTCCATATAAATTTATAGAAGGGACCACAGGTTTATGATGATTGACAGGGACGGTTTTTTAAAAAGTTATAATATAGAACAGGAAGATTTTGAGGCAGCGGACATGCCATGGGAGGAGCTGGCTGCCATTTATGAGGATTACCAGGCAATTGAAGGGAAGCTGCGCAATATCGGCAAGGATTTTGTTTATGATTATCTGTATGATATCGAGCGGGCCGGAATCCATTCCTACCGCTACCGGACAAAGGACCCGGGGCATCTCCTGGAAAAAATCATCCGGAAAAGGGTGGAACATTTTGAACGCTTTAAGGATATCAACCGGACCAATTACCATAAATATATGACGGACCTTATCGGTATCCGCGTTTTTTTCCTGTACCGTGAGGACTGGATTCATTTCCATAATTATATCACCAGTGTGTTTGAGAATGACCCTGGGCTTTATGTAAAGGACAGGATCCTGGATTTTGACGGGGATCCCAAGCATTACTATATTGCGGAGCGGCCAAAGGTATACAGGCGCAACGGGGATTCCAGGATATATGATGAGGATCTGATTGAAATCCGGTCAGACGGCATTTACCGCTCCCTCCATTATATTATCAAGTATAAGGGGTATTATGTGGAGATTCAGGGCAGGACCCTGTTTGAGGAAGGATGGAGCGAGATTGACCACGATATCGTGTACCCATATTTTAAGGATGATGAGATGCTGAAGGATTTCTCCACCCTGCTGAACCGGCTTTCCGGCATGGCGGATGAGATGAGCTCCTACTTCCGCAGGATGAAGGGGACGAAGGAAGCCTGGGAGCGGAAGATTGAAGAGGCTGGGGCCAGGGAGGATTTAAGTGGAAAGACAAATGACTGAGCTGTCCCTGGAAGAATTGTGGGAACTGTTTCCGATTTTCCTTACAAGGCACAGTGAGGAATGGAAGGAATGGTATGAGGAGGAAGCCCGCTGTCTGGAAGGCATGCTGCCCATGGACCGGATACGCAGGCTGGAGCATGTGGGCAGCACATCCGTAGAAACCATATGGGCTAAGCCAATTATTGATATCCTTGTGGAGATGGAGCCAGGGGAAGATATGGGGGCTGTGAGGACCATCCTGGAACAGAATGGGTATGTCTGCATGTCGGAGAAAGAGGACAGGCTGTCCTTCAACAAAGGTTATACACCTAAGGGGTTTGCAGAGCGCGTATACCACCTTCATCTGAGACAGGACGGGGATAATGATGAACTGTATTTCAGGGATTATCTGCGGGATTATCCGGATGTGGCTAAGGATTATGAGGCGCTGAAGCTGGGACTGTGGAAGCAGTATGAACATGACCGTGATGCCTATACTGACAGTAAGGGGGAATTTGTCAGGAAATATACCCGGGAGGCGAAATCTCTTTATGGGGAACGGTATGGGAAGAGCGGACGTGGTAAAAATGGGTATGGGAAGTCCAGATGTGGGAAGTGGCGCCGGGCAGCGGCAGGGGATGCGGATGGTTTGAGGCGGATTGCCAGGGAGTCGGAAGCCCATTGGGGTTTTGATGAGGCGTTTATGGACACATTTGACAGGAAGTTCAACATCACCCGGGAGTTCATTGAGGAACACCCTGTATTTGTTTTTCTGAAGGATGAAGCGCCGGCTGCTTTCTGGGGCGTGGTGACAGAAGGAGACGGATGCGGGCTGGAATATTTCTATATTGCAGAGGCATATCTGGGAAAGGGATATGGGCGGCAGATGTGGGAACACCTTACCTGCTGGTGCGGGGAGCATGGTATCCGTGAAATGCATTTTGTCACCAGCTGGGAAGCAGCCGGTTTTTATGAAAAGATGGGGGCGCAGCGGGATGGGGAAGCTGTTTCTGTTATTGACGGCAGGAAAATTCCGCGTTTTTGCTGCTGCCTGTGAAAGGTGTGGATCAGGATGGAAATAAGACAGGATATCAGGCTGGCCGCAGTTGACCTGGATGGGACGCTTATGGACAGCGCCAACCACATAGGGGAGACGGCCATCCGCCAGATAGGGCGTTTAAATGAGAACGGCTGTCTGGTAGTTCCGTGTACAGGCAGGTATCTGAGGTCGATTCCCCAGGAGCTTCTTCAGATGGGGAAAATCAGGTATGCCATCACGGCCAATGGGGCGCAGATATGGGATGTGAAATCCCTGACTTCCCTGTTCCGGGTGAAGCTTCCGCCCGGCGTGGTAAAAGAGGTGCTGGAGGTCATGAAAGGGAAGGAAGGATACATTGAACTGTTTTCCCAGGGAAAGTCCTACATTAATGAAGGGGATGTGCAAAAGGCGGCCGGAAAAGAAAAGGATTATAATTTCATACAATATTTCCAGAGGGACCATGTGATGGTGCCAAGCCTGTACGGGCTTGAGGATGTATGGGATGAAGCTGAGAAGCTGAATGTGTTTTTCCTGGAAGACAGTGACCGGGAGATGCTGAAGGCCAGGCTGAGGGCCAGGGGGGACGTCCAGATAACCAGTTCCATGGCAGGTAACATTGAAATCAACGGGGCGTCTGTCAATAAGGGCAAGGCTATGGAGTGGCTGTGCGGGTACCTTGGCATAGGCAGGGAAGCAACCCTTGCCATTGGGGACGGTGACAATGACATGGAAATGATTGGATTTGCAGCCTATGGGATTGCCATGGGAAACAGTCCTGAGGAATTAAAGGAGCGGGCTGTTTATGTTACAGGTGACCACGACAGCGGCGGTGCGGAAGCGGTGCTGCGCATGATACGGGCTTTCTGACTTGTCCAGGGGACGCACAGCCGGCGGAAAGCAATCTACAAACACGCCCCAGGGGGAGTTTGGATGTTCAATCCTGCCCCCTTTTTGCGTGTCCGGGTGCCTGCTGTCATGGAACAGGGCAAAAAAAGTCGAGAGCATTTTCCCTCTGATGATTATAATGTGTATGTAAGGCGGTGGACAGATGAAGGAGCAGGCAAAAGGGGAAGCGGTACAGATTGAGGCGGTGCAGAGGATGCAGGATTATATAGCGGAGCATTTGGATGAAGAAATCAGTCCCGGCGCCCTTGCCGCATGTTCCCTGTATTCACCCTGGTATTCCTACCGGCTTTTTGTACGCTATGTGGGTATGACGCCTTCGGATTACGTCCGCAGGTTCCGGCTTTCACGCTCAGCGCTCAGACTGAGGGATGGGAAGGTAAAGGTTGTGGATATTGCTTTTGAAATGGGATTTAAAAGCGTGGACGGCTACCAGCGGGCATTTTCCAGGGAATTTGGCTGCAATCCAAAGGAGTATGCCTTGAATCCTGTGCCTATTAGCCTGTTTACGCCTTACGGAGTCAAATACAGGTATATCAGAAGGGAGAAACCCATGGAAACAGTTAAAAATGTATTCATCCGGGAAGTCTGGAAGCCGGAGCGCAAGGTGCTGATTAAGCGGGGCATTAAGGCAGAGGAGTATTTTACTTATTGTGAAGAGGTGGGCTGCGATGTGTGGGGGCTGCTCACAAGCATCCGTTCCATCAGCGGGGAACCGGTGTGCCTGTGGCTGCCCGGCGCTTATGTAAAGCCGGGCACGTCCGTGTATGTGCAGGGGGTGGAGGTTCCGGCGGACTATGACGGCGTGGTGCCGGAAGGGTTCGATGTGATAGGACTTCCGCCGTGCAGGTATCTCATGTTCCAGGGGGAGCCGTTTGCCGAGGAGGACTACTGCCAGGCAATTGAACAGGTGCAGTCAGCCATCAGCCGGTATGAACCGTCTGCAGCCGGGTACAGGTGGGACAGGGACAACCCGCGGGTCCAGCTGGAGCCAATCGGGACCAGGGGTTATATTGAACTGCTGCCTGTCAAGGCGCTGGCAGATGGTTAAAATCAGGAACAATGGTTAAAAATAAGTTAATATACTTGCATTTGCGTGCCTTTCCTATATAATCGGTACTGTATTATCAAGTAATGAAGAACCGGTTGACCGATTGATGATAAGGAGGCACACCATGAGAGGCGTAGAAACGCGTATACAGGAAATCAGGCACAGGATATTCAGGGAAGTGGCCCGCATGGCTTACCACACGGAATGGCCTGTGGATAAGAGGATTGAGGAACTTCCCTATAAAATCATTCCGGGAGAGATTGGCAATTACCGCAGTGATGTATTCCTGGAAAGGGCCATTGTGGGGGAGCGGCTGAGACTGGCCATGGGGCTTCCCTACCGCAGTGCGGCCGACCCTGCACCGATATCGGATAATATAGAGGCAGCGGACCAGCCGGAGACGTATTATACGCCACCGCTTATCAATGTGATGAAGTTTGCCTGCAACGCCTGCCATGAAAAGCGGGTGGTGGTGACGGACGGATGCCAGGGCTGTCTGGCCCACCCCTGTGTGGAGGTGTGTCCAAAGGATGCGGTGAGCATTGACCGTTCCAACGGGCGCTCCCATATTGACCAGGACAGATGCATCCGGTGCGGCAGGTGTGCGGATGTCTGTTCCTACAATGCAATCATTATCCAGGAGCGTCCGTGTGCAGCGGCCTGCGGCATGGACTGCATACATTCAGATGAAAACGGCAAGGCGGATATTGATTATGACAAATGCGTATCCTGCGGCATGTGTCTTGTGAACTGCCCCTTTGGGGCTATTGCGGACAAGTCCCAGATCTTCCAGGTCATCCGCGCCATCCAGTCCGGCGAGCGTGTGTACGCTGCGGTTGCACCTGCGTTCGTGGGACAGTTCGGTCCGAAGGTGACGCCGGGCAAGCTGCGTGCGGCCATGAAGGCGCTGGGATTCGCGGATGTATTCGAGGTGGCAGTGGGCGCCGATTTGTGCGCCACCCAGGAGGCGATTGACTTCATGCAGGAGGTTCCGGAAAAGCTTCCGTTCATGGCCACTTCCTGTTGTCCGGCCTGGTCCATGATGGCTAAGAAGCTGTTCCCTGAACAGGCTGACTGCATTTCCATGGCCCTGACCCCCATGACCCTGACGGCCCGCCTGATCAAACGGCACCACAAGAACGCCAAGGTGGTGTTCATCGGCCCGTGCGCAGCGAAGAAGCTGGAGGCCATGAGGACGGATATCCGCAGTGATGTGGACTTTGTGCTGACCTTCGAGGAGATGGATGGGATTTTTGATGCAAGGCATGTGGAGATTGAGAAAATGGAGGAGGACCCGGACGGTGTCAACGATGCGTCCATGGACGGGCGTAACTTTGCCGTGTCAGGAGGCGTTGCAAAGTCAGTGGTTGACGTTATCCACCAGCGTTTCCCGGACAGGGAAATCAAGGTTGCCAATGCAGAGGGGCTTAAGGACTGCCGGAAGCTTCTTACCATGGCCAAGGCTGGTAAATACAACGGCTATCTGTTAGAGGGAATGGCGTGTCCGGGCGGATGCGTGGCCGGGGCAGGAACCATGCAGCCCATTAAGAAGTCCCAGGCAGCAGTGAATCTCTATGCCTCCAAGGCAAACCATAAGACCTCCAATGAGACGGAGCATGTGAAGGAACTGGATAAGCTTGTGGATTAGTGGCCTGCGGGTGGATGATTTTGTGGATAAATGGTCTGCAGAGGAACGGCCTTTGGATGGATAAGGTTGGATGGATGAGGAGGTTAAAATGCTTGACCTTGCCTGGGCCTTGTAGTAGAATAAGGGTAGTTAGCGGATGCTAATAGAACGGAGCGGTATAGCCATCTGAGGCTATGCCGCTTTATGGCGTTTTTATGAATTACGGTGCTGTGCCGTCCATGGCGGCACCAGTACTTATCTGACAGGGGGTAACCATATGCTTTTGATGAACCGGACACTGTTTAAACTGGCAAAGGGACTGTGGGGATGGATGGCGGCAATCGCCGGACTTAAAATGGTAACTTTAATCGGGGCAGCCGCGTTTGCCAGAACGATTTCAGGATTCCTGGGCAATATTGCCTCACCGTCCCTGACGGTTAAGGATGCGGGCGCTGCCATCCTTTCCGCGCTGGCGGCGGCATTTCTCATGCTCTGTTCCGAGCTTCTCCGGGGGGAGGCGGAGTACCGCTGCACGGCCAAGGCCAGGACCGCATTAAGGGCCAGGATATTTTCCAAGGTCCTGGAACTGGATGCGGGAAACATCGAGAAGATCGGACCTGTTTCGGCCATCACCTCATCGGTTGACGGTGTGGAATCCATGCAGACATATTACAGCCAGTATCTTCCGGGACTGATGTATTGCATGTGCGCCCCGGTTTATCTGTTCTTCCAGCTTAAAGGGGCGTCCCTTACGGTGGCGGTGCTGCTGTTTGCCATTGCATTTGTCCTGCTGCCGTTGAATAACGTGTTCCGTTCCAGGATTGAGCTGCTAAAGACGGAGTACTGGAACGCATTGGAGGACCTGACCGGATATTACCTGGAAAGTGTCCAGGGGCTTGTGACCCTTAAACTGTTTGAACGGGACGCGGACAGGACCGCCGTGCTGACCGGAAAGGCAGATGCGTTTAACCGGAAAATCATGGATGTGATGAAGGTCAACTTCCTGTCCTTTTTGATGACGGACGGCATGATATACGGAGCCGTCCTTGCGGCCACGGGAATCATCTGCGTGGGACTGGTACGGGGAAATGTCTCATTCAGCGCAGCCCTCATGGTGCTGCTTTTGTCCTACAGCTTCTTTGACTCCGTGCGCCAGCTTATGGGAGCCACCCACACGGCGCTGGCAGGGGTTTCGGCAGCGGAGAAGGTATCGGACCTGCTGGATATGGATACTTCAAGGCCCTACCAGCCGGATTTCCCAAAGGAAGAGGAAGGCTATATGGGAATACGGATGGAACATGTCTCACACACTTATACGGGAAGGAACATTGCGCTTAAGGATGTGTCGCTGACAATCCAGCGGGGGAAGGTGACTGCCCTGGCAGGGCTTTCCGGCTGCGGTAAAAGCACGGTGGCAGGGCTGCTCATGCGTTTCTTTGACCCGGCGGGCGGAAGGATTGTGCTGGAGGGCAGGGACTATATCAGTTTCACGCCGGAGGAACTGAGGAAGCATATCATCATGGTCCCGCAGTCCGTCAGCATTTTTGCAGGAACCATTGCCGACAACCTGAGGATGGCAAAGGAAAATGCCTCCGATGAAGAGTTACTTGAGGCGCTGGACCAGGTCCGCCTGAAGGACTGGGTCCTGGAACAGCCGGATGGCCTTCTTACGGATGTGGGCGATGGCGGCGGCAAACTGTCCGGCGGGCAGAGGCAGAAAATTGGGATTGCCAGGGCGCTGCTTTGCCAGGCGGAATATATCATCTTTGATGAGGCAACTTCCAGCGTGGATGTGGAGAGCGAACAGGAGATATGGAACTGTATTGACAGGCTGGCCCTTACAAGGACCCTGATCATCATTTCCCACCGTCTGTCCACCATCCGGAACGCTGATTGTATCTATGTCCTGGACGGAGGGGAAATCTCCGAGAGCGGGCGCCATGACGGGCTGATGCGGCGGCATGGCCTGTATCACAGGCTGGTGACGGAGCAGGAGCAGCTGGAAGGGCAGGCCCGGTTGGAAGGGCAGGGGCAGTTGGAAATGCAGGTTCGGCTGGAAGGACAGACACAGCTGAAAGAACAGGCAGAAAGGGGGCCGCAATGATGAAGCGTAAATTTCAATATTCAATCCGCGAAATGACCATCCGGCTGTTAAAGATTGCGGCTCCGGTCAAAGCGCCTCTTGCGGCGGCAGCCGTTGCAAGTATTGTGGGAAATCTTTCCCATATGGGACTTATGGGTTTTGGCGCCCTTTGGATCCTTGCCTGCGCGGGCAGTCTGGCCTGGGGCAGTCCTGTGCTGTTTGGGATATTGACGGCAGTCTGTACCATCCTGATAGTAGCCTGCCGTTACATGGAGGGCGTGGCCTCCCATGCAGGGGCATACCAGCTTCTGGCAGACATGCGGATCCATCTGTTTAAGACCATACGCAAACTGGCTCCTGCCTGTCTGATGGACAGGAAGAAGGGGGATATCCTGAATGTGGCTGTGTCGGACATTGAGACAATCGAGTATTTTTTTGCCCATACCATCGGGCCTATGTTCACGGTAATCATCCTTCCGTGCACGACCCTTGGGCTGGCGCTGTACATCAATCCGCTGTTTGCGGCAGCGCTGCTGCCCGTGTATGTGATAATCAGTGTCCTGCTGCCCCTGCTTGCCATGAAGGCGGGAAGGCCGGTGGGCATGCGGTACAGGACAAGGCTCGGGGAGATAAAATCCCTTGTGCTGGAAAGCGTATATGGGATTAAGGATATCCAGATATTTGGTTTTGGGGATAAACAGCTGGCCCGGGTGATGGAACAGAACAGGAAGGTGAACCGGGCAGCCCACGGGCTGACCATGCATAAGCAGGCAGTGTCCTCGGCACCCACCTTTTTCGTGTACCTGGCCAGGATACTGATCCTTCTGGTGGCCTCCGTCCTTGCTGCCAACGGCGCCTCCAATCCCGTTGGGACGGTAGTGATATCCTTTGTGGCGGTTGCCTCCTTTTCATCTACATTTTCGCTGACCATGGTCATATCCAGCCTGCTGGAAGCCTTTGCGGCAGCGGAACGGCTGTTCATCATCGAGGATACGCGGCCGGAGATTGTGGAAACAGTACATCCTAAAACCGTTGGAACCATAAGGAGCATTGAATTTGAAAATGTTTCCTTTGGCTATTCACGGGAGAGGGGAAAAATCCTGGATGGATTTAACCTTAAGATTGAGGAGGGGGATAAGGTTGGAATCGTGGGTGAAAGCGGTATCGGCAAATCCACGGTGCTGCGCCTCCTGCTGCGGTTCTGGAATCCGTCAGGGGGGTCCATCCGGATTAACGGCATTCCCATTGACCAGATTTCACTGGAGGAACTGCACCGCAGGATAGCGGTATTGGAACAGGATACCTTCCTTTTCAACGGTACCATTGCGGACAATATTGCCCTGGGAAAGCCGGAGGCGTCCATGGATGAAATCATGACAGCCGCAAAACGCGCGGGGCTGCATGAGTTTGTCCTGACATTGCCGGAGGGATACGCAACGGAGATGGGCACCATGGGCAGCTGCCTTTCCGGAGGGGAGCGGCAGCGGGTGGGCATTGCCCGGGTCATGCTGGCGGATCCTGACGTGGTGGTGATGGATGAACCCACCAGCAGCCTGGATATCCTGCACGAAAAAGAATTGTTAAAGACCCTGGAGGAAGAATATTCCCATAAAACCCTGCTGATCATATCCCATCGGATGTCCACCCTGACCGGATGCAGCAGGATCATACGCCTGGAACATGGGAAAGGGACCGGGGAACCGGGAAACGAAAACATGTTTGACTAATCTGCAATTAATTGGTATGATTTTATTAAAATTTTATAAATTGGAGGTTAGATATGGGATATTTGATTTGTATCCTGCTCTACATTGCCGGAATTATCATCTACGGCATTGTGATGGGCAAGAAAAAGGTTAAGACATCTGACGATTTCGTGGTTGCGGGACGTCAGCTGCCATTTATGATCCTGATAGGAACCCTGCTTGCAAGCTGGTGCGGAGGCGGCGGCATCACCGGAAGCGCCAGCGTGGTGTATCTGTATGGTCCGGTTGTGGGAACCCTGCATTTTGCCGGAGCGCCCATCGGTATGCTGCTCCTGTACTTCATATCCAGCAAGGTGCGCAGCAGCACGAAGATTACGGTGCCTGAGGTATTTGCGGCACGCTACGGCGACGGGGCAAGCATCATTGCCGTAATCTGCATCATGCTGGCTTATGTGGGCCTGTGCGCAACGCAGATTAAAGCTGCCGGCAATATCATCAGCCTGATTACGGGAATGGATGCAAATCTGGCGACCGTGCTGTCAGCGGTCGGTATCCTGCTTCTGACTGTTTCCGGCGGAATGATTTCCGTGGCTTATACGGATGCTGTCAGCGCGCTGCTGATGGTAGGCGGCTTCCTCCTTGCCATCCCGCTGCTGATCGGCAGGGCGGGCGGATGGTCTGAGGCCATGGCTGCCATCCCTGCAGAGAGGCTGACAGGAACCGGCGGACTGGGCGTGATTGCGATTCTTGGCTATATGATACCAACCATTTCCCTGCTGCTGGGCGACCAGAACATGATGCAGCGTTTTGCATCTGCCAAGAGCGCGGAGGAGGCAAAGAAGTCGAATCTTGGATTGTTTGCAGCCGAAATCACGGTCTGTGTGCTGATTATCCTTATGTGTACCATAGGAATTGCCTTGTTCCCAAGCCTGGACGTGCCGTCCAACATTATTTTCTCACTTGCGGTTAATTATCTGCCATTTGTGCTGGGCGCAGTCGTGCTGGTGGCCTGCGTGGCATTCATCGTTACCACGGCGGATTCCTATCTGCTGAGCGCTGCCACCAATGTTACATATGATGTATGGGGCAAATATCTGAACAAGAATGCGGATGATAAGCAGAAAATCCACTTTATGCGTATCACCATCCTGGTCCTCACGGTCCTGGCGGTTGTGCTGACCCTGTTCTTCCCCACCATCCTGAGCCTGCAGATGACAGCTTATACCATGTACGGTGCAGCCATCACCCCGGCCCTGCTGTTTGCCCTGTTCTCCAAGAAGGTGACAAAGGCTGGCGGCATCGCGGGAATCCTGACCGGCGGTGTGGTGACCGTTGTATGGACCATGGTGCTTAACAGCCCATACGGAATCGCCAGCGCCATTGTGGCTGTTCCGGCGGCAGTGGTTGTAATCCTGTTAGTCAGCGCGCTGACCGGATTCAAGGGGGAAGAGACTTATAGGCGTCTGTATGAGAACAGCAAATCATAATGAGCTCCTGTGTCAGGACGTCGTGCTGCACGCCCTGGGACATGGAAAGAAAGGAATCAATTTAGTATGGAAGATCCACGTATTCGGAAATTCGCCAAGTTTTTAATTAACCATGCAGTGTATCTTCAGAAGGATGAGAAAATCCTTCTGGAGCTGCACGGAAAGCAGACCGGCCTTTTGAAGGCGCTGGTGGAGGAGGCCTATCTGGCCGGAGGAAAGCCTTTTGTGCACATATTTGACTATGAGGTGGAAGGCGCACTGATTGAGGGAAGCAGCGAGGAGCACATGGCCGAGATTGCATCCTATGAGCTGGAACGGATGAAGGATATGGATGCCTATATCGACATACGGGCCACGGATAACATCAGTGTGTGGAACCGTGTTTCAGATGAAAAAAATGGATACTACCGCAAGCATTACTGGGGCCCCATCCATCTGGCGGAGCGCTGCAACCACACCAAGTGGTCCGTGCTGCGCTATCCCAATGATGCCATGGCCCAGCTGGCCGGCATGAGCACTGAGGAATATGAGGATTTCTATTTTGCAGCCTGCCTGGTGGATTATGATAAGATGGGCAGGGCCATGGAGAAGCTGGAGGCGCTGATGGACCGCACGGACAAGGTGCACATCGTGGGGCCTGGGACCGATATTACCTTTTCCATCAAGGGAATCCCATGTTACGGCATGCATGGCAATAAGAATATACCGGACGGCGAGGTTTATACGGCGCCGGTTAAGGATTCGGTCAACGGAGTGATTACATACAATACCCCGGCGCCATATGACGGCTTTGTATATCAGAATGTGAAGCTGGTGTTTAAGGACGGTAAGATTGTGGAATGCAGTTCCAATAATACGGACCGCATGAACAGGATATTTGATATTGACGAGGGCGCCCGCTATGTGGGAGAGTTTGCCTTTGGCGTGAACCCGCAGATCCACAGGGCAATCGGCGACATCCTCTTTGATGAGAAGATTGCCGGAAGTTTCCACCTGACCCCGGGCAATGCCTATGACAACACGGATAACGGCAACCACTCCGCGGTGCACTGGGATTTAATCTGTATCCAGACGCCGGAGTACGGCGGCGGGGAAATCTGGTTTGACGATGTGCTGATCCGTAAGGACGGGATGTTTGTGCTGGATGAGCTGAAGTGCCTGAATCCGGAGAATTTGATTTGAATTTAGGATTGTAATGGGGCGGGGGTGTTTCCGTCCGTGAGTGGAATGGGGCCGGGAAAACCGGGGGCCGGGACGGACCGTTCCGTTCTGGTTCCTGGTTTCCGCGGTGGGCCGGACTAAGGGGCCGGTATGCAAAAACAGAAGGTTCGCTGCCAATTACGGCGCAGGCTTGATGCCTGCCCCTCCATGGGCAGCCGGATTTGGGCGTGGAGCGTTCCAAATCCGCCTTCTGTTTTTGCATCCCGCCCCCTAAGTCCGGCCGAACCGCTCCAAATGTCACCAGGACAGGACGGTCTGCGCCCTCCCTCGGCCTCCCTCTTCCCTTGCTGTGTATTGGCGGCAGCTGGGATTGGGGGGCTGTATTCCATTTCCATATGGTTCATGGATGATTTTGCTTGAGTGAAGGCAGATGGCTGTGGGGAGGCAGGATCCTGCTTTTTTGTTATATGCTGTTTTGAAGGATGGTCGCGATAGGGCTGAAAAAGAGGAAAGAGGGTTGCAGGAATGCAGCCCTCTTTTAAATAATCTGAATTATTACATCTAAATCATGAAATACAAATCATTAACCTAATTAATTACATCATACGTATAAGGCCGATTACCTTGCCCAGAATCTCCACATGGTCCGTGATGATGGGGTCCATGGCTTCGTTTTCCGGCTGCAGGCGGTAGTGGCCTTTTTCCTTGTAAAAGCGCTTGACGGTAGCGGAGTCGTCTACCAGTGCCACTACAATCTCACCGTTCAATGCGGTGGGGCACTGTTCTATGATTAGCTGGTCGCCAGGCAGGATGCCGGCTCCGATCATGCTTTCACCCTTTACCTTTAACATGAAGGTCTCTGCGTTGGGAAGGGCCTCGGCCGGGAATGGGAAGTAATCCTCAATCCGTTCCTCTGCAAGGATGGGTTCCCCGGCAGCCACCGTGCCGATGAGCGGGATGTTGACCATCTCCCGGCGGTTGAAGTTGAAGGTGTCATCCAGGATCTCGATGGTCCTTGGCTTGGTTGGGTCGCGCCGTATGAATCCTTTTTCCTCCAGCGCTGAGAGGTGGGAGTGCACGGAAGATGTGGACTTTAAATGAACTGCTTCGCAGATCTCACGTACAGCGGGCGGATACCCCTTCTTAAGTATTGTTTCTTTTATGTATTCTAATATCTCCTGCTGTTTAGAAGTAATTTTATCCTGAGCCATATTCAACCTCCTGCATTTTCTATTCTTATAGTAACATATGTTCGGGTAAAATGCAAACCTTTGTTCGCTTTTTTGCCGGAAACCCATTGACAAACATGTGTTCTGGTGCTATATTATATACATACGAAAGAACACACGTTCTGTAGTGCGCGCATAACGGAACCGCCTTAGGGAGGTTGCATATGAGAAAGTTAATGGTTAAGTTAGTGGCTGCCTGTTTTGCTGTACTTTTATTTGTCACCATTTTCATGGGGCGTACTATGTTTACCTCCATGGCAAAGGAGGAGAGCGGGGCCACGCCGTATTATAAGAGTGTCCAGATACAGGAAGGGGACAGTCTGTGGGGGCTTGCCAGCCAGTATAAGGATGGAAGCTCCATGAGTACCCATGAGTATGTGGACCAGCTCAGGCAGATGAACAGCCTTAAGAAGGATACCATCCATGCGGGACAGTATCTGACAGTTGTTTATTATAAGTAGGAAGGCCTGTTGTTTATCATAGGATTACAGGGGGATTGGTTGTTCCCTGCAGACAGAAGTGCATGGAAGCGCATATTTGTCTGCAGGGGATTTTTATTTTCATGATTCCATAAGGAATAACAGGTCTGAATGAACGGCATGGTTCATAGAGTGGTATAATGCGGGTCAGGAATGACGTGAGGCACCGGTTACATCTGCATATAATTTTCTGGAGTTTTTAGTGTGATTATAACAATTTTTTTAAGAAGCGTTAAAAGTGTATAAAGAAAGAAATAAGATGCAGATAAAAATAACACAAATATTATAGCGGAATCTTATTATTTATTGTTCAAATTTAATTTTGATAACTTTAATATTATTAATTTATAAATAATATGTATTTGAAATTATAAAATACAGTGACTATAATAGGGCAATGCATAAGAGATGAGAAAGGGGGTTGGAAGATATGAGTGATTTAGTGGGATCATTGATGGAGGAGCTTAACTGCAACGTGGTGTTTACCATACCGCTGTTTGGCGGTATTCCCATACTTGAATCGGTTGTGGTGACCTGGATCATCATGGCGGTCCTCATGGCGGCGTCCCTGCTTCTGGTCCATGGCCTGAAGGTCAGGCAGATCAACAATAAGCAGGCGGCCCTGGAGAGCGGTATTTCCTTTATCTATGACTTCTTCGAAGGATTGCTGGGCAAGGACGGCAGGGATTACATACCATACCTGATTACAGTGGTGCTTTACATCGGGATAGCCAATATGATCGGGCTGTTTGGATTTAAGTCACCGACCAAGGATCTGAATGTAACCGCATCCCTGGCTGTCATGAGCATTGTGCTTGTGGAGACAGCGGGAATCCGCAAGAAGGGCGTCAAGGGCTGGATCAAGAGCTTTGCGGAGCCGATACCCATCATAGCCCCCATCAATGTGCTGGAGCTTTTCATCAGGCCGCTTTCGCTGTGTATGCGGTTGTTCGGCAATGTATTGGGAGCCATTGTGGTCATGGCGCTTATCAAGCATCTGGTGCCTTTGGTGGTGCCTCTGCCGTTTAGTTTTTACTTTGATATATTTGACGGGGTGATACAGGCTTATGTATTCGTATTCCTCACGTCACTATATATAAAAGAGGCAATTGAAGACTGAGGTAAAGGCTGATGGCTTCAAACGGAATGAAAATTTTATGAGAAAAAGGAGAATTTTATTATGACAAGTTTAATCGCTATAGGTGCAGGTGTTGCAGTTCTTACAGGTATTGGTGCAGGTATCGGTATTGGTATGGCCACTTCCAAGGCAGTGGATGCCATAGCAAGACAGCCCGAGGCAGACGGCAAGATTACAAAGGCCCTGCTGTTAGGATGTGCCCTTGCCGAGGCAACCGCCATTTACGGCTTTGTAATCGGCCTTTTAATCATTCTGTTCTTAAAATAATCGATAGCAGGAAGGCGCTTTATTATGTTAAATCTAAACATTTGGAATATTGCCTGTACGGTCATTAACCTTCTGGTGCTCTACCTGTTCATGAAGCACTTCCTTGTTGCGCCGGTGCGGAAGATACTGGATGAGAGGAAGCAGATGATTGAACGTGACCTGGATGACGCGAAGGATACCAGGACACAGGCAGAACAGATGAAGACAGAGTATGAAGCTTCCATGAGCAACGCGGACCAGGAAGCCTCAAGGATCATAGAGGATGCCAGGGCAAGGGCGGGAGAGGAATATAACAGGATCCTGGACCAGGCAAAGAAGGATGCCGCAAAGAAGATGGAAGAGGCAGACAGGACCATTGCGCTGGAGCGGGAGAAAGCCATGAACGACCTTCAGGCCGGTGTTGCAGGGCTGGCCATGACGGCTGCCGCCAAACTCCTCAGTGAGCAGGCCGGACCGGACAGGGACAGGAACCTATATAACTCATTTTTAGCAGGATCAGGTGAGAGCAATGACTGAGAAGGCCAGGACATATGCCATTGTATTATATGAATTAGGAATCCCCGGACAGATGGTTGAGGATGCGGCCGGTATATTCAAAGAAAGCCAGCAGCTTATCAAGACCTTAACAAGCCCGGTGGTTCCCGCCAAGAGCAAGCACGCCATCATAGGAAAGATATTCAGGGAACCGGAATTCTCCGGACTCATGGTGAACTTCTTAAAAAAGGCTTGCGATGCGGGGGGCATCGGGCAGATGGAGGATATCGCTGATGCATGGCGGTCATATTCCCTTGAAAAAGAGGGCGTTATGGAGGCAGAACTTCATTATGTGACCATGCCGGGTGCGGCCCAGATTGCAGGAATGAAGCAGTTCCTATGCAGGATATACCATAAAAAGGATATCAGCCTTAAACTGGTGATGCAGCCTGACCTTATAGGCGGATTCGTCTTAAAGGCAGGGGATATAGAATATGACTACAGCCTGAAGGGGCAGCTGTCAAAGCTGCGCCAGGCTGTGGTAAGATAGGAGTCTTGATATGAGCACAATCAGTTCCCAGGAAATCATCTCCATCATAAAAAGCGAGATTGAGGATTTCGATACCAAGGCAGCCACACAGCAGGAGACAGGTTCTGTCATCTGGGTTGGCGACGGTATCGCCATTGTATACGGCATGGAGCATGCCATGTATGGAGAGATTGTAATATTTGAAAACGGTGTCCGGGGAATGGTCCAGGACATCCGCAAAGATGAAATAGGCGTCATCCTTTTTGGAAAGGATACTGAGATAAGCCAGGGCACCAAGGTGGTACGCACGAAAAAACGTGCCGGTGTGCCGGTCGGCAGTGGATTTTTAGGCAGGGTGGTCAATGCCCTGGGAGACCCCATTGACGGTCTTGGCCCGGTAAAAGAGGAAGATTACCGGCCGGTGGAGGAAGAAGCCCCCGGCATCGTGGACAGGAAATCAGTGGGCGTTCCCATGGAGACAGGTATACTTGCCATTGATTCCATGTTCCCCATTGGACGGGGACAGAGGGAGTTGATTATCGGTGACCGCCAGACAGGCAAGACCTCCATTGCCATTGATACCATATTGAACCAGAAGGGCAAGGACGTGGTCTGCATCTATGTGGCAATCGGACAGAAGGCTTCCACGGTTGCAAAACTGGTATCCACCCTTAAGAAGAGCGGCGCCATGGATTACACCATCGTGATGTCCTCCACTGCCAGCGAGGCAGCCCCGCTGCAGTACATAGCGCCCTATTCAGGGACTGCAATGGCTGAGTTTTTCATGCATCAGGGAAAGGACGTACTGATTGTCTATGATGACCTTTCCAAGCATGCGGTGGCTTACAGGGCGCTGTCCCTTTTGCTGGAGCGCTCACCTGGACGTGAGGCGTATCCCGGAGATGTATTCTATCTCCATTCAAGGCTTTTGGAGCGGTCCAGCAGGCTGAGTGATGCAAAGGGAGGCGGCTCCATCACGGCGCTGCCCATCATTGAGACCCAGGCAGGGGATGTATCCGCATATATCCCAACCAATGTGATTTCCATTACGGATGGCCAGATTTTCCTTGAAAGCGATCTGTTCTTTTCCGGAATGAGGCCCGCTGTCAATGTAGGTCTTTCCGTATCGCGTGTGGGCGGCGCTGCCCAGACCAAGGCCATGAAGAAGGCTTCGGGCAGTATCCGTATTGACCTGGCGCAGTACCGGGAGATGGAGGTATTCACCCAGTTCAGTTCGGACCTGGATGAGTCGACCAAGGAACAGCTGGCTTACGGCAAGCGTCTGATGGAACTGTTAAAGCAGCCTCTTGGAAGGCCTTTAAGCCTTCACGAGCAGGTCATCACGCTCTGCGCGGCAACCCACAAGGTAATGCTTGACGTGGATGTGGATAAGATTAAGGAATTCCAGATGGATATGCTGGGCTGGTTTGACGTGAAGCATCCTGAGATTGGCCGGGAGATTGAAGGGAATAAGACCCTGACAGATGATTTGGTACAGAGAATCGTGGACGCTGCCAACCAGTACAAGACGTCCATATAACCGGGAAGAGGGAGAGAATATGGCAAATGCAAGAGAAATCCTGAGCCGCATGAAAAGCGTCCAGGATACCAGGAAGATTACCAATGCCATGTACCTGATTTCCTCCACCAAGTTAAAGAAAAGCAAGAAGCTGCTGGAGGAGACAGAGCCTTACTTCTATACGCTGCAGGATTTAATCCGCCGTATCCTGCGCCATATGCCGGATGTGGAGCATTTTTACTTTAATCCCAGAAGCGAGATCAAGGGAGCGGACAGGACGAAGGGCCTTATTGTCATAACGGGCGATAAAGGGCTTGCAGGTGCTTATAACCACAATGTGTTAAAGATGGCCCAGGAGTGGATGGAACAGGGCGACAACCACCGCCTTTATGTGGTGGGGGAGCTGGGACGCCATTATTTTGCTTCCAAGCACATACCGGTGGAGGAACAGTTCCACTATACGGTACAGAATCCCACCATGCACAGGGCCAGGCTGATTTCCTCCACCGTGCTGGAGGATTATGAGCAAGGCCAGCTGGATGAAGTATGGATCCTTTATACCCAGATGATTAACAGCATGAAGATGGAGGCTGAGATTGTCCAGCTGCTTCCTTTGAAGCGGGAGGATTTCAGCAACATCGTGATTCCGGCTGATATCATCCAGGAGGAGATACAGATGGTCCCATCCCCCAGCGCGGTCATGGATAACGTGGTACCAAACTATGTGACAGGATTTATATTCGGCGCGCTGGTGGAGTCCTTTTGCAGCGAGCAGAATGCCAGGATGATGGCAATGCAGTCGGCCAGCGACAATGCCAATGCCATCTTAAACGACCTGTCCATTGAATATAACCGTGTACGGCAGGCGGCCATTACCCAGGAGATAACGGAAGTAATCAGCGGTGCCAAGGCACAGAAAAAGAAACATAATTCGTAGATGTAGAAGGAGGCAGCCATGAGCAAGGGAAAAATCATACAGGTCATGGGACCTGTTGTTGACGTGGCGTTTGAAGATGAACACCTTCCCCATATAAAAGACGCCCTGATTGTTGACAACCAGGGAAAGAAGTGCGTCATGGAGGTTGCACAGCATGTTGGCGGCAATGTGGTCCGCTGCATCATGCTGGCATCCAGTGACGGACTGTGTAAGGATATGGAGGTGGAGCCAACCGGGGCAGGCATCAAGGTGCCGGTGGGCAAGAAGACCCTGGGCAGGCTTTTTAATGTCCTTGGCGATACCATTGACGGGGGACAGAGCCTGGAGGATGAGGAGAAGTGGGTGATTCACAGGGACCCGCCTTCTTTTGAGGACCAGAGTCCTGTCGTGGAGATGCTGGAGACAGGAATCAAGGTCATTGACCTGCTGGCCCCATATGCCAAGGGCGGCAAGATCGGCCTGTTCGGCGGCGCCGGTGTCGGCAAGACCGTCCTGATTCAGGAACTGATTACCAACATTGCAACGGAACACGGCGGCTATTCCATCTTTACCGGAGTGGGTGAGCGTTCCCGTGAGGGTAATGACCTTTGGACCGAGATGGGGGAATCCGGCGTACTGGAGAAAACAGCCCTGGTATTCGGGCAGATGAATGAACCGCCGGGCGCACGTATGCGCGTGGCTGAGACCGGACTTACCATGGCAGAGTATTTCAGGGATGTGGAGCATCAGAATGTGCTTCTGTTCATTGATAATATCTTCCGTTTCGTGCAGGCCGGTTCCGAGGTATCCGCCCTTCTTGGACGTATGCCTTCAGCGGTTGGCTACCAGCCCACCCTGGCCACCGAGGTAGGTGAGCTTCAGGAGAGGATTGCATCCACCAAGAACGGTTCCGTTACCTCGGTACAGGCCGTATATGTGCCTGCGGATGACCTGACGGACCCGGCCCCTGCAACTACCTTTGCCCACCTGGATGCAACCACGGTGCTTTCCAGGAAGATTGTGGAACAGGGTATCTATCCGGCCGTTGACCCGCTGGAATCCACCTCACGTATCCTGGAAGAGGATGTGGTAGGCAAGGAGCATTATGAGGTGGCTAACAAAGTACAGCAGATGCTCCAGAAGTACAAGGAACTTCAGGATATCATTGCAATCCTTGGAATGGAGGAGCTGTCGGAGGATGATAAGCTGACGGTAAACCGTGCCAGGAAGATCCAGCGTTTCCTGTCCCAGCCGTTCCATGTGGCTGAGAACTTTACAGGCGTGCCCGGCAAATATGTACCTGTAAAGGAAACCATCCGCGGTTTTAAGGCCATTATCGAGGGTGAGATGGATTCTTACCCGGAAGCCGCATTCTTCAATGTGGGAACCATTGACGAGGTGGTGGAAAAGGCCGGGACCATGGAACACAGTGAGTCCTGAGGTTTGGCTGATGCATAGAAAGGAGCCCGGATATGTCTACATTTTGGCTGAAAATAGTTGCCAGCGACCATATTTTCTATAATGGAAACTGTGAGACGCTGGTGGTCCCTGCCCATGATGGTGAGATGGGTATCCTTCCCCACCATGAGGCCATGATCCTGGCCGTCCAGGAAGGCGGACTGCGCTTTAGGGTGCCTCAGGAAACACAGTGGAGGGAAGCCATTGTGGGACGTGGGATCGTACAGGTGGCCAACAACCGTGTGACCATGCTTGTGGATACGGCGGAGAGGCCGGAAGATATTGACGCGGTAAGGGCCAGGGAAGCCCTTGAGCGGGCCGAGGAACAGATGCGGCAGAAGCAGAGCCTGCGGGAATTCAGGATGACCCAGGCATCCATGGCAAGGGCGCTGTCAAGGCTTAAGGGAAGCCATCTCAAGGAATTGGGATAAAACGGTTGAGTTAAAACCATTGAGATATAACCATTGGAAAATGGATTCATATGGATAAGATAATGGCTGCAGGTAAAAACCTACAGCCATTTTGAGTTCTGGATTAAAAAGTTGCAGAAATCCATGACAATGGGATTTTCCTTGCCATGGGCGGAGCACATAAGGATAATCTGGCGCCGGCAGGTCTGGTCCTTGATGGGAAGGAGCTTGACCGGGGAATGAGGGGACAGCGGACCCCATTCAGCGGACAGAGGACCCCATGAATACTGGGGCCAGAAGCCGATTCCCAGTCCGGCGGCAATGAGGTTGCGCACCGATTCCGTGGTGTCGCTCTCAAAGATTACTTTTGGCACGAAATCAGCTTCTGAAAAGTAGCTGTTGCATATCTGCCGGATGGGACGTGAACCTGCCAGGCAGATATATCCCGCATTCTTTGTGTCAGCCAGACGGATGGAATCCTTATCCCCATAAGGGGAATGGGTCGGAACGGCCAGGTACAGATCCTCCTCCAGCATGACCATATAGTCGGAATATTCGTCATTTTTAAGGTCTGAGCGTATGGCGGACACACACAGGTCAAAGTCCGCATTGGTATCGGATTGGTACAGCTGGAAGTTCACATCCGGCCGCAGGGTCCTGTATGCTATGATACGGTTGGTAATCAGGGTGGAAGCTGCCAAAAGCTTCAGATGGATGGTATGGCTGGACTGGTACTGGCCGGCCATAAGTTCCCCGGGAATCCGGTCAAGGGCGCTTATGATTGGAATCAGGCGCTTTTGCAGCAGCCGTCCTGCATCGTTTAATTCAATACTCCGGTTTTTCCTCTCAAACAGCGGGATCCCCAGTTCACTTTCCAGCCTGTGTATGGCCTGGGACAGAGCGGGCTGGGCAATCTGAAGGTGCTCGGCAGCCTTTGTCATGTGCTGGTATTCTGCGGTTGTAAGAAAATAGCGTAATTGTAATAATTCCATTTTTTACCTCTGCTTAATCATTTGTTCATCAACCATTATATAACACATTGCTTTTTTTTGCATGGAAAATTTGTTCCGGGCCTATTTGAGAAATATTCCCATCTATATACCTTGAAAATCCCTGGATTTACTGTTAAAATAACCATCATAGGTTAGCTTGAACTAACCGAATGGAAATGATAACATCAAGGAGGCACCCGATATGAGCAAAGAGACCCTGAATTTACTGCTCAGGATGAACCATGACAGATTAGAAACACAGATTGCCCTTCAGTGCGCGCCGCTTCTGACCGGGATGAAGATATCCAATCTTCTCACTGTCAGAAGCAGCAGGGCTCAGGAGGTCATGGGGCTGTTTGAAAGAACTGCAATATCCTGTTACCTGCTGTATGGCTCCGGGGATAAGACAACATTCCTGCTGTATTCAAGGTCCGAGCTCATGGAATACCTTGCAGAAGAGGATATAGAAAGGCTGATGGGCGGCTTAGGGTATCATGTCTTGGGGCTGGAACAAATCCTGGAATGTGTTTCGGAAAAGTATACGGCACACATGAATGGAAATGGAGGCTTCCCACATGAAATAGGACTGCTTCTGGGGTACCCGCCTGCAGATGTGCTGGGATTCATCCGGAACAATGGCAGGAATTATCTGTGCACAGGTTATTGGAAGGTTTATTCCAACCAGTCAGAGTGCAGGCGCATATTCAGGAGATACAATCAGGCGCGGGAGAGGCTCATACATATGGTTTCCCGTGGACTGGGGATAGGGGATATTCTTGAGATCCATGGATTACATCAATATAAATCAATGACAATTTAGGAGGACAGGAACATGAGTAAGATAATGGTGGTATACTGGTCGCAGACAGGCAACACACAAGCCATGGCCAATGAGGTGGCCGAAGGAGTGAAGGAAGCGGGGAAAGAAGGGGCAGCGGTGGAGGTTTCATCCATAACCCCGGATGTTTTGAAGGATGCGCCTGTGTTTGCACTGGGATGCCCGGCCATGGGAGCGGAAGTCCTTGAGGAGGATGAAATGGAGCCGTTCATGGCTGAAGTGGAATCCTTTGCCGGAGGAAAGCAGATTGGCCTGTTTGGCTCTTATGGATGGGGGGACGGACAGTGGATGCGCGACTGGGAGGAACGTGTGGCCGGTGCAGGCGCGGTCGTCGTGGGCGGCCAGGGTGTGATTGCCCAGGAAACCCCGGATGAGGACGCGCTTTCACAGTGCAGGGAGTTAGGACGTAAATTAGCTGGTCTTATGCCGTGATACCGGCATCAGGATTTGATACAAAGAGTTGACAGGTTTTTGGGGTCCTCCGGCAGGCAGCATGAAATGCGGTCTTCCGGAGGACTTTCCCATGAGGTTTTGTATGTGGGAGGGGAAGAATGATTGCATTTTCAGGGATAAAATGATATGGTATAGATAGAAAATTTGTGAATGAAGCGGCCGTTCCGGGGAATACAGAGGGCGGGAATGAATTTCCGGACACTCCCTGCCGGGGAAGGGCCGCTTTTATCCGCAGCGGCCCGGGAACCCTTGGACTGCTGGAAAAAGGGGAATGAAACGTGTTGGAAGATATAAATCCATACCCTGTAAAAGACAGGGAATTGAGGGGCAGGGATACCATCCTGATTGTAGACGATATAGAGGTAAACCGTATTATACTGCAAAGTATTTTTGAAAAGGATTATAATCTGCTGGAGGCGGAAAACGGGGATCAGGCCATGGTACTGCTTAAACAGTACCACAGGAATATTGCTGCCGTGCTTTTAGACCTTGTTATGCCGCAGAAGGACGGCTACCAGGTCCTGGCGGAGATGAATGATATGCATCTTTTGCCGGAATGTCCCGTTATCATCATCACATCCGAGGATTCGCCGGACAACACGGTGAAGGCATTTGATTTGGGCGCATCGGATATTGTGATGAAGCCTTTTGATCCGGTCATTGTGAAGCGCAGGGTGGAGAACAGCATTGCCCTCAGCCGGAACCAGCAGAACCTTCAGGAGCGGATTGATGAACAGGCCGCCCGGTTAATGGAATCCAATGCGGTGATGATTGACGCATTATCCGCCATCATCGAGTACAGGAGCGTGGAAACAGGGCAGCATATACAGCGTATCCGTATGTTTACCAGGATACTGCTGGAGGAGATATCGGGAAACTTCCCGGAGCTGGGCCTGGACCGGCGTCAGATTGACATTATTTCCAGTGCCTCTTCCATGCACGATATCGGCAAGATTGCCATACCGGATACAATCCTCAATAAGCCTGGGCGGCTGACAGAGGAAGAATTTGAGATCATGAAAGGCCACACCACAAAGGGCTGTGAGATGCTGGTGAATCTTGACCGCATGGGGGACAGGGAATATCTGCAATATGCCTACAATATATGCCGCTATCACCATGAACGATGGGATGGCAGGGGATATCCTGACGGGCTTCGCGGGGACAATATCCCGGTCTGCGCCCAGGTGGTGGGTATCGCTGATTGTTATGACGCCCTGACCTCCGACCGTGTCTATAAGAAGGCCATACCGCCTGCGCAGGCCATCAACATGATATTGAACGGGGAGTGCGGTACGTTTTCACCCTGGCTTTTGGAATGTTTTAAGAATGTAAAGGTAATATTTTCCAAGCTGTCCGACGAGTACAGGGATGGGCAGATACAGAAACAGCCTGCCATCAACAGCGATATACGGCTTTGCATGGATGGGGATAGGGACAGCAGGCAGATGGGCCAGCAGAAGTATCTGACACTGCTTAAATATGTGGATTCCACTGTTGTGGAGGTGGATTTTAACACAGGCGTTTACCATGTGGTTTATCTCTCAAACCATGACTTTGACGGCCTGAAATCCGGCGGCAGCTTCAAGGATGCCTTTTATCATTTTGTGGAGACATCCGTCCATCCTGAGGACAGGGAGATGGCAAGGGCCCTTATGGGTGCTTACATGAAGGATTTCATGAAGGAAGGATTTAATAAGAGAAGCCGTAACTACCGCATATATAACCAGGTGGAGCAGGTTTACCGCTGGTGCCGGGCCACCATGCTCCGCATCAATACAGGAAACCCTTATCAGAAAAGGGCACTGATTATCTGGGAAGAACTGGAGGCAGAGGAGGATGCGGTTCCGGCCGGCAGCACCATGCAGATGAGGATGTTTAATGATGCTGTCTTAAGCCATATGGTGGGATGTGTCCAGGCCTGCCTGAACGATAAGGAGTTTACCATCGTAGAGACCAATGGCGGTATGAGGAAAATGCTGGGCTACAGCGACGGTGAGATCAAGACCCGGTTTGACAACCGGTACCTGAATATGATTTACCCGGCTGACCGGAGCCGGATCATGGAAGAGACGGGGAGACAGCTGGAGTCTGGTAATTCCGTTGAACTGGAATACAGGCTTACTGCCAAGGATGGAAGGATTATCTGGGTTTTGGAGCGATGCCAGTCCATTACCGGAAAAAACAACATGGAATATCTGGTATTTGCCCTTATGGACATCACTGCTTCTAAAAAAGACCAGGAAGAGCTCCGTCTTTCCCTGGAGCGCCATAAAATCATCATGGAGCAGGCAGAGGATGCCCTGTTTGAGTGGGATATTGAAAAAGATACAGTCACCCACTCTGCCAATTTTGAGAAAAAGTTTGGATATACCCCCATTTCAAACAATTTCAGCAAACGTATCCGGTTCGTATCCCATATCCATCCGGCTGACGTGCCTGATTTTACGGAAATGCTGGATTCGCTGATGAAGGGGACGATTTACAGGGAGATTGAATTCAGGCTGTCCGATGCAGCGGGACGGTACCGCTGGTGCAGGCTCCGTGCCTCTTCCCAGTTTGATGCGGCGGGCAGGGTCAGCAGGGTAATTGGGATGCTGGCTGATGTGGATGAACAGAAGCGGGCGGAGGAGGCCCTCCAGTATCAGGCGGAACGGGATGAGCTGACACAGCTCTATAACCGCAGGACGGCAAGACGGCTCATTGAAGCCATATTGGAGGAGCCCTGTGTCCAGGGATACAGGGCCCTGATGGTCCTGGACGTTGATGACTTTAAGAAAATCAATGACAGCAACGGCCATATGTTCGGGGACAGTGTGCTTAAGGCAGTGGCTGACATACTGACCCGGCAGTTCCGCAGCGAGGATGTCCTTGCAAGGATAGGAGGGGATGAGTTCCTTCTTTTCATGTCCCATGTCCCGGATGTAAAAACCGTTGAAACACGCATGGCCATGGTCCTGGATTCCATTCAGGACATGTGCCTGAAGCAGGGTATGGTAATCCATCCCAGCTGCAGCATAGGGGCTGCTTTCCAGCCCATTGACGGCAATGACTTTAACACACTGTTCCAGCGTGCGGATGCTGCCATGTATGGGGCAAAGGGTAAGGGGAAAAGCTGTTTCCAGATGTACGATGCCTCCATCCGCATGCCGTCGGACCTGGGTATCGAAGCCTGAAATTTTATGTGAAATATGCCCATATGTCCTTTTTTATGAACTGTCCTTTTCCTATAATGGTTATATAAAATCTTATGGGAAAGAGGGCGGTTTATTTATGTTTACATGTGATATCCTGATTAAGAATGCAAGGGTACTGATGCCGGATATGTCGGTTGCGGAAAACCGGACAATCGCGATTAAGGATTCCAGGATTATAGGGATTGCAGAAGGTGATGGGGATTATGAGGCCGGGACCGTGATTGATGATTCCGGCCTTCTGTGGATGCCGGGGCTTACGGACGGGCACCTGCATACCAGCCAGCAGTTTTTAAAGGGGAGCCTGCTGGATGAGAAGCCGGTTATCTGGAAACGTATCAATGTGCCGTTTGAGGCATCCCTGACAGAGGAAACCATGGCGCTGAGCGCAAGGCTGGCAGCAGCGGAGATGATTAAAAATGGAACCACCTCCTTTGTGGACGCCGGCGGCCCTCACATAGAGGCGGCTGCCGAGGAATACATAAAGGCAGGCATCCGGGGGGCCCTCACCTGGCAGACCACGGACGGCGTGAAGGTGCCGGAAACCCTGCGTGTTGAAACAAAGGACGCAGTACCAAGGCTGGAACGGTTCCACCGGGAATACGACGGGAAAGGAGGCCTTATCAGCGTTTATTATTCAATCACATCCCTGATGGCCTGTACCGAGGAGCTGTTCCGTACGGTTTTCCTTTCCGCGAAGGAGAGGCAGATACCGGCCGAATGCCACATGAATGAGTATGCCAGCGAGGTCCTGGACTTTATGGAACGGTATAAGGAGCGGCCTTTTGAATACCTTGAACACATAGGCGCCCTGTCGGACTCCTTTGTTGCGGCCCACTGTATCATGCTATCAGAATCAGAGATTGAGATTGTGCGCAGCCATAAAATCCATGCAGTACACTGTCCGTTCAGCAACTGCGGAAAGGGTGTTCCACAGACACCAAGGCTTCTTGCAGCAGGAATCCCGGTGGCCTTTGGCTCCGACGGGGCCGGTCATGGGGGCCTTGACCTGTTCAGGGAAATGCGGGCGTTCCGCTGTGTCATGAATGTGACCCATGGGCTTTCCACTGGAAATCCCCAGATCATGCCTGCAAAGACCCTGCTTGCCATGGCAACCGCAGGAGGCGCCGGCGCCCTTATGCGTGAGGACCTTGGAACCATCTGGGAAGGCAATCTTGCCGACCTGATTGCAGTGAATCTGGACCAGCCCCATCTGATGGCAACAGGCAGCATTGTCAATTCCCTTGTGGAGAGCGCGGCCGGAGCCGACGTAAAGCATTCCATCATTCATGGTAAGCTTGTGATGAAGGACCGGCAGCTGTTGACCATTGACGAGGAGAAGGTGCTGGCTGAGGCAAAGGCCGTCATGGGAGGTCATGGGTTCTTTACAAAGCAGGGCGCCTACTGCGGCTGATTTACCGCGTCCAGCGCTGCCTGGGCTGTCCTGGCAGCTTCATCCAGGGCATCCCTGGCAGGAATGTTCTCTATCTCCACCTTATCGGCGGCAATGGCCAGGGCATCAAAGATTTTGCCGCCCGTGGGGTCTACCGGGTCAGGGGAAGCGTGCATGGCCTGGGACATGGGGACCAGGGCATGGGGATTGTGTTCAGTGTAGGATTGATACTCAGGGATTCCCAGGGTGCTCTTTCGGACTGGGATGTAGCCGGTGGCCATGGACCACTTCGCCTGCTGGGATGCGTCTGCGAAATACCGGATGAACTGGTAAGCGCCGTCCACTGTCTTATCCTTGCCCGTATCAATCATCACCAGCTGCAGTACCCTGGCCACAGGCGCTGATCCATGCTTGCCGAAGCCGGGCTGTTCCATGGCGCCTACCTTATGGAAATCCAGGTCAGCCTGGTCGCCGGAGGAACCGGTATAGCCGCCCGCCTTATCCTGAAGCACATCGCCCATTGTATCATACCAGTATTCCCAGCCCTGTCCGCCGTAGTGGACAGTCATGGTCTTATCTTCGTGGATCCATCCGCGGACAGCTTCCCAGGAATCAATCCAGGCATCCGTGTTGATGAGCACCTTTTTTCCATCTTCATCTATCATGGACCCGCCGTTACTTAAGGCCATGTCAATCAGGTTATCTTCACCCCACATGGGTTCCCATCCATAGGCTGTTCCGTCCGTGCTCTCCTTAATGACCCTGGCTGCATCGGCCAGACTTTCCCAGGTGTCCAGTTTATCCGGCTGGATCCCGGCCTTTTCAAAAAGGTCCCGGTTATAGTACATGACCTGGGTGGTGCCGTAAGCGGGCATGGCATACAGGCCCCCGTCACTGTCCAGGCACTGGCTGTAAAAAACAGGGATGAAGTCATCCTGGTGAAAGGATGTATCCTGCTGCGTATATCTGTCCATGGGAACCAGCAGGTCCTTCTGCATGAGGTTGCGTGATTTGTCAGAATCCAGCAGGGCAATGTCAGCGGCATTTTTCCCGGCAATCCCGGCCTGCAGCTTGGTGTAGGTCTCGTCATAATCCGCCTGCTGGATTCCCGTCACCTCGTATTCGTCCTGGGACTGGTTAAAGGCCTGGATGATGTCCCCCATCACACCGGCGGCTGTCTTGCCGCCGGAATACCAGAATGTGATCTGTACCTTTCCGTCAACCGCCGCATCCCTTGCCTGACCTGGGGCATTGCAGCCCGTCATCATGGCGCAGCCAGTGGCCAGGAATATCGCGGTAAGGATTTTCTTCTTAAATCTGATACTGAATCTGAATGTTCTGTTCATTTGATGTTCCTCCTGTTATGTCTATATGAAATTGGCTGTACTGGTTACTGTGCAAAGCTGTGGTTTCTGTGCAAAGCTGTAGTTTCTGTGCGAAGCTGTATCAGGCTCATCCCTTGCACCCAAAATCCGTGATTCCCCGGACAATCAGACGCCAGGCAGATATGAAAACCGCCAGCAGGGGGAGTACGGCAACGGTCCCTGCCGCCATCACAAGGGACCACTGGGTTCCGTATGCGCCTCCCTCATAGAGAAATCGCCTTAATCCCTGGGATATGAGGCTTAAACCTGGGGAATCCGTGATAAGGGACGGCCACATGTAGCTGTTATAGGTGTTGATGAATGACAAAAGGATGAAGGTCATAAAGGATGGCCGCGTCATGGGGACTATGATCCTTGTGAGGACGGAGAGATGTCCGGCCCCGTCCATCCTGGCCGCCTCAATGGTTTCCATGGGGACTGCCTCAAATGCCTGATGAAGCAGGAAAATGCCGAACACGCTGACTCCGTTGGATAATATAAGGCCCTGATAGCTGTCTAAAAGCCCCATCCTGGATAAAATGATATAGCATGGAATGTAGGTGACGGCAGTGGGCACCATATAGGTAAACAGGACCAGCCGGAAAAGCATGTTCCTGCCTTTTACTTTCATGAAGGCTACTGCGTAGGTGAAAAGGGCGCAGCACATAAGCTGTATGGCAACCACTGCAAGGGATACAAAAAAGCTGTTTGCAAGGTATCGTGGAACCGGTGAATCAGCCAGGATGGAAAGGTAGTTCCCAAACTGGGGGACAGAAGGCAGGAAGGAAGCCGTGTCCATCACCTCCTCCCTGGTCTTGAGTGAACTGACAGCCATCCAGAGGAAGGGGAATGCCGTGACACAGCAGGTGAATCCCAATACAACATGGACAGCGGCGCGCCGGATGATCCGTGCCCATGGAATGGCAGGCCTGGTCATGATTTTTCCTCCTTTTTCATCTTAAGCTGGATCAGGGCAAGGCTGATGCCGATAACCATGAGGATGACCACGGCCGCCGCCCCGCGGCCCATGTCAAACTGTTCAAATCCCAGCTGGTAATACAGATAGAGCAGCGTCCTGGTACTTCCTGCAGGTCCTCCCTGGGTCAGGATCTGAATCTGGTCATAGGCGCGCAGGGAATCCGCGGTCATGATCATCCCTATCATAAGGATGGCAGGACGCAGGATTGGAAGCGTGATATGTACAAAGCGGTTCAGGCTTCCTGCGCCGTCAACCGCGGCAGCTTCGTAAAGTTCCGTGGGAATCCTTGATAAGGCCCCGGCGAAAAGAAGCATCACATAACCAAGGTTTTTCCACACGGTTACAAGGGCAATGCTTGCCAATGCCGTTGACGAACTGTGAAGCCAGGGAAGTCCGGTCATCCCCAATTGACGCAGCAGGGTATTGGCCAATCCGCTATCCGGTTCAAAAATCCAGGTCCATACAATGGACACGGCAACCGCCGGTGTGATCCAGGGAGAGAAGAGAATCAGGGAGTAGATGGTATGCCTCCCGGCGGAATAAACAAGCATCGCCAGCAGCAATCCAAGGCATGTGACAGGGATTACGGTTTCCAGGGCAAACAAAAGCGTATGGATGAGCGCATCCTGGAAGGATTTGTCCTTAAACAGCGAGCTGTAATTTCCAAATCCTGTCATGTGGAAGTCCGAAGTCATGTAATCCCAGTCAGTGAAGCTGATTCCTATGGATGCAATGATGGGAATCACCCAGAACAGAACAAGGAATATGAGGGCCGGAGCCGTAAACACGGTAAATATAAGCCTTGGCTTTAATTGTTTCTGGAGATAGGATGGGTGCATATATGATTCCTCCTGAATTTTGTGTTCAAAAATATATAAAATAATAAAATATTGAACATGTGAAATGATAGCACTTAATCCATATATTGTCAATATATTGTTCAGTTTGTTTAGAAATAGTTAAAAAATGAAAGCGATAGATGCAAATAACCATCCTATGGCAGGATGGTTACATTATAAAAGATAAATTAATAAAATGATTAGCTGATGGTATGGAAAGGTGTTACGTATGATTCGCGCAGGCTATGCATCTCGTACCATGCAATCCGCTGCAATTGAAAAAAGACGGTCAAGTTCCGGAACAGCGGCTGCATGGGTATATTTGGGCATGGCAGACACTACATGGTAATTGTATGGCGGATTAAGGGGGAGGGCTTTATAAGGCCCATGCAAATCAATCATCCGTCCTGGCAGGAGGGTTATCCCATACCCCTGTTCCATGAGCTGCTTCACGCCATTTAAATCCTCTGCCTCATAGCATGTGCCAGGGATAAGCCGTGCCTTGGATAAGACTGAGTCAAAGACAGAACGGAAATACGTACCATTTTGAGGATATATGAAGGGAAGCTGTTCCTTGGCCGTGGAATCAGCCCAGCCTTTAAACATGGCAGCATAATTGTCAGGAACCGCCCATACCAGCTGCTCCATATATAGCGGATGGGTTAAAAGCAGGCTGTTGGAGTTATTCTTCATACAGAGGAATCCGGCATCCGCAATATGGTTCATAAGGTACTGCCTGGCCAGGAGGGAATCCACGACAAGGACATCAAACCGTGTCTGTGGAAATTCCTTCTGCAGGTGCGGCAGCACCATTTCCATCAGCGGCTGGTATACCTGCACGTCAACTGCGATTTTCAGGATAGATTCGGACTGGTCAGCCAGATTCCTGATTTTCTCATACACATCATGTTTCACATCCAGCATTTCCTTTGCACCGTTCAGGTAAATGCGGCCAATATGGGTGGGGACCAACTGACGGTTTACCCTTACAAAAATAGGACTGTCCAGCTCCTTTTCAATCTTTGCAAGGCACTGGCTAAGGGCGGACTGGGAGATATGAACCTTTTCAGCTGCCTTGGAAATGCTTTTTTCCTGTTCAATCATCATAAGATATTCTAATACCCGTACATCCATCGAGTCTCCTTTCTTGACAGCCCTTTCCTTATAGGCTGTCTATGTATTTTGGACCATGAGCTGGACCAGATATTCCTGGGCCGGTGTCAGCTGCCGTCCCTTTTTGCAGACAATGGTTGAAAAGGTTGAGAACCTGGGCTTCAATGAAAACGGGGAAACCGGATCCAGCGGGGAAAACAAGCGGCGGGGCAGGATGGCAGCCCCGTTCCCGCTTTTGACCATCTGATAAATCACTTTGACATTGGCGCTTTGGAACAGCACCTTTGGGTGCAGGCTGAGGTGATGGAACATCTGGACAAGCCCGGAATAATATGACATATCAGCGCTTGGCATGATGAATGGGGTATCAGCCAGCTGTGACAGCCGGATGGTTGGCAGTTCTGCATCATACTTAAGTTTCGAGGCATCATAGGACAAACGGTGGCTGGATGGGAGATAGAGAAGAAGTTCCTTTTCATCTGCCAGGAAATACTCAAAAAGCGGTGAATTCACATCCTGTGAACTGCAGATTCCAAAATCAGCGGTTCCATCCAGGACCATGTCGAACGTTCTCTTGTTATAACTTTCCAAAAACTGCAGGGAAACAGATGGATACCGTTCGCGGAAAGCAGAGAAAATCCTGGAGAATACCTCGGCACCGCCATTGGGGGTCCCGCTTATGGTGATGGACTCTTTTAAAAACCCGGCGGTATTGGCAATCTCTGCATAGGTCTGATGTTTAATCTGAAGCATGCGGTATGAACCTTCAAGATAAATCTGGCCGGCCGGTGTCAGCACCAGCTGCTTTTTAGAACGTATGGCAAGCTGGGTGCCCAGCTGGTATTCAAGCGTGCCCAGCCAGTTGCTGAGTGCCGGCTGGGATATGTTCAGCCGTTTGGCAGCCTGGGTTATGGATTTTGTTTCTGCCAGCGCAATCATATACTTCTGGTCGGTAATATCCAAGATATTCTCCTTTCTGAATCATAACTATTACTTATAAAATACATAATATTTTCCATGTTGTCAATGACACATATGTATTTTATACTGATTACAGAATCATTTTCCCGGAAAAATGTTTAAAATACCAAATTAAATAAGTAAAAGTAATAATTCTATAAGGAGATACGGCAATGGATATAGGCTTAGTAATCACGCTACTTGTAATTGTTGGTATGATTATTGGATTCATGAGCGGCAGGTTCAAGCTGGGGCTGGTGGCAATGACTGCGACCACCGTGCTTTGCCTGACTGGCGTTCTGTCATTCAATGAAGCATACGGGTATTTTGCAAACACCAATATTGTCATGCTTGGCGCCATATTTATATTAAGCGGTGCACTGGGGAAGACAAGCCTGGTGCTTAAGCTAAGGGAGTGGGTCTTAAGGCATTCAGGACAGGGGCAGATGATTATACTTGTGTATATGGTCATCTGTGCAATCATGACAAACCTTTCATCCCCCCTTCCAATCCTCAGCATGCTGCTGCCCTTTATGACGGCCCTGGATGCCGACAGCTCGGTACAACCCTCCCATTTACTTTACCCGGGCGCCGTGATTGGGCACTCCTGCCAGGGAGCGCTTCCTGTGGGTACATTTTTCCTGATGATTAATGCATTGCTTGAGGGGAATGGAGTACCCTCAGACCAGATGCTGAACGTGCTGGATTATGCCAAAGTAATCTGTATTCCCGGTATTATCAGCGTGCTTTATATGTCCTTCATCGGCTGGAGGTTCTTTCCCGCCGGAGGGATTGACCAGTCGCAGATATCAGGTAAATCAGACGATAGAAGGACCCTTACCCCTGTTCAGGAGAATATCATATACGTTGTTTTCATACTGACTTTTGTGGGACTTCTGTTTAAACAGTATCTGCCCTTTGACGTAGCGGCCCTTACCGTGGCAATGGTCATTGTACTTCTATATCTGAAAATCATTGATTTGAATGATGTGAAGAACTTCATGAATCTTGACGCATTGTTTATGCTGGCCGGTGTGCTTCCTCTTGGAACAGCGATGCAGAACACGGGTGCAGGAAATCTGGTGGCGGATTTCATACTGGGGCTTTTGGGCGGATCGCCTACCCCATTGATGATATTAATTGCCTTTTATGTTGCGGCGGCCTTTTTAACCCAGTTAATGAGCAATACGGCCACAGCCAATATTTTTGCAGCCCTGGCCATTGTCACGGCAATGTCACGGGGACTTGACCCCAGGCCATTTGCAATTGCTATTTATGCTGGGGCCACGGCAGCCATGTTAAGCCCCACCAGTTCCCCATCCATTGCCATTGCTTTTGCGGCAGGGCACTATAAGATTAAGGATGTTCTGATATCCTGTTTCCCGTTGTGGATTATCTATGGAATCTCAGTAATCTTTATGGCAAACCTGTTTTATCCGTTGTAAAAGGAAATCATGATAAATTGTCAGGAGGAATTATGAAAATAACAAAATTAACTGCATACAGTGTACATACAAACCAGTTCAGGAATTTCAATTTTGTGAGGGTGGACACGGATGAAGGCATTCATGGAGTAGGCGAACTGTTCTGTGTGGGGGCGGACAAATGTGTGGTGGATATGGTTGACTATGTGTCTGAATGGGTCCTGGGACAGGATCCGCTTAACAGGGAACGGATACAGAAAAGGATACTCAATTATTCACGGTTCCCGGGAGGCGCAATCCTGCACACCGTAGCCAGTGCAATTGACCTGGCGCTGTGGGATATCGCCGGTAAGACAGCAGGGCTGCCGGTTTACAAGCTGTTAGGCGCTGTCCGTGATAAGGTTCCGGTTTACTGCCATGCTTATGGAAAGAATTCCCGGGAATCCCTGGAGGTCCTTTATCCAAAAATCGAGAAATATGGATATTTTGCGTGTAAGACAGCTGTTTTCTCACTGGGCTATTACCCAAACTCAAGGGCGGAGCAGGAGATAGATGAAATGTTCAGCGGTATGAGAAGTGCACTGGGCGATCAGTTCGAAATCGGCATTGACATGGCAAGTAAGATATACGAACCCATACAGGCTAAGCGCTGCATCCAGGCAATTGAACCCTACCGTCCATTCTTTGCCGAAGAACCAATCCGGCCGGAGAACATGGAGAACTGGACAGAGGTGGCAGAGGGAAGGAAGGTGCCGGTTGCAACCGGTGAACAGATATTCACTACATGGGATTACGAGCGCCTTCTCAGGCTCCATGCGGTTGATATATTGCAGCCGGACATCCTGCTTGCAGGCGGATTTACGGGAATGCTTAAGATAGCAGCCATGGCAGAGCCATCCTTCAGGAACCTTAGTCCCCACAATCCCTTAAGTTCCCTTGCCAACTGTATCAACGTTCATTTCTGTATGAGTGTGTATAATACCACATTCCTTGAAAATGAACCACGTGAGGAGGGCATGGACAAGGATTTATTCACCTCGGTCCTGAAGGTGGAAGATGGTTTCATCGTACCGAATGAGGAACCCGGCTGGGGCATGGACCTGGATTATGAATACCTGGAAAAACTGGATTCCATCGTATGGTCGCGGGTGGACCTAAACAAGCCCTCGGCCTATACCATGAGCGGGGCACCCCATATCATGTAGATGAGATATGTGGTTATGGAAAGATGTCAGGGAAAAACGGATGTGCAAAAGAACAATACGGCATCCGTTTTTCCCTGGCTTTTAATTTATGCTAGGCATTGGATACAGGAAGGATACTGTATTTATGCCTGGCTATTTGCTATAATAGGGAAGAAAGGGATATTGCGCGCCATTTGACAGATAGGAGGGCACAATGATATACTTCACTTCAGACCTGCATTTTTACCATGACAATATCATAAAGCACACCAACCGCCCTTACCGTGGCTTTGAGGAAATGAACAAGGAGCTGGCCCACAACTGGAACCAGAGGGTGGGGCCTCAAGATGAGGTTTATATCTTGGGAGACGTTACATAATGGAAGGCGCAGCACGGGCATGATTTCAAAAAAGGGAAAACGGAAACTGGAATTCCAGGGGAAAACATATTATTGGCATATCAAAGAAGGCCAGGATAAGATTCCTCAGCTCCACATTGCCTCTGAAGATAAATCTTTTTATCTGACATGCGGATTTGACAGGGAGATTGGGGTTGGAACCCGGTATATCAAGGCGCTTTTAACCAGATACCTTACAGATAAGGATTAATGGCATGACAGAGAGGACCATATGAAGAGAATAAGGGTATTATATATAAAAGCGTTGTCCGCGGTTTTACCGGCGGCCGTGTTTTTTCTTACAGGATGTCTTCAAAAACCTCAGTACAGGGAAGAGACATATGTCCTTGAGCAGGAACATGCCGTCACTTTCACGGACGGTGGCACAGCAGATCTGTGGCGGGCAGTGCACAGCCCATATTCCTGTTACAGGCTTACAGATGGGACTGTCCTTCTCACGGTTCATGACGTTGCCGGACCGGACCATGTTTATGTGGGCGGGATTGACGGCTTTGATGACTTGAACCGGACCGCGCAGGATTCCATAAGGGCATACTATGAAGAACAGGGACTGCTGTATGATATCCATAGAGAACTGGAGGATGCTTACAGTGAATACAGGATGTGCAGGGATAATGGAACAGGCTATGAGGTGCGGTACATAAGCCAGGACATCTCACCCACGGCCTCCAATGACACCATCATATGTTTCCTCACAACGGTATCCCTTCCCATGACCGGAGCAGCCATGCAGGAAATCCGGCTGGGCGCTGTATTTGACAGGGAGACAGGAAGGGCGCTGAGCAACTGGGAATTATTTAATCTGCCGGAGGCAGAGGCCAGACAAAGGCTGTTAAAGGCCGCTGATATCAATGACCCCGGACTTCTTTCTGAAATGGAAGCAGCCATGAAGCCTGAGCATATCATTGTGTTTCCGGATAATCTGGAGGTGGGTTTTCCGCAGGGGACATTGGAGGGTGAGGAATACAGTTATCTGATTGGTCTTGATTATGATAAGGAGCTGAAAGCCGTCCTCCAGCCCTGGGCTGTCCCTGATTCCAGGTAAGATGGAAAAATAATAGGAAATTCTGGGATAATGACTGTTTCTGAACTGTATTTCCGGACATGTTTTTGATATAATAGAAGAAAATGTTTTTGAGGATGTATTGCTTCTAAATATTAACAAGGGAGGGACACTGCCATGTTTTTAGTTGTTAAGCGGGACGGAGAGACCGTGGAGTTCCAGCTGGAGAAGATATCTTCAGCCATAAAGAAGGCATTTAAGGCAACAGGGAAGTCCTATACGGATGACATCATTGACCTGCTGTCCATAAGGGTAACCTCTGATTTCCAGAGGAAGATGCGGGATGGCCGGATATCGGTAGAAGACATCCAGGACAGTGTGGAGAAGGTATTGGAGGAATCAGGGTACACGGATGTGGCCAAGGCATATATCCTGTACAGGAAACAGCGCGAGAAAATCAGGAACCTGGAAAAGACCACCCTGGATTACAAGGACGTGGTGGATAATTATGTAAAGGTAGAGGACTGGCGGGTAAAGGAAAATTCCACCATCACATATTCCGTGGGCGGGCTGATACTTAATAATTCCGGCGCAGTGACAGCCAATTACTGGCTGACAGAGATATATGACAAAGAGATTGCGGATGCGCATCTGAACGGGGATATCCATATCCACGATCTGTCCATGCTGACCAGCTACAGCTGCGGCTGGTCCTTAAAAAAGCTTCTGATGGACGGTTTAGGCGGCATCACAGGGAAGATTACGGCCTCCCCGGCAAAGCATCTGGCAACCCTCTGCAACCAGATGGTCAATTTCCTTGGAATCATGCAGAATGAATGGGCGGCCTCCCAGTCATTTTCCTCCTTTGATACATATCTGGCTCCTTTTGTGAAGGCGGACAGCCTGTCATATGATAAGGTTAAAAAGTGCATGGAGGCATTTGTGTTCGGTGTGAATACCCCCAGCAGATGGGGGACCCAGGCGCCGTTTTCACACATTTCCATGGATTTTAAGGTGCCAAAGGACATGGCCGGGGAAAAGGCCATTGTTGGTGGAAAGATGATGGAATTTACCTATGGGGAGTGCCAGAAGGAGATGGACATGGTGAACCGTGCCTTCCTGGAAACCATGCTGGAAGGCGATGCCAATGGACAGGGGTTTCAGTATCCAATCCCATCTTACGGGATGGCTGAGGATTTTGACTGGTCGGACACGGAACAGAACCGCCTTTTATTCTCGCTGGCATCCCGTCATGGAACCCCGTATTTTATCAACTATGTAAGGGGCGGGGCTGTACAGGGGGAAGACCGGGTTACCTATGGGGATGACCGCCAGGATTTACATGTGCTGCACAGAAAGGCCGGCGGCTTCTTTGGATATGGCGAGCACACAGGCGCCATCGGCGTTGTGACAATCAACCTTCCAAGGATTGCGTACCAGTCAAAGGATGAGACGGAATTTTATAAGAACCTGGATTATATGATGGATCTGTCCGCGCGTTCCCTGGATATTAAACGGAGGGTAATCAGCAACCTGTTAAAGGGAGGGCTTTACCCCTATACCGCCTGCTATCTGGATGATTTTTCCCACCATTTTTCATCCATCGGTGTCATCGGCATGAATGAGGCCGGATTAAATGCCTCATGGCTGAAGGCAGGCATGGAAGCGGAACAGACAAGGCAATTCGCGGCGGCTGTCCTGAACCACATGCGTGAAAAACTGGTGGAATACCAGCTAGAGTATGGTACCCTTTATGGATTGGAGGCAACACCGGCGGAATCAGCCACTTTCCGTTTTGCAAGGCTTGACAGGGAACGGTTCCCTGAACTTAAGACAGCCGGCAGGGAAGGGGATGCGCCGTACTATACGAACAGTACCAAGCTTCCTGCGGATTACAGCATATCCCTTGATGATGCGCTGGGTAACCAGGATGCGGTGCAGCCTCTTTATACTACAGGGACTGTTTTCCATGTGTATGTGGAACAGGAACTGGAGGACTGGAGAAGTGCAAGGGATGTGCTCCACAAGATCATCACGGAACATGATATCCCCTGCTGTACCTTATCCCCGGTCTATTCCATCTGTCCTTCCTGCGGCTATCTGCGCGGAAGCCAGGAGGTGTGTCCGAAGTGTGGGGCTGCCGCGGATATCTACAGCCGGATTGCCGGATATTACAGGCCGGTGCATGACTGGAATGACGGCAAGGCCCAGGAATTTAAAAACAGGATTATGTTCCATATCTGAACATGCCCGGACAGAAGGGGGTAACATATATGATACAGTCAGGGGAGGCTGCAAGAACCGTAAAACGGTTTTTTGATGCGTATCTGAACCAGAGGGATATTGGGAATACGCTTGAGTGCCTGACCGAGGGGATACACTGGGTGGGAACCGGGAAGTCGGAGATGGTGTATGGCCGCAGCCAGGCAGAAGAGGCGCTTCAGGCGGAATTTTCCCAAGCTCCGGAATCCTGCAGGATTGAATATGAGAGCGTTGAGGAGGCATATGGGACGGATGATTGCTCCCTGGTACTTCTCACTGCTACGGTATATCCGGGGACGCCATCCGGCACGGCCATGTGGTTCAGGGTGTCTGCTGCCTGTGTCGAGGATAGGGATGGTATATGCCGCATTGCATCCATCCATGCATCCACCCCTGACAGCCGGCAGGAGGAAGGCAGTTTCTTTCCGTCATCCGGTCTGAGCCGGTCCGAGATGGAGGCCCGTCTGGGAGCCAAAGCCCTGGATATCCTGGGAAAGAATATTCCGGGCGGAATGATGGGAGGATATCTGGAACCGGATTTTCCTTTATATTATGTCAATGATTTCATGCTTTCCTATCTGGGATATACATATGAGGAATTCGTGAAGGCAATTGAAGGGAAAGTGATTAACTGCATGCATCCGGATGACCGGAAACAGGTGGATGACCTGGTGACAGGGGCCTTTGAGAAAGGCACTGACTACGAGGTGCAGTACAGGATGAGGAAAAAGGACGGCAGTTATATCTGGGTCAATGATGTGGGGAAGAAGGGATGGTCTGAGGATGGACAGGAGGTCTGTATCAGTGTTATCCGGGATATTTCCGAGGAAGTGGAATCCAGGATACGCCTGGAAAAGCAGGCCAGGGAACAGGAACAGCTGGCAGACCAGTACAATCACCTGCTGCAGTCCGTGCTCTGCGGTATCGTGCAGTATCATCCAACCAGCCAGGGTGTGGTGTTCAGGAATGCCAACAGGGAAGCAATCCGTATCTTCGGATATACTGAGGAAGAGTTCTGGGCCAGGAAGTACTGGCGGATGGATAACCTGGTTGCAGAAGAGGACCGGGATTATATTGGGGATGTGTTTGCAAAGCTTAGTAAACCGGGAGATAAGGCCAGTTATGAATACCGGCTGCGCCGGCAGGACGGCAGTCCATGCTGGATCATCGGCAGCGCCGAGGTACTGTCAGACAGCAGCAACCAGGCATACATCCAAAGTGTGTATCTGGACATTAATGAGAGCAAAAAGGCAGAGCAGCGCAATCAGCGTCTCACAGACCAGCTGGAGGCCAGCGATAAGGTGCTTCATATGGCATTGGAGCATACTACAACCAGTGAATTTTATTACTATCCGGATACCAGGGAATGTATGGTGCCGGCCAGGACCAGTGAACTGTATTGCTGCCAGGAACATTACGACAACCTGCCCTACAGCTTTGCCATGGAACGGGTGGATGAACCGTTCCGGCCTGCTTTTTATGAGATGTATGAGCGCATCCATCATGGTGAGCGCACCGCAAGCTGTGAATTCAGGGGGCGCAACCAGGCATTCTGGTGCAGGCAGACCTTGTCTGTCATCCTGCGCAATGATGATGGCTCCCCCAGGCTTGTCATCGGCATCGTGGAAAACATCACACGGCAGAAAACAGCGGAGGAGGCGCTTGTAAAGGCAAGGACACGGGACAGCCTTACGGGCCTTTATAACAGGGAAAGCGGTATCCGTCTGGTGCAGGAATGCATGGCGGACAGGGGACCGGGGGAACATGGGGTCCTGATGCTTCTGGACATGGATGGATTTGAGGACGTGAACCAGAAGGAGGGCAGGATTTTTGGGGATGTGGTACTCCAGGAAGTCGCTGATATCCTCCGGGCGGAAGCTGGCAAGGACAGTATCCCGGTCCGGCTTGGCGGGGACGAATTCATGCTTTATGTGAAAAACAGCAACAAGGCACAGGCAACGGTCATAGGTCCCAGGATTGCAGGCCAGGTACAGAATGTTTTTGTGAATATGGAAAAGGATATACATGTCTCGGTCAGCATCGGGATGTGCAGCACCGAGGTGACAGAGGAATATAATGCCCTTTACCGCTGTGCGGAGAGCACGCTCAAATACGTTAAGGAGAATGGAAAAGGCCGGGCGGCCTGTTATCTGGACACTTCCAATGAACTGGGAGTGTTCCTGACACAGCTCTATACGGAAGAGCATCCTCTCAATGCAATTGAGATGGAGACATCACATCTGGATGACGACCTGGTATCCTTTGCGCTGGACCTTCTCGGTAAGTCCAAAAACCTGGATGATGCTGTGTTCCTGCTGCTTTCCAGAATCGGCAAGAAGTACTGCCTGGACCGGGTATCCATTATTGAAGCCAGCCAGGCCTATCTGTCCTACCGCTTTTCCTATCAGTGGGCGCGCAACCGGGCGGACCTTCAGCTGGGACAGGATTTCTATGCCTCCAAGGAGGATTTTGATATCTGCTCCAATATGTATGATGAGGATGGCCTGGCTGACCATAATGTCCGGGACGGAATCTCACGGATTGCATCATGCCTCCATGCAGGTATCTGGAACTATGGGGAGTATGTGGGTTCCATGAGCTTTGAGGTGGATGAGCCGGATTATCAGTGGTCACAGGAACAGCGCAAACTCTTAAAGGAACTGGTCAGGATTGTCCCATCCTTTGTCATGAAATCCAAAGCAGATGCGGTCAGCAAGGCCAAGACGGATTTCCTTTCCCGTATGAGCCACGAGATAAGGACACCCATGAACGCCATCAGCGGCATGACCACCATTGCCAAAAATGTCCTGGATGACAGGGAGAAAACACTGGACTGCCTGGAGAAGATTGAATCAGCCAACACCTATCTGCTGGACCTGATTAATGACATACTGGATATGTCCCGCATTGAGAGCGGTAAAATGGAACTGAGCACCAGCCCCATGGACCTTAGGCAGCAGATAGACGGGCTGGAAGCCCTGTTTCGTACACAGGCAGAGGAAAAGCACCTGGATATGAGGTTTGAGAACAGATACAGCAGTACCAGGCTGCTCATTGCAGATGGACTGCGGCTGAACCAGGTGCTGATCAACATTATTGGGAATGCGGTTAAATTCACGGAGCAGGGCGGCATCACGGTAAAAGTGGAGCAGCTGGAGGAGTCGCCCAGGGCAGTCCTTAGGTTTTCCGTTGCCGATACTGGAATCGGAATAGAACCGTCAGCCCTGGACCGTATCTTTAACGCCTTCGAACAGGCGGAGGCAGGAACAGCGGCCAGCTATGGGGGAACCGGCCTTGGACTGTCCATTGCCAGCCGCCTGGTGCAGATGATGGGCGGTACCCTGGAAGTGAGCAGCCAGATAGGAAAAGGCTCTGAATTTTTCTTTACACTGGGCTTTGATTATGCCCAGGAAGCCATATCCGATATACCGCAGGACGAAGCCGTCCCCCTGCCTGATTTCCATGGACGCCGTATCCTGCTGGCAGAGGACAACGAAATCAACCGGGAGATTGCACAGAGCATCCTTGAAATGAACGGATTTTCCGTAACCTGCGCCGTTGACGGACGCGAGGCCCTGGATTGCTTCTGCGGCAGTGGGCCAGGGGAATTTGATGCCATACTGATGGATATCCGCATGCCTGTCATGGATGGCCTGGAGGCTACCAGACAGATACGTACTTCAGGAAAGCCGGATTCCAGGACCATTCCCATAATAGCCCTTACTGCCAATGCATTTGATGAGGATACGAAGAAATCCATTGAAAGTGGTATGGACGGGCACCTGTCAAAGCCAATCCAGGTAGGACTTATGATGGAACTTTTGGGGAAATGCATTGCGAATCATACGGAAAAGAAAAAACATTAAGATGCATAGGGTTAAAGGATACGGATACAATCAAGGAAATGATTGGAAATATGGAATAAAGCGGGAAAGGAAAATATGGCTTGGACTTGAAATCATGCATACTTTCTGACAGGATACAAAAACTATCACCAGACAGGAGGTATCATTATGGCAAAAGCAGGTATGAGACGGCCAAGTCCCTATGACCCGGATAACCATGGGACAGAAAACCATCAGAAGATGAATCATCCGAAAAATGAACAGGCACAGGTGCCGGAGATTCAGGGCGCGGCAAAAAACGGGAATGCCAAGGCAGGCCCCATCAATGCCCCCAACTGGGCAAGGGATGATTATAAGACAGGCGATAAGTATAATTAAGGTTTTCATTCTATGCAATGAAACAAAAAAACAGACAGCCCCATGACACTGGTATTGATTCTGATAACGGGTTATGGGGTGATTCTTATATTATGACCATAGGTGGGGGAAACCTTCCAGCCGGAATATTTGAAGGGGGTCCATGCGATTATATGGGCAGACGTGATGGACCGGAGCGGCCGGAATAGGGGCGGTAAACATAAATTATTGTTTAAATTCCGGCTGTCGAATTGCAAAAGTCAGGTAATTATGGTAATATATAGTTAAAATTCAGAAGAAGGAAGGTACTGGTTATGGATAAGGAAGTATTAAGTTTTGTTGTAGAAAAGACTAACGAGTTAATAAACGCAGCATCCTGCAACAGCGAGACAAAGGCAGCCGCAGAGGCATGGCTGGCAGCGGTGGGAACTGACGGCGAGGCGGAAGCAACCAAAACATATGTGAAGGAACTGGAAGCAGACATCATGCCGATTGATGGTTTAATCGGATTTGCGGAGTCGGATGCCGGAGCACAGGTATTTGGAGCGGACCACGCCAGGGTTGTGGCTGCCCATGCCAAGGAAATCAAGGCTGCAGGGGCGAAATATTGTGATTGCCCGGCCTGCGCGGCAGTAGAGGCAATCCTTAATAAAAAGGAAAGCATCCTCGGATAGAAGCAGCTGAATAACAGGAACATTACATAGGGCATCAGTCATATTAATGATTGGTGCCTTTTCTTTATCGCATAATCCGGTAGGTGGGTTAAAGACATGGGCGCAGGAATAGGATTCATAATATTGATATTTCAGCCATGTTTTGCTATACTAAGTGCTATATATGCATATGAACAAGGACGTACATGGGCGACAGCCGGTTTGAAGCACAAGTATATACAAAGCATCATTTCTTTGCGAAAGAGTTGGAATAAGATGAATAAGACACATATATTTGAGATTATGAATGGGAATTTTATAGCAGGGGCTAATCCGAGATTAGAGCGCCATGTGCGAAATGAATTTACTGAGAGTTCTGACTGCCTGGAGGCGTATAACAAAATATACGAAGCGCGGGTACGTATGGGGAAACGGCTGGGGACCGGAGAGGAAGACCCGGATATAATGGATATTGTTGATGGTGCTGAATCAAAGATACAGTATATCTGTTTAAAGATGTATGATTACGGTGCCGGACTCCTGGCCATGACCGGTGGCGGTCAAGAGTTCCAACTGATACAGATAATTGAGAAAGAGTGGATGGACGCGGACCTTCATGCAGGAAAAAACATTGGACATGCCATGGCCCGGCTTGAGGAGCGGATGGGTACAGACAGCACGGATCCGGATATACGGATCCTGGTTGAAGGCTATGAATACATAGCCCGCCGCATGGGAGTGAAGATGTATGGATATGGCGCATATTTTACAGGCCGTGTCAATACAGCCCCGGATGTCCCGGACTATTATGAAAATGCAGAAATTGTTGATAAAGATAGATTTAATTGACGATTAATTTCCGAAGATATGGTAAAATCAACATAGCAGGACACATTTGCTTTAAAAAACGATTTGGAGGGGAAGGACATGTCAAAAAGTTCAGGGATTTTACGTATCTGCGAAGAAAAGGGAATCAAGATGATTGATTTCAAGATGACGGATTTAAGCGGCCGCTGGAGGCACATCACCATTCCGGTTGAAAGGTTTGATGATGGGATTTTTACACAGGGCATTGGTTTTGACGGTTCCAATTATGGGTATGCCCCAGTGGAAAAAAGTGATATGGTATTCATACCCAATCCGGAAACTGCTGTGGTGGATCCGTTTACAGAGATTCCCACACTGACCATGTGCGGGGATGTCTGTGTCATTGGAAAGGAAAACAGGCCCTTTGACCAGTATCCCAGGAATGTAAGCTTAAGGGCCATTGAATACATGAAGGAACAGGGGATTGCGGACCAGATGCTCATTGGGCCGGAATTTGAATTCCATCTGTTTGACAATGTGAGCTTTATGGTGGAACCGCAGCGCATGGCATTTTCAGTGGATACCAGGCAGGCTGCCTGGAACAGCGGACGTGAGAGTGCTGACAACAAAGGTTTCCAGGTCCCTGGCGGAGGGGGATACCACATTGCCGCCCCTCAGGATGTGGCGTATAATTTAAGAAGCAGGATGTGCATGATGCTTCAGGACTGGGGCGTGGATGTGAAGTACCATCACCACGAAGTGGGCGGTTCGGGTCAGATGGAGATAGAGGTGGAACTGGGCGACATGGTGGACATGGCTGATAAGACTATGATTGTCAAATACGTTGTCCATAATGCTGCGGTCCAGGATGGAAGGACATGTACCTTCATGCCCAAGCCCATTTACAAAGAGGCCGGCAATGGAATGCATGTCCATATGCTTCTGATGAAGGATGGGGAGCCGGTTTTCTATGACGAGGATGGTTATTCCGGACTGAGTAAAACAGCCCACTATTTTATAGGCGGCCTGTTAAAGCACGTGGCGTCCCTGTGTGCATTTACCAACCCGTCCACCAATTCCTTCAAGCGCCTTGTGCCTGGATATGAAGCGCCGGTAACCATCGGATATGCCACATCCAACCGGAGCGCCGTCATCCGGATTCCGGCCTATGCAAAGACGCCGAAGGCAAAACGCTTCGAACTGAGGAACCCTGATGCAACAGCCAATCCATACTATGCTTATGCGGCAATCCTCATGGCCGGCCTTGACGGGATTAAGAACAGGATTGACCCTGCAGAACATGGGTGGGGACCTTTTGACTGTAATCTCTATGAACTTCCGGATGAGGAGAAGGCAAAGATCCAGTCCCTGCCAAAAAGCCTGGATGAGGCCCTGGATGCCCTGGAGGCAGACCATGGTTATCTGACCGCGGGCGGGGTGTTCCCGGAACGGCTGATTGAAGTATGGCTTAAAAAGAAACGGGAAGAGAGCCGCGAGATGTCACAGATTCCCCATCCGGCAGAGTTCCAGCGTTATTATGATCTGTGATGATTTACATCAGATAGGATTCACACCGGATGGTGCTTCGTGCCTCGCAACGTATATGCGCTGTGGGGCACAAGCTGTTTTGTAACCCTGCGTTTGCCAAGTGGGCGGATTCTTTTCTTGATTCAGCGGAGAGGACAAAATGATTGAAGTTTATCACATTGAAGATGATAAGGCGATTGCACATGCGGTCAAAGAATATCTTGAGCAGCACAATTGCCGGGTTTCGGTTTTTACAACAATGGAAGAGGCCAGGCAGGCCATGGTACGCCAGGTTCCTGCAATGGTGCTGGTGGACTGGAACATGCCGGATGGACAGGGGGACATGCTGTGCAGATGGATCCGATTAAGGTGGAGGGAGCTTCCTGTTATTTTCCTCACTGTACGCGGCGAATCCCATGATATGGTATCGGGTTTCAGGAACGGGGCTGATGATTATGTGGTGAAACCATTTGAACTGGAGGTCCTGTATTCACGTATCTGCGCATTGCTGCGCAGGGCAGGATATGTATCTGGGCAGTATCTTACCTGTGACGGTATCACACTGGACACGAGCGGAATGAGGGTATTCTGCGGGAATGAGGAAGTCACCTTAAGCCAGCCGGAATATCAGGTGCTGCTGGTTTTATTGCAGAATAAAGGCAGGACCGTTCCCAGGGAAATGCTTTTAGAACAGGTATGGGACAGCAACGGGAATTATGTGAATAACAATACGCTTACGGTTACCATCAAGCGCCTGCGCGGGAAGCTGCACCAGCCCTCCTGCCTTAAGACTATCCGCAGCTTTGGCTACCGTATGGAGGACTCCGTATGATTGGACAGAAGAATATGGGAATACTGCTGGGGGTTATGCTGTCAGCCTGCCTGCTGGCATCGTCCGTTACAGCCGCAGCCATGACAGGGCTGAATAACCGGACACAGTTCCAGCTGCTGGGCAGTGTGTGTCAGGGAATCCTTAAAGAAAATCCAGATTTAGAACAGACCCTGTTTCCTGTTTTAAAAAGAATTAAAAACCAGCCGGCATTGGGTGAGGAAGACAATGTGCTTCTGGCATATGGCTACCGGGAGTCTGACTTTCTGAAACACACATCCGGATACGGCATCCTTCCTGCAACGGCGGGCTTTGGCATTGGGGCGCTGCTGCTTTTTACCGTTTTCTGGTACTGGCGCAGAAAGGAGGCCATGCGCATAAAAGAGCTGACAGAATACCTTGAAAAAGTGGACACAGGAAGCCCGGGCCTTCTCCTGACAACAAAAGAAGACGGTTTCTCACAGCTGCAGGATAGGATATACAAGACCGTTACCATGCTGTATCAGACGAGGGAGGCTGCCGTAACAGCAAAAAAAGGGTTTGCGGAAAACCTGTCCAACATTGCCCACCAGATAAAAACACCTATAACGGCCATTTCCCTGTGCGCACAGATGATGGAAATACATCCATCCCAGGATTACCTGGCACAGGTGCATAAGCAGCTGGGACGGCTGACCCATCTGGAGGAGGCATTGCTTCTCCTGTCACGTCTTGACGCAGGAACCCTTCCCTTGAAAACAGAAGCAGTGGATGTCTATACTGTGGTGAGCCTAGCCGCTGACAATTTACAGGAAATGTTCGATGCCGCCGGACTGTCTGTTGATATCCCTGAAATGGGGGAAATGGAGATAATGGCTGACCTGGACTGGACCATGGAAGCATTGATGAATCTTTTCAAAAACTGTGCGGAATATACGCCGCCAGGGGGAACGGTCCATTGCGCCTGTTCCCAAAACCCGCTTTATACGGAAATCATCCTATGGGATGAAGGTAAAGGATTTGATAAGGAAGATATCCCCCATCTGTTTGAACGGTTTTACAGAGGGAAGAATGCGGCGGACAATGGAACCGGCATCGGCCTCTCCCTTTCCAGGGAAATCATTGAACGCCAGAATGGCACAATCCGGGCCGTCAATCAACCAGGCAGAGGCGGAACCTTTGAAATCCGGTTTTACAGTCACTAAGCAGTCACTTTGGCCTGTTATAATGAAAGCAAAGTTAATATAACAGGGAAAGGAGCAGAAAGCTTGGAAATTTTAAAATGTGAGGATTTAAGTAAGGTATACGGTGCCAGGGATAACAAGGTCATTGCCCTGGATAAGATTAATCTTTCGGTCAAAAAGGGGGAATTTACTGCCATTGTGGGAGCGTCAGGTTCAGGAAAATCCACACTGCTGCATGTGATTGGAAGTGTGGACAAGCCCACTGAGGGGAGGGTCCTCATAGAGGGCAGGGATATTGCTGCCCTGAATCCCACCCAGTCAGCCATCTTCCGGCGCAGGAAGGTGGGACTGGTCTACCAGTTCTATAATCTGATTCCGACCCTGACGGTCCGGCAGAATATCCTGATGCCGCTTCTGCTGGATAAAAAGAAGCCAAACCAGGAATATTTTGACCATATTGTAAAGTATTTGGGCATTTCTGATAAACTGGAAACCCTGCCGGGCCAGTTATCAGGAGGGCAGCAGCAGAGGACCGCCATTGCCCGGTCCCTGATTTACCGTCCGGCCCTGCTTCTGGCCGATGAACCAACAGGCAACCTGGACCGGAAGAATTCCAGGGAAATCATTGATATGCTGAAATTATCCAACCAAAGCTTAAACCAGACCATTCTGCTCATAACCCATGATGAGGCCATTGCTCTGGAAGCCAGCCGTGTCATAACCATAGAGGACGGACGTATCATAAGCGACCGGAAGCGGGGGTAAGGATATGTGGAGGGATTATTCAATCAGTTATATTAAGAAAAACCGGGCTTCCAGCATATCCATCATTGTGGCAGCCTTTATATCGGCCTTATTCCTTTCTTTTCTGTGCAGTCTGTTTTATGGTTTCTGGGTGTATGAGGTAGAAGGGATTGTTTTGGAGGAAGGGGACTGGCAGGGGCGTATTACGGGTATCATGGATGCGGACGATTTGACGATGATACAGAGCTTTGGTAATGTGAAAAAAGCCGTGGTCAATAAGGACTTGTCCAATGGACAGGAAACCGTTATTGATATTTATTTTGAGGACGCCAGAAGCATTTTCCAGGACATGCCCCTGATTGCAGACAGGCTGGAGGTTGAGGAGGATGCGGTATCCTACAATCTGCTGCTTTTATCCAGATACCTGATTCATGACCCAAAGGATGAATCACCGCCGCTTCTAATGACATTTTACCTGGTCATCCTGTTGATTGTTTCCTTTTCCCTGATTCTGATCATCCGCAATTCATTTGCAATGTCCATGAATGCGCGGATACACCAGCTTGGTATATTTTCCAGTGTGGGGGCCTCGCCAGGACAGATACGGACCTGCCTGATACAGGAGGCGGTGGTGCTCAGCCTGGCCCCCATTCTTTTTGGCAGCATTTTGGGAATCGCCCTCAGCTTTGGCGTGACCCAGGCAATTGAACTGATAGCGGCAGATATTCCAGGCAGGCATGAAGCTGGTTTCAGGTACCATCCCATGGTTTTCGGGGTCACAATCCTGTCCTCCTTTCTTACCGTACTGTGTTCTGCATGGCTTCCGGCAGGAAAACTGAGCAGAATGACACCATTGGAAGCCATCCGCAATACTGGTGAGTGGAAACTAAAAAAGGAAAAACATTCCCATATCCTGCGGTTCCTGTTTGGGATTGAAGGCGAACTGGCCGGGAATTCAATAAAGGCCAGGAGGAAGGCAATGTATACCTCTACGCTGTCCCTGACCCTTTCATTGCTGGGTTTTACGCTGACCTTGTGCTTTTTTACCCTTTCAGGCATCAGCACAGGATATACTTATTTTGAAAAATATCAGTCAGTGTGGGATGTCATGGCCACTGTGGAAGATACGGACATAGAAGATTTCAGGATGACGCAGGAATGGAAGGAGCTGCAGGGGCTGGACCGTGTAAGGGACCTGGCCGTGTACCAGAGGCTGGAGGCTGCGGCCCGCATCCCTGAAACAGGGCAAAGCCGGGAACTGGCCGCCCTTGGGGGAATCGGCATGGTTGCGGGTCCTTTGGCTGTGAAAGCGGATGATGCATGGCTGGTGCAGGCGCCTGTAGTTGTGCTGGATGATGACAGCTTCATGGAATACTGCAGGCGGATTGGAGCATCACCACGGCTTGACGGAGCCATTGTCCTGAACCGTATATGGGACAGCCTGAACAGCAATTTCCGATATCCCAGATATATTCCTTATGTGGATGAACGCCTTGGGACGGTTGTTCTGCAGGAAGCCGGGGAGACAGGGTATGGAACAGGAAGGACACGGGAAGGAAACGGGAAAAATACAACCGTGGAAATCCCGGTCATTGCCTATACGCAGGAAGTTCCTGTTTTAAGGGAGGAGTATGACGGTCATGCATTTGTGCAGTTTGTCCCATTGTCTTTATGGGGGGAGATATCCGGGAAAATAGGGGAAGTGAGGCAGGATACCAGTATACGGATACTGGCTGCAAAGGGGGCATCCCTGGCTGATATGGATGCGCTGGAGGGCGATGTATTGGAACTGCTTGGCAATAAGTATGGGATTGGGATTGAAAACCGTATCCAGGAGAAAATCACCAATGATTATATGATTTTCGGATATCAGCTGATTCTTGGCGGCCTTTGTTCCATCCTTGCGCTGATTGGAATCGCCAATGTGTTTTCCAATACCTTGGGCTTCCTGCGCCAGAGAAGACGGGAATTCGCCCGGTATATGTCCATAGGCATGACGCCGTCAGGAATACGCAGGCTGTTCTGCATCGAAGCATTGGTGATTGCAGGACGCCCGGTCCTCATTACCCTGCCGATTGCTGTGGCAGTGATGGGATACATGATAAAGGCCAGCTATTTAGACCCAATGGAATTCATGGCTGAAGCGCCAATCATACCAATCCTTGTTTTCTGTCTGTCCATCTTTGGTTTTGTTGCACTGGCCTATTATCTTGGTGGGAGAAAGGTGCTGCGGTGCAATCTGTCCGATGCCCTGCGGGATGATACGCTGGAGTGATTTCCGGTTTCATGTTTTGGAATTTTATGGTATAGTGACAGGGGGCAATGGACCTGTCCTCCTTTACCCATATGCCCATGAATAACAGAGAAATACAGAGAAATGACAGAGAGGTAATGACTGGCAATGATAAACAGAGAAGATATGCTGGAACTGACAAGACGGATGACGCTTTCACGGACCTCCTTTACAAGGATAGCAGGATGCTATGTGGACAGGGATGGTGATTTTGACGGGAGCTTCAATACGAATTTCCTAAAGCTGTCGGCAGCAGAGCGGACAAAGAAACTGAAGCTTGCAAAGGAAATCCCTTTTTCACCAACGAATGTAAACCTAAAGAAATATGAATTTACCCAGAGTATGCGCAAACCAGGCAGCATGTGGCAGCTGCTGATGGCAATGAACGAATGCGGTCTGAAAAACGATGCCTTGATGGACACTTTCTATGATGTTGTTATGGAAAAATACCGTACATCTTCAGATTATACCATCCTTGTTTTCCATGACCGGTATGATATCCCGGCAAAAGCTTCTGATAATGAAAGACTCTGGGAATCAGAAGAAGTGTTTGAATACATGATTTGCGCCATCTGCCCATTGACAGGGGAGTATGAGCCGGGGAAGCCGGAGTGCGGATTTTTATTCCCGGCCTTTACGGACAGGAGCGGGGATTTGAACCACATTGCGGTATTCCAGGCAGATACCGGACGGCCGCATGATGAAATATTAGAGGTGCTGGGGTTGATGGGTTGATGTCCGGGGTTAACGGAAGATGGTTGGAGGGCAGAGGAGAAGAGGGATGCTGGCAAATAAGGGGAAGAAAGCAATTAAGAAAAAGACAAAAGATAAATATCTGTGTGCATTTTTCCTGGTTTATATGGCTGTATTGTTCCGCATTACTGTTTTCCGTTCAAACTTCAGCCTGTTTCATGTCATGGAGAACGGAACAATCAACCTGTCCTTGTTTCAGGACTATATTCCTTTCATCAGGCAGGGAAGATGGTTTCTGTTCCTGTACCTGTTTGTGGGCAATATTATCTGGTTTGTTCCATTTGGAAGCATGATTCTGTTATCCGGTAAGGTGAAGGGTATCTGGGGTGCGGCATTATGCGGGTTATTACTATCCTTTATCATTGAAACACTGCAGTATATATTTGGGACGGGCGTGTCAGAACTAGATGATTTGGTATTAAATACAATGGGGGCTGGATTAGGGGCGGCAGTGGTACGGCTGTATCGGCATTACCAATGCCGTCTGGGACGGAAACGGGAAGTGCCGCAAGCGTCAGCGGAGCAGAATGGGGGTTAGGATGAAATACTTTGGTAATGGATTAAGTGAACTGCACAAAGAGTTGAATACAATTATCCGCAAAGCGGATAAATTGGAGGAGGCAAAGGCACTGTTTTTTAAACTGCATTCCAAGCTGCATGTATCATCAATGACAGGGGCAGAACAGAATGAAACCGATAGTCTGCTTGGCGACCTTATGCCCAGCGAATACCGTATCATGCCAACCTCGAAAGATGAAACAATTGCATGGGTATTATGGCATATTGCAAGAATTGAAGATCTGACCATGGGAATTCTTGTTGACGGGGGAGGGCAGGTGTTTGACAGCAGATGGAAAAGACAGCTGAACGTCCACATTTCAGACACAGGTAATGCTTTGTCAGATGATGAAATCATGGAATTGAGTGCCGGGCTGGACATGAAAGAACTCATTGCATACCGGAATGCGGTTGGACAAAGGACACAGGATATTGTAAAGTCGCTTTCTGCAGACGATATGAAGCGCAGGGTTTCTGCCCAAGGACTTGAGGCTGTTAAACAGTCCGGCGGTGTGACGGACCAGGAAGAGTCATTGTGGCTTCTTGACTTTTGGGAAAAAAAGGACGTAGCAGGTCTGCTGCTAATGCCCCTGACACGCCATGTTATCCTGCACTTAAATGACTGCGGCAAGTGGAAACAGCATATCCGCGACAATAAGAAGTGCTTTCGCCGTGTGTAGCGCCAGATTTCATAAATGATATGGTAAAAACCATGTGTATCGGAAAATGGTTTAAGGTGCTTGGGCATAAATAGGGTATGTCTTTAACTATTCGCGAAACAACACTAATCAGTAGATACTAAACAGTAAGTTCCAAACTCAAGGAACCTACTGCTGAAACTATCTTGTTATGTATATCAGTGAACGCTTTTATCTGAGATTCATACAAGACCATACGTTCATGAACATCAATATCCAAAGTATCAAAAATCCTTTTATCGCGTTCATAGCGGTGCTTTACGATATCCAGCTTCTCCGTTGCTAATATGTCCAGGTAGAGCAGTTCAGTCTTATCAAAATCCACCAGCATAATAAACCTCCATAACGTAGATAATCCAGATAATGACGATTCGTAGCCATATGGGACATGGCACTGGGAGCAGACAAGGAAATGCATATTTTCCATCATATCCGCATACGGCCTGGGCTGAACAGGGAACGGTAAATTACAAACAGCAACGCAACCCCGGCAAAGAAAATCATAAGCCAATAATAGGTAGCCTCACTCTGGAGCATCGGATAACCCTCAAGGTCACTGTACACAATATAGTTGTTAGCCTGGAGCCGGAAGGAACCTTCCGACCCGGAAGTCCAGGTATAATACCTGGAATCATAGGCAATATACTGCGCATCCTCCGCCGTGAAGGTAGTACCATCACACACCATATCCTTTGCATAGACCAGACGGTAAGCATACTGACCATGGCGGAAAAGCACGTAATGGACGTCCCCCAGCTTCGGAAGTACATCAGACATATAAGTCACCACCGTAGTAGAAATAGACGAATCATAAGGCGTATACGAACTATAAACCACAGGAGAGTTTACAGTCATAATATTCGCTACCGTCTGGGCCTTTTTTGCACGCGTAGCATTAGAAGGACTAGCAACGCGAGCATTAGAAGCAGAAGCAACAGCAACATCCTCCATGTAATCATCATCCTCATCATCAGCCATATCATCCTCATCCTCATCACCCTCCGCTAACTCAGGATACAGGATTTCCATTATCTGCTGATATTGGTCAAAATCCATATCCTCATCCGGGACGCTGGAAAGCCATCCGTTCACATCATCCTGCGCAACCTGAGGATATCCCTCAGGAGCCATAAAATCCTCCTCAGTGAGCATATACTCACCCGCAAAAGACCGAAAACAGTATAGAGCACACAGAACCAGACAAAGTAATACACAATACATCCTCCTCCAAATCATAAGCGCACATCCCCCCTAAAGGCCATCCCAAGGAACAACGTGACAACCCGCTGACCCAGGGCAAAGACAATAGCATAAGGCATGGCTTCCCTAATCACATCCGCAAATAATCCAATCGCAACCTGCATTCAATCACCCCCAATCCTGACGGTATCGGTTCATCACCGCATAAGTGTCATAGCTGTCATACAACGCAGGGGAGTGGAACCAGAAAAACCGCTTGATACTGCTGGCAACAACCTCTCCATCCACTTCCCGGGCATTCTTGGCATCAATCAGGGCATTGACCTGTATACAGCGGAGCATGGTACGGCAGGCGACCGCATAACGGAACTGCTCCCGGAAGGGCTTCGCAATTCGGCTGAATACTTGGGATGTACCCACGATATGCTTCCGCTGTTTCCGCTGCTGGGAAACTACCGTAAATATGTTGCTGTCCATCTTTTTCGATTCTAAGGAATTAAATTCCAGATGTATCTCATCTATCAGGTATATCACCCCGGCATAGCCGTTATTGATATCCGTGAAACAGTGGACACCATCCCAGGGATATACCTCAATACCCTCAGGCAGTTTCAGGTCCATATTGCTACATACCTTCACCTGGGGATATAACTCACACAGACGCTGTACATACTGTACGGCACTGATGGTCTTGCCAGCCCCCTGCATTCCACAGAATACGATAATACCATCCGGGTCAAAATACTCAGGGTGCTGTTTACGGAACTCCTTGTTATACTTCCAGACCTTAAATACATTTCCGATATCCAGTGAACCCATATACCATTTAAAAGACATGACAACCTCCAAATAAAAAAGGGAGTGGCAACCGCCACCCCCAACCCTGAGCTACATGGACACCTTACCATTACGGAATGCCGCCATAAGGGTACGGACTGCCTTGCGGCCGCCCCACCACATGAACACCAGGCCAATGCCAGCGCCTATGGCTGTAGCAATCACACCGACCACAGTCGTAACGGATATCTGCATTGTCATGGCTGAAATGATAGGTGCCCAATCCGTGGATGAGACAGCATCACCGACTTCAGCAGCCCATGCCGGAAAAGATGAAACTGCCATAAGACCAGTAGCGACCGGGAGAGTGCCATACTTCTTTAAAGAATGATACAACTTCACCTTAAACCCTCCTTTCTAGTTAATGCCCACAAGTGCAACCTTACCCGATACCGGGTTATATTCTAATTCCGCCATTACATCGGAATAAGGTTCAATACCAGAATACCTACCATATGCCTCCGCATCCACATAACAGCGGAGGGAATCCAATCCCTGGGCAAAGCCGGCAACATAGAATGTCTGGGACGGGTCCTTGAAACCCTGCCTTTTCTCAACACCTAAAAACTTAAATTCACCCTGTACTTTCATGACTTAACCTCCTTAACCATCCAACCAGTGACTAAAATCGTAATATACAAAAATCTGAAATCATGGTAAAATAGTTGTACCCCTACACCTATTCGGAATGACTCAGATTTTCGGAAGGTTACCAATGCACCTACAACAACCACGCTATCATGGGTGACAAAGTGACGTCACCTCTTGCTATTTAGTCTATCACAGGTGACGTCACTTTGTCAATAAAAGAAAGAGGAATTTTATGCCATCAAATTTACCAAGACTAACTGTCAGATTACCACAGGAAACCATTGATAAATTAAAAGAGATTGCAGAAGCAGAACATAGAAGTACAAATGAACAAATTCATCACATATTAGATAATTATATTAAGAATTATGAAGCCCAGCAGAACCGGGCAGAGCAGAAGAGTAAGCTGGAAAAATCATCTATCTCAAGGACTGGTTAAAGAAACTCATTAAAAAACGGAGCAGTACACGCTACTCCGCAAATTCTAATTAATCATTCCCTAAAAACCTTGACAACCGGCAATATATAAGCTACACTAATATTAAACCTCATATATATTAACTGATTGGGTCATGTCCCCATAACATACCTGCGAAACCTTCCTGAACCTTGAACTGTCATCCAGTTCCTGGGACAGGATGAACCGGTCTGTGGCATCCAGGATGAAAACCTCTTCCAAAGGCAAAACCAGATTCCTGGAACACCAATAACGCTTCCTACCATGCAGACCATTCAACATATCCTTCGTGATGTACTTTGTTATGTAGGACGTGACCTTTTCCATCTCCCTAACCCTTGTTGCTGTCATCCAACCTAACTTATAACTGCCTATCTTATATATCTTTTCTTTCGTCCGTACAAACTTACTTCTAAGCCCTCGGACCCTCTTTACAACATACTTACCAGTCCATACTATCTGACGTTCATTAATCCCACTAAACAATCCATGAAAATGATATGCACCATCCTTATGTTGCTCAGGCACTACCAAATAGGAGAGAGCAGTAGACTTATATTTACACCTTAAATTATTTAACCATTTACTAAGATACTTTGTACATTCATCATAATCATAACGGTTCACTTTATCAGGACTGAAAGTAAAAGTAACAAACCATTCCCATTCATTTGATTTAGCATAATCATAGACCTTTTTCCTTGTCCTCTTTAAACTCACCTCATCCACATGGTTTTTATAATCCTTTATATCAACCAATATATCCTTACACACCTTACCATCAAATGGATTGCGGTCACCTTTCTTATAAGGCCGTACAGGAATACTTAAATCATCACTACCAATCGTATTCTGATAGATACGGTATTGTTTTGTAAGGTCAGGATAAGTGATTATCTTCACGTTATATGGTTCCATATGACCCCCTGTTTTTATAAAAAGTAGTGTTAAGTGTTTATACTGTCAAGTAATGGCCACCGGACCGCACCGCTGGTGCGGTTCCGGCAGCCATGCCATCCACTCACTCAATGCCAAGGAAAGGAATCTTCCGCAACACATACATCACAATCTTATAGACCTTCTCAAAATTCGCTACAATAACCACGAACGGCAACATGATTTTCACCAGATCCATATTAAAGAACAGGAATACAAACCCAAGACCAGCGCGCATATATTGAAAGAGTGAACCCACTACCGTCTGTATCTCCGCTGGTAGCTCCGGAAGGTTAATCCATCCAAATATCAGTTTCAGGGCAGAAGAGAAGAGGTCAAACACACTTTCCAGAATCAATTCATCATCACCTCATTCCATTTTTCCTCACATAGCTGTACAAACGCCATCACTAAATAAATACTTGTTACGGTCTTGATTGCCACAACCACGAAAGAAAAATTAGTATCTAAAAATTCAGTCAGATTAAATGACATCTCAGGCCATAACAGATTATCCATGATAGTGAAAGAGGGGAGTACCAGCACACAATCTGTCTGGGATGAGTTAACAAAAATATCAATGACCTCCAATAGTAAATCAATAGGGAAGGAGAGGAACCCAAACCTTTCACTGAACCAGCCATAGAGGTCATCAAAATAAGCCTTAAAATATTCGTCTGAGGGAATGAAGAGTTTTTTCAAACCCTCAATGATAAAATTTCCATGGGACTCAATAGCAGTAGTGACCTTAGAGGTATTAGCATCATCCGCAGCAATAATATTATCCGTGTTATCCCGGTCGGCCTGCAACTGCTCGGAGTGCTGGGCGGTCATTTTATTGTAAAGATTCGTAAATTCACCGGCGAGCTGATTCCAGAAAGCAGTGAGCTGGGAAGATATGGTCTGAATCGTGTTTTTGATAAGTTCAATGATGGTGTCGCCCTGGGCTACCTGCTGAGCGGTATTGTCGGCTATTTGTTCACCAGACATATCCACACCAGCATTTGGCCCGGCAATATTTGATGCGGCATTTGTTTTTGTGAAATTAACAGACCAATAACCACCAACTGGCGGAGTAACAGTAGAAGCAAGCGGAAAACGGAAATATATATAATCCGTAGTACCCAAATCAACAACCGAACTATAATAAATATCACCAGATGAAAATGTAGGAGTAATAGTAGTAATCGATTGCTGTCTTGAAGTATTAGCACTCGAGTAATATATTTCTACAGTCGAACCAGAACGGTAAGTTATACCAGTATTAGAACCAAAATGTATCTGCATATTATATTTGCCACTCGAAACAGGCAAGGCAGACTTTCCAATAGCAAAGGATAACAAATAGGGTCTTGAAAAATCCGACTGAGTACCAATAGACGAATAACCATCCTTATTTAAAGAACCGGATACAACATGAACCTTATTCGACATATCATAATAAGAAAATTCAACCCAACAGCCTGTCAAATTCACAGTATTAGAAACATCACCAGAAGACATAAGTACAGGCATATCCAATGTATCAAAACCATCCGTTTCCATATAATCCTGAGAAGGAAACGCATCACTCGAAGAAGCAACGCCCACCTGACCACCCAGGACACGGGACGCATCGGAAGAAGTAGCAGAACCAAATGTTGACGCAAATGAGTTAGTAATATACAATAACGATATGGCCAGGACCATAAAGAACGAAAAAACATGTTTGAAATGTTTGAACATAGAAAGGCCACCTCCAACTATTCGCGAAAGTCTAGTAATCGGTTATAGCTGAATAAAGGCCCAAAAGAGGGGGTAGATTCAACTATTCGCGAAACAACACTTTAACGAATAGTTAGCGGAAAATCTATGTATCTATCAGATAATCTATCATTAAATCCATTAAATTAAAATTGAATATTGGAGGTGGTCTTCCCGTGGAATCAAGGCGTTTCATGGTTGTTATTTCTGCGCTTTTTTTATCCGTAGTATCTGCCTTTCCTTCCTTTGCTATGGTTGCGACTCCTTCAGATGCCATGGCTCCGGTTGCTACGTCCAGTAATGCATTACCGTCCCAGGATTACATGGAATCAGATGATTTTGATACGTTGGATGTTCCTGTGCTTATGTCCTCTGGTGATTTGCCGTCTGTATCTAATACTGTTAATCGGTCTTATATGAAATTAGGCTGTTTTTATTACAATATGTCTGGTGTGACTAAAACTTCTACGGTCGTCTTTAATTCTGGTGGTTATGCTTCTTTGCCTTTGCCTTCGGATGCCGCTAGTGTTCGTAAAATTTTTATTATTCTTCCTAGGGAATCCTTGCCCTCTCCAGGACGTTATAATGTATCCATTCGTTTTTCTTCTAATACTGGCGTTACTTATAAGGATTGCTTGTTATATACAGAAAAGCAAAGTGCAAATACATCTAATGAATCGACAACGGATTATATATCTTATTCCCAATTGTCTGGCGATTGGTATGCTACTACTGTTGTTGATTTGAATAGTGTAAGTAAATTACAGTTTGAACTGGCTCTGCAATCTGTTTCAACTTCGAATTTGCCTTATGGTGGTTATGTTAATGTTAGTTTTAAGAAAACCAATAGTCAGGCTGACATAGTTACGGCTGGTGGTGTTTATACGCCTGATGATGCGACAAAGGATATTGCTAATAATTCCGCCCAGCAGGTTGAACAAGGGGATACTATCATCGAATTAATCAAAAATACGATACAGACGATTAGTTCACAATTGACGGCTTTCTGGAATCAGTTAGCTGGGGAATTTACGAATCTCTATAACAAGATGACTCAGCAGCATTCTGAACAGCTACAGGCTGACCGGACAAATACGGATGATATGATAGCCGCTGGGCAATCCAATACCACGGATATCATTAACAATAACAATGCGAACACGGATAAGGTCACGGGCGGTTATGATAACTCTGGTATGCTTTCCGAAAATGACCGCCTGAACAGTTCCCTTGATGGATATCAGAAGCAGGAGGACGAGGTTTTCAATCAGGCAAAGGATAAGGTTGATTCTTTTGAATATGGTAATCATTTCGATAGGTTCACGGCCCCTCTTGCGGATATCTCCTTCTTCCTTACGGGTATCTATGATGGTCTGGGTTCCCTGAATGTCCCTATTGCGTTTGCCCTTACGCTGTCCATATCCCTGCTGGCGGTTGGGTACTATCGGTTCAAGTCTGGCAGTTAGGAGGTGTCTGCATGTTTAAGTTCTTTGAGGGGATTTTAGCTTTCCTGACAACTGCCATCAATTTCATCATTAATCTGTTTGAAATGGCTGTCCAGGTGGTGGTCAACGTGGGCCGTGGGATTGCCTGGCTCTTTGCCTGTCTCTCCTATCTCCCATCCTGGCTCGTTGCGTTCCTGGCGGTTCCTGTTGCCCTTGCGGTCATATTCCAGATTATAAATAAGGGGTCCTGATTATGCGTGATGTGATTACATTCTGTGTGGATATACTGGTACATATTGTTGGCTGTCTGTTTTCTTTGGATATAGGAGGTTATAGCTTTGGTGATTTTCTTACGGCGTGTCTGGTCGTGTCGGTATTCATCTCTTCCCTTGTTGTATCCTTCAAGGGTGCGGGTGGTTCCCCTGGTTCCGCTGTCCGGCCTCCCAGGCCGCATAAGCAGACTAAGGGCCGTCCTTCTGGTAAGTCTGGTTAGTACGTTCCTGTTTCTGTTTTCGGTTCCTGTCTATGCTTCGGTTGCCACTTCTTCCGAAGCGGAAAGGGATGATGGTTCTGGTATGCCTATATCCGGTTCCTTGAGTGAGGAGGAATGGGAGGATTTTCAGGAAAGGATGGACGATATCAATGGGAATTTTGATGACACTGGCTTGTCAGCCTTCGTTCTTGATGATGTTTTTCTGGATTATATGTATTATCATTTCCGTGACCTTGTTGTTGCTGATGTTGCATCTGCATCAGAAGCTAAGAAGGTGGATGTGGACGAGGTACAGGATGTGGATGGCGTGCTGGAATCTGTTATACCGTATGAGGATATATCCACATATTCGTTACTATCTTCCGTTCCTCAGGATGCTTATGTTAACTGTGTCCGTTATGATTGCGTGGTTGATGGTAAGGCGTGTACTCTCCTGTTCCCAACTACTAGCCGCGGCTCTCTTTCCATAGATGGCAATGGGTATCTATGGAACATGTCCACGTCCAATGTCCAGGGCCGTCTGTTCTATGATGGTTTCTCGCCTATGGATGATACGGGTACCATTGTTTATCTTACCCCCTGTCTGGGGAATAACTTTAGTACCTTGAATAACTATGGTAGTCCTAACTATATCCGCCGTTATTACTGGTCTGGTAGCCGTCTTACATATGATGAGAAGTATGTTTCGATTCATGTTGAGGATGCCCCGTTCAGCTTCTATACGGATGATATGGTGCAGTATTCACTTTTATTGATTGGAGGTGCCATCCTGTTATGTTTATTGAAAAAGTCGCTTCGTTGATTGGCCTTGTCCCTGTCCAGTTTGAACCGCTTGTCTATGTGATGGGTTTCATCCTGTTCCTCTGGCTGATTGATGGTTTCTTATGGCTGGCAAGGTATCTTGTATGCGGGGGTAGGTGATATGTGTGTTCTCGGAAGTCAATGTGGTTGTTGATTGGATATTCGCACAGTTATCGGTGTTTGTCCGTTTCCTTTGGAATGACTGCGCCTGGGTTGGGGTACTGGTCATATCACTTCCCTTAATCCGGCGGGTTATTAATATATTCAAACAAATTTTATCATGATAGGAGGTTGTATTCTATGTCGAAAGTTCGTTGTTTCTTACGGAAATACCGGGCTGTCCCCGTGACTGCTGTTTCGGTTGTTTCCATGTCCTTCCCTGCGTTTGCATCGGATGCTGATGCGCCTGGGATGACGTCCCTTTTAGGTTCCTTTACGGATGTGGCGGCCTGGATGTGGTCTGAGATTGGTAAGTTGCTTACCTGGATTCTGGGTCAGCCCATCCTGCTCCTTGCAATGTCCCTGTTCTTTGTGGGTGCCATTGTATCATTCTTCATCCGTGTGTTCCATTCTGTCTAGGAGGTGATTTTTCATGTCGGAACTTTTAAGTGCCTTTACCCAGGTTGCGGCCTGGATGTGGTCTGAGATTGGTTTATTACTTGGCTGGATCCTGAACCAGCCCATCCTGCTCCTTGCAATGTCCCTGTTCTTCGTGGGTGCCATTGTATCGTTCTTCATCCGTGTGTTCCATTCGGTTTGATGTGTCATGTTCCGGGGGTCTTACGGCCCCTGGATGAACTTTGGAGGTATTGCCATGATTGATTTCCTGACGGCTTTTTCTGAAATATTCCTATACCCGGTATCCCTTATGATGGATTATGAGAATCCTTTATATTATGGCATGATAGCCATATTGGTCACTGCTGGCATCGTGTCTTTGGTTAGGAGGTTGTTATCTTGTATGTCTTAGGTGCCATCATTGTCCTTGCGTTCTGTGTGTTCATGTTCCTTGCTGTCCATGCGTACCGTTACCGCAATCCGTATAAGCTTTACATGTGCTTTGGTAAGAAGGGTTCCGGCAAGACCACGCTAATGACGAAGCTTGCCCTCCAATATCAGAAAAAGGGCTGGAATGTGTATTGTGACAGGGAGGTTCCTGGTTGTATCCAATTCAGGACGGAGGACTTTGGTTTATATCAGTTCCCTCCTGATTCCCTGATTCTGGTTGACGAGGTAGGGCTTGTCTGGGATAACAGGAATTATAAGAATTTCCCTGAACATGTGAAGGTGTATTTTAAATATCAGCGTCAGTACCGGCATGTGGTATACCTGTTCAGCCAGTCCTTTGATATTGATAAGAAGATACGTGACCTGACCGACCATCTATATATCGTCCAGAACTGTTTCAACTGTTTCTCGATTGCCCGACGTGTCACTAAATCCCTCACGGTTGTACATGCGGATAAATCGGCCCAGGGTGAAAGCAAGATAGTGGATGATTATAACATTGATTCCCTACTCCTTGCTCCCTTTGGTTCCGTCCGCGTTACCTATATCCCTAAGTACGCAAGGTATTTTAAGAGTTTCAATCCTCCTGAACTTCCGTCATTTGAGGGCATCCCTCTCCCTGCTCTGCCTGGACGTAGCAAGCGCCAGACGCTGGTCGGCGCGGCGAAGGAAAGGCAGGATATACTTCGTTTCTGGAAACGTCATTGAATCATGTATGAGGTTTCCTTGTTAGTCTGAATCATCTTTCATGCTCCTGTACATGGCCCTTATGATGATTAACAATATGAGGATTATGCACACGTGGGCTGTGTATTCCCACATCAGTACCGTGTAGATAATCCGCAAAAAAATCGTCAAAAATATCCCCCCCCCCCTGCAACTGTATGGAATTGCTGGGGAGGATGTTTTTTTACATGGTTATATTACCTTTTATGTCTCCTACGATTACTTTTCCTTTGTTGTCCCCTACTATGACACCGTTGCTGTTTTGGATGTGGATACTCTTCTCTCCTGTCCTTTCCATATCCCTTGCTATCAGGTCATTTACATAAGCGTTCAGGGACTTATATCCTTTTGCTTTCCAGTGCGCTTCTATTACTGTTTTCTGGCCTTTGGGTACATTAAATATACATCTGTCATAATTTTCTTTTGCGTATTGATTATCATACTTTTGTTTGTTAAAATCTCCCATTTTTGTATCCTCTCGCACACTTTGTCACAAGTGTACAAAAAACCAATACACACTTTGTCACAAGTGCCTATATACACTTTGTCACAAGTGCGCTATACTATAGTTACAAGATAGATATGGATTTTCACTAGACGGTCTGGTCTGATAATCCAACCTAAGTATAACAAATGAATCAAGGTTTTGAAAGGGGAAAGTGATATGATAAAAAAGGAGAAACAAGTTTTTCAGAACTATAAGGATATTGCCAGTAGTAAGTTGGTGGAAGCATTCAATTCTGGTGATGCTGATGCAATTACCAGGGCAACGGATTCGTTCGTTCAGCTTACTTCCCTCTGGGATGAACTTAACAACATAGTGGAACAAGGGGCCTAGCCCCTTCCCCTTTAAAGCTACTGCCCTTTTGGGTAACGGTCACAAGTCCGTGTAAAGGCTGAGTGGAGGTTTTAGGCAAGGTTTTGGATAAATGTAGCGATTGCTCCAATTAAGTAAATCATTGCATTGACTGCCATATTGATGCCTAAGAAAATATATTTTATTAAATCCATGTTCTCACCTCCTTGGTTTAATGTGGTATATCATCTTCTGTTTTTTCTTGAACGATGTGTGCTCCATGTTCTTATCTTCATTGATGGTGTGATATGGCCTATATGGTGGGTGGGGTTTCTTTTTGGTGGTACATCTAGTATACCCCCTCCCATATCTGTAATCAATTACATATCTGTGATGATTGATTACATTTTATTTAAGCGGTTTGTTTGTCAGTAGCTATTGAGAAATTGACGGTTGGATTTAGGCAGAAATACTGCCCTCCCAGGTTGATGCAAATGCCCTGGGCGGTACGTTGATAATAGAATATTGAAAGGAAGGTTTATTATGAAAGTTAAAGTATTAGGTATTCAGTCTGTTGACTATGTTAGCCGTAAAACTGGTAACCCGGTAAAGGGGGTAACGCTTCATTCCTCTTTCAAGGATGCCCAGGTGGAAGGGGAATCTGTTTCTTCTATCTTTGTTAGTGACAACCTGAACATTAAGGCTGTTGCTGAGATTCGTCCGGGTATGTTGGTTGACGTTGAATACAATAACCGTGGTTATGTGTGTGACTTGGCAATCTGTAAATAACAGTGTTCCGTACTCTCTTTTTTTATGGCCGGGTATTTCCCTGTGTCTTATCCGGCTATTCCTTAGTAGGGTAATCCCATATTCCCTTGTCTGCTCTCAGTGCCAGGCCATCTAGCGGTTTTGATTCGTCATTACGTGGAATACCTACGTTCTGCCATTTCCCTGCCAGGGATGGCTTGTAAAACCCCCGTAGGGTAATACGGGGGTACTAAATACAGTGGAGGTCGGGATGGAAGGAAACTTAATAACCCTGGATAATGGGTTGATTGTATCCGTTGACTGGTTGTCCTTTACGGTCATGTCAACGGCTGATGTTGTGGACGTGCTGGATATGTTCGGCTACGTGATGGAGGATTTCACACGGATGCCAAGGGGCGCGCGTGGCTATAAGACCATGTTCCGGCTCAATGGCTACTCGCTCAGCGTGCTGTGCGATGGTAACCCGGACATGGGTATACATATTGATGTGGCTGGCTCCGCCATCGGCGAACTGGTCCGTAGCTTTTCGGAAACTTTGAAAGTGGATACCCCCTTCGGTGAGGGGTATGATATAGATTTTGACAGTACCTTCATGGTGGCTCTCCTGGAACGCATACGGGATAACGGTCATGTTACCAGGATTGATGTGGCGATTGATGATATCGGCTGTAATTATTTTACCACGGATGATGTGTGCGGCCTGTATGGGAATACCCAGATTGTCTCAAAATTCCGCAACATGCGTAATGTCGTGGAATCCGAAGTCTTAGGTAAGAAAACAGGCCATACGGTATATTTCGGTAGCCGTACAAGTGACATATTTTTGAGGGTATACGATAAGCAGTTGGAACGCAATCGTAAGCTGTCTGCATCCGGTACCCATATTGATAATCCCTGGGTACGCTGGGAACTTGAGTTAAAGAATGACCGGGCGGTCAGTGTATCCAGGATGCTTACGTCTGGTATCCCCCTGGGTGCTGTAGCTGTCGGTGTCCTGGGGCATTACATGAGGATGATTGAACTTGACGATATCAACCGTTCAAGATGTTCCACGCATTCTGTCTGGGCTGATTTTATGGACGGTATATCGTCACTCAAGATAACTGTCCCAAAGTATGAAAAGACCATGGACGAGAAAAAGACCTGGATAAAAAGACAGGTCATGCCCACTCTCGCCGCTGTCATCCTGGCTGATGGTGGAAGCCTTGAATTTGTAGAAGATAATCTGGAAAATGGTCTGAACCGTATGAATAAGTCATTGTACAATATGGCAATGGCTGAATGTATGGGGGGTTGACTGTATGCCACTTGATATGGTGCTTACTGGTCTTAACTATATGGGCCAGATATCGATTAGGAAACGTCTGCGAGGTGGTGGTATTGATTACCTGGGTGGTGGTCTTGCTCAATCCTGCATTAAGCGTTTTGGTAACAATGATGTTAAGGAATCTTATGTTTTTGATGGTATCCTGATAATATTTGTAGATTGATAACTATTCGCTAAACTGCACTTTCACAATTAATGTCCGTCCCACTCATGTAACATTCGTGGGCCGTCAATTACTCGTGAAAGTGACCACTTTAACGAATAGTTAGTGAAAATCTATGTTATCTATCAGATATCTGTATTGAATCCATTATGAAAAATTTAATAAAGGTTGTGTCTGTATGTCCGTTGAGTCCTCTTCTGACGCTGGTTAGATGTTATTGCGCTACAGGAACTTCTGGATGATTACGAATGGCAACTGATACAATCGGAATCATTGGATACATCCTCAGTTGATAATGCCCAGTATCTATCAGACTGCCCAGAACACGTCTCTGATATTGTACAGAATCTTATGTTTTAGATGGTATCCTATAATACTTGTAATTTGTAGATTGAAAACTATTCGTTAAACCGAACCTTTGCAAACAATGGTCCCACTCATAGTCATTCCTGGGCCGTCAATTATTTGCAATATGGAACTTTAACGAATAGTTAACGTAATAGTTAACGCGAAAAAGGTGTATGGAAACACTTTCTTGTATGTTCATTTCCCTGTATTTCTTACTCCTTTATTCAGTTCCGCTCATTTTCGTTCCATTCACTCCATTCCGTTCCGTCCTCTACCGCTTTCGGATAAACGTAATCACCCAGTCATCCTCGCGCAGTTCATAGCGAGTCCTGCAGAAAGGGCAGAACCGCTCTTTGGTGGCATCGAAGCTGGCGCCGCAGTTCCTACAGCTCACCTTTTTGACAGAAAAACCGTAGTCCTGGGGGCGGCTGATATTCCGGCATAACCCCACCTGAAAGCAATCGGATGTCCGCTTTAATCCGCCGCCCTGGCAGTACACGTCTGTCATATACACATTCAGGTCCAGATGGCAGTATTCCCCTTCGATACGGCTGCCGTTCAGGCTGACGGCGCCGTCAAACTGGGCATCCACAATATTATCAAGCCCGCTGCCGTCAAATTCCGGGCCGTCATACACGGCGAGCCTGCTCCTGTCATCGGTAAAAATGAGAATTTTCAGCAATCCCTGTACCTTACCGAAGAAATATTCAAATGTAAATCCCGGATCAAACTGCTTCATAAAATCCGTCAGACGTTTCTTGGCCGATATCTGGCCTGCGGCTCTGGGCGCCATCTTAAAAGCTCCGCCGAACACCCGCACCAGAAGGCGGATGGACAGCGCGAAATATCCGAACACCGCGCCGACTCCCACGGTGAAGGCCAGGGTTATAAGCAGAAGAAACAGATTTTCCCCATGAATCATGTCCAGGACCAACCCCGGCAGACGGAGCAAAAAGCTGATTGCCCCTCCTGCCGCCATCCATTTACCGACACGGTTCCTGGCTTCCTGCTCTCCCATCCCGTAATCCGGAAGAAAATAATAGTTTGTGACCTTCGGAAACAGGTCTGACATAAAAAAACGGGTGTGGCAGTAAGGACATCCCTCCAGCAAAACACCCACGGCGCTGATTGCGCCGCAGTTGGGGCAGACATAAGATGTCTGGATATCTTCCTGATTGTTGAGCCAGGTTATGACGGTATAGAGCTGTTCATCATCCCCGACGGTCAGACATTTTTTTCCATCCCTATAATAATCCGTTTCTCTGTGAAACGCATTCCAGACCAGCTTGTTGGTATAGCGCGTATCGGAAAAAACAGCTGTGGCAGCCGTTCCTTGCCGGACCTGCCGTTTCGTCAGCCGGAACTCCATTTTGGTGTGATGCTTTTGCAGGCGTTTTTCCTGAAGCTCCAGGCCGTAACTGATATCCTGGTTTCCCGTCACAGGCGCGGTCCCGTTTTCTCCCCACTGGCAGAGCTGGGAAGCAAACTCCTCGTAAATCTGCTGATCCGTCTTTTCCATACCCAAATTCCCCTTTAATCTTTCCTGAGTAATAGTCAATGTCCTAATTATAGCATAGGGTTCATAAAATTGACAGGTGTTCATTAAGGTGTTCCTGCCCGATTCCTTCTGAGCCTACTCATTAATGTCATACCCCAACTCATCACACATAATCACATAATTGTAATCCCGGCCATTGAGGGAGTCGTATTCCCCACCGAAATAATCGTTACCGATTTCCACCAATGGAATACTGTTCATGCGGTATGTATCTACCTGGTTCAGGAACAGATGCATCCGCTCCCACAACGGTTTCTGCTGCTCCTCATCAACATCAACCGTTCCATAGTTTTCCTCCCCGCACCGATATGTACGCTCTTCCCCTGTGTCTGACAGGGAAAATATCTTATATATATAGCTGCCCCTGCCCTGCCACATTATTGGTGAAAACTGCATCAGGTAGTCCCTGCCATTCTCATGGTACAGATAAAGCCAGTTCCAGCCTGGATGGGGATAGGCGGCCCAGGATTCATACAGACATTCAATTGTATCTGTTTCCTCACGCCTGGTATAAACGTTGATTTCAATCATGGAATTGAAACCGGTATAGCCAATACTGGGGTAGGCGGAAACAGATGGGTGCTCAGTCACTGTATTGCGAATTTCGAACATTGTCTGCCCCAAGTCTTCATCATGTTTTCTCGCCTCCTTTGCTATCTCCGAATCTTCGTCCAGTGGCTTACCATCTCCATCCATGACCTGACTGCTGACCACGATAAGTTCGTCTCGGCCGTCCCCGGTTAGGTCAGCCAGCAATGTACCGTTGATGCCATTCATATGGTATTTAGCCATAAAATCCCGATAGGCCTGTAAATCCTCATCCTGTCCTGCTGACTCCTGAGAATCCCTTGTCCTCCAATCCTCTTCCGCCGCCACTGTCTGTGTATTGCCCATCTTCGTACCCGCCAATTTAGATTCATCATAATTGCGTTCTACCGCAGTTCCTGTTGCCGCAGTTTCTGTTACCACAGTTCCTGTCATCTCCCCGGTATCTGCGGCTGCCCCATCTGTCCCTTCCGCGCATGCCGACAACCCCATGATCATAAAAAATGCCGTCAGGTATAAGCAGATTCTTTCTTTCATATCGTTCCTCCCTCATTTCATGTATCTTCGCCACTTCATCTGTAGCTTGTCATGTTATACCCATTATACATACCCTCTGTCAATAGTGTTTTACTATTTTTTTACAATATAATGAATTATACCAACACTGATTTCTCTCACATATCTGCTTTGCGGCAGAATGTTTTGGGTTCTTATTGACTTTATCTCCCAATTTGTTATGATTATAAGAATGGATTATTAGCTATATTTTAATCTGGAGGTACACATGCAAAAGAAAATATTTCCAATCATATTGACCGCGGCCCTTCTTGTTTCAAGCCTGGTCTCACTCTTCTTCATCCATAACCTGCAGGGGAATGCCAAGGTCATAAACTATGCCGGTGTGGTCCGTGGAGCCACACAGCGTCTGATAAAACAGGAATTAAACCATTCGCCCAATGATGCGCTGATTGGGCAGATAGAAGGTATCCTGGAGGAACTGCAGACCGGGCATGGGGAGCATGGACTTACGCGCCTGGATAGTGAGGAGTTCCAGGAGCTGATTGTCAGGATGCGCGATGACTGGGAACAGCTGAAAGAGGAAATTTATCTTGTACGTGCGGGAGGGGATACGGATACCCTTTTCGAGGACAGTGAAGCGTTTTTCGGATTGGCGGACCAGACCGTGGTTACAGCGGAAGTGTTTTCTGAAAAAAGTGTTCGTTCTGCAGAAAAGAGCATGTTCATCCTGAACTGTGCCTTTGTGCTGCTCATGATTTTATTATACATATATAGTGCGAATCAGGCAAAACGCCAGAAGGAACTTCAGAAAGCGGAAGAAGAAAACAGGAAAAGGAAGGAACACCTGTCCCGTATGGCAGAAGGCCTTCGGGGACCTATGAATGATATATCGGAACTCATCTATATTTCAGATGTTGAGAACTATGATCTGTTGTTCCTTAATAAGACAGGCATGGAAACCTTCCACGTGGATTCACTGGAGGGGAAGAAATGCTACCGGGTCCTTCAGGGAAAGGATGCGCCCTGTGAATTCTGCACCACCCATCTTCTGAAGGAAGGCGAGAATTATACATGGGAATTTACCAATCCTTTGACCAGACGTCATTACATCCTGAAGGACCGCCTGATTGAATGGGAAAACCGGCCGGCCAGAATGGAAATCGCATTTGATACCACTGAGTCTGAAAAGGAAAAGCAGCAGCTGAAGTTTACATTGGATGCCGAAAAAATGGTAACCAACTGTATCAGCGCTTTATACCAGCAGAATGATATCGTGGAAACCACAACACAGGTACTGCGTCTGTTCGGAAGCTTCCTTTCAGCGGACCGTACCTATATCATATACATCAGGGATGGCCTGATGTACAATGATTATGAGTGGTGTGCGGATGGGATATCACCTCAGAAAGATTATCTGCAGGAGCTGCCGCTTTCACTGATTGAGAGGTGGATTACCTATTTCAACCGGAAGGAATGTATCATCATAAAGGATTTGGAGCAGATTAAGGAGTCAGAACCAGATGAATATGAGGTACTGCACGGTCAGTCCATATCCAGTCTTGTGGCAGCCCCTTTGGAGGAGGATGGAAAACTGCTTGGATATCTCGGTGTTGACAATCCTCCTCCGGACCGGATCATGAATATCGCCCCGCTGCTTCAGACACTGTGCTATTTCCTCCTTCTGGCCCGCCGCCATGCGGAGAGCCAGAGGCAGCTGTCACATATGAGTTATTTTGATACGCTTACCTCCTTTTACAATAGGAACCGTTACATAGAAGACACAAATGCCCTGGCCCATACAGGCAAACCGGTTGGCATTGCTTATCTGGATGTGAATGGGCTAAAGGATATCAATGACCAGTACGGACATGAATATGGTGATAAGGTTCTTGTGGAATGTGCCAGGCGTATGAAGTCAGTATTCATGGGAGCTGATTTTTACCGGATAGGCGGCGATGAGTTTGTCATTATCTGCCTCTGTATGAAAAAGGATGTTTTTTTCAGCAAGCTTCGGGAATTGAAGGCCCAATTCCAGAATGACCCTCATTATCAGGCGGCCATCGGTTCCCAATGGACGGAAAAGGTTGAGAATCTAAGCCAGATCATTGCCAATGCAGATGCTGAAATGTATGAAGATAAAAAGGAATTTTACCGCACACACCCTTTTTCCCACCGGTACCGCCATCACAGTGATGAAATCCTGCACCTGGCAGACCCGTCCGTGCTCCAGAAGGAAATTGACCAGAACCATTTCGTGGTTTATCTGCAGCCTAAGATTTCCTCCTCTGACCGTTCGCCGGTAGGCGCCGAGGCCCTTATCCGCTACCGTTCCAACTCGGATACGCTGGTACTTCCGGGAAATTTCCTTCCGCTCCTGGAGGAGGCGGAGTCCATCAGTCTCATTGACTTTTATGTGTTCCGGTTTGTCTGTGCAAAGCTGAAGGGATGGATTGATGAGGGCAGGCAGGCGTTTCCTGTTTCCGTGAACTTTTCCACTGCGTCCCTGATGCAGCCCTCCTTTGTTGAGCAGCTTACTGCTATCTGCAGTTCCTACCATATCTCTCCCGGATATATGCAGATTGAAGTTACGGAAAGGGTACATGACATGGAGGATTTGGATATTAAGCATCTGATTTCAAAGCTGCGCCAGGCGGGATTTACGGTTGCCATTGATGATTTCGGTACCGAGTACGCGAATCTGGCCCTTCTGTCAGAGGTGGAATTTGATGTCCTGAAACTGGATAAGAGCATGATTGATAATATCTCCGTCAATCCCAAGACAAAGGCGATTGTGGAATCCATTTCGGAAATCTGTACCAAACTGGGAATTGACATGGTGGCTGAAGGAATTGAAACAGAGGAACAGTTTTCAACCCTGCGCTCCTGCGGCGTGGGTCTGGCACAGGGATTCCTGTTCAGCAGGCCTATTTCCACGGATGAGTATGAAGAACGGTATCTGAACACAACAACTGACAAGTGAGGCATTGCTTTTAATGAGTAATTTATCATACCATGAACAGATAGACAGGGAAAATATATTAAAGCTGCGGGGATTGGTCAAGGATCTGCCGCCCTTTTGCGGTGATTTTTTCCGCGGCATCGAGCCCAGGACTTCATCCAGGACCCGGATTGCATACGCCTATGACCTTCACGTATTCTTTGATTTCCTGCACCGGGAGAATCCCGTGCTGTCCAAGCTGGAGATAAGGGACATTACCCTGGAACATCTGGACCAGCTGTCGGTCACGGATTTTGAGGAATATATGGAATACCTTAAGTACCGCTTCAATGACAAAAAGCAGGAAGTGATGAATAAAGAACGGGGAATCATGAGAAAGATTTCCTCCCTGAAAAGTTTTTATAATTATTTTTACCGCAATGAGCGCATTAAAAATAACCCTGCTGCCCTCGTGCAGCTTCCCAAACTCCATGAAAAGGAAATCATCCGCCTGGATATTGATGAGGTAGCCCTTCTTTTAGATGAAGTGGAACAGGGGGAAAAATTAACGGATAAGCAGAAAAGCTACCATCAGAAGACAAAGGTCCGTGACCTGGCGCTGCTTACCCTTCTGCTTGGCACGGGAATCCGTGTCTCTGAATGTGTGGGGCTTAATATTGCCGACATAGACTTTAAGAATGGGGGAATCCGCATTTACCGCAAAGGCGGAAAAGAAGTGACTGTATATTTTGGGACCGAGGTGGAGGATGCACTTTTGGACTATCTGGAAGAACGGGACCGCATCATCCCGGAAAAGGGCCACGAAGATGCCCTCTTCCTCTCCCTTCAGCGCAGACGCATGGCGGTGCGCAGTGTGGAGAACCTGGTGAAAAAGTATGCCAGGATTGTCTCACCCCTGAAACCCATTACCCCCCATAAACTCCGGAGTACGTATGGCACCAACCTGTACCGTGAGACCGGGGATATCTACCTGGTGGCGGATGTCCTCGGCCACTCAGATGTGAATACCACAAAGCGCCATTATGCGGCCCTGGAGGATGAACGCAGGCGCAGTGCACGGAATAAGGTGAGGCTGAGGGAGAAGTAATCCTCACAAGTATAAAATAAATTCACTCCCCAGTCCTGCCCTGCTGTTTACCCGGATGCTCCCTCCATGTTTCTCCACGATATCCTTCACAAGGGCCAGCCCCAGTCCCGACCCTCCCACAGACCGCGACCGTGACTGGTCAACCCGGTAGAATGGCTCAAAGATACGTTCACACTCTTCTTCGGGGATGCCTATGCCTGTATCTGATATCTTTATGATTGTGTTCCCCTCCTGCCTGCTGGCAGAGATGGATATGGAGCCGTTTTCACGGTTATATTTTACAGCATTTTCAACCAGGTTACTCATCGCCCGGTAGAGCATGGTGGGGTTTCCGGCCAGTTTCATTCCTGAAAGGCCGCTGAGGGACACACTCAGGTGCTTTGCATCCAGCTGAGGGGTCTGTTCCTCCAGGATTTCCGCAAACATTTCTTCCAGCAGCACCTCTTCACACATCCCATCCCCCGTTTTTGCTGTCAGCTGGAACAGGTTGTCCACCAGCTGGATCATCCGTTCGGTGTTGGTCCTGACAATTGACAGCACCCTTTCCATCTGGGCTGCCGAAGCCTTTTCCTCCATGTCCAGTACATCCAGGTTCACCAGTATGGTTGCAAGCGGGGTCTTGAGTTCATGGGCGGCGCTGGCTGAAAACCGCTGCTGGCGTTCAAAGGAAGCGCTGACTTTGTCCATCATATGATTAAAGGAAACGGCAAGCTGTCCAATCTCATCCTGCCTGTCCTGATGCTCAACACGGCGGGACAGGTCATTGCCTCCGATTCCTTCAATGGTGCCAGTCAGTTCCCTCAGCGGTTTCAACGCTTTCCCCGCCATGAGCCAGGTGGCTCCGGTTCCCAGGAAAAGCATGAGGGCCAGTCCGGCCGCTCCCCATATATTAAACTGGCTTCCTGCCTGTTTTATGGTAAATGTAATTTCCCCGGCATCTGACCGATTCAGTTCCGTGGTGGATAATATAATATCGTATTCATCTGACTGTGTAACAAAGTGCTGCTGAAGGTTGCGGACAAAAATACGGTCAGCGCCAACCAGGAACATCCCGGTCAGCATGACCGCCACACATGCCATCACCATGGCTGACAGAAGCGTCAGGCGTGCACGAAGCGATATCTTTTTTAACATTTCTTCTCCTCCCCGCCAATGAGATAACCGGCTCCCCGGATATTCCTTATGATTTCATCCTTGGTAACTGCAAGCAGCTTACGGCGGATGACGCTGATATAAACCTTGACCTGATTGGAAAACGGGTCAGCCTCACTGTCCCACACATGTTCCATCAGTTCCTCAGTGCTTACCGGTCTGCCCATATGCATCATCAGATATTCAAGTATGGCAAATTCCCGCATGGTCAGTTCCAGCAAAACACCGTTGTAGCTTGCGGTCCTTGCATTCGTATCCAGGCAAAGGCCGCCCCATATCAGGGCGGCGTCTGCCTGGGTGAAGGAGCGCCGGAGCAGCATACGGATACGCGCCTCCAGTTCCTGGAAATGAAACGGCTTTGTGAGGTAATCACTTGCCCCGCCGTCCAGTCCGGCTATCTTATCCGTAAGTTCCGAGCGGGCGGATAGAATCAGTACCTTTGTATGCTTTTCCTGGGATTGCAGGTGCCTGAGGACTTCCATCCCATCCATGCCTGGGAGATTTAAATCGAGTACCACCAGATCATAGTGGTTGATATAACACAGCTGGACGGCTTCTGCGCCGTCACCCGAGGAGTCCACGGCGTATCCGCGTTTCCTCAGCCCGCAGCATAATGCCTCCCGCATATCTTCCTCATCCTCGATGATTAAAAGTCTCATTGCACATCATATCCTTCCGTTAATTGACAGAAGCGCTTCTTGACGGGGTAACATAAATCCTGCTGCCATCTGCCATCTCAAAATACTGGTTTCCGTTTTCATCGGTTTTCTGAGGCGGCAGGTCCTCCTGCGCGGTATTACCGTCTGCCTGGACAACGGAAATCGTGACCCCGTCTTCCGTATCATAGTACTGAACCCCGCCGTCACTGTTTTTTAAGCCGGGCAAGGTCCTGTCTGTCCCTCTGCCAACGGCATCCTTTACCGTGACGGTATAAGCCTCCTGTTTCATTTCCCCTGCAAATGCAGGAATCCCAAGGGTTGCGGCTGCAATGGCTGCAATAGCCAGGCTGGTCATCATTCTGTGTTTCATCATAATCTGTTACCTCCGGTTATATTGTATTTTTATTAGTACTGAGATGTGATCACGCATTCATTATATACAATATAAGGTTAAAACACGGTTAGAAATCCCTGCCCGGCTAAAAATCCTATCTTGCAGGAAAAGTGACGGTAAAAACAGTTCCTTTCCCCAACGTGCTTTCTACCCGGACGGAACCACCCATGGCCTCGGCCGTTGTCTTCACGATATACAGGCCCAGGCCGCTGGAACCGTCCTTTTCCCCGCGCTCCGGCGATACTTTATAGAACCGTTCAAAAATATGGGGCAGATGGGCGGCGGCAATCCCTTCACCGGTGTCTGACACACGGAGGGCGGCCCTGTTGTCCACGTCCCTGGATATGCACAATGAAATACTGCCTCCTTCCGGAGTATGGCGCAGCGCATTGTAAACTAAATTATCCAGAACGCTCCAGATTTTATTTTTGTCTCGTTGAAGCTCCAGCATACCCTCTGCCCGGGCCAGGAAGGTAATCCCCTTATCCCGCACCAGGTCGCCGTACTTCCTGTCCGCCTCCACCATGAGCTTACCGGCAGATACCCACTCCGGATGATAGACAGCGGTCCCTCCCTCCATGCGGGTAACCTCAAACAGGTTGTGGATGAGCCGCTGAAGGTCCAGGTTCTTGTGATAGGCTATCCCAAGGTATTCTGTCCTCTCCTGTTCACTGGAGGCAATCATCTCATCCCCCAGCAGTTCCAGATAGTTATTAAGCACGGTCAGGGGCGTCTTAAGGTCATGGGAAATGTTGCTTATCATTTCCTGAAGCGCTGCCTGGGAGGCTTCCAGCTGTTCATTGGCATGGTTGAGCTGGGCCGTGCGCTGCTTAACCAGCTCCTCCAGGTTGGCATTGAGCCGCTCTGCCTCCTCATGGGCCTGGGCGTAGCTGCGCGACAGCATGACGCACTGGCTGAGGATCAGGAACATGTTAGGCACGATTCCAGGGACAAACATATCCCCTTCAAATACTGTTTTTGTCAACGGCCCATAAAACAGATAGGTTACCATACTGCATAAGTACAGGAGACGGTAGGGATCCCTGCCGATATTTCCGGTCCGGACAGCCAGGAAGATGGAGATGACATAGGGAATCATGACCATGAACATGCCGTTCACTGCTGCTGCATAGGGTAGCACACAGATTCCCGCCATGGGCAGGATAAAACAGACCAGGTAAAGGACACGCAGGAAACGCCCCAGCCTTATGGAGAATGCCTGCACCATAAAAAGACAGATGCACAGGCTGTGCAGGGTAAACAGCAATAAAAACACCCGGCTGAGCACAAAGCCAATCCCACCCGGAAGAAAATACTGGACCAGGGCATTGCTCTCCATTCCCAGACGCAGCACCGTGGTCAGGCAGATCAGGCTGAAGGTCAGGTACAGACGTTCCCGCCTGCGGAAAAAATAGAGGAACAGGTGGTATACCCCAATCAGCAGGATCCCGCCTAGGGCAGCTGCCACCACGGTGCGCTGCCAGAACACATGGTGGATGAGGACCGTATCCCGGCCCATCAGGATTGGATAGAAAATGCCGCTGCCGTTCATACGGTAATTGGCTGCCTGGATGACCAGCTCCAGGGTACCGTTGGGGGAAGCTGCCGCCAAAAGTTCATTGCGTACCCCGGTAACCGTATCAGCGTCCGATCCACCTACCGTTCCGGCGCCGTAGAATTCTTCTCCGTTGATCCAGATAAGGGAAGATGACATGATTTCGGGGATATGGAGAAGATATACCTGCCCGGGAGGCGTCAGGATTTTGAGCCGGTAGGTTGCATAGCTAAGTTTTGGATACCCCATCCTGGTCCAGGGACCGGGCAGGTCAATGTACTCCCCGCCTTTAGCAGTTCCCTGCCGGAAGTCCTCCGGGGTGTAGAGCTGGCCGTGATAGAATTCCCACTGCCCGGACAGTGCATATACCTGGGAAGTAAAATCCGTCCCGCGGACGTCAAGGACACCTTCCACTGCCTCCGGCCCTTTTGAGACAAAGGGCTTGGAGGCAGTAAAAAACAGCGCCAGACACAGGGAGAAAATAAGCAGGAATATAGCAAGGAACCGTTTCATAGTCTTATCCCCGTTTCTGATTTTGGTAAGAACCTGTATCCTTCCCCGCGCACGGTTTCAATCCGGCCGATGACGGATTCTGATTCTTCCAGCTTGTGCCTGAGGCGGGTGATATGGACTGCCACGGTATTGGCCGGGTCAGGCTTCCCGGTACGCCATATCTCATGGTAAAGTTCCGCTGCCGAGAGGATCCGGCCGGAATTGCCAAGAAGGAACAGGAAAAGCTCAAATTCCTTCTGCGCCAGGGGGATGATCCGGTTGTCAATCCGCAGAAGCTGGTTCTGGTGGTCAATGACAAACCCTTTCATGGAACTTCGGCGCACCTGCGCATACACACGCGCCGCCAGTTCCTTCAGGCTGTATGGTTTGGTGATATAGTCATCCCCTCCGGCCATCAGCCCCTTTATCTTGTCCGCCTCATCGTCCATACAGCTGAGAAACAGGATTGGGGCGCTGGTAAGGGAGCGGACAGCTTCACAGAGTTCAAATCCGTTCATGTCCGGAAGCAGTACATCCAGCAGGATACAGTCATAACCCTGCCTTCCCAACAGTTCCAGTGCATCGGCGGCACAGACCGCAGTATCCACCTGATACCCCCGTGCCTCCAGGTATTTGCGGTTTGTCCGCAGTATATCCGGTTCGTCATCGACTGCCAGCAGCCGGTAGGAATGCTCCATATATAATCCTCCAATTTAAAAAGTGAATGGGCCTGTTGATATTGAATGAATTAACGGTTCATATGAGTCTGTTGATATTGAATGAATCACACGGTTCATGTTTCATGAATTATATTCGAACGCAGGCGGTTTGTCAATCATAGAAGATCCTGCTTTTTCGGTGTGGTCTGCTGCAATGGATAAAAACTGAAGAAAAGTTTGATATCCTTGCGGTCCGAAATGGATTCCTGGAATTTCTTCTGAATCCGCATGATGATCTGTTCCATATTCTCACAGGCCGCCCCCGGCGTCATGATAAGGAACTGGCAGCTGCTGTACCTGGTATAGAGGTCGCCAAAACGCAGGGATGAACAGATGCTGTCCTTCAGCCTGCCTGTCAGGAATTCACGCTCCTCCAGTGCGACGAAGGAACCGTACTGGTCTGTGACAGAGATGAGGATAATCTGTACATTAAGACCTGTCCTGCCCAGGTTCCTTTCTAAAAAACGGAAAATGGCTAGGAATGTCCGGTAGTCCTGGCTGCTTGCTTCATGGGCAAACTCAGGCTCCTTTAGCTGCCTGCATATGTATCTCATATCATGTGGCGCTGCCGGCAGTTCGTTCCTTGCTGCCGAATCCGGGTGGCAGTCCTCCATGGAGGACTCATAGAGATACAGGGCCTTTTTCCGTTGCTGTTTGCCAATCCTAAGGGCCAGGTCAGCCCGCCTGTACAGTGTCCGGAACGTGTCGTTTTTGCGGACCAGGTCAGCGCCTATGGTCAGTTTCAGGCTGTTTCCGATTCCCATATCCTTACCGGCCTGGACCGCCCTTGAATGAAGCCGTTCCACCTTGGAATCCACCAGTTCATTCCTGTATTCACCTGGTATGAAGATGGCAAATTCATCCCCGCCCATGCGTCCGATGATATCCTTTTTGAAAAAAATAAATCCCATGATACGGGCCAGCTCCTGAAGGACCAGGTCCCCGGTCAGATGCCCGTAAACGTCATTAATATCCTTGAAATGGTCAACATCAAGCATAAGGAAGATGCCGCCCTTTTTATTTTTGAGTAAGTCTCCCACCTCCTCTTCCATTGCTCCGCGGTTCAAAAGCCCTGTCAGTGAATCATGTCTGGCAAGTATCCTCAGCCGGTCATTTTCCACCTGCAGTTCATCCATTTTTTTCATTTTCTCACCCCTGATATGTAGTAGTTGCCGTAAGACAGTGCCGGGCTGGATGAACAGATTTGTTCATCTTCCCATAAACGACGAAATGCGAACACGTTTTTCACGTATCCGCATTTCAAATCTCTTATTGATAGCTTTATTATAACAGAATATATGGCATGATTCAACCGTGAAATTTCCACTCGGCTGCCAACCTATAGAAATTTCCACTCAGCCGCCAATCCATAAAACCTGCAACCGGCAGCCAGGCATCCCGTCCCTCACTGCGGTGCAACCGGCAGCCAGGCGTCCAACACCGCCTTATCCTTCCTGACTACCAGGCCGCTGCCACCTGCATGCTTCACATCCTCCACCATACTCACAAGAAGAAGTGGCGCGGGCTGTCCCGGGTCCGCTGTATAGACGGCAAACCATCCCAGTTCTGTTCCGCTGGTATCGGTCTTGGATGCCTTGATTTCCGCTGTCCCTGTCTTGCCTGCCAGCGTAAGGTCCTCCCTGTACGCGGCCCGTCCCGTGCCTTCCGGTGAAGACACCACCTGCTTCATGGCATTTTCAATCCTGTCTGTGATTTCAGGTGTAAATACACCAGGAAGCCACACCTCCGGTTCCATGTCTTTGTCATGGACCAGCCGGGGTTTCATCACATTTCCCTTATTGGGGAACATGGTATAGAGGGAGGCCAGATGGATTGGATTGACCAGTACCTGGCCCTGCCCGTAACCGCTGTCCGCCAGCTGGATTTCCGTCTCAATGCGGTCCGTATTGGAATACTGGGATTGGGCCACGGCGATTTCAAAGGGAAGGTCCTGGTTAAAGCCCAGGCGGTCAAGTCCGGAGGCAAAGGCATCATATCCGGTTTCCAGTGCGGCCTTTGCAAAGTAAATGTTGTCGGACAGCACCATGGCGTGTTCCAGCGTGGCCGGGTTGGTGTTGTGGAGGGTGGTGACATGATAATTCCCCCAGCTTTCGTCCTTTTGCCAGCTCAGCCCCTCTTCCCCATAATCACGGTCCGGGTCCAGGGTTCCTGCATCCAGACCGATGGCGCCCGTTATGGGCTTAAAGGAGGAACCGGGAGCAAACCTCTGCCTGAAACGGTTCAGCAGCGGATTGCGCCCATCCCCGTTCAGCGCGTCCCACTTTTCCTGGGACATACCCAGTATGAAATCATTGTTGTCATAGGACGGCGTGCTCACAAGGGCCAGTACTTCGCCCGTATAAGGATTCATGGCAACAGAACAGCTTTTATCCTCCTTAAATGCCTGATATATGGCGCTTTGAAGACCGCTGTCTATGGTAAGGGTAATGTTCCTGCCGTCCTGCTTGGGGATGGCTGCCAGCACCCGGTTCATGGAACCGTCTTCCCGGATGATGGCAACCGTGCATCCGTTGGTGCCCCGCAGTTCATTTTCAAACAGGGCCTCCATGCCGCTCCGCCCGATGACACTGTCAGTCAGATATCCTTCCCCGGCATGTTTTTCCAGGTCCTCTGCCGTCACGTTCTGTACATATCCAATCAGATGGGAGGCCTGCTCCCCAAGGGGATAGGAACGGACCGGCGTATCCGTAATCATGATGCCGGGTATGGTCAGAAGCTCATCCTGAAGGGCGCGGTCCTGCAGGTTCTCCTCACTTGGCGCCCCGGACTTAAGATTCAGCTCATCTACCTTTTTAAGCGTCTTTAAGGGTACCAGGGAATCGCCTTTCACCCATTTCGCGCCAAGTTTTTTTTCAATGCCCTCCGTGGAAATTCCCAGGAGGGATGAAAGGTGCTCCATGTCTTGGCCAGGCTCGGCGCTCATCTTTCCAGGAACAAGGCCAACCAGGGATGCGGCGCCCCTGCCTGCCAGAAGCGTTCCGTTCCTGTCATAGATTTCCCCGCGTTCCGCCTTTTCCGTATACACCCGGACCTTATCTGTTTTGCTGAACTCAGGAAATATGACCCGGTCATTCCAGGACATATGGTAATATCCCTCCTCATCCCTTACAAAGGTCACCTGATTGGGGAATGAGACTGCACCTGCCACTGTATCCAGGCTCATCTGGTAATTCACCACGGCAATATTTTCCTGCGGCTCCTCCACGCTTTTGATGTCAGCCTGGATATGGGCGGCCTCAATGCCTTCATATATGTTCTGATTGCGCGCAACAAAATCCTCCAGGCTTATCTCCCGGCGGCTCTGGTCATCCAGCATACCGTACATTTCCCCATAACTGCCCTGGGACAGGAAGGAGATGTACCGGACAAACAGTTCATCCGGCTTTGGGATGGCTGCCTGATTCCTTGCCTGTATATAATAATAAGATGCGCCGCCCATGCCAGCACCTGCCAGTACAATCAGCACAAGGGCCAGTATGAGTCTCTTCCCGCCTCTTCTTCCTCTCCGGCGGGTCCGTCTTTTCCTGCTTCCTGTCATTTAATGCCTCCCATGGTTTTTATCGTCATAGAGGAGGTAGCGGACCAATATAAGGCCCAGTCCTCCGACAATCCCTATTAATACATACAGAAGTCCCATTTCTGCCGTGCCTTTTCCGCCGCCCCATCCCTGGCTTATGGAAGGATCCTTAAATTGGCGGGTGATATCATTTCCATCCCTGTCCATCAGCTGGATTTCCTTTGCAGAAAGGCGGATCTGTGCATTATCCTTAAGGCCCAGTTCTTCCCGCACTTCCTTAAGGTCCTTGAGCCATAGGAAATCCGGTTCTTCTATCTGATAAATCTGCTCATAGGACGTTTCCGCCCCAGTGCCTTCCTCTGATGTTATATAGGTAATCCGGAACGCGTCCATATCCTGGCAGTCATCGCCTGCCAGCGCCAGCAGTTCCATATCGCCTCCCTTAACCCGCAGCTGTTCCGCATGGATTCCAGCGGTGTATGGAAACGGACTGAGACTTGCATCCACCGGACGGTATCTGCCGTTGATTCCCCGTATCAGATGGACGAGGCCATGAATGTTATCCTGGTCCCCGGCACCGTAGAAAATGAAAAGATGTTTATTTACTTTCCGTGACGCAATCACACGCAGCGGGTCACCGGGCTGGACCGAATGGCGGCTGTTGTTCCCAGCGGTATCTGTTATATAATCAGCAACCGCCTCCTTCTGTCCCTTGGCAGTATCGGCATAATGAAATTCCGAATCATACAGCGCCCATATGATGATAAGGGTGACCACCGCGGTAATGGCGGCAAGAAGACGCCGGAACCTGTTATCCGGTTGTCTGTTAGTGGATTCAGTCATGATACGCTCCCTCCCTGCGGTTGTTTTTCCTGAAATGTACAGGTATAGTATACTATATCCGCGGATGGGAGTTATTAAATATTTATTGTGATTTATCAGCTATTTTTCTGTACTGGTCCGGGGAATGTCCGGGGATGTCTGTTGTCCGGCGGGTTTAGCCCAGCATGCGATGGCATACCCGTTCCATACAGGCGCGGGAAATCCCGCATCCTTCCAGAAAACCTTTTATCCCATGGGGGCAGGATGCAATATAATCATAAGCTTTGTCAATATCCTCTGCATCTGACCTGACCAGGTAGTGGTATCCGTTCTGGCTCAGATAGGCAAACTGAGGGTTCCTGGTCAGATTCGTGAATGACTGCATGTAATTTGTCTCGCAGTCCTGTCTGTCAACACCTGCCAGCATCAGCAGCATTAAAGCCAGAACCCCGGTCCTGTCCTTCCCTGCCGTACAGTGAAAGAGGATACAGCCATCCGGGGCCTCATCCATCTGCCGGAACAGCTGTCGGATTACATCCTTGCGTTCCAGCAGGGAGAGATAAAGGCTGCCTAAATCCTGCAGGCTGTCTAATGCCCCTGCCTGCCCTTCCGGCGAAATGTCCGCCTCCATGAACGGGATATGGCAGTACAGGATGCTATCCAGCAGTTCCTGGCTGTCAGGCCGTTTTTCAGTCTCCCCTGGGCTTCGCAGGTCAATTACCGTTGAAAGGCCGTAAGCCAGCAGCATTTCCCTGTCCTCTGCAGTCAGGCCGGACAGCTGGTCCGACCTTAAAAACGCGTGCCACGCAGTCTGATGCCCGTCCATTGCAGGCAGTCCTCCTAATTCCCGTACATTCTGTGCCCCTTTTAATGGGAGCCTGATCCAATTCCGATTCATATTCCTCTCTTCTCCTCCATGTAATCCGTAACAATGATATCATCTAACATGCAAACGCCGTCCTTCCATTCCTGTCATATCACGCTGCTGCCAGCAGTCCTTACCTTGCGAACCTTCCCCTTGATGGTCTTTGTCTGAAGCTGCTCCAGCACCATGGGGCCTTTCCTGTTGAGTATCTCCACATAAGTAAGGCTTTCCCTGATATCGATGATCCCGATATCCTCTGCCTCCACCCCGTCAATGCTGCATATGGTTCCAACGATATCCCCTGTCCGCATCTTGGATTTCCTGCCGCCCCCAATGGACAGGCGCAGGATGGAATGGTTCAGGGCTGCGTCCTTACCTGCTTTGGGCGCTGCTTTTTTCCGTTGGAGTGCCCAGAATTCCTTTTCCTCTGCCTGGTCCGGTTCGGGGAGGGGGTTGACCGGCAGGGTGGTTTCCATATACTCTTCTACTTTTTTAAGCATCCTCAGTTCATCCTCAGTCACAAGGCTGACTGCCCGTCCGGACTGCCCGTTCCTGCCGGTGCGGCCAATCCGGTGCACATAGGTCTCGCGCCCTGTCGGGAAATCATAGTTCACCACCAGGGAAATGCCTTCAAAGTCAACGCCCCTGGCAGCCACATCCGTGGCAATCAGGTAGCGGAACCCGCCACGGCGGAACGCGTCCACATGCTTAAGCCTCTCCGCCTGCTCCATTTCCCCGTGGATCATACCGCAGAAAATACGGTCCCTGCGCAGCTTCTGGAACAGCACATTGACCATTTCCCTGGTTCCGCAGAATATCATGCAGCTGTCCGGGTTTTCCTTTATGAGTATGTTCTTAAACGCGTTGTATTTATTTTCCTGCAAAACCTGATACACGGACTGTTGGGTTGCAGGCGGCACCTTAACCTCATCTTCCATGGAAATGAACACTGCTTCTGACACAGCCTCACCCATCAGTTCCCGCACCTGTCTGTCCAGGGTGGCTGAAAACAGGAAGGTGCTCCTGTCTTTTGGAAGCAGGGAGAGGATCTGCCGCACCTCATCCAGAAATCCCATGTCCAGCATCAGGTCCGCCTCGTCAATCACCAGGAAACGGACCTTTGAAAGGCAAAGGCTGCCCCTGCGCAGATGGTCCATGACCCGCCCCGGGGTGCCTGTCACGATATGGGATTTCTGTCTCAGGGTCTGAATCTGCTTATCAATAGGGAATCCTCCGAACACAGCCGGGACCTTCAGCCGCTTTTTCCTTCCCACGAGGAAGATCTCGCGGCTTACCTGTACGGCCAGCTCCCTGGTCGGTTCCAGTACAAGGGCCTGGGGAAGGTTTTCTTCCCAGACGGCCTGCTCACAGATAGGGACTGCAAAGGCCAGTGTCTTGCCTGTCCCGGTCTGGGAACGGGCAGCGATATCCTGTCCGTTAAGAGCCTTGGGGATTACGGCCTCCTGGATGGGCGTGGGCGTCGTGTAGCCCAGAAGTGTCAGCGCGTCAAGGATTGGCTGTGATAAATTATATGCTTCAAAGTTATTTGTCATATGGTCTGTTTGTCCTCTTTCTATAGTCCTCTGTTGTCCACTATCAACATGTTTAATTTCTGCCATTTCTGCAATTCCTTCCTGGTGATGAGGAGCTGCTGCTTAAAGCTTTCCGTGTGCTCCTGGGGCGTCAGGGTCACAAGGCATTTGAATGCACAGGGCATTAAGTCGGCGCTGGATATCCCGCACAGCAGCCCATCCGTGGAATCCCGGATTTCCAGTGGATTGAAGATATAGAGCAGATCCTCCTCCAGGGCGTTGCACTGGTTCACGAAGGAAAAACGTATGAGCATATCACTGTAGACCACCTTTCCAGTATAATATATCTCACTGCTTCTTCCCGTGGGCGTCACGGCGCTGATGGACAGGGTTGCCTCAAAGTTCCCCGGCGAGTTTTCCCTTTCATAAATATCGATGATTCCGTCCTTCAGCCGTTTATAACGGCCGTCATAAAAATAGAAATACAGCCGTTTGGCCTGATAAAAGGGACTTTTGGCAGAATGGTTCAGGGGCTGCTTCGGGGCCTTTGGAACCGGCGGGGTAAAATCCATCAGCTGTCCCGGACTGACCATCAGCACATCCGCTATCTCAGACAGGGTTTCCACGTCCAGTGTAATCTCACCATTTTCATATTTGCTCACACTGGCCCTGCTTTTGTGGATCAGGTCCGCCAGCTGCTGCAGGGTCAGTTCCCTGGCCTTCCTGTACATGCGGATGCGCCCGCCAATGTGTTCATTGATTTTGCTCATGATTCCTCCTGACCTATCCGGAAAGTTTCTTTAAAATATATTCTTGTCCGCATCTGATGCGTCCAGTTCCCTATCATACACTATCTTCCCGGATAATTCTACTCTTAATAAACTTTTATGCGAAAAAGTTTATTTTAATGAAACACGGACACATTTGATTTATAAAGCAAATCTGATAAACTATTTGAGGTTTTCCTTTTAGATAAGGAATCATAAAAACATAAGAATAAACGGGGGATTTTATGGATACCAAAAAGAAAAGCAGCTTCAGCGGCTCCATCGGATTTGTTTTATCCGCGGCCGGAAGTGCGGTTGGTGTGGGAAATATATGGCGCTTTCCCTATCTTGCAGCCAAGGACGGGGGCGGCCTGTTCTTAATCATCTATCTGGTCCTGGTGCTTACCTTTGGGTTTACGCTTCTGACCACGGACGTTGCCATTGGAAGGAAGACAAAGCAGAATGCGCTCAAGGCATTTGGGGCCATCAACAAAAAATGGAATTTCCTGGGATATCTCACATTCCTGGTTCCTGCCCTGATCATGACCTACTATTCCGTAATCGGGGGCTGGGTCACGAAATACATTGTCACTTACATGACTGCCAGGGGCGCGGAGGCGGCCCAGGACGGATACTTTACATCCTTCATCACCTCCAAGGCCTCTCCCGTCTTTTTCATGCTGGTATTCCTGGCTGCAACCGCCTTTATCGTGTACCGGGGCGTGGAAAAAGGGATTGAGCAGTTTTCCAGGATCATCATGCCCGGATTGATTTTCATGATTGTGGGTATTGCGCTTTTCTCACTTACCCTCAGGTACACGGATGGGAACGGGGTCACACGTACGGGACTTCAGGGACTGGGGGTATATATCATTCCCAGCCTGGATGGAATCACCTTAAAGCGCTTCCTGGAAATCCTTCTGGACGCCATGAGCCAGCTGTTCTTTTCCTTAAGTGTTTCCATGGGCATCATGATCACATACGGTTCCTATGTGAAAAAAGAGGTAAACCTGAACCGCTCCTTAAGCCAGATTGAATTTTTTGACACGGGTGTTGCATTCCTGGCCGGGCTTATGATCATTCCTGCCGTGTTCGTGTTCTCAGGAACCGAAGGCATGGCTTCCGGCCCAAGCCTGATGTTTGTGTCCCTGCCAAAGGTATTTAACGCCATGGGCCGGGCCGGCGCACTGATTGGTCTTGTCTTCTTCATCATGGTGGCATTTGCGGCCCTGACCTCCTGTATCTCCATCATGGAGACGCTGGTTGCCAACTGCATGGAGCTATTCCACAGGTCCCGCCGCCAGATGAGCCTGTTCATTGCCGTTCTGTTCGCTGCCGCTGCCGCAGTCATCTGCATGGGATACAATATTTTTTACTTTGAAATGCCCCTGCCAAACGGACAGACCGCCCAGCTGCTGGATTTGATGGATTATATCAGCAACAGCTTCCTGATGCCGTTCATCTCATTGCTGACCTGTATCTTTGTGGGATGGATCATCAAACCGTCCTGGATTGACGAAGAGATGGAAGTAAATGGAAATGTATTCAGACGTAAGAAGATGTACGCATTTATGATACGCTATGTGACGCCTGTCATGATGGCGGTCCTGTTTTTACAGTCAGCAGGTATCTTTACCATGCTCCGCGGTTTATTTACATGATAAGGCGCGGCAGATATCCCGGACAGGGCAGTTAAAAGTTGATATGTATTAAAATCATTGAGAAAATCCAGGATTCCTGTGCCAAGGCAGGATTCCTGGATTTTCTTTCGTGTCATCGGTTCAGGGCCATGTGCGGCCATGGATATTTACATGAAAAATGAGATGACCGGGAACGCAATGGCTGCGATGATACAGGCAATGGCCTGACTATACTTTTCTTTATTGCAGCATATCTTAGCGCCAATCAGTGGTACTAATGAGAATAAAAGACTATTCACCCAATGATACTTTTCCGGATCAATAAGCCTTATGGTCATTGCGTGGTTTGCAAGCCCGTATACAATCAGGATTATGGCACACGCAGGAAGGAGCAGCGGACCCATCATTTTTTTCATGACTACATCCCCTTTCACGGCAGGAGTTGTGCAGGCATAAGCCTGTCAGTTATCGTGGTTTCACTGAATCTTCCCCATGTTGGGAAAATACCGGAACAGGACCTTGGCCTTTATCTCATCCTTTGTCACATATGGGTCCTCCCACCCACGTGCGTCAATGGAATGATTCCTGTTATCGCCAAGCATCAGGTAACAGTCCTCAGGCACTTCAAAGTGGTAGTCCTTTGAATCCATGGCCTCCGGCAGATAGGACTCCTGAAGCGGTATGTCTGAACCGTTGATATAGACCTTGTCTTCCCGGATATCAACTGTCTCGCCAGGCAGGCCGATGACCCGCTTTACCAGCCGTGTCTTATCCTTTCCCGGCTCTGCCTTGTGGGTAAAGATGACAATGTCCCCCCGCTCCGGTGTGTTCCCGAAACGGTAGGAAAGCCTGGAACCAAGGATCCGGTCGCCTGTCATGATGGTATTCTCCATGGAAGCCGAGGGAACCCGGCTGTTTGCCACCACAAAGGTATTCAGGCAGAATGCGATTACTGCCGCCACGATGATGATCTGAAGCCATTCCAGGATTTCCTTCTTCATGCCCTTTGGCTCCTGTTTGTCTGTATCTGTCTGTTTTTTCATGGTAATCCTCACATTATTTTTTAATCTTTAATACGGTGTGACTATCCCTGCCCATGCTGCCGCCTGCCCCTCCTGACATCCATGACGATACAACCGGCCAGGGCGGCTGCCGAAACAACCGTCACAACCAATATGGCCTTGCCGTCAGGATTGGCCAGCCACCGTTCCCCGGCAAGCCGGTACCTGATATGGCAGCAGGCAAGGCCGTTAATGAAACACAGAAATGCAATCAATCCCCACAGACGCCATTTATTTGCCCTCATAAGCCTCTCCTTTCGTGTGAATCCTGTGTTTTATGAAACAGAATGGATAACTACTTTTATTCTAAGTTAGAAAGGAAAATATGGATAGTATATATTCTATTAAGATTTTATGACAAATCACACAGGATCATTTTTTCCTGATGAATTGCATGCCTTCGTAAATCCTCACTGGATTCCCGCGTTCCAGGCGGGTGTGTTCCAGCCATGCCAGTTCCTTTTCCTTCTGTCTGTTCTCCAGTTCCATATCTGCAAGGATATCGCACAGGCGGTTCATGGCCAGCTTTTTATTCATGTGCTGGCTGCGGGCCTCGGTGGACACAACCGATATCCCGGTGGGGACATGGATGATGCGCACCCCTGTCTCCACCTTATTCACATGCTGACCGCCCTTGCCTCCGCTGCAAAAGGTTTCAAAACGCAGCTTCATATCCTCCCTGGCATCAGGCAGCTGTTCCAGGATACTCACGTCAATGAACCAGTTCTTCCGCCTGTGCTCCGGGCGGAACGGGCTTTTGCATATCCAGAGCACGCTGCCCTCCAGTTCCCGCATATCTTCTTCTGTCTCAAACATGATGGAGGAATACCCTCTGCCTGTTTTTCCGTGGACACTCTGGACCAGGCGCATATCCCTCCTCTCCTTTTGGAGCTGTCTGTAAAATAATCCCACTGCCAGTTCGCATTCCGCCGGGCCCTGCCCGGAGCTGATCTGTACCCTCATATCCTCACCTACCCTTTAAATGTGATGAGCGGGCGCAGGGTTGCGACCACATCAACCAGTCCATATTCCAGCAGTGACTCCATAACCTGTTCCACGTTCTTGTATGCCTCGGGCGCTTCTGCGAACAGCAGGTTGGTGTCATGGCACACCACCTGGCTTTTATACCTGGTGCTGCGTATGGAATTGCGGTCGTATTTGCGGTCAATCCGGCTTTTACAGATGCTGCGCGCCCATTTGCGGCCTGCTCCATGGGAAATGGAATCCAGGGATATGTGTGTATCCCTGCCTGGAACACACACATAGGTCAGGCTTCCCCTGGAACCGGGAATGACCAGGGCATGGTGTCCGGCCGACACGCTTCCTTTCCTGTGCAGCCATCCTTCCCTTGTCTGCTCCACATAATTATGGCAGCTGTCCGTCAGCCGTTCCGTCCGGCTGTCAACATTCAGGTAATCCAGAAGCTTGACAGCGGCAGCCAGTCGGTTGCGCCCGGCCCACAAAAGCGCATTGTCGTGTTCCGCCAGGTAGGCATCCGCCTTGGAGGTACCCTCCTTAAGTCCGTCCGGCGAATAAAAACGTGAAAGGATTTCCTGCCCATAGCCCCTGGAGCCGGAATGGATTAAGAGAAAGATCTTTCCGTCCATAAGCCCCAGCTGTTCCGCCCTATCCCCATCATACACCTGGTCCAGGCACTGAAATTCAGCAAAGTGGTTGCCTGCGCCGATGGTCCCGAAATCCCGGATGGGACACGCCTCCTCATAGGGAATGTCACATGGTATGTCTTCCAGTCCGCGTATGGAGTTTAAACGGGTTACCCATTTATCCATCTTAAATTTCTTCTGTTTTACCTCTGTCTTAAAAAGGCTCATTCCGCAGCCGATATCATTTCCAATCAAATGGGGATAAAACCTTCCCTGGCTGAGAACCGCCATTCCGACCGGCGTCTTGCCCGGATGCAGGTCCGGCAGCCCCACGGCCCTTATGACCCCAGGCAGCCTGCCCACGCCGCAGAGCTGGTCCTTGGCAGCCTGCTCCACCCAGTTCTTCTGATTACTGATCAATATGCAATTTTCCTGATTCAAATCTTAAATCTCCTTCATAAGCTGACAGGTAAAAAAGGGTACAAAAAAACACGACAACAAGCCGTGCGCAAAAAAACATATCATACGCCAGTCCCTGTCTGATTTACACGGTTATCTTGTTTTCACCTGATCCATCTGATTTGCCAACATAACAACCACTCCTTTGCTTATGAAGGACCATCGTCCCTCTTATTCTAGAACTTACTATAATGGGAAAGCCGGAAAATGTCAACCACTAAACAGAAAACTTTTATTTGCGGTTGATGAAATACTTTACCAGCTCAATCACAATTACAACGGTAAGTACGGTAACGGCCGTATTGACCGGATTTTCAAACAGCTTTGTGAATAACTCTCCTGCGCTCATGATCATGTCTCCATTCATTTAATAACCCTTATTATAATATAAAAGTATGCGTATGGCAAGGCGCAAGGCTGACGGGGATGAAGATTCAAACACAACCTTGGACTTGAAGGAAATGAAATCAATATCTTGGACAATATGTACAAAAAGCAGGGGGAAGGTTTGTGTAAATCAGAAAAAATAGTGATAAAAGAAGACATTTTCAAAAATAGCATTGACATTGGATATAAATGAATATATTCTAAAAGTGAACATATTCACTTTTGGCGGGAGTATTTACACATAAAAGACCGCCGGGTTAAGAGCTGGTCCGGCGGTCTTCCTCTATCCAATGGTCTATGAGGGATAATATATCGTTTTTAACGGTATCGTCATGGAAGAAGTATCCAACCTTCTTCCTGGTTACTTCGGAATGGGCATACTGGATGGAATCCAGCACACTGGCATGGGATAAAAGAATCTCCTTCCCCGTATGCGGGCAGAACTCTCCCAGCAGTCCGGCTATCCGCTCCAGGTAAAGCTGCGATGCCGCCCTTACCCCCTCGTAGTTCTTTCCAACGGTCACCTGGTCCTCCTGGGCTGCTTTGGCAAGCCGGACGGTCTTTTCATCCCGGTCAAAGGCATTGGAGTTGTCAATCAGGTAATCGGCCAGCTCCCGCGGGGTGCGCAGGTTCCCGATTTCCTCTGTGGAATGCCGGATGAATGTTATGGCATGTTCATTCCAGATATCAGCCAGCACATCCCGCTTTGTCTTATAATGATTGTAAAATGAACCAATGGAATAACCGGATTCCTTCACGATGTCATGTACGCTGGTATTCCTGTATCCCCGTTCCTGGAAAAGTTTAAGGGCCGCGGCCTTAATCTCCTGATGGGTCATTTCCGATTTTTCTTTTTGGCGAAGGCTCATATTGATTACCTGCTTTCCCGTGTTTTATCTGTTCCGGGTTTTATTATAGCAGGAATGCTGCTTTTTGTGAAGATAATCCAATCAACCAAACATTCAAGGAGGTATTATTATGGGCAGTTATCCACATATTTTCACACCGGGAAGAATCGGGCATGTTACCGTGCGCAACCGTACGGTCATGCCGTCCATGGGAACCAACATGTCGGACCATGGATTCGTCAACGATGCCATTGTCAACCATTATGTTGAGCGGGCCAAAGGCGGCGTTGGCCTGATCATGGTGGAGGTGACCTGCGTGGACACCCCGCTGGGCCTGAACACGCTGAACATGCTTGTTGCCGATGACGATAAATACATACCGGGGCTTACACGCCTGGCTTCTGCCATCCATGAACACGGCGCAAAATGTTTTCTCCAACTGAGCCACACCGGACGCGGCGCGCGCAGGAAGAATATCCACGCCCAGCCAGTGGGACCATCTGCCGTGCCGATGCCATTTTCCTTCATGATGGGTTTTGGCAATGAGGAACCAAAGGCCCTCACCACCAGCGAGATTCGGGAGATTGAGGACAGGTATGCAGCGGCTGCAATCCGGGCTAAGAAGGCCGGGTTTGACGGTGTGGAACTCCACGCCTGCGGTTACTATATGGGACAGCAGTTCCTCTCTTCCACCGCCAACATAAGGACGGATGAATACGGCGGCAGCCCGGAGAACCGGAGCCGTTTCTATTCCAATATCATAGGAAAAATCAGACGCGGCTGCGGCAGGGAGTTCGGGCTTGTGGTGAAGCAGGCTGTCATGGAGGCCGGGGAACAGGGCGGGATTACCATGGAGGAAGGCATGTACTACGCCAACCGTTTCCTCACCGCAGGGGCTGACGGGATTGAGGTTATGGGAGGTTCCTGGAAACCGCAGCCGGATCTGGACGATATCCCCAGTACGGCGGATAAACCAGGACGCATGCTGGGACTTTGTTCCATTGTCAAGAAGACCGTGCTCTCCATGCCGGGTGAAAAGGGACAGCCCGTATTCATCGGCGGCGGACGCACATACCTGCCGGAGCTGGCGGAACAGGCCCTGGCTGACGGACAATGCGATTTCATTTTCATGGGGCACGGGCTTCTGGCGGAACCTCATCTGGTGAACTATCTGGAACATGACTGCTATGACCAGGCCAGGCCCTGTATCGGATGCAACCTGTGTGCCGATGACCAGCTCTCCCATGGACGCCACATCCGCTGTTCCTGTAATGCAGTGCTCGGCAATGGGGATAATGACTATTCCATCCGGCCTGCCGTTGTCAAAAAAAATGTCCTGGTTGTAGGAGGCGGCATCGCCGGGATGGAAGCTGCCAGGGTGTCTGCCATGAGGGGACACCAGGTCACCCTGGTGGAAATGAATGACCACCTTGGAGGCCAGCTGGACTACGCGGTGGCGCCTCCCTACAAGGATAACCTGAAGCAGTTATACCCCTACTATGAAAAGCAGCTGAAGCTGAATGGCGTACAGGTCCTTCTGAACACCAGGGCGGATGTTTCGTGGATCCTGTCCCGGAAACCGGCCGCAGTCATCTGGGCCTGCGGCGTCCGTCCGGCCGCACTCCCCATACCCGGTTTTGAAAAACCCAATGTCTCCACTGCCAAGGAGGTGCTTCTCGGAAAGGAAACAGGCAGCCATGTGGTGATTATCGGCGGCGGTGTGGTTGGCTGTGAGACGGCTGAACTTCTGCTTTTGCAGGGCAAAAAAGTGACTGTGGTGGAAATGCTGGACACCCTGGCAGGGAAGATGGCCGCTACTACCCGCTCCATCCTTATGGGGCATTTAAAGGGACATGGCCTTACTGCATATATGGAGTGTACCTGCAGGGAAATCACGGATACCGGAGTCATGATTGAGGACAAGGAAGGAAAGAAAACGGAAATTGTCTGTGATGACGTGTTAATCAGTATCGGGGATAAACCCAACAATGAACTGTGTGACCAGCTGGCATCCATGGTCCCGGAATTTTACAATATCGGTGACAGCCAAATGCCGGACAGCTTCGCAGCGTCCTCATCCGCCGGGTATTATACGGCGTTGGGGATATAAGACTATATGGGAACTGCGCCGCGCAGTTCCCACTGACAGATAAGGAGGGCGGAAAATGGACAGGATTAAGGACAAGGTTGCAATCGTAACCGCATGTACAAGAGGAATCGGACGGGCCATTTCGGACCGTTTTGCAAAGGAAGGGGCCATTGTTTATATGGCTGTGCGAAGGATGGACGCGGGACAGGAAATCGCAGACGCCCATAACGCGCTGGGGCGCAGGGTGCACGTGGTTTATTTTGACGGGGATATCCTTGATACCATCAGGCCCATGGTGGAATCTGTTTATGAGGCAGAGGGAC